>Ga0222749_10000103_pt1 | contig 50794 bp, 50 predicted proteins | sample IncBWH2Mmetat_FD_197234 | JGI IMG/M metagenome (GOLD analysis project Ga0222749, IMG submission 197234) | Metatranscriptome of lab incubated forest soil microbial communities from Barre Woods Harvard Forest LTER site, Petersham... | ecosystem: Environmental > Terrestrial > Soil > Temperate... | reverse complement strand
TCGTGTGGCACAGGCGTCCCCGCCTGTGCGATAGCGCCAGTAGTGTATTTCCTTTGTAACCTTGTTGCTGTTTTTATGTCATCCTGAAAGCGGAGGGGGCCGGTAATGGGCTCCCTCCATCTCACGCAGATCAGGGCTGATATCCGAGAAAATTTGAATGAAATTACAGGTAGTTTACTTCCAAATGCAGAAATCGCATTGCAAATCGTACCTCACAAAATCGTACTTACCCAGCTTGACTTTTGCGTGGACGAACCACCGGCTCTCCCGGCTCGTATTTCACTTTACTGCGGGCCTCCGCTGCTTCCTTTGTTTTCCCTATGTCTTCCAAAAACCGCGCGAAGAACTCAAACCCTCCTACAATTTCTGGATGCGAATTTGTGGCGTAGCGGTATTCCTTCTCGGCTTCATCGTCTTTGCCTTGTCCGGCCAAGCAATTGGCCAAATACAGATGCGTCCAATATTCTTCCGGGTCGTTCTCCAGGGTGCGCCGTAGATGATGCTCCGCTCGCTCGAGATCGCCTGATTTGTGATAGAGCAACCCGATATGGTGGTGTGCAGCCGCATAATACGGATCGATTTCAATCGCCTTCTCCAATAACTTGACCGCTCTTTCAGGATTTCTCTCTTTCTCCATAAACGCAAGGTTATAGAGCGCCTCCTCGTAATTCGGATCCACTTTAATCGCTTCTTCAAAAGTCCGGCGGGCCGCTGCCATGTCATTCAAAGCATGATATGTGCCGCCCAGAAATGTAAGCGTGCCCACATCGTATTCATACTTGAGCGCTTTTAAGAACCAGTCTCTTGCGGCCCGCAGGGATTCTTTCCTGCGCCCATCCGTCCTTTTAAACTGCAGAATTCCCATGCACTTCATTGCATGAGAAAAGTTTGGATCTAGCCGTAATGCTTCTTTATAAGCCTCTTCGGTTTCTCTCCATCGCTTCAGTTCTTCGGCAGCTCTTCCATAGAGGCAGAAATGAACAGCGGTTTGTTTTTTTACTGCAATCTCTCTCCTGAGCTTGAGAGCACTCTCAAGGTCGCCTGAGTTCTTTGCCTCTTTAGCCTTATCTTCCAACGACCTCATGTTTAACACTCCGATTCAACTTCCCCAATGTTAAATTATTGTTTTCAACCAATCTACTCATCATCTGGCTCCTCGGGTGGCTCCTCTGCTGGCTTCTCCAGGCTCCTCTGCCTTCTTGTCTTCCTCTGCGTTCTTTCGCTCCTCCTCCTTCTCTGCCTCCTCCAGGCTTCTGATTTTGTCGAGGGGCTGCTGGACACCCTGGTCACTCTTACCAAGAACGAGGTTATAGCCTCCCGGTTGTTCACCTTCTTCACCAGCTTGTTTCCCCTGTTTTATCTTAATCTTCTGATACTGTCCCACCCCTTCTAATTGCTCTTGCGTGCCTTGAAGACTTCGGTCCTTCGGTGTCTTTGGCCTATTCGATGTAACCGGCCTATCCTGCGGATCAGGACGTTCCGAAACCTTAGCTCGTCGTGAGGCTTTCGCTGCCGGTTCGGGCTCTGTTTTGGCAGCTTCGGAGGCTTCTGAAGCGAGCTCCATCTTGCCCGTTTCAGGGTTTCTAACCCATTCAGGGGTGGTCCTGACTGCCTCCTGTTCCGGTGTAAGCGGTTTCGTTTCAACCGCGGCGCCTCGCGGCGCTCTGGGAGCCTTGGCTGGGGCCGCTTTGTACTGAGGAGCGTGGTAGTTCTGCTCAGCTTCAGGCGGCACATCCGAAGGCGTGACTTCCGGCGTTAGCATCCGTACCGGGGCGGCTTCGTCTAGCACGCCGCTAGGCATCGGCGCGCTCTCAGGCAGGATACCTTCAACTGCTGGGGCTCGCATTGCGCCTCGGCCCGCTATCGGCGCGACAGCGGTCGCTAGAGGTACTGCGATATCGCCCCAGATTGCCCCGGTCTTTCCTTCTTTGGCATTCTGCTCGATGTTACGGACAGGGACGCCGATCCCTTCAGCCAGCGGAGTTGAAAGATAACGATAGAAAGGGCCGTATCCGGCAGCTCTTTGCACTTCATTATGGCGTTGTTCAAGAGTTTTGCCGGTTTGTCGAACCGATTGCAGGTTATCCCAACCATGCTTCATCCCCATGATCGCCATGCCTGGCGGTCCCATGAACAGACCTTCGCCTAATCCGAGAAGCCCCTTGCCAACCTCCGGAACAGCTTCCTGGAAGTTCTTACTGAATGGCGACTCTGCTGGTTTGGAACCGCCACCCCTGTAATGGGCGCTTGGTGTGGGAGCGGGACGAGGCGAGCCCCAAGGGTCTCGGAAGCGTGCTGTGCTCTGTGGCTGATCCAGCTTGTAACCTGGCGGCAATGGAGGATGATCGAGCTGATAGCCGGTAGGAACCGGTGGAATCCCCGAGTGCGCCACGCCTGATTGCCGGTCCAGTTTGTACCCCGCCGGCAGCGGAGGAATTGCTGACGAACTCATCGAATTGGTTGCCCAGTTTGTGCATCAACCCATTGACCGTTATGCACAGCAATCTTGTGACCGTTAGGGCCCGTTGCGGTCACCCAGCCTTGCGGTGATGGTTGTTGGTTGCCGCCTGCACTACCATGCTGAGTCCCGCTCATTACTTGCTGGGCGCCGTTACCATATCCCCCAATCGCCGGAACCGGTCTCGCATTGAGCGGGGTGGAACCGAAGAGTGTATTTCTGCCTATTCCTGAATTGGGCGCGACACCTGTACTCCCCAGCACTCCTCCCAAAATGGGAGCACCAAGCCGCGGACGAGCACCCGCCAACCCGCCTCCCAATAGATTCGTACCGCTGCTGCCCGCCACACCCATCCTGGGCTGTGCCTGTTTGCTCTGCTCGAGGAGATACCGACGCATGGCGATATTCAGCAGCGCCGGATTCGTGCCATAGAGTTCGCCCGGTGGCGGATAGTAGCTAGGCAGCCGCTGCCCTTTCTGGTTTGCTTCGGCAGGATTCCCCGCCTGTTGCACCGGTCCTTGGCTTTGTGTTCTCTTTCCAAATGACGCTGCCATAATTCATGTCCTCGTGTCAGGATTCAATCTGTGGACTAGGGGCTCTCGTCCAATAAAAAAGCCGCCATCGGGCGGCTCAACCCCAGATACGCAAACTCCGAAATGCTTTCTACGCCTCCGACTCCATCTGCGGAATCGGAATCAAAGGCTTGTATTCAACGATCTTGAATGTAAACGACAGGTAGCCCTCTTCCATGCGCGGCTCGTCGAACTCTACTTCAAAATTTTCCGGAAAGCGGCACACCCGCTGCATCAGCGTGTGCTGGCTGCTGTCATACGCCTGCGCCAGGATCTTGAACTCCAGGCCTTTGCCCTCTTCCGATTGTGTAACAGTTGCTTTTGCGATCATATGATTTGGCCAGCCTTCGGCCGTCATCTTTCAGGAGCTATATAAACAGGAGCCATATAAAGAAGATAGGGATAGACAAGCTGAGAGCAAGTCTTTCATCCGTAGCACCGGCGTCCCGCCGGCAGTCGCTCTGTTTTTCGCTAGAGATTTCTAGTGATGATTTTCGCTCTCATGGTTTTTCTGGAGTATCGTAGCTGTTGCTGACGCCGCCACCCAGATACGTGCATACTGCAGATGTCCGGTGAATTTGCCGCATTGCCACCGTGTGAAGCGGCTGCCGTTTTAGCCGGGGTAGCAGCTTCGTATATTTTTCATACTCATAGACTCCGCCCATAACGTCATCCACATTGAGCTTGCGTTTCGTGGTTCGAATCCAACCATCATTGATGAGATTGAACTCATTTTTTACGTCTTTGCGGCGAAACCAAAAATGCACAAACTTGCCGCGAGTTCTGCTTTTGTTCCAGAACGCAAAGTACAGATTATCGCCCTGATCATCTTCTTCCGTTTGTTGAGGTTGGTAAAAATAGCTGAAACTTAGACGACCGTATGAGTAAAGGTCTTCATCCACCCAGGGACCGTGGCTGGGACGCATCGTGCAGTCGAGCATTTTCTGAACTTCACGCTGGCTTGGCTGCTGTGCTCCAGCCGCTGCTGAGATGAGTAGACTACACACGACAACGCAAGAGAATATTACAGACTTCATTTCTTTTCCTTTTTCTTCATCCTCTCGATTCTTCTCAGTTCGTCCTGAGTATTGTCGTACAGCATTACGTAAGTAGGTGTCTTGCCCCACACAAAAGGTCCGTACGGCTGATGCAAATTTACACTTTCGCTACCAATCTTACGTTTGCCCTTATCGAGGGTGTTGTACCGATTATTAAAAGGCATTCTATCCCCAGTTGGGTCAATTCCTCGTAAATCTTCTTCCCGAGATGTACGCACAGCGTTCAATGCTTGCCGGTACTGCTCCGAATTGGCAAATTTCCGGTCTTTGATTTCGGATGGCGCCGTACCCACAAGACCTTGTCTCGCATCCCCCAGATTCCGGTCGGCATTGATAATGGCATGGGCTTGCGCTACTCTCGCCTTCTGCAGGTCTTCCGGCGTGGAGGGGCCAGGCAGAACGTCACGATCTTCGTTAGCAATTATGTTTGCCGCCTGATATCCGCGTAGCTTGTTGATTTTAGCCGTGTCCCAGAACTCAGGCGCCAGCGACGGAGGTTCCGGCCGCGCATCCAGGCTACGTTTCGCCAGCCTGACTTGCACGTCGCTATTCAGTTTTCTTGCATATTGGTTCGCCTCGTCCACCTGCCCTTTGGCCAGCAAAGCGGCCAGATTCGACCTTTCTTGCGGCGAAACGTGCGCCCACTCGCCAGAATGCTCTAGATTGTCTACATCCCGGACACTTTCTCGTGTGCTGGGCAGGTTGGGGCCATAAGGCAGCCACTTTTCTACCGGATGGTCCCTATAAGCTTTCTCAGCCACCTCTTTAGCATAGGCATTTGCGCCCGCTCGGTTGCCGCTAGACATCATATTCCCCAATTTCTTTCTGTCCTCCGCGGATACAAGCTCCCACCCATGTAATGGATAAGGCGCCGCCGGCACGTCATTCCCTCTGTTAGCTTGGTACTGCCTAACCGATTCCTTCCAGGCGCTTTGGTTAACCCCTGGTGGAGCTGGCGCAAGTGGGGGACTGAGGTAATTAATCGGGTGTTGAAACTGTCTATGGTGTCCTTGCTGATTCTGCGCTGTGGTCGTTGCCATCGGCTGCCCATTCGAGGCCGACAGGCTGGCGGGCCTATATTGAGCTGAAGAGGCCAGCGCGTTGCTGGTCTGGGTCGGCTGCCCACCCATGCCATTCGACGCATAGCCATAACGGGCCGCCAGGCGATTGAGTTCCTGGTCCGTCAATCCACCGAACCCATACAATCCTCTCAAAGTCTGAAGTGCCGCCCTCTGTCGGATCGCCGTCACCGGATCGTTGAACGTTGACGGCGCCTGTGTGGTCGGATAGGCCGGCGCCTGTGTCGTCCGGTAAGCCGGTGTCAACCCCAGCCCGCCTGACCCGTTTCCACCCACTCCGCCATTAACGTTCCTGGCCAAGGGCCCTGAAGGAATTCCGTTCCAGTCTGACGGTCCAGCCAACGGAAGTGGCCTGGAAGAAATCGGCTGCGGGCTCCAGCCGCCAAATCCACCGTTAGCGTTCTGGCCTAAATTCGTTTGCCCATCGAGAACCCTCTGCCCGCTCGCAGGAGTTTGAAAAAAGCCCTACCCCAACCGCGTACCCTGCTGTGATTGTGTGCCTAAGCCCAGTGGTCTCTCCAGTCCACCTGGTCCCAACCGCCCCAAAGGAGCAGGCGCAGAGGTCATAGTTGCTGGCTGCCAGAGCGGATTCCCTGAGGCCCCCATCCCTGGTTGCGCCTGTTTCTGCTGATTAAGCAGGTACCTCCTCATGGCAATGTTTAGCAATGCCGGATCTGTGCCATAGAGTTGACCGGGCGGAGGATAGTAACTGGGAAGCGGCCCAGATTGCTGATTGGCCGGTCCCTGGTTCCAAAATAACGGTGCCATCATTCATGTCCTCGTAGAACGGAATTCATTGCCCAATAAAAAAGCCGCCATATGGCGGCCAGTGCGTCTTGCTCGAAAGGCTCTGTTAATAGAAGGTCATTCTCAACTTAGGAGCTTTCTCATCAGACCCCTCACGGCGGCGCTCCGATGATGGCTTCAAAGATGTAGCGCCGGTTCTCGGTTTGTCTTTTGGCTGGTCTAAAGCCTCGTGTGATTGCTGCCGGCTGCCCGTCTCGCCAGCCTCCCAGAAGCTGCAACACCCGTTCTTGGGATCTACGATCTTCAGCCCGTTACTGCTGTTTGGTACCTCCGGATCTTTAAGTACGGTCTCCTGATTGCAAAATTTTCCGTTCTCCAGGTACTCACACGTGCCGCAGCGCTTCTCCACCGGAGACTCCACGTAACCGCTGACCTCAGTGCCCGATCCTGCCGCCGCGCCTGAACCATGCGGCGTTGAATCACGCCAACCCTGGTCCGTGCCTTCAGAATTCATGTTGCTGCTGCGCAACTCACCTTTGTTCCAGCCCGCTTTCATTGGTCTTGGGTGGTAGGGGAAGCCCATGGCTCTGCCTCTTTCTTTCCGCGCGCTGCCTCATCGCGCAACTGCTGCTGATGCGCCTTACGGTCAATTTCAAACTGCATCTGATGGAACGACATCCTGCGCGGCATCTGTGTCCCGGCCTTGTCGCCCACGCGTCCCGCTCTGTCGATTGCAGGCAGGTTGCGCTGATAAAGCAGCGCATTCAGCAGCCCGCGATTTTCTTCCTTGAGCTGCCGGTTTTCCTCTTCCAGGTGCAGCACGTACCGCGAGGTCGTTATCCACGCCCAAAGCTGTCGTAGTTTTTCCATGGTGATTGAATGTCGATTGAAGTTTTGTAACTGGGGTGTTAGCCGTAGTGATTGCTTACGACTCAGTCGCCAACTATTTGCGAATGGCAACCGAGTACCGAATACTGACAACTGAGTACTGCTTCTAAATCGGCAGCTCTGCCCAGGTGAACGAGGCAATTGCGCTGAAGGCGGCGCTTGATGTAAGCGAGATTGCAGTGCCCGGTGCCACGATGACTGCGCCCGCGACCTCATCTTTTATAAACGGAGGCACGGCCGTCGTCGCCGTTGCCGAGATCGAGGGTGCATGGAGCGCCCGAATCACAACTGGCGCTGCCGGAAGCGTAGCCGCGCTGTCGGCAAAAGCTACAGAGCTGGCCCCGGAGCCGAGCAGAGCATTCCGCAGTGTAACTGGGGTTGTATGGACTACCGCCGCCGCTGTCGGGTTCACGTTGGCGGCGAGTGCCACCCAGTTCGTTGCCGCCGCGGCTGTGGAAGTTTGCGCCAACAGGATTTCTAACAGCACCAGGTTCTTACCGGAACCTGCAGGGTTTGTCAAAATCAGTCCTGTTGCCGTAGCATTCAAGTTGGTAATTGCCGTGCCGGCTTGCAGCGCGGCGATAAAGACGTTGCCCCTGTAGACCTGTTCGTAATATCTTCCATTCAGCTCTGAAAATATCGCGTCCGCCAGTCTGCCGAAGCGAAGGTTGGGTGTTGCTCCGTCCTGATACGATTTTGGTCCTACTTCACCTTGTAGAAGCATTCAAATCTCCTAGTTGACATCTGCCTCGGACACGTTGCCATCTTGGAAACTGAATGGCGAGAAGTCTTGCGGATCGGCCAAATTCCCCTGGCACGCAAGAGAAACCATTGCCAATCTCATGGCCCGAAGTTCCAGCAGAATTGAGCTCAGCAGGTCATAAATCCCATTTGGGCTGATGTTTAAATTCCCATTTTGGTCAGTGGAGAACGTCCGCAGGTTCAACGTATCCGTTCCGCCCGTCTGAATAGCGACAGGTGGGGCTGCTTTCGCTGGCGTACCGTCCGCTGCATCCTGCACAGACTGATTAGTGGTCAGTGCCACCGTTCCCGAAACCGGCAACGGACTTGTGACCTGGGTTCCACCCACTCGGTCAATGTTTACGTTTTGCTCGCTCATATAAAAACCTCATAATCCGTTCAATTGTGATTGGATATAGGTGCGCATAGCGATACAACACTCGCGCTTCGAGTTCTTCCTCAATCTCGGTTGGGTGGTGCTTTCTGGCATCAACGGCGATCTCTTCCAGCTTGGCGTCGTTGAGGAGAAGAGATCTGACATGAAACTTCCCATTGCCATTCAGGTACTTTCGCGCTAGGGGATGACGAATCCAACAAAATCTCATGCATGGCTCACAACGGCATCGCCGCGGGGAAGTCTTCAATCTGTGCAAACTGTACGGCCGCGGAATTCACCAGCTCAACGTAACCCAGCACGCTGTTGGGGGTAAATCTTCCCAGGAATTCAATCGTCTCTCCGCCCTCATGCCGCACCGCCGGCGAGCTGGCGCCCGGAATTCTCACCACAAAGGGCTGTAATGTAGAGACCGATTGGTCATTCTGCTTGAGGCGGATCCGCGAACAGATACTCTGCACAATGATCTGTTCGCCCTGCCCTACATTGTCAACCGTGAAAAGATAAGTGACCATGGTGATTTCAGTTATGCGGTGATGAATCGGATACTAGAGCGTTTCTAGCGTGGCCATACCTTTCGGCGTGATCACGTGTGAGGGCACGACTTTACAGGTTGCGGAGAAACTCAATTTAGTTTGATCTTTCGGAGAGGCACAGCTTTAGCTGTGCCGTCAAGCTCTTGAAAATGAACAACTCCGCTCTGCCGAAAGCAAGCGCACAACGAAGTGGAGCGCCAGAATCGATGTTTTTCTGCAGCCTCTTTAGCCGGGCCGTTAAGCTACTGAGATGAACAACTCCGCTCTGCCAAAGGCCGACGCGTAGCGAAGTGTCAATAACCTAACCCCTCCATGCTCCCGCCTTGGGTCGGCGAAAGAATTTGATCGGCTTGTCCTTCTTCTTTTCCTCACTGGCAAACTTTTGGTACATCAGCGTTCGGCTGTGTAAGTCGTCCGTTGTAATCTGTGCCAGAACTCGGTCCTCAATGGGCATCTTTCTTGAGCCCAGGCGGCTCTTAAGCGCGTAGCGGGCCGAGTCAGCGGCGTCATCGCCCTCGAACTTTGCGCAGTCTTCCACCTTGCTGTCGTCGCGGCTCATCTGGGGAAGCGTAGAAATGAGCTTGTCACAGTTTGAACCGATGAACAGCTCACCCCGCTCCAGCATCTCCCGCATCAGCATCCAGCCTCCAATGCGGTCATCATCCGCTCGTTGCGGTGATGGCAGGCCGTTGTGGATAAAGATCTGCCGCATCTGCTCCGCGATGCTGTCTTCGCTGGTTCTCTGCGCGAAAGCATCTGGCGAGAGAAAGATGCCGTCAATTTTCTCCAGGGCATACTGGCATCGGTCAACAATCTCTTGTGCCAGTGCTCGCGGTCCGATATGGTTGCGTACCAGTTCGCGATAGATATTGGTTACTTTTCCGTCTTGTGCACACCAATGAGCAACCGCGTCATGCTGGAATCCCCAGTCAATGCCAATCCATCGCGGATGCCAGCCTTGGATCCCCATCTCTTCCGGTCGCTTGACCTGTTTTGTTGGATCAAAATTGTCGAAGTACTGTCCTGCAAAGACGTCCCAGCGGCCCAGTAGGTGTCCGATCTTCAGGCTCTCCGGAAGCCGGTTGAGCCTTTGTCCGTAGTCCGAGCGCGTGATGAAATACTCGAAGCGCTTGCTGTCTTCCCAGTCGTAGTAATCATCTTTGGTGAATCCATCTTCCACCAGGGCAGGCCGGCACCACTCCACGTTGTCCCAGCCATAGGCTTGCAGGAAGGCGTAGTCCTCGGGGTCTTCATTTCCTTTGTACTGCTTGTCGTGAAATACCCGCTTAAGAAATGCATGGCCCACGCCTCCCGGATTGGGAAATAACCCCAGTTTGCATTCGTCGCTGCCCTTTCCTGGCCAGCGGTTGCAGGTCTTCAGCAGCAGTAGTTCGTCTTCGGAAAGCTGCTCCGCTTGGTCCACGCATATGTCCATGTACTCTTTTCCCAGGTAGGTGTAGATGTCCTTCGGGTGTTCTGCATAGCCAAAGACGACGCTGGAAAAAACTCCGTCCCCGAATGGGATTCGTAATTCACGGTACTTGTCCGTGTAGAACTTACGAAGCTCTGGAAACTGGCGGAAGAGAGGTTCAATGTGGTTCTCGTAAAGCTGTCCATAGGTGCGCCGGAAGATGAGCCCGCGCGTCCCCGGATGCAGGCAGCGCCGGTAAATCTGCACCATGCGCGCTCCAACACTCTTGCCCCCGCCACGAGCGCCGCCATAGCCAATCCAGCCCGCCTTGGATTTTTCAAAAAGCTCCAGAAGCTGCTGTTGCTTCGGCTGAAAAGGGAAATACATTGAGAGTCCAAAGCCATCCAAAATCACTCCTCTTGTTCACTGCGAAGGCACTTCAGAATGTTCCTTAAATGTTCGGCTCGGTCCTGCTCGAAACCATTCTTGACATTACTGGGTCGTATAGATTACCCAGGCGGTCTGCGTGGCCGTGGCCGCGTCGGTGTTGATGCTGATAAAGTCGCCAGGGTCCAAAGTCCCCATAAACTCGGTTTGCAGCATCGATAAATTACCAATCGAGCCTGCATTAAAGATCGCGTTGGCGTTTGCGGGTGCTCCGGCATTAGGCACAACGTTGACTGCCACGGTACGAGCAGTGCCACTATTGTTCCAGTACCAAATCAGTGAAGTCTGGATAAGCTGCAGAGCTGAGGGGAAGCCTATCAACGATACGGTCTTGCCTGCTGGGACAGTAAAGACCGTGTTGGCTCCGGCGCTCAACGACAGAAGGCGAGAATCGAAGATCGGAGCCGAATTGTCAAACTCAACGATGTACGCCCACACCGAAAGCCCGGCGGCGCTGTTGTTCACCGCAAACTTTTCGCCCGCATGAAGTAGAAACGGAGCCATTGAATTTGCGTGGCCGACAGACCCCGCTGCAACGTTGTTCGCTATGAAGTCGAAGGTGTGGTACACGCCGCTGGTATCTTTAAATTGAGCGACACATGTAACCGCGCTGGCGTTGCCGATTGGGTTTGTAAACATCGTTTCCAGCACGAGCGCGTTACGCCCGGCTGGTACGGTGTAAAGGTCTACATTCCCAGAAGCGGAGCTGATCGCATACGCTGCCGGGAATTTCGCATTTGGGACCGTGACCGAGATCGGCCCAAACGAAACCACGTTGTTCGAAGTGGAGGATACGCCGGATGGAGTTGTGTCGTTGACGGATGGCATTATCTTGATACCACCGCTGTAACGGCGCCGCCGCCGCTCTGGCTGACCTTCTTCACGCGCAGGAATTTATGCCGCTGAACGTTCAGGTTTACGTTCTCGCCTGCTGTGTTCGAACTGGAGAAGATGGAAAAGTAATTAAGGTCGGCGTCGGTGTCCGCAATCTGCACGTCAACCTGCACCGAGGCTGGGGCAGAAGCATATGTAATAAGAACGCTTACTCCCACGTCGTCAGTCCCATAAACGTTTCCAATGGCGACTTGCTGGCTGGCTTGGGGAGGTGTGGGGTTCTCATTATTGAAAAGTGTTACTGAGTCTCCTGGGTAAATTGCAAATGGCGGGGAAGCATTACTGTAATTTGGCATGTTTTCTCTTCCGGGCAATGCGGGATAGATTGCGCTTCTTACTGCGCAGCAAACGTTCGTCACAGTCCTTTGCGTGTTTCAGGCGGTGACGTAGCTTGAGAAAGCATCCTCCGCAAAATGAGCAGCGATGTTTTCTGCGTACCAATGGTTTGAACCGTGAGTTTGGTTTCAAAGTAATGATTGTTCTCAAGCGATGCGCTTGTGATGTTTTTCGTCCGGCAGGGTGGAGCTTGAGTACACCTTTCCCTGCAGATGGCCGGTTGCGCACAGCAGGGGCTGAGGACTACGCCCGCGAGGTTGATCCCGCTCAGACGGCTGCAGCCAATGGCTTGGCCGCGGTCGTCATGCGGTAGAGAACGAAAAACCGTTAACCTGGTTTATTTATCGCATAATTGAGAGATGATGTAAATCGTTTGGTGCCACTTTGATACCATCATGCGAAAAGAACGGCATTGTGTGATGCAGTTTTCAGTCTAACGCGCTGTAAAACATCTGTAGCCCACTTTTTGGTGAATGGGTCACGAATGCGAGTGACCAAAAGCCCGCGATTTATCTGGCCAGGTACCTCGTCTTGGCGTTTTTGCGCGATGGAACCAGAGGCAATCCTGCCTCATATCTCCGGATGGATTCCCGCAGGGAAAGAGAAGTCGGAAATAGAACTATCTTCCCAGATTTTTCTACAAGCAAGGGACAGTTGCCTATCATGGGATGCGGAGTCTTTCCCTCAAGGTACTCTTTCAACTCGTAATGGAATATCCATCCGTATGGCTTCTCAACGGTAGCATCCGGCAAAATCACGACTTCATGTCCGAGGGCCTCCAAATCCTCCGGTTCGAGCGGACCGGTACGCGACCCTTTGCTTCTTAGTTCTCGAGATGAGCGGCTTCCTTCCTGCTTATGTAGATCAATGGTTTGGGACCGCCGTTGATCGAATAGATCGGAACTCGGTTGGCGTGGCGTGACAAATGGATATCTCCTGGTGTTTTCGCTGGTATCCCCGGTGAAAAGAAGAACGATGCTGGCAGGGCACGTCTGGAATACACCTCTCCCCGCAAGATGGCCGTTGCGCACAGCAGGGACTGAGGACTGCGTCCGCGAGGTTAAGGTCCTCTTACGACGACCGCAGCCGGTGGCCCGGCCACGGTCGTCATCGGTGTCCAAGGAGGTTATGAAAATCCCTTAACCTGAATCATTTATCGCATGCACGATTTCATGATGTAAATCTTTTGGTGCCACTGTGATACCACACGTGAAAATAGGCCGCATTTTGCTTGATTCTCTTAGAAGTCTAGCATTGCCAATATAGTTTCAGAATAGGATCCACAAGATATCAGCCTTTCTGTGTTCATCTATGTCAGATCAGAGCAGAGAGCACTCACGGCAGAAACTGCGCTGCTTCTTCCTCAGATCTTTGCCGTAGTTCGTTCAGAGTCACTGCTTTGTGAAGCAATTCAGCCAGATCACGTTGCTGACGTGCGAGTTCAGTTTGTACGAGTGAATGAGAGAACAGACGATCATTGAGATCTACAGCATTGATGCTGATATTCTCATGACGCATAACATACTCCTCAAGCGTCTCACAGGTGCATTGTGCCGCCCAAGCAGCTTCCTGCGCGGAGCCAGTTCGGTGACACTCAAGCGCATAGACTGCCGCCGATGGCGCATCGTCGGCCACAATTTGTCCTGGCACCCATGGACTTTCCTTTTCTTTCGGAATCAATTTCATGCAGATCTCAATTGCTGCCTGAATTTCCGTCTCGGACACCCGGTTTTCCGCAAGGTCATTCCAGAGATGACTAAGAATGTTCTTGAGAGTCGCCGGGTTTCCTCTGCCTGTTAGCGTCGAAAACCTTGAATACAAAACCAGCATCCGTTCAGCACATGCAGCAGCAAACGCCGCTCGAAGCTGCCGCGGAAGACGGTCGATCTTTTGTAAAAGTTCGGTTTCGTTGAAACGAAGCATCACTGCCATCTTACAAGGATAATTTAGATCTTTACCTCGGCTTATGTATCTATGAACTCCTCAACGCGTGCATGGGAAATCCCCAACGATCTCAGGACATCCAAAGCTCGCTTCGAAACGACGAGTCGGCAGATAGGTGCGATCCCAAAATCGTCGCGCCCAGCTTTTCCATCGGCTTTCAACCAAACGAACTTCGGCACTTTGCGCTCGGGATAAATGTCCCTAAACTGCTCTGAGGTACTGACTTCCACCTCATCGAACTTCACACCTGTTGCTCCCATTGCCTCGAGTTTTTTCTTCGCCGATTCAGTAACAATAAACACGGGAAAGCTGGTCAAAAGCACATCGCCGAGCCACCCATCGAATTCGTAGTGCAGTTTACTCAAAACTGGCGGATGGGCACTGCGGTCAGACACTACCGTATGCTCACCCCATCCACCTGCCACCTCTGGTTTAATGACACAGTATTCCATTGAGATTCCTTATATCATGATTCCAGCTAGTTACTTGGGTGGCTTAAACTTCGAGCGAAACTGCGCATCAATTTCTGCAACTTTCTGCAAGAATTGTTCACGTGTCGGATTTGGATTTAATTCATAAAACTCGTTCAACTTCTGTCTTATTTGGCTGAGGTGCAGGTCAGGATTAAGCTCCTTTGGGATGCCGCGCAGGTTCTCCAGGGCATGGATTTCTTCCTCCGTGAAAAGGCCGGGAAATTTCCTTAGAACTTGTTGTTCGATAGCGTGGTGGACCCAGACTTTTCCTCTAAGTTCTGGGTGAGCCTTAAAGAAGGTCTCACGGTAGTTAGTGGAAGGCGCCTCCTTTTCCTGCAGCATCGTTGGCCTTTGCTCCGAAGCGATTTCCGGCTTTGGCGATGTGCCCTCTGATATTTTGCTAACTGAAGGAACGTCACTGGTAGTAGTGGTTACACGTGGAGCAACATGATAAACGTCGGCTCCATCGCCGACTTTGGAAAGTGCACTTCCGGCGCCTTTCGTGACCAGGCTTACCGGGTTAGGGATGAAGCTTCGCTCCGGCGCCATTGACATCGCTTGCCCAATGCGCGAAATCCCCTTACCTGCCATCGTGGGCAAATCGTTGGTCTGGGCGTCTTCATAGAGCCCGCCAATCAGCGGACCGACCAGGGGCAAGCCGGCTGCAGCGGAATTGATAGCAACGCCCGTGTAGTCGCCTTGTTGCCCTGCTTGCTCTGCGCGGTCAATGTTCGCGCGAGTTGCGTCGTAATACCCTTTCGCGGCACGCCCCACTGTAGTGAGGCCAGTTGTGTAGGCTCCGGCTTGCAAGCCTTGGCTGATAGCTTCCCCTAAAGTTTTGGGCCTCTGGTCTATAGGGTGAAGCATGAAATCTGGCGGCTTAACCAGAGAGCCAACGCCCTTGGCAGCTTCCCAGATGTCTTTGCCGGCTCCGGCGGCAGTGCGCATCTCGGCGTTATCAATTGCATCATTGAGATCGAGAAGTTGCTCCCAGGTAGACTTTTGCGGTTGCGGGGGATTTACACGCACACCTCCGATGTCGGAAAAATCATTCGACGTCGCCGGCGTTGCTTGGCGTTGTAGCTGAGTCGGCGTGATGGACGTGTGTCCACTAGGTCCAGTGACACGCTGTCCTCCTATGTCGCTAAAATCGAATAGCCTTGTCTCTGGCGCAGGCCACTGTTTAAGCCAGTCAGGAGGGTCTTGCAGGGCGCGCGCACCCATGTCCCCAAAGTCGCTGAAAAAGCCCCCGGATGGCAGTTGTCCACCAGCCTCCCCGACCCTCTGTCCTCCAATGTCGCTAAAATCCAATGGCGTTGTTTGCTGATTTTCACTTGCTGAGACACCGGCACTCTGTGGCTGTCTCGATGTCGCAGTAGCTGTAGTAGTCGGCCACTCTTTCAACCACCCCGGATGGTTCTGTACGGAAAGCGGCCCCAGATCGCCAAACCCGCTGAAAAATCCCCCGGATGGCTGTTGCGCATCAACTCGGCCGACGCGTTGCCCGCCCAGATCAGAAAAATCAAATTCTTGCACTGGCGGTGGCGCAACCCGCTGTCCTCCAATGTCGCTAAAATCCAATTGCTCTTCTTGCCCATCTGGCATGGAGTATTGCTCCTACCTGCCTAGGACTCTTAGGCCCGGATCGCGCTGCAGCGCCTTGCCCAGGTTCTCGTGCGGAATGTCATGAATTCCGCCCCGCGAATCCTGAAAACGAACCATTCCCTGTACTGGTGCTCGCATGGCTCCGTTTTGCGGTCCGCTGAGCATCGCCGTTCTCCCCGCCAGGAGTGGACTATTCTGACGCAGCCCACCGTGCCCCATTCCCGTATTGGGCATCGGCCCTGTGCTTCTCAGCCCGCTTCCTAAAAGACCGCTGCCTGTGCCCAACCTCGTACCGGTATTCAGGCCGCCTCCTAAAACGCCAGCCCCAAGTCGCGGGCGTGGACTCGCCAATCCACTGCCCAAAGTATTCGTACCGCCGTCGATAACTCCCGTTCCGGGTTGGGCCCGTTTGCTCTGCTCGAGCAGATACCGCCGCATGGCGATATTCAGCAGTGCCGGATTCGTGCCATAGAGCTCGCCCGGCGGCGGATAGTAGCTGGGCAGAGGCTGAGTTCCGGTCTGCTGCGCTGGTCTAGGCCCTTGGCTTAGTGGGTTCTTTCCAAATGTCATTGCCATAATTCATGTCCTGCCATAATTCCATGACGCCCGCTTTATACTTCTCCCAGCACTCTGAACAGAGAGAGAAGAAATAGGGATATTGCTCGGTATCGGTGATCTGGTCGCAGTCAGTGCAAGCCCCAAGCATTTTTTAGCTCCTCTACGGCCGAATCTGCTTTTCGTGGCGATGGGTTTTCCCACACAAGCTCTAATTTCCGCGTCCGATGCTTCTGCTTCCTCGCCGGCTTGCTCCGCTTCTCGGGCGCCGGCTCTTCGACCGCAACTTTCTGCGTGGAACACTGCCGGCAATATTTCTCTTGTGTCCCGACCTGGCGCGTGAAATTGCGGGCGCACCATTCACAGGTTTTTAGCTCGTAAGCAACAGCCGGCGGCGCGGATGGGGAATAAGTGGGAATCATCGTGGCAAGCCCTTCGTGGCAACTCGCGTTGCTTTGTCGTCTTGTTCAAACGGCCATGCGGAGATCTTTTCTGCAATTCGTTTGAGGCGGTGGCTTTCTTCCTTCCCGTCGCTGTGCAGCACCTGCGCAAGTGCATGAAGCTCGGTCTCCTGGCTGGTAATCGAGCAGTTTGTACGCTTGGGATTCTTTTGCAGTGCCCGGAAGCGCATGACCAATTTGGGATCCTTCAACCGGGAAATGCGTCGGACTTCACCCAGCTCTTCAAGACGGGCAGCTTCGGTTTTGCTTATGTAGATCATTGGCTTGGGACCGCCGTTGATCGAATAGATGGGAACTCTGTTAGCGTGGCGTGACAAAGTGTATCTCCTGGGGCTTTCGTGTTATCCAAGGTGAAAATAAGAACAAGGCTGGCAGGGCAGGTTTTGAACACACCTCTCCCTGCCAGATGGCCGTTGCGCACAGCAGGGGCGGAGGATTGCGCCCGCGAGGTTAAGGTCCGCTTACGACGACCGCAGCCGGTGGCCCGGCCACGGTCGTCATCGGTGTCCAAGGAGAATATGAAAATCCCTTAACCTGGATCATTTATCGCATACGCGATTTATGATGTAAACCTTTTGGTGCCACAGTGATACCACACGCGAAAATAGGCCGCATTTTGCTTGATTGTATTGGGAAATTGGACCATCATGAATCCGGATTACGCCCAGCATTCCAGAATGCGGGGCGAAGGGTGAGCGTGACGACCCTGAGCGCAAGCCAGGGGAAGCAGTGCGGAGCCTTAGAATAAGAGCCCCAGAGGTCTTTGAAAATTCGCAAAAGCAGTACTCGGTCCTGAGCACTCAGAAACGGCCCGCGGATGATATATATCCAGTAAACACCGCAGACGATACGGGACAGCTCAGCAAGTGTCCCAATACGACAGCAACTTTCCCCAGTAAATACGAGGCGATCGTGCCTATTTCAGAAGGTTCCGACCACTTGCAGCAAGTGGGGGGTGGGGGCCAACTTTTCTGGGTTTTCGCCGCGTCGGTTTTCTGCCGGGAAGAGACCAAACAGGCCTGAATCTGACAATAACGTTTTAATGTTTTTGTGTAAGGTTATCGGGAAAGCTGGAAGTTCAAGCTGACTCGGCTTTCTATGGGTGTCGCCTTGCCGTCTACGATGATAGGTCTGAAGCGCCAATGGCGGAGTGCCTCTTCCGCGCTTCTGGCCAATATCCCTGGTCCGCTCACTGCTTTGACGTCCTGCACTTCACCTTTCTCGTCTACCACAATAGTGAGCTCGACGAGTCCTTCCACTCTTCCTTGTCTGGCAGCCAAGGGATACATGGCAGGGACTTTACGGATGACATAGCTCTCAAGGGTTGCAGCTGAAATTTGAACTCGCGTGATTTCAGTAGTGGTCTTGCCGGCTATCGCGCTTGAGGTAGCCTTGCTGATGGGGGCAGAAGGCCGTATCGCCGTGGGCGTCAGCTCTGCGGTCGTTCCGGCGGTCTGAGTCTTCGTGGGTTCAGCGGTTTTGCTGACTGATGTCGAGGCCTGTGTATTCCGGGCAGCTGTAGTATTCAGTTCCGCCGATGGTGCTGGCATGACTGCCTGTATCACTGCAGTCTTTGTAGCGTCCGGTTTTGATGCCACCTTAACGAGCGGTTGAGGTTCCGCTTCGGAAATAGTCGTTGCGGGCAGAGTGTCTCCCCTGAGTGTGTGGGGCGGAGACTCCATCTTGATGAGTGCTGATGGAGCGCCCGTGGCAGCAGATGAGGTTGTGGCCGTTGGTGTTGTTGATTTCACTGGCTGGGGATTTGCTGCAATCGGTGCCGCATTTGTCTGTGTTGTACCGAAAGCAATGGTGTCTGTTCTGGCTGTGTTCACCGAAGTAGTAGGCTGTACCAGGGCAGGCATGGGCGCCGTCGTTGCACGCTGAGTCCGTGCTTGAACTGCAGTTGTAGTCGTTGCTGCGGCCGTCGCCGGAGGCTGTCCGGAATCAAGAAAGCTGAGGGATAGCATAGTGTTTACTAAATCTTCCAGTTCATTATCATTAGTGGCCTTGAACTGAAATGTGATGACGTAATCGCGTAGCACGATGCAAACCAGCGCCTGGCGAACCAATACACTGTTGGGTGAGGTCGATCTCAGATCAATCCGGTCGAAGTCTTTGCCGCCGAAGATGTAGTGCTTGTCTCCCGGAAGCGTCTCAAATCCACTGGGCATGGCGGCTATGGCTAAAAAATCTTTTCCGGTTTTGATGTTGCCGTTCTGCCGCAAAGGCTCCGCCTGAATTGCGATGTAACTTCCATTTCCCGCATTTGCGGAGCTGGCTGCAAACAAAGGATACACTTGGCTTGCCATGGTGAGTCGTGTCGCACTGCCTGACCACCCTGCCGGAAAGCGGTAGGAAAATCCAAAATAGCTGTTCACATATTGTTGTCCGTAAATGATGCCGGTGTCAGGATGGGATTCCGCATCCTGCGCCAGAGAAGGCGCAACGATGAACAACATTCCCGCGAGAATGGCGAGCAAACATAGAAGCTGCTTCATGGTCCCCTCCGCTACAGAGACCTGCATCTTTATTGATTTTTAACTTGCGTCCGATGTTGAAACAGGCTGTGCGGGCGCTGCCCAACATCGTTGGACCAGGGGGGTACAGGGCCACTATACTCCCGAAAAACATCCTCAAGCCATGGCGGACAGTACGAAAGTGCTGGTCTTGTATATTCCCTTTAGTAACTATAACCACTTAGTAAACATTGAAAATATTGGAATTGCTTGCTTGGAGCTTTATGTCTCATATTCGATTGCGTGGGCAGCGTTGTGCTGGGCGTTGTGTGTTGCTCCAGATTCATACAATTCTTCCATGCTGGCTACAACTGCCATCAGATCGAGCGTCGCTTTCGGTAGACAATAGGTAGTTCCACTGAGCACCATTACGGGAATACCGGCCGTCACCGGATTCTCTTTGAGGCGCCTCAAGATTTCTTCCCCAGTCATTTTGGGCAGAAACAAGTCCAGCAGGATCAGATCAAATTCTCCCTCTTGCTGCGCTAATCTCAGTCCCTCTTCGCTGTCTTTGGCTACTCGGACCTCAAATCCATTTCCGGATAGAGTCTTTTCCAATGCGGCCCGCAGGAATTTGGAATCGTCGATTAGCAGAACTTTAGCATGCATAATATCTATTTCCCCTTTTACAGTTTTTCTGTCTTAGTTCACCCGGTCGTTATGTTCTTTGGAAATCATCTCGTCCATCATCTTGGCCAAATGAGTTGCCAGCCATTGTTCAAGCAGAGCAAACTCTCTTTGCGGGACGAAAGAGAAGCACATGCCGGCACGGGTCCGGCCGTCTTTGTTCACCACGTGAGCCACCCGGCCGTTTACATGAATCAGGATAGAAGTTCCCGGAAGCTTGAATCCAATGGATATCTGTTGGTCCGTCTGCACTGGTTGTGGGCACTGGAACGCCAGGCCACCCGCGCTGAGGTCAATAATTTTCCCTTCCACCTGCCCTACTCCAATAAGGTTTGCGGTCACCGGGATGTCAACCACATAGCGTGCTGACCGTCGGCGCTGCAGCAGTATGTTTCCGTACGCAGCCCGCAGGCAATGTGTAGCCTGATCAACGCTCATAGGCTTATAGATCATAAAATTCGCTCCGGCGCTTGTCGCTTCGTGCATTTCCGGAGCTCCGCCGACGATGGCCACTGCCGTGGACTTGGCATTTTGATGAGACTTGCGCAATGCGCTCATGACTTGAGTAGGCTCATCATCACTGTTCCAATCCAGAATCAATGTGTCCAATTTGCGGTGAGTGACCACATCAACCGCAGCGTCGGGCTTGCTGCAGACTTGCGTTTCAATCTCAAAATTATCCAGCACTTGGTTCATTACAGAGACCACTTGGGCATCACTGGTGAGCAGAAGACCTTCGAGGCGTGTCATATCGTTCGTTAATACCTCACTTTATGAAGACTTAAACTCTATTGTTGGCACGTGAGCGGCCAAACTGCTTACACGCTCGTAACCGCCAATTTACCAACATCTTAGGGCTATCCTGTGCACTTTCCCAAAAAGAGGTATTACAGATTCGGGAAAAGCTTGTCCAGTTTCTAGACAAGACAGATAACTGTGTGGAATTTGAAAACTGGATATCCAAGCAAACCTTTCCCTTAGATACCTTGGTCAAAGCCCCGGTTCGGGATCTTCTGCGCGGTTTAATCTCGCAAACGGAGTTTGCTAATCATGAGGTCTGGACTTGGATTCCCAAAAATCTCCCTAGCGAATGTTGGGCGCAATTTTCATTGTTCTATTTCAGGAATCGTGTCATTTTGGGAATTGTTGTAAAAAGGCCTGGGAATTACGTTGGTAACTTGGCAAGCTATCGTTATAAAGTGATACTCACAATGCGGTGTAGTAATATTTATCACCTCCTCCCCTCCCTCTGGATAGGTGCGAATATTTTTACATAAGTCAACTCCCTGGAGGCGTTTTAGCCATGGCCAAGATTCTGGTGGCAGACGACGACCCATCGAATCGTGAACTTCTAAAAGCAATACTGCAGGCGGAAGGGTTAGAAATCGTTACAGCATCCGACGGACGCCACGCGCTGGAAGAGTTTGTGCGTACCAAACCGGACTTGGTTTTGTCCGACGTGGCCATGCCTTATATAGATGGTTTTGAGGTTTGTCGGCAAATCAAGCGAGATCCGGAAAAACGGTTAACCCCTGTTGTTCTGATCACCGGTCTTTCCGCGGTCGAGGACCGGGTGCGAGGGATCAAAGCCGGAGCGGACGATTTTCTGAGCAAACCCCTCGAGCGTATAGAACTGGTCGCTCGAGTGCATTCGCTGTTGAATCTGAAAGCTTACACTGACGAATTGGAACGGGCGGAATCGGTTCTTTTTACGTTGGCGCGAAGCATCGAAGCCAAAGACCCTTACACCCATGGACACTGTGAGCGTTTAGCGGAGTGTTCCGCTCGCTTAGGCACGCGTGTCGGGTTGAATCAGGAGCAGATTATTGCATTGCGCCGGGCTGGCGTGGTTCACGATATAGGCAAAGTGGCGGTTCCCGATACGATACTGCTTAAGCCTGCGAAGCTGACCGAGCAGGAATGGCAGGTGATGCGCGAGCACCCGGTCACAGGTGAAAAAATATGCAGCCCCCTCAAATCGTTTCGTATTGTACTTCCCATCATTCGCCATCATCATGAAAAACTCAACGGGTCAGGGTATCCCGACGGCCTGAAAGGCGACAATATCCCACTTACCGCCCGGGTTCTTCAGATTGTTGATGTGTATGACGCACTGACGACGGAGCGTCCCTACAAGCAAGCTTTGTCTCCTGCAGAAGCATTCACCACCATGGAAGATGAAGTAAGACGTGGGTGGTGGGACCGTGATCTATTTCAGCAATTCCAGCTTGAAGTCGGACTTCCCCAAAGAGAACAAGGCACAATCAGTAGCGCCAGTGCATGCGCCTGATGAGTCCTCATGAATCAACCGTCCGCCATGCCCGGGGAAAAAGTTCCTACCGAGCCCATTGAGAGAAGAATCGCCCTGGGACTGAGTGTCGCTGGTGTAGTTGTCCTACCCCTTCTATTTCTTTCTTACCGCAACATCGCCATGATCGGTTTGATCTTTGTGCTGCTGGTTCTGGTGTATTACGCGCTGCAACGGGATATCAAAGGCCGCACCCGCGCCCAAGAAGCTCTGCGCGAAAGCGAGCGGCGCTTTCGACAGATGGCGGAGAATATTCAAGATATCTTCTGGATACGCGATATCCAAACCGGCCACACCATTTATGTCAGTCCAGCCTATGAGAGGGTTACAGGGCACAGTTGCGAGCGTCTTTACAAAGAACCATCGTCATGGGTCGAGTTCATTCACCCCGAGGATCGTGAGCGAATGCTCAATGCGACCGAGACAGAAAAAGGCTCCTTCAACCAGGAATATCGCATCGTTCGGCCCGACGGTGACGTTCGTTGGTTCGCCGCTCACGCATTTCCCGTCCGCAACGAGCAGGGTGAGACCTATCGTGAGGTCGGCGTAGCCCGCGACATCACCGAACGCAAGCGAGCGGTAAGCGCTTTGAGTGAGAGCGAGGAGCGGTACCGCAAGTTATTTGAATTAACCCCTTATCCTATTTGGATTTACGACCGTGACACCTTGCAGTTCCTGGCGGTCAACAATGCGGCAGTCCAGAACTACGGCTACTCCCGGGAAGAATTCTTAGCCATGACTATTAAGGATATCCGTCCGCAGGAAGATATTCCGGCGCTCCTCGCGAATTTGGATTCTCTTTCCAATGGAGAACGCAGGTTTGGTCTCTGGAGGCATCGCAAAAAGGATGGAAGTTTGATAGATGTAGAAGTCACCTCATATTCTCTCGTTTTTGCTGGCCGTCCAGCAGACTATGTTTTGGCGATTGATGTTACAGAGCGAAGGCATGCAGAGGAAGAAAGGCATCGCCACCAGGCACTGATCGAACAACAAAATAGAGAGCTCGAGTTGCGCCGTCTGGAGGCCGAGCGCGCCACGCAATTAAAAAGCGCATTCCTGGCCAGCATGAGCCATGAGTTGCGCACACCTTTGAGTGCCATTATAGGGTTTTCAGAGTTGTTGGCTGAAATGACTGCCGGTGACCTCAACGAAAAGCAGCAACGCTATATCGAACACGTGCGTAAGGCAGCTCATCATTTACTCGACCTCATCAATGACATTCTCGATCTCTCCAAGATCGAGGCCGGTCAGCTTGAACTGCAACCTGAAAACTTTGTATTGATGGACGCTTTGCCCGAAGTTCTCTCCACGATCAACCCTCTTGCCATGAGAAAACAAATTCAGGTGGAAAGCATGGTTGGCCCTGAGCTTGCGCTTTATGCCGACCGTGTCCGCTTCAAACAGGTCTTTTACAACCTTGTCAGCAATGCTGTAAAGTTTACGCCGGTCAAGGGAAAGATACGCATCGAAGCGGCACAGGAAGAAGGTTTCGTCCGTGTTTCCATCACCGATAACGGAATTGGAATTTCGCCCGAAGATCAAAGAGTGGTTTTTGATGAGTTCCGGCAGGTGGGTGTAACCACGAAAGGGGTCAAGGAAGGTACTGGATTAGGGCTGGCCATCACCCGAAGAATAGTTGAACGGCACGGAGGCAGAATCTGGGTGGAAAGCGAGACCGGCAAAGGTAGCCGCTTCAGTTTTACTCTCCCGGCTGGAAAATGGATGTCAGTAGCGAAGGAGAAAGCTGCTGCTCCAGCCTTCCGCAAGCGTGAAAAGCCTCTAGTTCTGGTGATTGACGATGAGCCGGCGGCCCGCGAACTGCTTGTGACTTTTCTGGAACCCGAAGGTTATCAGGTCGTGACTGCAAGCTCTGGAAAAGACGGAATCATATTGGCCAAGCAGTTACGCCCCGATGCCATCACCCTCGATATGCTCATGGCCGGCAAGAATGGCTGGGAGACGATATTCCAATTGAAGCATGATTCCGGCTCTGCTGATATTCCCATCATTATTGTGTCCGTAGTGGATGAGAAGAAGGCAGGTTTCGCACTTGGGGCCGCTGAGTACCTGGTCAAGCCAATTACCAAAGAGGTTTTGATATCAAAGATCGCAAAGCACATCGGACTTGTGGCGGGGACCTCGAACAAGATTCTGATCGTGGATGATGAGCCTGCAACCTTGGGTGTGTTGGAGCAAATGCTTCGTTCGGTAGGATACGATCCCGTTCTTGCTACTAACGGCAGGCAAGCTGTGGAGAAACTGTCCCAGTTCTCGGTTCGGGCTATGCTTTTGGACTTGATAATGCCTGAAATGAACGGCTTTGAAGTCATCCAAAAAATGAAAGACCACGCCGTTTGGTCAGAGATTCCCATCTTTGTACTGACCGCGAAGGATTTGAGTCATCAGGAAATTGAACTGTTGACACGCCAGACTCATGCTTTCTTCAGCAAGGGCATTCCCTGGAAAGATACTCTGCTTGCGGAAGTTCGTAAGGCCGTGCGAGTGGCCAAAACTTCCACTTCCGCATAAATAATTATGAAGCGTATCCTGGTTGCCGATGATGATGCTGTCTTGCGTGAGATGATTCACGATACTCTTGGTGTTCTTGGGTACGAAGTGACTCTGGTTGAGAATGGTGATGAGGTGCTTCAGCAACTTGCCGGCTCCCCTCCCGATCTTGTTCTGCTGGATATACAAATACCTCTTCTCGACGGCATTTCGGTGGTGAAGAAAATTCGTGGGAACCCTGAATTGGCCGGTCTCAAGGTTGTCGCGCTATCAGCTTTTGCCATGCGCGGCGACGACCAGAAGGCTTTGGATGCAGGTTTCGACGCCTACCTGACCAAGCCGATTAGCATCGCCGATCTCCGCAAGAAAGTTCAACAGATGCTGAACATCCTGTGAGTTAAAACACAAGACTAATAAGGAAACAGAAAGAAACCATTCAGGCTCATAACAGGTAACTGGTGATGAACTCGCGGATAAACTGCTTGTCCTTTGCGGTTATAGTTGTGAATTGAATCCCCGTACGTCCTTTCCTTTCATCCACCCAGGCAACTGCACCAGTTATGCTGCTGTTTGAGTTTTGCCCCGGCACACGAAGGGATAATAGTACAGTTGTTCCGGGCCCGCCGATACCGCTGATTTCAATGAGAACCCCACCTTCGCTGATGTTAACCCCCGTGCCTTTAACAGTTTTAGGACCAATTTCGCATGTCACTTCAGTCTGAAGTGGAACGCGAATGTAACGGCGTTGGTTCTCAAACATGATGCCGCGGGCAATTTTGAACAGCTTCGCTAGCTTGGGTCTGTCTACGGGTTTTTGCAGGAAGAATGTTCCTCCTACGGCGAAAGCCTGCGCCATGACTTTTGGATCATCGTGCCCGGTGACGATGACGATGGGCGTCGATCGGTTCGACGGCGATTGCCGGATCTTGCCCGCAAGTTGAAATCCATTCATTTTTGGCATTTGCAGATCAAGGAAAATGCCATCAAATCTTTCACGTTCCACCAGAGCCGCCGCCTCCTCGCTGTCGCCAAGCGGGCGAACTTGTGCCTCAAAACTCGCCAAAACCTGGGCCATCAAATCAAGCATTAGCGGGTCATCTTCCACCACGAGTATTTTCAGCGACATGTGAAGTTCCTAGACCACGAACCTGTTGTCCAACGGCTCACCTGGCTCCCTGGGACTGGCCAGTTCGATTGAGTATAAGAGAAGATTGTATAACTAGCCGTAAAAATCCGGATGTAATAATAAGGATGTACATCGCTTCCTGCAGACCGGGTCAACGGTCCCACCTGATAGAAAGATAGTCTGCACCTGGAATGAGCCATTGGGAAATTCTTACGCAAGATACCCTTACCCCGGCGATTCTGGTTCGTCTTAAATGTACAGTCCACGCCCGAAAAAATAATGGAAGCATTCGCCAAATTCGCGCAATGGAAAGTAGGAGCAAACGCGAAAGCGCTGAACCTACCGATGAGCGAAGCGGAATCCAGCGACTACGAGTTGCTCCGGCAACTCGCCAAAGGCGACGAAACGGCCTTCCGGGCCCTTTACGAGCGTTACCAAGGATTGATTTACCGTTTTGCGTTACATATGGGCGGCGACAGCGCAACAGCGAAAGAGACTACACAAGAAGTTTTCATGCTGCTGATCACCAATTCGAAGGCTTATGATCCCGCGAAAGGCTCAGTTGGCGGATATCTGTTCGGCATGGCGCGCAATCTGACCCGACGAAGTCTGCAGCATGCGCGCCTGGAAGTGCCGCTGGAAGAAGAGGGAATGGAAAGCGAAGAGAGCCTGGTCGCAAATGGCATTGATGCTCTCGATGGACTGACCAACGCAGAGATGCTCGACTGTCTGCGCAAAGCTGTGCAGGCACTGCCGGAAGCATATCGAGAAACTGTGATTTTGTGCGACTTGGAAGAGCTGAACTATGCCGATGCCGGGGAGGCGCTGGGGTGTTCACCTGGCACTGTGGCATCGCGCCTTCATCGCGCCCGGAATCTACTGAAAGCGAAATTGAAGAGTAAACAATGCGTGAAATAAACAAATTCGAATCGGAAGAGCGGCTGGTTGATGCCTTGCGGCATCTGGCGCAAGAATCGCCCCGCAATGCGCCACCAGAACTTGGCAGAGCGCTGTCGAGCGCATTTCACCGCCACCATCGGCGGCGCAGAGTAAAAAATGCTGCAATCGCCGCCTTGGTAATCGTCTGCCTTTCTTCCGCGGCATGGCTGCTCACCAAAACATCGCAGAAACCAGCGCCGCAGGTAGTGAAGCATAATCCGGCTCCGGCGTCCCCGGTTGAGAAGACAATGACTGCGAACGTGCCTCGCATGCAGGAAACGAAGAAGGCTGTGAAGCACGTACCCGGGCGCGGTATTCCACATCACAGCGATGCCCAGCTTGAGGCGCGGCAGGACGGCGATTTTCTACCGCTTCCATCCTATGATCCCGCGGCTACAGAAGGTGAGCTGCGGATCATTCGGGTAGAGATGCCGATCCAGGACCTTCGCTTGGTAGGAGCGCCGGTGGGCGCGGATGTCCCCAACCGGCGGGTTCTGGCCGATTTTGTGGTCGGCCAGGATGGCATCCCTTACGGTGTGCGATTGGTGCAATAGAGAGTTTTTCTGCTTTTAATAAGGAGAGTGCTATGAAAAGAATTTGCCTGTTACTTGCCGTCGTTTTTTTGCTGACCCTTGGCGCTTTTGCCCAAATCGTACCTGCACCCCCGCCACCCGGCGTAATGTTTTTTCAGAGTGGGTCTGCTGGGCCTGGAGGCGCCGCAATCTCCAGCTATAGCTATAACTATGTCTTTGCAACCAACGTGGGCGACAGAGAGTTAGTGAAGGGAGCTCCTTACAGTGCTACGGCGGTTACTGAGAGCACACAGACGCTGGGCGATGGCAATCGTATTGTGAACAAGTCAACCGCATTTCTTGCCCGCGACGGCGAGGGCAGGACCCGCCACGAGCTGACCATGGGGATTGGTCCCCTGCCGCCCGATGCAATGAAGAACGTCATGATCAGCGATCCGGTGAGCAAGACGAATTACATGCTCAATCTCAAAGAGCAAACTGCTGATGTTATGCACACTGACGTAATCATGCACGAACGCAAGGTCATATTGTCGGGGAAAGAACCGAAGGAATTAGCCGAAGCTGACCAGAAGGTCAAGATCATCAGCACGCAGACCGGACCTTTGGGTGCTGGGTTCAAAGCGGAGTTCGGCGAAACGAAGCGCGAAGACCTGGGCACCCAGGTGATCGAAGGGGTTTCCTGTACCGGTACTCGCGAGACCCGCACCATTGCCGCAGGCGCCATCGGCAACGAACGCCCGATTGAGATCATCTCTGAGACCTGGATGTCACCGGAGTTAAAAGTGGTGGTGCTCAGTAAGCATAGCGACCCCCGCTTCGGAGAGACCACGTATCAGCTCACCGGTATCAAGCGCAGCGAGCCTGACCCATCTCTCTTTCAGGTGCCCAGCGACTACAAGATTCTTGGGCCGCAGGACCGCAAAGGCCTCATTCATCTTGAAGCGGCTCCACCCAGAGAATAGGGTTTAGTTTCCCCCTCTCAGCCTGGCTGGGCCTGCGACCCAGCCGGGCTTTTTCATCACCACGAGTTGCGCGGATCTGGGGCAGGCCTGTCGCATTGGCGCCTAATCGAGTAAGGCATCAATATGGCGAAGCCTTTGTGTTATCATCTAGATACGTCAATTTGAATTGGTTGTGAGCAGTTCTCGCCTTATCAGCAAGTCCCTGCCCTGTAGTATCTTCCGACTCATTTTCAGCGTAAATCGAATCAAAAGGAAAAAAGAAACAAATGGAACAAGGTACAGTTAAGTGGTTTAACGATGCTAAAGGGTTTGGCTTTATCAGCCGCCAGAGTGGTGACGATGTATTTGTGCATCACACCGCTATTCAGAGCAATGGCTTTCGCAGTTTGCAGGAAGGCCAGCAGGTCCAGTTTAATGTGGTCAAAGGACCCAAGGGATTTCAGGCCGAGAATGTGCAGGTTCTTTAATCGTTAAGTCCGTTGGAAGGCGACTACATGTGAGTCGCCTTTTTTTGTTGGCATTTTTGGTTTTATTTTTATAAATAAATATTCTCATGTCCTATGGCGGCCGCCCGCCGAATCCAAACTTTGGAGGATGTATGTCTGGCAGGTCAGGTAGCAGCTTCGGCAAACTTCAAAAAGAACGCGCTCGGCGAGAAAAGCAACTGGAAAAGGCGGCCCGCAAGAAACAGCGTAAACTGGAAAAACAAACAGAGCCCAATGGCTCGGATAATGGCGAAAGCACTCTTCATGATGAAGATGCAACTCAACTTCCACCGGATGCGTCCACGACTTTCGATGATCAATAACGGCGTGAAAAACCCTTCGCCCTGTAAACTTCCTCAAAAAGGATTAAAATCTCTCATCATCAGCGGCCCGGGTACATAGCAACTCCAGCACCTGCGAAGGAGAAGAAACCCCATGAAAAAAATTTACGTCGGAAATTTAACTTCGCTGACCAACGCCACTCAGGTGCAAACATTGTTTGAGGGATATGGAAAAGTGCTCAAAGCCGGACTTGTTTGTCATCGCGATACCGGAGAGTCGCTCGGGTTCGCCTATGTGCTCATGAGCGATGATGAAGAGGGAAATGAGGCCATTCAAAATCTAAATGGCACCACTCTGGATGGCCGCACGATGGACGTGAAAGAGGCTCTTCCGCCTGGAGAACGCCCCGATCCCAAGAAGAAGCATTTTCATGGCATGAAATTGCGTCCGCGCTGAGCACGGGATTTTGGATTTCTCTCTCTACGCCATAACGTCGTGGCCCCGGAACATAAATAACTCCTGATACCTTCCCCCTTTGTAACGCTTCCTCCTCTCCCTGCACCATACATCAATAGATGAAAAGCAGCCTTGAAGAACAAAACATCGCGGTTCCGTGTGTGTAGGGAGATTATTATGTACGATCGTAGCGAAAACAGTAGAGTCGAAACTGAGCAAGAAGTGTTTGCGCCATCCGAATGTGCTGCGGGTCGAAGTTTTGCGGGCCTCTACGCCGGCACGGCTGAGGGTACAAATGAAAGGCTCAAACCTTTAGCGGAAAGGCTTGCGCCCGGCGAATTCTTCGCGAGGCTGGGTCTTGGGAATCCATACGCAACCGGTCCTAAACCGCGTGCACGAAAGCTGGCCCGGCTGCTGTCGTTCCTGTATCCTGCCGCACTGTTCACCTTCCTATTTCTACTGGCAGTCTGAATCGGCGCATTTGGCTGGAGAAGCTTCATGCTGCCAAAGTAGTTTCCAGAAGCCCATACGTATCATGGGTTTGTCTCCGCGACCAGGCCAAGACTCAACTTCTCCAACAACTGCCGTACAATGTCAGTTAGTTTCTCGTAAAAAATCCTGATCCCTTGAGCAATGGGTGCGCCCTCCCCGTTATCATTAAACAAGCATATAAAGAATCGGACTCAACTGGTGGAAAGTGCAGTCTGCGGAGAATCTGGGGATGAACTCCTTGCACAATGACAAATTCCGATCGCTCTTGGGACAAGGACAATGGTCAGATCTGGTCTCACTGGTAAAAGAGATGCCCGTGTCTCTCGCCGCTGACTTGATTGGCAGCTTATCCGATGAGCATCAGCAAACGCTCTTTCGCCTTTTGCCGGTACAACTTGCTGCTGCTGTGATTACAAAATTCCCTTACTATCACCAATACATTCTGCTGCACACGCGCCCTCCCAAGGAAATGCGCGAGATTATTGATCACATGGCGCCAGATCAGCGCATGCAACTTTTTGATGAGCTTCCCGAAGAAGTTTGGCAGCGCCTGATGGATGAACTCGCCGGCCGCGAGTATGCCGCACCGCAGACAGACGACGCTGCGGAAGCCCGCATCGTCCCTCCTGAAGCGGAAGTCACCGCTCCCTTCCCAGGCCCGCCGCTTGTCCGGCGCGAGCGCGAGACCAGCGAGACGGTGATTGAGGCCCGCGGCGTCGAAAAATCATTTCTCCAGCCTGATGGCACTCGCGTTCAAGTGATCGCGCCCCTGGATATTTCGATTTATTCGGGGACCGTGGTTGCATTGCTGGGGGCTTCCGGATGCGGTAAATCAACTCTTCTCAGAATCCTTTCGGGATTGGCTGCGCCTTCTTCGGGCTGTGTTCTGTGGCATGGTACACCCTGTGCAGAGGCAACTCCCAATGTCGCGATTGTTTTTCAGAGTTTTGCTTTGTTCCCCTGGCTTACTGTTCTGGAGAATGTTGAAGCTCCGTTGATGGCCCGTGGTGTAACTGCACCCGAGCGCCGTCGCCGGGCATTGCACGTGCTCGATACAGTTGGATTAAAGGGATTTCAAACCGCGTACCCCAAGGAGCTTTCCGGCGGAATGAAACAGCGCGTCGGCTTTGCGCGGGCCCTGGTGGTTCAACCCGAAGTGCTGTTCATGGACGAGCCTTTTTCTGCACTCGACGTGCTCACCGCTGAAAGTCTGCGCGGTGAACTGCTGGAGCTCTGGCTCAACCAGAAAATTGATACGAAAACAATTTTTATTGTCACTCACAATATTGAAGAGGCCGTACTGCTGGCCGACCGAGTGATCGTGCTGGGACGCAATCCTGCCCACATTCGGGCAGATTTCCGCATTCCGCTGGCGCAGCCGCGTGAGAGGAAGTCGCCGCAGTTCCTCCTGTACGTTGATTACATTTACAAGGTGATGACCAAGCCAGAGGTTGCGTTTGCTCCACCTCCCGAAGTCGGCCAGAAGCGGATCTACCAGCCGTTGCCTCATGCCCGCCCCGGAGGCATTGCTGGATTGCTGGAGTTGCTTGTGGACCGCGGCGGCGCGGAAGACCTTTACCACCTTGCCGAGCAACTGCTGATGGATATTGAGGATCTGCTGCCCATCATCGAAGCTGCCGCGCTGCTTGGCTTTGCCCGGCTGGAGCAAGGTGACGTGGAGATTACTCCTGAAGGCCGCAGCTTTGCTGAAGCCGATATTGCCACCCGTAAGACCTTATTTCGCCATGCATCTCTGAAAAATGTGCTTCTGTTCCAGCAAATCGAGAGTACGCTGCGCGCAAAAGCCGACCACACCATTCCTCTGGAACTTTTCCGCGACCTGCTTGACGAGCACTATCCTGAAAATGAAGTTGAGCGTCAACTTGAAACTGCGCTCCACTGGGGGCGCGATTGCGAACTCTTCACCTATGATTCTGGCAACGAGAGGCTTCAGTTGATATTGCATCCGGAAGAGAAGACCGGCCAAGAGCGGGAAAGCGCCGCCGCGGAAAACAAGTCTTCGGAAGTCAAATCCTCATGACTCGGCAATCAACCTCAGCCGCCCTTCGCTCCCTCGTTCTTCCCTGGGGGGTAATCCCTCGTTCCAGCCGTTCTTTTCTGACTGATCTCCCGATCTTTGGCCTTGGGCTCGCCCTCTTCTACAGCGTTATTGCCATCAGTCGTTATTGGAGCGGCCCTCTTACCGCTCAGGTTGAGATTGATCTTCATCCTCGTGCTCTTCCTGTTTATGTCTTTTATTCGGTGATGCGCATTTCGATTGCCTATTTTTTGAGTCTGGCATTCACCTTAATCTATGGCTACATCGCCGCGTATAACGCGCGGGCTGAGCGCTTCATGATTCCTCTGCTTGATGTGCTGCAATCCATTCCTGTGCTGAGCTTTCTGCCGGGCGTAATGCTGGCCATGGTTGCGCTATTTCCCAGGAGACAACTGGGCCTGGAACTTGGCGCCATCCTGCTGATCTTCACCGGCCAGGTCTGGAACATGGCTTTCAGCTTCTACGCCTCGCTGAAGAGCATTCCGCAAGAAATGCGGGAAGCGGCACAGCTTTATCGCTTTAGCTGGTGGCAGTCATTCACGCAAATGGAGCTGCCCTACGCTGTGATCGGATTGGTTTGGAATTCCATGATGTCTGTGGCCGGCGGCTGGTTTTTTCTGATGGCCTGCGAGATGTTTGTCCTGGGCAACCGTGACTTTCGCCTGCCCGGTCTGGGTGCATATCTTCAGACCGCGGCCAGCGCCGGCGATACGCGTGCAATTCTCTGGGGTGTGGGCGCGATGCTGGTGGTCATTATATTGACCGATCAGCTCGTCTGGCGGCCGCTGATCGCCTGGGCCCAGAAGTTCAAGTTCGAGAATGTCGAAGCCACTGACGTCCCGCGCTCTCCCATTTTGGACCTGATTCGCCGCTCAAAGCTGATAGCCTTTCTCTCGCGCAAATCGGTAACACCATTGCGAGAGGCCCTTGTATTGCATTTTGCGCACAGAGATTTGCGTCCGGAATCGAGCGGCGGAAAAACCCAGACGCGGACGTGGCTTTTGTGGGCGTTGGGAGCCGCACTGCTGGTTGGAATCGCCTACGCAGTTTTCAATAGCGCTGTTCTGTTGGCGGGGCTGCATCGTGAAGAGTTGAAGAGCGTGGTTGTTGGAGCGGCCGCAACCTTTCTGAGAGTAAATCTCACGCTGGTACTCGGCGCCTTGTGGACAATTCCCGTGGGGGTTGCCATTGGATCTCGTCCCAGGCTCGCGCGTGTGGCTCAGCCGATTGCACAAATTGCTGCATCCGTACCGGCGACTGCATTGTTCCCCATCGTTCTTCTCGCGCTGGTTCGCTTCGGGGGCGGGCTGGGCGCAGGTTCGATTGTGCTTTTGTTGTTGGGCACGCAGTGGTACATCCTGTTCAATGTGATTGCCGGTGCCAGCGCCATTCCCACCGATTTGAAAGAAGTATGCAATGTCTTCTCTTTCAGCAAATTTGAGCGTTGGCGGAAGCTGATCCTGCCAGGCATTTTTCCCTTTTTGGTCACCGGCCTGGTGACTGCATCGGGCGGCGCCTGGAATGCGAGCATTGTGGCAGAATACTTTCACTTCAAAGGAGAAACATTCTCTACCACCGGTCTGGGTGCGGTGATCAGCCAGGCCACCGACAATGGCAATTTCAGATTGCTTCTTGCGGCTACGGTTTGCATGGCCGCGATTGTAGTTACCATCAATCGCCTGGTTTGGCGGCGCATGTATCGTTTGGCGGCGACCAGATTTAAACTCGAAGCCTAGCACGGCTACAACACCACTGTCGTTGCCGTTGAAGTGAAGATTCTGAACTTTATCCACACCGTTTTGTTTTTTGCGTCGTAAAACCAGCCTTCAGAGACGGCATCGAGGTCCGCTTGCGAAGCAAACTTTTTTACCGCTTTGCGGTCGCGCGCGACTTTGCGTGGACTCAACGCCTGCCGGTTGATTTTCAGCACATACGTTCGCTCCAGCAGTTTGCCGTTATAGTTGCCGCTGGCCGCGCCAATAGTGACCACCTCGCGCTTGAGGCGGTTGTCAGAGGTGAACTTGGTGGTGGAGAAGGCTCCGGCTGCGTACTGGGTGCTGATGCCGTCATCTTCGTATAACGTGTAATTGGTCGAGCCCGCGGGATAAATATCCAGCGTAATGGGATCAGCGGGCACCTGGTTCACCCACTGCATCACAGAGCCCATGGGGATGATGGAGCCTGTTTTGATGAAGACAGGCTCGCGGTCAATGGGAGCGGGGACAGTTTGAGTGCTCCCGCCCTTGTAGATTGTTCCCGTCCAATAATCGATCCAACCTGATCCTGGGGGAAAGCTTACAGATGCGGTGGTTGCACCCGCAGTAGTAACGGGCTGCACCAGGACCTGGCTGTCGCCCGAGCCATTGACGATCTGGGCCGAACCAATCCAATGCACCTGGTACTGTACCGGCTTTTCGTGGTACTGGATTTGCGCGTTGGAGTAGCTGAAGGGCAGCAACCGGTAGCGCAGTTGGGTGTAGGTCTTGAAGATATCCTGCGCCTGCTTGCTGAACTGCCAGGGAAAGCGTGATCCGGTCAGAGTGGGTTTCGATCCGAAAAACTCCTGGCAAGGGGTAAACGTGGTGTACTCCAGCCAGCGGATGTATAGCTCGTCATCAGGAACTCCGTTATATCCGCCGGTATCACCGCACCAGAAAGCAGTGGTGTCGGGAGTATTCAGACCGGATGCGATGCGCATCTCGGCGACCAGTCCCTCCCAGGTAGCATGTGAGTCTCCAGTCCACATGCCAGGATACTGATCTGCGTTAGGGGATTTCTGCGTGTGCGTGAGCACAAATCCGCGGCCGCGGTTGGCTTCAGCAGAAACCTCGTAAGGTATCTTGCGATACAGGGTCTTGTAGTGGTCCTGGCTGTTGTTGCCGTCCTGGAGCACGCCGTCTTTGGGATACCCGCCGCCGGTGTCGAGCTTGAAGAAGTTAAGTCCCACGTCAGTCCACGGCTCGTTGAGTCCCCGCCACCATGCGACCGTTTCCGGGTTGGTGAAGTCGAAGACCCCGGTAAATTTGTTGCCGTGCCAGCCTTTGCCGTTCACTACATTGCCGGTCGAATCTTCAACGAAGAGATGCTTCGCAACACCCCGTTTGTAAAGCGGACACTCCTGATCAACCCACGGCCACTCCCACACGCCGAAGTGGAAGTGGTTCTGGTGCAGAGTGCTGATCATAAGGGTGGGGTCAGGGAACTGCTGCGGATCGAAGGTGAAGCAGATGTAGCGGGCCGGTTCCTGGTTATAGTTGCCGCTGAGCCAGCTTGAATCAATCCAGTAAAGGTCGCCGCTATAATTCTCGCGAAGCTGCTTCATGTCGCTCAGCACCTGCGCCTGATCGTGATAGCTGCCGTAAAGTACACCGAAGGCCCACTGGGGCGGCAAAACCGGATTGCCATTGAATGCCACTGGGGCAGATGAGCTGGCGCCCGTCTGCGCCGTTCCAGCCGGAGTGTCACTCTGCGCTAAAACAGTTCCGACTCCCAGGGAGCACAATGATAAACACAGGAGCACAACATTCCCCAGTAGACGGCGATGCTGGTGGTGCATGGCGTTTCCTTTCCCGAATCGGTCAGCCATTCTTTTTCCTCCGTGTCAGTAGTGGGGGGTGGGGGGGTACTACTTGAAGTAGTCCATTCAGTGTTAAGTCATTGAAATTAAATAACATAAGCCACCATTACTTCAAGCAGTTTTAGTAGTCCCCCTAGCGCTCGATTCATGCCCCCTGACATCAATGTCTAGATCCCCAGGCAGACCTCAAGCGAAATGATAAGCGACAATTCCTCAGGGACCAACGGTTTGATACCGACTTAATACCACACTCCACCTCGTTCCGCGGGAGGGTTTAACACAAAGGGCACGAAGGAACATAACACGAAGGAACACAAAGTGCCCGACGGGAAAAACCTTCCGGCCCTGGGGCAACCGATTAGCATCAAAGCTGCACTATCCAACCCTACTTCATTTATTAAACCCTACTTCCGGAATGGCTTGAAGCGCACCTTGAAGGTGTCGCTTGCTGTATTGTCTGCCGTGGTTGCGTCGGTTGTATTGCTGGCTTCAGCAGCGATTGCCGTGAACGTGCGTACACCACTGAAGAGCGGCCTCACATTGACGGTGAATACCGCATTAGTGCTGGCCGCGAGCACAGGAATGCTGCACTGTATGGTGCCGGCGCTGGGCGGATTGCAACTCGCCCCTCCGGGTACAACGACGGAATCCAGTTCGAGCGGTCCGGCAACAGTACTCAGGGTAAGTGCAACCGTGGCCGGATTGGTGGCGTCGTTATTGGTCACGGTCACGGTAATCGCTACCTTGCCTCCAAATGGAATGACCACCGGATTATTCGCCGCGTGCGTGACGGTGACGCTGATGTCGGCTGTCAATCCTGCGGCGCCGGTCACATTTTGCGTGAGTACAGACGAGGTGCTGGTAAGAAAGTTGGGATCTCCGCTATAAACGGCCGTGATGCTATGTGCGCCTATGCTAAGCGCATTGGTAGCGAAGGTTGCGGTCCCGCCGGAGAGGGTATTGGTCCCTAAGACCGTGCTTCCATCCTTGAAGGTTACCGTGCCGGTGGGCGGCCCTAGAGGACCACTCACGGTTGCGGTGAAAGTAACAGAGGTTGAGAAGGCTGATGGATTGGCTGAAGAAATCACATTTGTGGTCGTGGCAAAGGGAGCAATCCCAATTTCCCACATGCCACGCCCGTGAGTGGCAACCCGGAGCACACGGTTTGGGCTCTGGATGGCGATATCGAAACACGCAACCCGCGGAAGCCCGGTGCCATAGGGGTTCCAGGTGGTTCCTCCGTCCCTGGAGAAGTACACACCGATATCCGTGGCGGCATACACAAAATTGGAGTGCAGCGGATCTACGACTATGGAATTCGTCGGAACATCGGGAATACCGTTGCCCGAGGCTGTCCAGGTAGGGGGCGCGCCGCTGAGGTTGGTGGTCTTCCACACATGCTGACCGGCCGGCAAGCCGTAGCCATCGAGCGTGACGTAAGCGGTGTTTTGATTGTTGGGATCAATCACAGCCCGGGCCACATAAAAGGCCGGGATGGGACCGGTAATATCGGTTAGGGTCGAGGAGCCGGTGGTAGTGCCGAATATCTGGCCATCGGCCAGGCCCACAATGCGGACGTTATCGTTTTGGGGCGCGATGGCGATCGTGCTAATGGGAATACCATTCGCCGTGAGGGGAGCCTGGCTGACCAGTGGCATCGTCGTGCCCTGGTTGGCAGAACGGTAGAGCCGGTCGCTGCCATAATAAACCGTGTTCGGATTTCCTGGCCCTAAAGCTATCGGGGCATAGAACAGAACATTGTCGTTAATAGAAATGCCGTTGAACGAATCGGTTGTGCCGTCGCAGTGCACGGTTGGATCTACAAGTCCTCCGTAAATGCCCATAAAAGACCATTGGGCTTCGGTGGCGCAGGGTGTAGTTTTCGTGCGGGCAAAACCAATCAAGTTGCCAGTCTGATTGAAATAGGTGTGATACATCACGACATTCGTAGTATCGGCGGCATTCTGATCAATCAGGGCGTACCCGCCATCGCCGAAGTCAGCGCGGAACCAGCTTCCATCGGCCCGCATCATGGGTGTGCCGTTATCTTGAGTGCCGCCGATCATGAAATTACGGTCACTGGGATGCAAGGCCAGGCTCTGGAATTGCGTAGCTTTGAATCCGGATGTGTTGCGGCTGGTCCAGGTATTGCCGCCGTCGGCGGAACGCCAAACGCCGCCATCGTTGCCTTCATACATGACAGTGAAGTCAGAAGGAGCATAGACAATAGCATGAGTATCGGCGTGCAGGGTGCCATTAGGCGAAGTAAATGAGGTCCCGCCATTGATGGTCTTTTGCAGAGGTAAATTGCCGCCTCCGCCCAGGAAGAAAGTATTGGCATCATCAGGTTTGAGGGCGACCACAGCATCGTAAAAGCACTGCCCGTCACAATAGTTTGCGGCAGCAGCAACCGGAGTTCCCCAGGTAGCGCCGCCATCGGTGGAAATCCGCACCGTACCAGTGGCACCGCCGCCATCGCCGCTGCCGGCCAGCACAGTGACCGTGGAGGTCACTTTATTAATGGCAAACTTCATGGTGACCGCAAATAACTGCAAAGTTTGCGTAAAGGTTACTGTTGTCGGGTCTGCGGCCGCAGCATTGGTGCTGCGGTAGTAGCCGCCATCGCCGGGAGCAGCATTTCCAAAAACAGCGGTGACAAGGTTGTTGGGATTGCCCGGCTCCATGGCAATATCTGTAATGCTGCGGTTGCCGCTCACCGTGGCCACAGTGAGTTTTGCGAATGTAACCGACCCCGCCGGACCGGCGGCGTTGGTGGAGCGGTACAGACCACGCGCAGGCAGAACCGCCGCCGTGCTTCCGCTCAGACCGGAAAAACCCGACGTGGTAGACACAAAGATTGTATTGGGGTCGGTAGGATGAACCAGGATTTGTGAAATCGAGCGGCCGGTAAAAACATCAACGTTGCTGCCGTTTTTATTAAGAGGCCCAACCAGCACGGGGCTGGTATCGGCATTGTCAATGCGGTATACGCCTACACCAAAAAAGCTATCGAGCGCGAAGTTTCCCTCGCCGGTCCCCACATAGATGGTTGAGGGTTGCGAGGGAGCAATGGCAATGGCGCCAACCGCCAGAGACAAGGCGTTATCCAGCAAGGGCGTCCAGGTTGCTCCGCCGTCAAGCGAGCGGAAGACCCCGCCCTGGGCTGCGCCCACATAAACAATATTGGGGTTGGTAGGATGCACCGCAATCGCGGTAACGCGTCCGCTGACCGCAACCTCGCTGGGCGAGGTCTGCCCGTTGGGAATTGGAGAAGGACCAAGCTCCGTCCAGGGGAAACTGAGAGTAAAGGGAACAATGGTTCCCGGCGCTGCGGATACGTTTCGGTTTCCGTAGATCTGCTGCTCCTGCTGTTCCATGGTGCGGATGGCATCCATGCGAATGTGGAGATCGGGGGGATTATTTGGGTCAATACCACGAATGCGGCCAATATATTCCGAGCGCAACTGCAGATACGTCTGCTTATCTATCTTGCCTCGCAAGAAAGCCGGCACGTCGGGGTCGTTTTCCTCATTCTCGCCGACTTGAGCTGCCGGCTGTGCGCTCGCGGAGTTTTGGGAAGTTTTCTGCTGTGCTTCCTGGGCTTTCTCGGCCCGGGACTCTTTCGTCACGCTTTTCTTCGACGCGTTCTTTTTACCGGGGGCAGAGTAAGCACCCTGCGGCAGAGCGACCAACCCGAAAAAGAAAAGGGTTAAAACGATTGAACGGATTACCTGCGAGCAGCGGATATAGGTAAACATTTGCGCTTTCTCTCCTAGAAATCTTGAATGGTGGAAACAGTACATGACGGTCAACTTATTCAACACAGGGCCGAGTTGGTTTAGGTTTGGTGTTTTATGGGAAGGCGGATTCCAGCTTTCCCAATGACCTGACCCTCTTGCTCTCCAGGGAGGAAAGAAGCAGTAGTTCAGGCGAAGTCGATGCTTAGTTCCCAGCTATGCTAGAACCTCGTAAGGCAAGTTGGCAATTAACTATTTGGTAAATAGTAGATTTTCGCAGCTACTGCGGAGGCAATAGTTTATTGCCTTTTCCTGAAAGGAAGTTTTATCAGACTGCTTCTTAAAGTTCTAAACGGTTTTCAAAACCCAAGTTCATTCTGGCACAACAGCCATTTTTGAAATTGTGTCCCGCTTTTAATAGGGCTTTAATGGCTGGCGATAACCAAGAGAAGCAAATTCTTCGTGAAGCTTGGCTGCAAGAAAACATCTCGATAGCGTTCTGATCTTGAAGACACCTCTGGGAATCAGCCTTATGCGGCTATGTAGACACCAACGCGGAGTTAGAAGGCTCACCCCGCTCGGAGCACTAGCCCGATATTCAGCCTTTGAAGGAAGCAACATGTGTCTAGGGTTATTACTTTGTGTGCTGTTCGTCTCGCCGTCGGCTCGTGTGGTTCGGGCTCACCCGTAACAATGGGCAGGCTAAATTGAAAGGTGATAACTCATGTTAAGACTAAAATGCGTGATGATGACGCTGGCGGCAGGGCTGTCATGTATGTCACCGGCGCAGGAGCAAAAAACTGGAAACGTCTCCCAAAACGTCGTGGAATTAGAGGCGTTAAGCTACCCGGCCATAGCCCGCGCCGCCCGTATAAGTGGTCGCGTCGTAGTGCTGGTGAAACTTGATGATACAGGGAAGGTAATATCGGCTAGCGCTATACCGAAGATCGGGCTGATGAACAATCTCCTGACGGATGACACGCTCTCCAATGCTCGCAAGTGGCGCTTCAGCCCCAACCCACAAAGGGAAGCGCTGATCGTATATGATTTTCGGATCAACAAAGATTGTGCGGGGTATGAAATCAAGGGCAGGGTTCCCAGCACGTTTCATTTTCAAGTGCCCAACCTAGCTACGGTCACAGCTTGCCCAATACAAATAGACACGTCAACCGCAGCAAAATAACTCTGCAGGGCACGGGATTTTATTATCGGCATTTACATTGAGTTCTTGAGATAAAACTATGAAACACAAAATGGTTGCCACTGTGATGGGTGCGGTACTCGCAGTCGTTGTTCCGGCTGCCATGTTAATTCCGTTGAGGACTTATAAAAGTGGCAACTCGGTGGCGCTCGGCCCGCGAGCAGAGCGGCGGTTGAAAGATCCGCCACCGGGCACGTGTTGCTACTTTCAGCTTCGTGCGAATGAGACAAGAAGCCTTGTCTCGAACATGGCTCTTGTTCGGCTCGGCGACTCGAAGGAGGATGTGGTTAGGCGGATCGGGAACCCCGACTTTCAAACAAATATTAATTCCCAAGGCCTGTTTGTACTTCGTCCAAAGGCAGTGCTGTGGGGGTACTGGGTTAAGAGATGGAAAGATGTTCCCAATGACGAATTCGACAGAAGTGTTGTCCTCTTTTTTGACACAAACGACCATCTTGTAAGGGTTGATTCCTATTTCGAGCAAGTCAAAGACCTGCCTTGACGACCCTTGTTTCACCACCGGCCTCTTTGGAGGGGCATGAATCCCCGCAGGACTTCAAAGGCACAGAATGCGGGAAAATCAGACCTCAATCCACTACTTTTCACTTCATTTTGTGTTTCAATGAAGCAGGAGATTACTCCCTTGCGTAAACCATTCGTTATCCTCCTGATTTTTATAGGCTTAGGGCTTTTGGCTGTGGCAACTTCTGGCCAACAGGCGACCGACAGCAACGCTGCAACTACTTCGTCATCGTCATCATCCGGATCTTCATCAGAGCAGAAGCAACCCGGCGATCCAAATCAAAAAGACCAAAGTCAAAAGAAGGACGAAAGCACTCCTGCGCCAGCGTCGCAGCCTACAGCGTCGCAGCCTAGAGAAACGTCCTCACAATCGGCGGCGACTTCCTCCCAAACTCCAGCTACACCCTCGCAAACGCCAGCAGCGAGCCCGAGTTTGCCCCAAACCTCGGGAAAACAGCCCGGGGTAAAAGCAGTATCGCCAACCACTACGTACGAGTCCGGGACAGTCCTGCAGGTGCACACGCGCCTGGTGGTGATTGATGTGATCGCGACTGATGACCACGGCCATGCGGTCAGCGACCTGAAGGCCACTGATTTTTCATTGCTCGAAGACGGCAAGCCGCAGAAGGTGCGGGCTTTTGCATTTGAGCATCCTTTTGCTCCCGATCCCAATGAAAAAATGCCGGTGCTGCCGCCCAATGTGTTTACCAATCTTCCGTTATTTCCTTCGAGCAGCGCCATGAGCGTGATTGTGATGGATGTACTGAATACCTCACTTACCGATCAGGCGTATGCCCGCCAGAAGTTGTTGCACTACCTGGACAACATGCCTCCCAATGAACCCACGGCAATCTACATCATGGGAGACAGGCTGAGAATGGTGCATGACTTCAGCACCGATCATGCGGCGCTCAAAGAAGCCGTGGAAAAAACAAAGCTGGAGTCTTCTCTGCTGGCGGAATCCCCGCTGCTGGAAACTCCTGGATCGGCAGGAGCGGGCCCAGGTGCGGGAAATGCGCAGCGTGAACTGGAGCAAACCCGAAGAACAGTCAGGATTGAGTACAGCCTGCAGGCATTGCAGACCATTGCCCATGCGCTGGCTGGTTACGAGGGAAGAAAAAATCTTATCTGGATTTCGGCGGCCTTTCCACTCTCCATCGATCCCAATATTTCGCTGGAAGAGGATTCCGGGTCGCCTTTTGACGAGATGGAAAATCATGGACAGAAGGTCGCTAAAACTGCGCAGGTCCTGACCGATTCGCAGGTGGCCATCTATCCGGTTGATCCCCGCGGCCTGGCCACCTTCAGCACTTTCAGCGCCGCTAACGGTGGCGGCGGCTACAGCCGAAATCCGGCAGCATTCGGAAACGCATTGCAGGGAGAATCGCGCAGGCTTACGGCCGCCCATGACACGATGAATCTGTTGGCTGAAAATACCGGCGGAAAAGCTTTTTACAACCGTAACGACCTTGATAAAGCGATTTACGATGGCGTGACCGACGGTTCCACGTACTACTTGCTGGGCTACTATCCCGAAAACAAAAAATGGGATGGAAAATTCCGCAAGGTGCAGGTCAAGGCAACGCGTGGAGGAGTGAAGCTGCGCTACCGGTTAGGGTATTACGCCGCTGATCCGCAGCCGGTTGAGATCAAGCCGAACACCAAGCAACGTGATCGCGATCTGGGCGATGCTTTGCGGCTGGGCGGGCCGACTTTAACCTCTCTATTTTTCGAGGCAGGCGTGATGCCGCCTACCCCGCAGAGCCAAAACAAGGTCACGGTTAACTATGCCATCTCCCCGCATGCTCTTCGGATACAGCGCGGTGAGGATGGGCTGGAGCACGCCGACCTGGAATGCGTGGTGCAAGCCTATAACGAAAAAGGCAAGCCGGTGAACTCGGTACTTTCAAGCGTACAGACGGCGATGAAGCCGGAAACCTATCAGAAGAGTTTGAAAACCGGTCTCCCCTGCCAGAATCAGCTCGAATTGCAGCCGGGAAGCTACCAACTCCGCTTTGCGGTTCGCGATGCCCATACCGGTTTGATCGGCACATCGGATGGCAAGGTCAATGTGCCCGTGATTGCGGAAGTTAAGACTCCGGAACCGAAGTGAAGCAAGAGCGAAAGTTTCACCACAAAGGACACAAAGGAATAGCACAAAGGCACACAGAGAAAAAAGCAAGGAACCTGTCGCGGCTAGAAAATCTAATGAGAAACGCTGGGCACGAATAACAATAATTCCACGGTTTCCCTTCGTGTACTTTTTTTTCTTATTCCTTAGTGTCCTTTGTGGTTAAACTTTTTACTTCCTGCCGAATACCTGTTTGAGCAATGCTGTGGTCTGTGCCGCAGGATCGCGGCGTATCTTTTTTTCCTCTTCTCCCAGCATGTAGAACAGCCCATCCAGGGTCTTACCCACCACGTAGGAATCCAAATTCAGATTCTGGTTCTTTGAAAGTGAAGCAGCCATAGGATTTTGCATGAGCTGGTCATATTGCCTGATCACGCCTACATTTTCCATGGCATTGTGAACAACTGGGGTGAAGGCTGAAGTTAGTTGTTCCGAGCTCTGCTTCTTGAAATAATCCGTGGCGGCGGTATCGCCTCCGGAGAGGATTTGGCGCGCATCATCGAAAGTCATTCTGGTCAATGCATTGAGGAAGATTTGCTTGGCCGCAGGAGTGGCCTGCTCGGCGGCACGGTTCATCCCCACCTCGAGTTCATCCACCTGCGCTCCCATGCCCACCATGCGCAACCCATTGCCGACGGTCCGCAACTTTTCCGGCAGCAGTATCTTGATCGCGGCATTTTTCAGGAATCCATCGGGCCTTCCGGTAGCGGCTACCGCTTTGCCTGTGCTTATTTGCAGGGCTTGCTTCAGGCCGGCTGTAATTTTGTCGGTGCTGAGGCCGCGGCCGTTAGCATTTTTGGACTGGGTGGCTTGTTGGGCTTTCTTCAAAAGGTCATCCAGCGACGACTGAGCAAGGCAGCAGACAGATATCGCCGCCGTCATCAACGTGATCATCAGAACCCACTTTTTCATTGGCTACTCCTTCGCGGAACGCTAGTCGAGATACTTGATAAAGATCACTTCGTTTTGTTTCTCGTTATAGAGCAACTCATCCACCAGGAAGCGGGTCATGAGGATGCCGAATCCTCCCGGGCGCATGCCCTTTTCCTCGCGTATCTTGATGTGCTCAATGGAATCCTCTTCTGGATTGCTGACGGCAGCATGCTTGAGCGAGTCAAAGCGAAAGCCGGCGCCGGGATCAGCAATGCGATAAAGGACCATCCTTCGAGTCCGCAGGCAGGCAACTTGTACTTTAACGTTGGGATCGAATTTACCTCCCCACTCGATGGCATTCAGCAAAAGCTCATGGAAGGCCTGGCCGAGGGATTCACGAACCTGGTGGGGAAGGTCAGAATCCAGCCCCATAAGAAACGACTGAATGCGGTCCACAACTTCGCGCTGGCAGGGGACCAAAAGCTGGACCCAATCTGGCTTGGCGGAGAGCACCTCAATCGCCGGCTGCGCTGGACACGCCAGAACTCTTTGGACTGTTGCCAGCAGCTCCTCTGATGAAAACGGTTTGCTGATGTACTGGCTGGCTTGTTCGCGCACGGCATGCAGCAGCGTTTCGGGCGCATGATCGGCGGTCATGAGGATGACCCGTTGCGTAGAGCCGCGCCGATGCAATTCAGTCAGCACATCCAAGCCGTTCATATGCGGCATCCAGACGTCAAGCAGCACTACGTCGAACTCGTGACGGGAAAGCCGCTCCAGACCTTCGAGTCCGTCGCTGGCCTCTTCTACCGCAAAGCCTGCTCCAGAGAGAACTCTATTCAGAAGCACGCGTATCGAGGGCTCGTCTTCGATGACCAGCACACGGCTTGGCGATTGGGAAGCAGGAGCGTCATTCATTTTTGAACCATCATCTTTAAAATTTAAGCTGTCATAAAAAAACCGTTACTTTTGAACCGCAGCACCGGCGTGGAAAGCGTTCACCGCCTCTTCAACGCTGGCGTAAATTTGAAAAACTTGATTCAGATGTGTGGTTTTCAAGACGCGCTCAATGCGCTCATTCAGACCAGCCAGCTTTAAGTCTCCGCCTGCGGCTCGTATCGAGGTCAGCAGGCCGACGAGCGCGCCCAAACCACCACTATCCATATACAGAACAAGGGACAGGTCCAGAACAAGGGACAGGCCCGGAACAACGGATGGGCCCGGGAGTGAGGGCTCGTTTTGACGGAGCAGTTCCTTTACCTGGGCACGCAACGAATCGGCCTCTTCACCAAAGACAATAATTCCTTGACAAACCAGCACGGTAACCTGCCGCAGGGAGCTTATTTGCAAGGTAAGGGCCATGAAGCTTCATTCCTTAGGGTAGAATTGAATTTTACCACCCAGTTTCATGTCATTCAGCCAGCGGTTGAGACTTGGCTTACAGCGGATTCAGGGATATCATTATAGGAGTATTCTCCCCGGGTCCATATTGGCTCCAATCGCGATGGACTTTGTACCCATTGCACGTGAGACCACAGACCGATGAAGTATTGCGAAACCTGTCATAGCATTTATCCCAACGAATTAGACTCCTGCCCTAAGGACCGAGAATCTCTACGGCAAGTTTCTGATCTCATGCCGGGCATGATTATCCGCGATAAATATGAGGTCATGGAAAAAGTGGGCATCGGGGGGATGGCTGCGGTATACAAGGCGCGGCACCTGACCTTCAACGAAATCCGCGCGCTCAAGGTGGTCAACAACAAGTTATTAAGCGACCCCGATTTTCTCAAGCGCTTCAAAAATGAAGCGATCATCACGCGTAAACTGCGCCATCCCAATGCCGTGCAACTCGACGACTTCGATACGACGGAAGATGGGCGACCGTTCATTGTCATGGAGTACGTGCAGGGCAAGAACTTGCGCTCCTGGATCTACGGGAGCAATCCCATCCCGATTCCCCGAGCCCTGAACATCTGCAAACAAATAGCGGCCGCGCTGGGAGCAGCCCACAAGCTGGGGATCGTTCACCGCGACATCAAGCCCGATAACATTCTGCTTGTGCCCCAACCGGGCCAGGTGGAGAGCACGCAAGACCTGGTCAAAGTACTGGACTTCGGCATCGCCAAGATGCAGGCAGACGGCCACTTTGACGGAGGCCGCAATGCCACCCAAACCGGCATGGTGGTAGGAACGCCACAATATGTTTCGCCCGAGCAGGCTTCGGGCAAAATTGGCGACCAGATTGACGGGCGCTCTGACCTGTATTCCCTGGGTATTTTGCTTCACGAGATGATCACGGGAAAACTGCCCTTCAATTCCGATACACCTATTGGCTACTTGATCCATCATTTGCAAACGCCGCCCACGCCGCCGGCCGGAGTCTCCCAATCCGTTTCTGCCTTCATCATGAAGGCATTGGAAAAAGACCGCACTAGACGGTTCCAATCGGCGGAGGAGATGACGAACGCGATCAACCGTTTGCTCAACGCCCCAATTCCTCCCGTGGTAAGACCGGAAACGGGAACATCCATTCTTACTCCACCAGGCGGCAGGCCAGCCCCTATTTCCCAGCGTACGCAGCCGTTCGCCACAGCCCCAGCGGTTCCCGTGCCCTCACCACGCAGCATAGCCGTACTGACGCCTTCGCACACAACCGGTACTTACGTGCCTTCAGCGGGAGGGACGGTTTTCGACGAGACCAAACTACGGCGCGGCAGGCCAGCAGCGCCAGGGTCTTTCGATTGGAAAAAACTAGCGGTGGTGGGTAGCATCGTTGTAGGCCTGCTGCTCGTAGTTGGAGCAGTCAGGCATTTTTTGGCAATCAGAAATAACCAGTCCATACAGACTGCACAGGACGACGCGCGAATCCTGCAGGATGTGAATGAGGCGCTCACTCATTCCGAACCACTGCAAAAGGCATCCGTTCATGCCGCCGTGCAAAACGGCGTAGTCACACTCACCGGCACGGTGAGCAAGCCTTATGATTCGGAAATTGCAGTGAACCTGGTGCGGGATGTCCTGGGAGTGCGCGACGTATTGAATGAGATTCAAGTGGTGGCGCCCCATGAACAACAGGAACCGGTATGGCGTTCGGAGCAAAACAAAAAACCGAACACGACCAATCCGGAGCCGAACAACAGCCACCCGGCGCCGACCCCCGGTCCGGCCAGCAACAATACTTCATCGTCGGGCAACGCGTCTTCTTCGGGTCGCGGGAACCAGGCAGCGGTTGAACAATACCTGCACGACGGCTACGGGCAGATTTCGAGGCAAGATTACCAGGGAGCGGCACAATCCTTTCAACATGCCCTGCAACTTGATCCCGGCAACCAGGCCGCTAAGGCGGGACTGCAAAAAGCGCGAGCGGCGAAAAATAAATAGCACTCAGCATTCAGCAAATTTAACCGCAGAGGACGCGGAGAAACGCAGAGGCAAACTTTTCTCCGTCAACACTCGGTCATGATTGCTGTACTCTGATTTTGTGAGCAGGCTCCAATCGCAATTTCTGAGATCCAAGATGTTCGGTAGGAGCCTTCAAATGAAACTAGCCAAAAACCTGCAGGTTGTACTGCTGCTGTGCGCCGGTTCTGCACTCTACGCACAATCTTCTGCAAAGAGTTCCCAGGCTAGAATGTGTCCGACGGCAGATTTGGCGGCGATCAAACAGCAATGGTCGGAGTGGACGGCAGCGTATGCATCGCACAACCTCGCCAAAACCATGGAAATCTTCGATCCAGAAGTAATTTTCAGCTTCCAGGGATCTCCTGACCAGAATTTTGCCGATCTCGAACGCGGATATAAAGATGAATTCACCAAGCCAGACAACAAACTCGAATGGGTGCCACAGTTCGAAGAGTTTGAATGCTCGGGAGATCTTGGCTTTGTGCGCTCGACCTGGGTACTGCGGCAAACTGATGCCTCAGGCAAGGTGACAGAGCTGGAGAAGAACCGGGGTGTTGACCTATTTAGGCGACAGCATCGTGGCGGCAAATGGAAGATTTTTCGGTCGCTTAACTATCCGTTCCAGCCACCTAAAAAAGATTAACCACGAAGGACACAAAGGGTAATTTTTCGCCGCGGATGAGCGCGGATCAACGCTGATTGAAGAATCGTCAAAAACCCAAGGCCCTTCGATCTCCGCGCGCATCTCTTAACCGTTCCCTAAACTAGCTGTTCCCCAGAACGGAATTACCTTCCGACTTGAACTTTTCGGTCTGTTCAGCTCCGTGTTGCGAGTACCAATTGCGCCAGGCTACGGGATCGTTAGGCAGGTTGACATCGGTAATCTCGCGAAGCGCCTGATAGACCCAATTGCGGGTAACCGCATTCAAGTCGGCGTCATCGCTAAGCTCAATTAGTCCGGGGACAGCCTTCATGCGCTGCTCGCGGGTCAGCATGCCGCTTTTGGCGAGGCTGCATCCGGCGCGCTCGCGTACGTCCATGGAAGGGTCATTGCGCAGGACGTCGAGGAAATCCTTAATAGTGTCGTCGGTGCCAATATGGGCAAGGCCTTCGACGGACCAGAAGCGTGTCTGCTGGTCGGGATCATGGGACCAGCTCTGAAGCCACTCGTGGATGAGTTCAGGTTCCACGCCGCGATTGGCGAGCATACCCAACTCCCAGGCGCTAAAGGGGCGTGATTTAGGGTTATCTTCGCCTGCACGCCATAAGGTCATGGCGGTGTCGCGCGATTTGTCTACCTGATTGACGGCGAGCTCAATTTCAATGGCAGCGGCGCGCACACGCAGATCGTTGGAGTAGAGCGCGGTGTCGCTCAGGGTCTGCCATTGTTGGCTGCGCTTCAGATGTCCGTGCCAGCCTGCTACCTTCTCTTCAATCATTTCGGTGGCGCCCACGTCGTGATTGACAGCGGCGGCAAGCAGGCGTTCCATCTGCTCCTGGGGCTCGCGGCTGTTGATGTATTCCACCTCGTGCTCGGAAAGCTTGGAATGCGTAGCCGCAACCGGCGGCCCAGCAACTGGAATCTGATGCCCGGTCAGGATGTCTATGATGGCTTGCATGGCGCCGGAGCGGACCGCAAAAATCGAAATCAGGAAAAGAGTCGAACCCATGACCGCAACCAGGGCCGCGACCCGGCGCAGGTTGATGCGCGGGCGAGGCCGGCGCTCGATGCCCATATCGGGAGAGATTGTTCTTGCTTCGGGATTTTCAGGTCCATCGGGTGAGCGAGGAATATCCATAAAGTTAAAGCCTATGACTGCTGCCGTACGAAGTAAAGTTACTTCAGTAAGGCCCAAGTTGTCAGGCACTACCCTTAAGAACGGTAGAGAAGGAGTAACTTGCAATGGGAGCAGCTACAAATTTTGCTGCTCCAAATCAAGCCAAAATGCAACTCATCGTGCCTGAGGCTGGGCCGCTCCTGTAGACGCGCGTATCGGTGTTCTTGCCGGATTCGCGGGCTCAGCAAAACTAAGCGATTCCATGCTGTGAATCAAGCTTTCAATGTCGTTCGGGTTGGTAGCCATGAAAGAGAACGTGACCGCGTAGTTGGGAAGCAAGGTGAAAACCATCGTCCGGTAAAGCGCAGGACTGCCGGGAGCGGGCTTGGAGACCAGATCGATCCGGTAGAACTGTTTGCCTCCAAAGGTGTAGTGCTTGTCGGTGTGCAGAGCATCGAAAGCCCCTGAATGCCCAACCGCCAGTTTAATGGAAGCATCCATGAAAACCTTTAGGGTGTCGGTGGGTTTGAGAACATCAACGTTGATGCTCATGTAACGCATGTCTCCGGCGGCTGCCGCTGAGGCCCCGGGAAGAGCGGTAAACAGCGTATACATATAACTTGCGCTGGAGCTGGAAGGCTGTGTCACGTTGCCCTCCCACCCCTCGGGATAACGATAAGAAAATCCGAAATAGCCGTTCACATAGTGCTTCTCGGTGATAGTCCCATAATCCGGGTGGGCTACATCTGCTTGCGGATCAGATGTCTGACAGACCAAGGGCGATGCCCCCACTAGTACGGCGCAAAATAGAGCAATGAAAATAAAACGTTGTGTGAACACAAGAGCCTCCGTTTTTCAGGGGGAGTGCTTCTAAGGGGGGATTAAAGAGGGTTTATAGGAGACAGTTTACAGCGGAATTTGCTTAGGAGCCAGCAGAATTTCTTAGTTATACCTCAGAGTGACATTACTTCAATTTTGCCTGCACCTTCTTAGGCAGTTTGGCTTTTACCATGTCATAGGAATTGCGGATGAGTTCCTTGAGCTCGCCGGCTTCCAGGGCATCATGGCGCTGCACGCTCACCCACTGGGCGCGGGCCATGTAGGGGGCGGGAATAATTCCTTCTCGCTCCGTCAGCTCGAAGAACTTATCCGGTGCGCACTTGAAGGCAAGATGGTGCGGTGGCCGCAAAACCACAATGGCAAACATTTTTTCGGCAATTTTGAATACCAGATCGTCACCCCACTGCACGGTTTCTGTGGCGTGAGGAAACGACATACAGTAGCGGCGGATGGATTCAACGTTCATCGGAAAAACAGTACTCAGTACCCGGTACTCAGTACTCAGCATCAGTTGGATGGCACAATTTCGATCCGAAGATTCAAGAATTACGCTGAGAAAAGGTCGAACTTTTTCCAACCCTTTGACTGAGTACCGAGTACTGCTTCTTCACGCCTGTTCGTGCCGCTCACCCAGAGCTACATCAGCTTCCATCTTGCGTTTGCCGCGGTAGAAGGTCACGTGTACGGTATCGCCGGCGCGGTGCCGGTTCATGACGTGCGCCATATCCTGCTGGTCCTGGATGTCTTCACCGTCAATGGCAACAATAAGATCTCCGCCCAGCATGATTTGCATGTTGCCCAGGTAGGCGCGCTCGGTGCCGCCGCGCAATCCGGCGCG
>Ga0222749_10000099_pt1 | contig 51753 bp, 32 predicted proteins | sample IncBWH2Mmetat_FD_197234 | JGI IMG/M metagenome (GOLD analysis project Ga0222749, IMG submission 197234) | Metatranscriptome of lab incubated forest soil microbial communities from Barre Woods Harvard Forest LTER site, Petersham... | ecosystem: Environmental > Terrestrial > Soil > Temperate... | reverse complement strand
GATTCCCAAGGGGCATGGCACGCAGGCCATCGTCTCACTGCTGAATATGAACAATGAAGTTTTCGGCTTCTATCAAGGCAGCGGACGTTATCCCATTCAGCGCGAGTTCTACGACCGGACGGTTTCGTTTGGCCTGCGCTGGACGCTTACCAGAGAACCGAAATAAAAACGTGCTCTAAACCTAACGAACCGGCCTGGGCACCACTGCCCGGGCCGGTTTGTTTTGATCGCATCTCTAAAATATGGATTCCGCTCCATCGGAAATGGTTTATTCCTTCCTCATCCGTCATGTACCAAATCGGCACGCATAGAGCGGAGAAAGATTTTTATCTTGCGGCAGGTAGGCAACATAGATCAAACTGTGGCAGTTTTTCCGAGTGAAAAAGTTAGGATCCGGGTTTATAAAACTAGCTTATAATATCGAAGTCCCCCTTAGTTGAGTGTGCATAAACCTCCTGTCCCCGTGTGGAAAGGCGCGGTCAGCTCTTGTCACAGACTAAACATTGGCGCGATTGGCGGAATGTTCTCTGCATTCTTCTTATAGGATTGAGCACGAACGGCGCTTGGGCGCAAGGCAAGGCCGTGGGACCAGCGCGATTCAGCCTCAGCCCGGCCTCTCCTCAGCCTATCCCCAACGGTAAGTCGCTTAAGCTGGCGGTTTTGAAGAGTTTTTTCCGGAACAGCTCCCAAACAACCAACGTGCGTGACGTCAGCTCACGCGTAGCCTGGTCCTCGAGCGACCCCACAACCATCAGCGTAAGCTCTCACGGACTCGCCATTGCACACCAGCCCTCGGGCACTGTGACCATAACAGCAACCATCAAAGGGATTGGCACACCTACGCAGCTCACTATGATGCTCACTGCCGCACCGGCGGTACTTTCGTTCATTAGCATCAATAATTTCAATTCCAGTGTCACCGTCACCGGGACCCTGGCGTATACAGCCACGCAGCACTATTCCGATGGAACGACGCCGCCTTTTCCAAGTCCGGTGACCTGGGGGGTCGTAAACAATGTGGCTGGAAGCGGGCAAGCCACCATCATAAGCACAGGCAATGCGACCGGAACGGCTACGGGAACTGTGGCCGGAGTCGTCAAGGTAACGGCAACGTTTGATCCAGGTACCGGTCCGGTTACCGGCGCCACATATCTGAATGTTGGGTTGACGGCCATCAGCATAAGTCCTTTATCCCCACCTGCAACCCCGCCTTCTGTACCTAAAGGAGACCTTCAGACATTTTCTGCCCTGGGAACTTTCGGTGCGGGTAGCTTGAATGTCACCAGCTACGTCAGATGGTCCTCGGCGACTGGCAGCGTCGCCGGAATCACCAGTGCATCGGCAAGCTGCACCAGCCTGTGTACCACCGGTGGAATCGCCTCTACCCACGCAACCGGTACGACGGATATCACAGCAATTTCCGGACTCATTACTTCCAACGTTGTCACGTTGACAGTTACTCCTGCAGTTGTGGCTTCCATCGTTATCTCTCCTTCCACTTGCACGCCAAGCAATGTCCCGCGCGGAAACAGTTGCCAGTTTACGGCGCTGGCGTTCTACAGCGACCAAACCACGTCATCCTTACCTAGCACCGGTAGCTGGAACTCAACGAATGCTGGTTGTGCGGCAATAGACCCATCAACAGGTTTAGCAACCACTCTCTCCAGTGTGCCTAACCCGTGCAACACGAACATCACCGCGACATACACAAATACCAATCCTCCCAATAATCTCGTGACTTCAAATTTGATCGTGTTGACGGTTACAGCTCATGTGCTCAAGTCAATTAGCGTCTCCCCGGCAACCCCGACGCAACCCAAGGGAACCTTCCAGCAGTTCACGGTAAGGGCCCATTACACCGATGGAACGGTTACGGTCCCCAACAGCGGAGCGGGCAGTCCGGTGTGGGCTTCCTCCAACACCTCGGTCGCCACGATTGGCTCGACTTCGGGACTGGCGAGCACCACGAACTCAGCCATCGGCACGACCAACATCGGTGCTACCTACAACGGATTCCAGGCGTTCACTGTCTTCACGGTTACGAGTGCTGCGCTGAATTCCATCACCGTTACGGCGGTGAGTCCGGTGCCGACCAATCCACCGTCTTCAAACACAACGATTCCCATTGCAGGTACACAGCAATTTCAGGCGATAGGGAACTATAGCGACAACACTCATCCTGACATCACCAGCTTCGTGAATTGGAGTTCAACGGACGCCACTGTGGCTACGATCAATGATCCGAATTCGCCCGGCGAAGCCACCGGGGTTACCGCAGGCACCGTAACCATCACCGCCACGGATCCCACTAGCGGCAAGGCTGGATCAGCATCGCCGCCTCTGACCGTCATCACCGTCAGTTCGATCAGCGTCAACCCGCCCTCGGCAAACATCAGCCCCGGCAGCCAACAGCAGTTCTCGGCCACTGCAAACTACGGCGGCACCACTCAACTTTTAACAGCTTTCGGCCCCGCGTGGTCTAGTAATCACGTCAATGTCGCAACCGTTGATCAAAACGGACTGGCAACGGCGGTCTCTGGTGGGTCGGCAACCATCACGGCAACTTTAGGCAGTGTGTCTTGCCCCAGCGGAGGCGGAAATTGCGGCGCCCTAACGGTGAATCCGGCGGTTTTGCAGAGCATTACCGTCTCCTGCGATCCCAACAACCCGTGTACAGGTTCAGGTGAACCATTGCTTTCACTCGGTCAAACCGAGCAGATGGTCGCCACCGGAAACTACAGCGACGGCAGCAGCCAGGACCTCACGCAAGATACCCACCTGACCTGGGGGTCCAGCTCGGGCTCAGTTGCCACTATTGACACCACCGGATTCCTGACAACCAAAGGCCTCGGCTCAACCAACATCACAGCCATGTGTTCAAGCCTGTGTCCAGGTGCAACCTCCACTGTCACCGGCACCCTGCCGCTCACCGTGACCTTCTAGCCCAGCCCAGGAATTCTCTTCTCTGTCCCCAGATTCTATGTCCCAAGCTGCTTTGACTCGCGCCTCCGCCGGTGCTTCGTTTTTGTGTGCAACAACTGTCGCCATCCTTGCGTCCTCGCCCCTTCACCGAACTTGTAAGTGCCCGCGCCTGGCGGCCCAAGCCCGCCGCCGCACTGCGATTACATGCTGTACACATTACAGCACTGCCTGCCGCCGTTGAAAAGATTTTGATACCACTGTGATATCACAATGGCACTAAACCGTTTCTTTTCGCGGAATTATCGCCCATTGTTTTCGCTGGATGGGCTGAGACAGCCGGGCCGTTTTGGCTGCCAAGCCCTTGCAAGCAAAGACCAGCATTCCAGAATGCGGGGCTTCTGCTCCTGGGGTTCTTTGAAAATTCATTGCCTTGCCGGATTCATGAAATCCGCCAGCCACCCTGTTTGGCCGAGGGGGCCACAATCCCCTCCAAAAATCCGCGCTGATCTGCGTTCATCTGCGGCGAAAGGTTTTGCGGTTGTTTTTTGAAACTCGAAACTTGAAACCTGAAACTGCTTTTAGACCACCAGCAAGTCCCCCGCTCTAAATTGATTTTCGCCAGCAACGACGCGGGGCAGGCGCGATTGGGGGGCACTTCAGACCCAAGCAGCAAGTGGGGTGGGGGTACTGCCTTGCACCGTACAAAAAGCCCGGGTATATCAACCCTACCCCCCGGCGAAACGAAAACATCTGCTACAGCACTATCCGTCAAACTGGGAGTCTTAAAGGCATTCAATGTCCAGGCAGCCTGCCAATCCGGGGGCTGGGGGCTTTGCGTATATTTTGTAGACCAAAAAGGTCAATGACCTTGAATTTAATGCTTTTCAGACTTTCCCATTTTGAGAGTTTCGGATTGTGGGACGGCAAATAAAGATGTCTTATTCCATTTTTGGTGCATTACAATTGGCCTCTACCCAATAGCACAAAGTCAAAGGCTTGCAGGATATTTTTTGGGCTGAAGTCCAATCCTACTCCTGCATGGACTGCGTACTAGTAGTTATACGAAAACTGATTGAGCTGGCACGTCACGAGGTGTTTTTGTGGGCGATGACCGCCTATGGGTACAGCCAGTGAAAGTGGGCCCCAACGTAGGGAATTGCATTGCAGGAGATTGGCTCTACAGATCGCCAATCCCACAAATTTCAGAAGCGTACAGGAGAGATAAAAAAATGAATAGGAAACGGTACGGCAAGATTGTACTGGCTGTCATAGTATTGGCCGCGGTATGGAGCATTCCATCGCTGGCCCAGGTACTGAAGGGCTCGATTTCCGGGAGCGTGACCGATCCTCAAGGTGCGGTCGTCTCTGGCGCAGAAGTAAAGGCGACCCAGGTAGAGACCGGTGCTGCTTATATCACCCAAAGCGACAATTCAGGTCTATTCCGGCTCAACCTGCTGCCCACCGGAAATTACAAGTTGGAAATCAACAAGCAAGGCTTCGCGGCCAGGACAACCGAAGGCGTAATTGTCCTGCCCGGCAGCGACAATTATTTGGGTTCGTTGCGGTTGGGCGCGGGTTCGGCTGGGCTGGCCAATGACGTCTCGGCGACGGCCCAGACGCTGCAAAGCAGCCAGCCGCAGATCATCAACTCATTCTCCGATACTACGCTCAATAATTTTGTCGGCACCCAGGAGTATGAGGGCCTCGACCGTATGGCGCTATTTGTGCCCGGCCTGGTGAACACGCGAGACATTACTTTCTCCATCAGCAATGGCGTTGGATTTTCGACCAACGGTTTGCGTGGGCGTAATAACAACCAGCAGATTGACGGCCAGAACAACAATGACAACAGCGTGACTGGGCCGGCCCTGAATTTAAGGGACCCGAACTTCCTGCAACAGTACGTAATCATTAGCAGCAATCCCGGTCCGGAGTATGGCCGCTATTCGGGCTCGGTAGTCAACCTGATTACCAAGACCGGCACCAATGCCTGGCATGGAAACGTGTATGGCGATATCAATACTTCGTCTCTAAACGCGCTCAGCAGCTTCCAGGCGTTCACGAAAGAGACCAAGGGAACGAACCCCCGAAGCAGAACTGAGCAATTCAGCGGATTCACCATCGGCGGCCCGGTGATCAAGAACAAGTTGTTTATATTTGGCGGTTTTGACGACCAGATTATCAACACCAGCACCGTCTACGCCAGCGGCAGTCAAACTCCAACGCCGCTTGGATTGGCGCAATTGACGGCCTGCGGCGCGGCCATCAATGCCAATTCCCTGAGCGCTTTAAAGCAATTTGGACCCTACGCCTTTCCCATCGGCAACCCGACCCCGGCTCCGAACCCCTTCACCGGGCTGTTTAGCAACGTAGACATCAGGAATCCCACTACCTTCGCTATCGTTTGTCCAGCGGTTCAGTTCGGTACGGTGACACGCACGGTGTCAACACCGTCGCATATCTTCAACACAATAGTAAGAGCTGACTGGCAACTGGGCAGCGACACCATCACCGCCCGCTATCTCTTCAATCGAAGCACGTTTTTCAACGCTAGCGACGGCAACGGCGCTGGCGGATGGCTGGTCAATGAACCAGTAACTTCGAATGACCTGTTGCTGAGCTGGACTCACAACCTTACCGCCCACATGGTCAACGAGGCTCGCGTCTCTTATGGGCGCTTAAACGTTGACTTCGGCGGCAATGACAACGGCAATCCTTTTGAGCCAGATTTCAGGCACATCAAGGATGGGCTCGCGAATGTGAATATCGGCGGCATGCTGCCCTTTGGAACCGCCACAAATTTTCCCCAGGGACGCATCGTGAACACCTGGCAGGCGCAGGATAACTGGAACTATGTGCTGGGCAAGCACCAGTTGAAGGCAGGAGTGAACTACACCTACCAGCGCAGCCCCAACTTCTTCTCTCCCGCGGTCAACGGCCAGTTTCGCTTCGCAAGCCCAAACACCTTTTTCGTCACCAATCAGCCGAACAATATTGTGCTCTCACAAGGTACGGGCGCCCCGGAACTCGATTTCCGCGAGGACAACACCTCGCTTTATTTCGGGGATGACTGGAAGGTCACGCAGAATTTGACCCTGAATCTGGGGCTGACCTGGAGCTATTTCACCCAGCCGGCCAACCTGCTCAACAATATCTCCACTGAACGGGAGAGCAACGTCGGTACAGCTTTCTGGAACCCTGCGCTTCCTCTCTCGGCGCGGACAACCCCCGCAATTCCTACGGTCGCAACCAATTTCGGTCCCAGCATAGGCTTTGCCTACTCTCCGCAGTGGGGAGGGTTCCTGACCGGAAACGGCAAGACCGTGATTCGTGGTGGATACCGCATTGCCTACGACCCGGCGTTTTACAACATTTATCTCAACCTGGCCAGTTCGTCGCCGGCATCGTTCTCGCAAACCTTCACCGGCGCAGCAGCAAACTCGAAACCTCTGCCCGCCGTTCCCTCGGGCGATGCGGTGCGGGCTCAACTGGCGCCGTTCATTACCCATGGAGTGCTCGATCCGCGGCTCAACCTCCAGACCACCGTCTCTCCGAATCTTCGGCCCGACCGGGTTGATAGCTGGAGTTTCGGAGTCGAACGCGAGATCACTAGGAATTCGGCCTTTGAAGCCCGCTACGTGGGCAATCGCGCCACCGATTTGTTCCAGTCGGTGAATGGTAATCCTTTTATTGCCGACCTCAAGACTGATTTCCCCACCCTGGTGCCTGACAATCTCACTCCTTGCCCTGCGGCGCAGGCGTTCAATCCTATTGCCGTGGGACGTGTAAGCTGCAGTGATGGAATCTTCCAGAGCCGGACAAACAGCGGTTATTCGTATTACAACGGATTGCAGTTGGAGTTCCGCGCCAACAACCTGTTCAAGCAGTTGACCATGCGCACCGGCTATACCTGGAGCAAAACCTTGGACAACACCAGTGAAATCTTCAGCACGGATACGGCCGGCAACACCCTGGCCTTCTCCCAGAACCCGGTCTCGACCAAAGGGGCTGAATACTCAATTTCAGGCCTTGATGTCCCGCACACGTTCACCCTTCTGTTTACCGAACAACTGCCGTTCTTTAAGGAACAGCACGGCGTCACCGGTCATTTGCTGGGAGGTTGGGCTGTTTCGGGTAACTATATTTGGGCTTCAGGCCAGCCTTATACCCCACTCCAGGTATTTAGCGAAGCCCGAAACACCGCTGCTGGAAATTACTACGATAGCGCCTTCGTCAGCCCGTTTGCTGGCCCTGATGTCGCGCGGCCGTTCTATGGCAACCGGCATGCCCGTGCGGATAGCGTTGGCGTCTTTGCTTCTGATTATTGCAGGGCATTTTTGGGCATAACTCCTGCGAATAACGCTGCATTCCCTGGCGCCTGCAACACAGCCATCACTGCTCCAATCCAGCTTCTCAGTTTGAACTCTTTGAATGCTATTGGTCCGAGTGGCTTCCCCGGGACAGGTCCAGGAACACAGCCTGGCCAGGCGCCCGTGACTGCCACGGCCGACCAGGTCCGCTTCATTATCAACGCTCGCACGGCTCAACAGTTGTTCGGCACACCTTTCGGCAATGTGCCGCGCAATGCCTTGCGCGATGCGCCCCAGAACATCCTTAACTTCAGCATCTCCAAGCAAACCAGGATCACGGAACGCATAGGCCTGGAGCTCCGTGTCACCGCGGTCAATGCCCTGAATCATTTCAACTTTGCGAGTGTAGATACGTTCGTGGAAGATGCCGGGCGGGCCCCGTCTTCTAATCCAAATACATCCTTCTTCACCGGCTTTGCCCATCCGGAATTCAGCAATGCCCAAGGACGAGTGTTCTACTTTGGGGCCAAGATCACCTTCTGAAGCGATATCGTTTCTGAAGTTTTACAAGCAAAAAGCCTGCCGAATATCGGCAGGCTTTTTTCTTTCTTGTCTGAAGAAAGCTACGTCACCGGCCCCGGATTGAACGGCGCCAGCGCGTTGTGCAGCCCCCAGTGGTCGGCCCAGGTTTTCTTCTTGCCGCTGGCCACATCAAGCATAAAGCGGAATATCTCCCACCCAACCTCTTCTATTGTGGCAGTGCCTGTAGCGATGCGGCCGGCGTCAATATCAATCAGGTCGGGCCAGCGCTCAGCCAATGCTGTGCGCGAAGAAACTTTGATTACCGGCACCATCGCCAAACCATAGGGACTTCCCTCACCCGTGGTGAAAATATGAAGGTTCATCGAGGCAAGCTGTTGTGTTCCGCAGATGAAGTCACTTGCGGGAGTAGCGGCAAAAACCAAACCTTTAGCTGTGACCTTCTCGCCCTGCGCTGCAACCGCCATGAGCGCAGAAGTGCCCGCCTTGGCGACTGAACCCAGCGCTTTTTCTACCACGTTCGCCAGTCCACCGCGCTTGTTGCCCGGCGTCGGATTGTCACTGCGGTCAGCCGAGCCGCGCGCCAGGTAGTCGTCATACCACTTCATCTCGCGAATCAGGGCGCGGGCCACATCCTCATTAATAGCGCGCGGCGTGAGCAGGTGGACCGCGTCGCGCACCTCGGTTACTTCTGAAAACATCACCGTCGCGCCGGCGCGCACCAGCAGATCTGCGGCATAACCAACCGCCGGATTGCAGGTGACACCAGAAAAGGCATCACTGCCGCCGCACTGCGAACCGACCACCAGCTCCGATGCCGGCACAGTCGTGCGCTGCCGCCGGTTCAATTGCTCCAGCCGCTTTTCCGCGGCGCTCAGGATTGCGCGTACCACTTCGCCGAAACCGCGTTCATCTTGCATGCGGATCAGCAACGGATCGTCGTTGTTCAAGACCTGCAACTGCCCGAGGTCCGGCGCGCGAAACAGGCGCTCCGGCTGAAGCTTTTCGCAGCCCAGGCTGACGATCAGCGGCGCTCCTCCCAGATTAGGGTGTGTGCTGATGTGCTTCAGCGTGCTGATAGGGATTTCAGCGCCGGGCGCGTCAATGGCAACGCCGCAACCATAGGTGTGGGTAATGGCGATGACGTCATCCACGTTAGGGAAGCGCGGCAAAATTTCTTTTTTGATTCGCTGAACGGCATAATCTACTGTCGGGGCAACGCATTGCACAGTCGTGGTGATGCCGAGAATATTTTTCGTGCCAACGCTGCCATCTTGATTGCGAAAGCCTTCAAAGCTGTAGCCGGTAAGAGGAGGCTGCGCTGCAGGCGGCGCAGTAGCCAGTGACAGACCATCGAGTGGAGGAGGTTGCGGCAACACAAGCAAGTCTTCACGCACCCAGGAACCTGTTTTGACAGCGTCTGACGCCCATCCGATGATCTCGCCGTAGCGAATTACAGGTTCTCCGCGGCTCAGCTCGCGGAGCGCCACCTTGTGGGCCTGCGGAATGTTTTCGATGAGCGTGAGGCCATCAGGGAAGCGCGTGCCGGCGGGCAGTCCTTCGGGGTTGACGATGATCGCGACGTTATCACGCTCATGTACGCGGATGTAGAGAGGTTCCACTGCAAAGCTCCTACAAGCGCGGCACCGGCGGCATAACCAGGTTCCACGAGACCACGCCTTTGCGCTTCATATGCCTTCGGTATACCTTATCGCGATTGGTGACATACAGCCACTGCATATCGGGACCGCCAAAAACAATGTTTGAAAGGCTCTTGCCTTGCGGCTTATTAATGATTGCCGCCACGCGTCCGGGCTGATCGCAAATCTGCACCCCCAGCCTGGTGGTGACATAGAGAAAGCCTTCGGTGTCGAGCGTCATTCCGTCGGCTCCGCTCTGCGAAGAGTCGTCGGGGGTCTCCATACGATAGAAGGGCTGGCCGTTTTCCAGCGACCCATCGGGCTGGATCTGGAATGACCACACCCACTTGCCGTGCGTATCATCCACCAGAAGCAGAGACTGGTCGGGCGAGGTGCGTACACCGTTGGGAAACTCGATGCCGGTATAGACCACGCGCTTATTGCCCTTGGCATCAATGAACCAGACACGATGTCCCGGCGGATCGGTGAAATAAACTTCATTCTTGAGCGTGACGGCGAGGTCGTTTGAATCCACGTCTTCGGCCAGCACAGATTCTTTCCCATCAGGCGTGTAGGCAACAATGTGCGTGCCCTGGCAGACGTAGAGCCTGCCATCCGGGCCAAACATCATGCCAGTGACCCCGCCGCTGTCTTCTTTCCACACGCTGATCTTGCCGTTCGCGTCGATCTTGTGAATGCGCTTGTTCTTGCTGTCGGTAAAAAAGACGTTGCCGTCTTTATCCACGGCAGGACCGTCGGCGAAACCATAGCCCTCGCCCAACAGCTCCCACTCCTTGCCCGGCTCCAAAATGGTATAAACTCCGCGTTCGTTGACCTGCGTGGGCTTGGCCACCGGCTTGGGATAATCTTTCCACAACCAGCGCAGCGCATCCGGCAGGATCGCCCCGCCGTGCTTCCCATTGTGGCCTTCGGTGCCGATGGTAAATGTGCTCTCATAACCGGCGAACTGCAGCGCGGAAAAAATCTCCTGATTGCCTAGAAACCAGTTGCCGGCGTAAATGTTCAGGTCAGCGCTGCCATCCTGCAGGAAGACGCGCAGCGGCTTGGGCTCGGTCTTACGGATGAGCGTAGCCAGGTCCTGCCCCCCGCGTACATTGGTGAAGCTCCCAATAAAACTCATGACCCGGCGAAAGGCGTCAGGCCGGTTCCACGCCGTGTTGAACGCAGCGATGCCGCCGGAACTTGACCCAGCGATGGCGTAGTCATTCGGATCTTTGGATAAGTTGTAGCGCTTACCGACCTCCGGCAGAATCTCCTCGATGAGGAAGCTGGCATAGCGGTCGCCGAGAGCATCGTATTCGAAGCTGCGGTTGAAGCGGTTCTGCTGATTGGGCCCGAGCGCCGTCATGATTCCGGGATTGATGAATACGCCGATTGTCACCGGCATATCGCCCTTCTGAATCAGGTTGTCAAAGACGATGGGCACGCGAAAGCTGCCGGCTTCGTCCACCATGCCCTTGCCATCCTGAAAGATCATTACGCATGCGGGCTTCTCAGCCTTGTACTGCGCCGGCACATAAATCCAGTAGTCGCGGGTAGTTCCCGGAAAAATCTTGCTGGTCGTCCAGGAATATTTTGTGACCGTGCCCTTGGGGATGCCCGGCTGACGCTGCGAGTCTGGGCCGAGCGGGTACTCTTCGGCGCACAGCAGCACGGCAGAAATAACCGTAAGGAAAACTAAAAGTGAGATTTTGCGCATTTTGTCTTGGGGACCAGAATAATCAGCCTTCGACATTCTACGCGACTTTGCCCGTAGAGACGCAGCATGCTGCGTCTCTACGGTTATTTGGTATTGGGGGGTTGGTTCACTATCGTGGAACTGCTCAGCGTCCTAAACCGGCAGCCATGGTTTTTACCAGGGTGCCGTTGGCATCGTCATCTTTGAACGCCCAGAAAAATGCTCCACCTAAGCCTCTGCGGACTCGTCGATTCACATACAGCATCTTGAGTTGCAGGGTAAGCGGGTCGTCAAACGTCCAGAAGGTTTGCGTGGTGGCATTGTAGGTCCAGTGGGCCAGCCTGTGGGTATCGAAGAATCCCTGGAACCCGGGTTGGGCTTGCAGTGTGGCGAAGGTGGCCACGCCATTGGTAGCGAGAGTGTCCCCTGCAGGCGAAGGGGCTGCTCCGGTGGAAGTCTGGTAGAGACCGTGGTTCACATTGGGAACGCCGGTCCAGCCGCGTCCGTAGAAAGGGACGCCCAGCAGCAGCTTTCGGGCGGGCACGCCGGCATCGAGATAAGCATCAATGGTGAACTCGATGAAAAAGTTATCCGGATTCGTCCTGGAGCCGAAGAGCGGCGCGTGGTGATTGGTGGTGGTCTCCCAGGTGCCGTGATAGTCGTAACCTTCTATGTTGAAGAAGTCGAGTTGCCGGGCGACCTTGGCGAGTTCGATATTCGAAAAATTCTGCTCCCCTGCCGGCGCGGCGATGGTCAGCAGGTAATGCGTGTCGTTGGCCTCACCCAGAGCATTCAGTTGCTTGCGAAACTCTTTGAGCAGCAGCGTGAAGTTTTGTTTGTCGGCGGCGGCGGGAAACTCCCAGTCAACGTCAATGCCGTCGAAGAGAGTGCCGGTCGTGACGCCCGCAGCGACGTTGCCCTTGATAAACATATCAATACACGAAGCCGCCAGTTGCGCGCGCAACTGCGGCGTGCTGGCGGCGAAGACAAATCCCGCGGTGTTGGCCGCCGACGCGCCACCCAGAGAGATCAGGATTTTCAGGTTAGGATGAAGCTGCTTGAGCTTCACTAACTCCGCGAAGTTACCGAACAACGGGGCGGTATCGGCAATGCCGTTGACCGGAGGCAAAAAGGGCGTCTGAAAATCGGCCCATGAGTCGGCAATGTGGCAGGCCGCATCGGGCGCGCCCGAAGTGGGAGCCACGTTAGCGAAGGCGTAATAAAAGTGTGTGATCTTGTCGGCGACGCCGTTGTTCTGCAGGTCGGCGATGTTGTAGTGGGCGCCGTAGATGCTCCATTCTTCGAAGTATCCGGCAAGAACCTTGGCGTGGCGGCCGCCATGATCTTCATCTCGATCTCGATCTTCATCTTCATTTTGGGCAAAGGTCGGAACGCAGGTGAGAAGCGCCAGCATGGCGAAGAACATGGCAAGGAACAGGGAGCGACGAGCTGAGTAACTCTGTGTCATTGAGGCTACCTCCAGAGGGGGGAAATACCAGCGGCCGCAAGTATAGAACTATATAGCAGTTTTAGCAACTAATTGTTTTAATCAGCGGTATTGCCTCTATATGGCTACCATAACGCTATATAGCAATATGTCCGCCCGAAAAGGAGTGGAAGATCATTTTTTAATTTTGGGAGCTGGTTTGTCACTTTCTCCGAGCGCATCTGCCAAATGCTTCATCGGGATCTCAACATTGAAATACCACTTATGTTCCTGTTTCGATTCAGGATCGAAGGTGGTCATGATGTCGCATTGGGCGCCGGCACATTCAGACAAGGCCTGGCGTTTGACCTCTTGGCCCATCACATGCAGAATGAAATACTCCTCGTCAACGGATATGACCTTCATAGCCGTGTCAGGCGATTGTCCATCGCCAGTACTGCGCAACGATTTCAATAGCCCCATCTCAACCCAGTCGTGAAGCTCAGCCTTCTCTGGCTGGCCAAGCTCTTTGGCGGCGATCTTGGCGAAGAATTGGCCGTCGAGATCGGCATAGTTGGAGTTCAGCACGGCGTCGGCCGCCTCTGCCATCTTCTTGAAGTCGTGTTTGCTGGCCGCGGCCATGAGTTTCTCGCGGGCGTCAACATCGCTCTCGATGCCCGCTTCTCCGGCAGCCATGCGAAGCTCATTGAGATCTACGGTGCGGTCTCCGGATTGCGCCCGCTGTACCAGCGCCTGGTATTTGGCTTTCGCGGCGTTTTCGGCCCCGCCGGCAGCGCAAACAGCTAGCAGCACCAAACCGATGCCTTTTGCAAAGATTTTCATAAGCCCGAAACCTCCCCTAGGCAGGAACGTCGAGCGACGTTCTTCTTGCATTAGACACCAAAAAACCAGTCCTCAGTCGCCGGTCCTCGATTAAAACCCAGGCTGTGTGGGCGGCAATTTGCCTCGTGATATTCTTCCTGTAGATTGCAGCCGCGCGGAACTTCATTCCCGGCCGCCGGCAAGCAGGAGAAATCAATGGCACTGATCAGAACCTCGAATCCCGCCCTGAATGCGCAGAGCTTCCAAACCGCGGGCACGGCATTTGGTGAAGAAGCAATGACGCTCCCCGGCACCGTCAATAAAACTGGGATCCTGCTGCTCTGCACCATAGCCACGGCGGCGTGGAGCTGGCACTCCTTCGTGCATGCTCCTGCACCCGAGACCGTTTTTCCTTTTTTGATAATCGGGGGAATTGGCGGGTTTGTGATGGCAATGGTGACCATCTTCAAGAAAGAGTGGTCACCGGTGACGGCGCCGGTCTATGCCCTGCTGGAAGGGCTGGTGCTGGGCGGTATTTCTGCCCTGCTGGAGCTGCGCTTTCCCGGAATCGCCATGCAGGCGGTAGCTTTGACCTTCGGGACTTTGATTGTTATGTTGCTGGCCTACAGTTCAGGTCTGATCAAGGTGACTGAACGTTTCAAGCTCGGCGTGGTGGCCGCCACCGGCGGAATTGCGATTTTTTACCTGATCACCATGCTGCTCGGGTTTTTCGGCGTGCACATGTTCGCATCGGTATATGCGGCGGGGCCGATTGGGATCGGATTCAGCGTCTTTGTGGTCATTATTGCCGCCCTGAACCTTGTTCTCGATTTCGACTTCATTGAAAACGGGGTCCGCGCCGGCGCGCCGAAATACATGGAGTGGTACGGAGCCTTTGGCCTGATGGTCACGCTGATCTGGCTCTATCTGGAAATCCTTCGGCTCCTGTCAAAGTTGCGCAGCAGAAGATAAGGACAACTGGCGCCGCTTTCATCGAAATAAAGGGCTGCTCAAGCTTTGTCTCTTAAAGTGCTTGTTCGGCACGGATAAACCCTGACACGGGCGCTGTTTCCGGCGCTTAACCCTCGGAACCCAAGTCAAGAACGTTGGAGGACTTTCGCTCGAAACTGGAAACTTGAAACCCGAAACTGTCTTCTTGGCCACTTTCTATCTATCCTTTATTATCCTTGCCAGAGATATGGCAAGCCCTGCAATTGCAATCCCGAGATCGGCGGACGAAAAGCAGTCCTCGTTTCTGGCCAACGGCATGATGATCGTCATCGCCATTGCCCTGGCGGAGCTGGCGCTGCATTGCGTTTTCAACAACCGCTACGGATATTTTCGCGACGAATTCGATTACATGGCCTGCGGCAACCACCTCGCCTGGGGTTACGTGGACCATCCCCCGCTTATACCGTTTTTAGTGAAGATCAGCCGGCTGGTGCTGGGCGACTCGCTGCGCAGCATTCGCTTCATTCCTGCCCTGGGCGCGTCGGCGCTAATAGTCCTGAGCGCCATGATCGCGCGTGAACTCGGCGGCCGGCGCTATGCCGTCCTGCTCACCGCAATCACAGCAGCGATTGTGCCCATGTATCTCTCTGACGGCAGCCTGATGACCAGCAACAGCCTCGAACCGCTGCTGTGGATGGGCTGCGCGTACTTCGCAATTCTGGCTATTCAGCGTAATGACCCGCGCTATTGGCTGTGGTTCGGCGTAGTTGCCGGAATCGGCATGGAAGAGAAGTATTCCATTGCGATATTTGGCTTTGGAATCGTGATCGGGCTGCTGTTGACCGAACAGCGCCGCGCCTTTGCCAACAAGTGGATCTGGTTGGGCGGGGTTGCGGCCTTTCTGATTTTTCTTCCCAACTTCATCTGGAACCTGCAGCATCACTGGCCGTTCCTGGAACTCCTGCGCAACATCAAGGCCAGCGGCCGCGACGTTCAGCTCTCTCCCCTCGAGTACATCTTTCAGCAGACGCTGTTGATTCATCCCTTCACCGCACCCATCTGGATCACGGGCGTGATCGCGCTGCTTTTTTCCGCTCGGCTCAAGCCCTACCGGATGCTGGGCTGGTGCTACCTGGTCGCACTCACAGTATTCATTGTGATGAAGGGAAAGAATTACTATCTCGCCCCCATTTATCCCATGCTGCTGGCCGCCGGGGCAATCACGATCGAAAGCGGCATTGCGCGATTGCAGCGGCAAACCTGGCTGAAAACATCCATCATTGTTTTCCTGCTTGCAGGAGCGGCTTGGGCAACTCCGTGGGTGGTCCCGGTGATGCCGGTTGACGTGTTCGTTGCCTACATGAAGAAGAATCCTCTAAAGACTCCGCGCACCGAGTACAGCCACATGCGCGCCATTCTGCCGCAGAGCTACGCCGATCAATTTGGATGGGAAGAGATCGTGGCAACCGTAAACCAAGCCTGGTTGCGGCTTACCCCGGCGGAGCGTCCCGACTGCGGGATCTTTGCCCAGGACTTCGGACAGGCTGGAGCGATTGATTTCTTCGGCCCGCGTTACGGATTGCCCCCGGCCCTCAGCGGCCACCAGAGTTATTTTCTCTGGGGGCCGCGAGGTTACTCCGGCAATTGCATGATCGTGGTGGGAGACAGCAAAGAAAATCTGGAGCAGAAATTCGAACACGTGGAATACGTAGGAACTTCTGACAATCCTTACGCTCTGGAGCGCAACATTCCGGTCTATATCTGCAAAGGGGCAAAGTTCGGGTCTCTGGCTAAGCTCTGGCCGCAATTGAAGAAATGGCTCTGACCTACTGCGCCTTGTTGTGCTGCGCGTTTCCGCCCCATTCGTACCAGCCGTCGGCATCCGCGTTGCCGGTTTTCAGGCAGATCACCAAGCCCTGTCCGGTTCCCGCGTAGACATTGCCGTTTGCCAGTGCCGGTTGAAAGACCATGGGCTGCTTGAAGAAATAATTAAATCCCACGCTGCCGTCTTTTTGGCGGACAGAAACTAAATGCCCCCAGGCGCTGCTCAGGTACATATAGTCGCGGCCGAGAGCGGGCGGAGAAAATACCTGCGCATTGCCGTTGACCTTGGCGCCGGTCACTTCGGCCTGCCAGTTGGCGCGTCCGTTTTCCGCGTTGATGGAATTCAAATTATGTCCTTGCGCATTCAGCATCTGGCCCTTGCTATAGGCCGCCCGCGACCCCTGATACGCCCAGGCGCCGGCAACGGTAGCGACACCGACGTTCTCCTTGGCAGCATCCAATTTCGCGGACGCGGGAGCATTACCGAAGCCCACGCCTGAATCGAGCGCGCCCTGAGCCTCGGTCGTAATGGCGACCCCTCCGCCGTTACCGGCGTTAAGGTAGTCGGCTTTGTCTTTGGCGATCAATGCCTTGTCTTTGTTCTCTCCAGCTTTGAGATCGAGGCGCGTCAAGCCCTCGTAGTTCGTAGCGGCGATCTGCTCCCGGCGCGTGATCAATACCTGGCCATCTGCAATCACGGGCGCACTGGTTGCTGAATCCATCTTCTTCCATAGAAGCTTGCCGTCCTCAGCGTTCAGCGCAAAGGAGGTCCCATCGAAGCAAGTGAAATAAACGTTATCGCCTGAGACTACCGGCGCAGAGATGACGTCGCCGGTAATTTCCTGCTCCCAGAGATGACGTCCGGTCTTCAGGTCAACGGCGAGCAAAACGTGGCTACCGGCGGCATGTTTAGGGGCCACACTTTCTTTCTGCACGCTTTCGTTCTGCATAACATCGTTGGATTGCTGCCCATGACCGCCCTGGCCGGCGGGATAAGCAATAAATAAACGTCCCTTGGAGATCGCCGGCTGGCTCATCAGCGGATCGCCCAGCCACTCCTGCCAGATCACCTTGCCGGTTTTTTCATCCACCACAATCAGGGTGCAGCTCTCGGTGTTGAAGGCGACGTAGCCGGCTTCAACCACAGCGGCGGTGGGGCCGTCATCGGTGGTTTGCATCTTCCAAACCAAGTCGCCGGTTTCGGCGTTGAAGGCATAAAACTCGTGTGAGCCATATCCGCCACCAACGAAAACCATGCCGTCGGCGAAGGCGGGCGTGGCGATGGGACGCCCTCCAGGAATGCGCACCACCCATCCTGCTTTGCCGTCGGCGGTCTTGAAGACCGCAGGCTCAAGATCATTCGCGATCTTGGGCAGCGCTACGTCGGTAGCCTTATCAAGCGCGATCTCGACCTTCTTTGGCGGAGTATTGGACGGGGGAGCCTGCGTAGGCTTTTGTGCGGCAGGCTGAGTTTTATCGGTGTGCTTTTCATCGCCGGCCCAAAGAGTCGCACGGTAATGATGAAACCCAGCGGCAACCACGACCAGCAGCGCGCCCGTCAGGAACAGAGGCAAGAGTCTTTGCTTCATGGAACATTCTCCTTCACGTCTTTTTAAGGAACGACCAGAGAGCAGAAACTTGCAGAGAACCTCGCACTCCGCGTAGCGACGCGCATACATTTTTCTGCGAGCCATGAAGGGGATACTTGCTGGAGAGTCCATTTAAGCGCTAAGTCGTTGAAATTAAATGACATGTGGTGAGATATATACCCACTTGCACAGTAGTCTATTTGCAGATCTTTTAATTGATTCCAGCGGCCCAGCCTTCGGTTCACGCAGGACGGCGCTTAACTAATAAAAGGTCAACACAACGAAATTTTCAAAGATCTCAGGGCACAAGCCCGCATTCTTGAATGCTCTACCCTTAGTCCCAGGTGCTCGCAGCTAAACAGTGTTGCTGCGCCTCGAACTGCAGGCATACCTCAAGCGAAATGATAAGCGAGAATTCCTCAAAGTGGAGCAATTTGATACCGCTTTGATATCATTTCAGGAAAAGTCGCTATGCGCGGCCAGTTTTGAGGCAGTGGCCCCAGTCCGCACGCCCATTGCGGGCAGCAACTTCGGCGGCATGGTTCCAGTCGTAAACCACGGAAATGTGCTCAACCTGCCAGCCATGCTTGTGCCGGGTCAGAATTGCGTAGCGCGCATGCGGGCTGCCGGTTTGCATGGCATGGGGTAGAGGAAGGTCGTCGGTATAGGCCTGCAGCCCGACGCTTCCGGGATTTACAATCGTCGAGCCTTGCGGCAATGTGACAGTTCGCGGGACATGACTGTGGCCGCAGAGAATAAGAGAGTGTGAAACTCCGCCCAGCAGCGAGAGGATTTTTTCGGGAGTTGCCAGGGAAACGCCCTCGGCATGAACCTGTTCCAGTAGGTAAACGTCATCGGCAAAAGGCGTGCCATGGCATAACAGCACATCCTGTTCCGGCCACAACAACGTGGAGGGCAATTTGCCAAGCCAGGTACGATGTTCTTCGCGCAATGCACCACGATTTTCCTGCAGCGTACCTTGAGCGGGAGTGGAGGCGATGAGTTCGCGGTCTTGATTTCCACTGATGGAAGGCAAATCGAGCACAATCAGGCGGTCCGCGGTCCTGATCGGGTCGAGCGGGCCGTAGAGGTGGTCTCCTAAATTGACAATCAAATCAACGCTGCGGCTGCGGATGTCGGCAAGCACGGCCTCAAGCGCCCAGATGTTTCCGTGAATGTCGGCAATTGCGGCGAAGCGGAGTTGCATCGTGCTTTGAAGCTAACACAATAACGAATGAATTCGATGGTGCTTGTGGCACTGTCCCTACGGGACTGGGCTCAAATTTCCACCGCTCCCCAGCGCTGAAGCGCTGGGCTACTATACTTCGTCCCTTGCGGGACTCTCCGAATTGGTTGTGAAACAGCTCTAGCTGACCAGATGGAGGAATTGTTCCAGCACTTCATGCACGCCCAGCAGCAAAGTTGGGTAAGAGAGCACCAAAAGAAGGGTTGAGGAAGCGAGCAGTCCGAAAAGTAGAAACTGCTTCCGGCGAGTTGCACTTTGGGATACCGCAACTGCTCCGGAAGAATCGGCGGCGTCGAGCAACACGTGGACGCGGCGGGCAACATCAGGCAGATCTTCCCGGCCCAGGAAGTAAGCCCCCGTGGGAATAGCCTGCTCATTGCAAGGCGGCATCATGCGCGAAACTTTGATCAAGGCCGAGGCCAGGCTCAAAGGCGCGGCGTTTCCCTTTTGCACGGCATAGATGTCGGCGCATTCCTCTGAAGCTGCATGCCACACGCGATCCAATCTTCCGGCCCGAGGCAGAAAGGGCAGAACCGCCGGACACATCCGCGCCAGCCAGCGCTTCAAGTTGTCGCGCGCTATAATGTGTCCAATTTCGTGCTGTAGCGTGGCCGCGAACTCTTCTCCATTCAATGCATCGAACACATGCTCAGAGATAAACAGGCGCGGGCGCAGAGCGCCAATGACGGCAACAACGGGAAATGGCTCCTTCAAATTATCAGCGGGCAACTTATATGCGGGGATGTTGACCCCGGGCAAAGAGACGGGCTGGCTCCGCTGTAGCCAATCGCGCAAGATAAGCCGGCTTCTGTTCCACGAAGCCGCACCCTGAAGCAGTGCATGCGCCAGCAGCAAGGTAGCGAGCGCCGCGAGCAAGCTCAAGGCCCATCCAATGCGCTCGGATGTGCCGCGCGGCTCCAAAATAAAGTACGAGGGAATCACAAGCGACAAAATGCAGAGCGCCGAGGCGCAGGCGGGGAGTATCCGCAGCAAAAAGAAAAACGTCGCGCGCGGACGCTCTGCGGCAGTTTTTTGCACCAGGCGGAAAACAAAGTTTACGCAGAGAGAAAAGCAGGCGTTCAACAGAAGGAAGCCGGCCAGCGCGAGAGATGCTCCCAGGGCGAAGTACATGGCTATTCTTCCTCCTGAGAGTGGTTTCGCTCCTGCAGCTTGCGGCGCTTCTCACGCACCAGGCGCTCCAATTCATCGAGCAGCTTGCGGTCTTTCTCGCTCACGACTTCCACGAAACAGGAGAGCAGCGGGCCAGTCCCATTGGAGCTGTGCGCCAGTAGCGAATCAATCAGGTCGGTGGCAATTCCCTGCTCAAGCTGTTCGCGCGAGATGCGCGGCGAATAGAAAAACGCCCGGCGCTCTTTGCGGCGGTTCAGTATGCCCTTTTTGTGCAGCCGGTCGAGCGTGGTCATGAGCGTGGTGTAAGCCCACTTCTGCTTCAACTCGTGAAACAGGTCGCGCACGGAGAGCTCCTGCTTCTGCCAGACCACCTCCATGGCGCGCCGCTCCAGCTCACCCAGCGACAGGCGTGCTACTTCGCGAGGACGCCGGAAGCCGCGCAGGGTAAATCGAGGAAAGCTCATGACCCGACCATTCTACACTGCTAGCAGCAGTTTTCAGTTTCGAGTTTCAAGTTCAGAGCAACCCGATCAAACTTGCTGCATTTTCGATTCACGCTAAGTGGTCAGTCCTTTGAAGCCTGGTCCGCAAGACTCCGTAGAACACAAGTTGCCACCATAACAGAGAGATCAAGGTTACGACCCATAGACCTACAAACCGCCTCTCAACCAGATAGTTGGCCGGGATTCCGACCGCGATAATTGATCGAATGGCGGCTCCCACCAGAGCGATTGCTGCTACCGTGACAAGAATGACAACCTTTCGGCGTGTTGGCAGACTTTGGCTTAGAGGTTGTGCGGAAGGTTTGGTATTTCGATACCACAACAGCAGCCAGATCGAGAGGGCAGCAATTCCCACAATAGTACTTGTGTGTTGAAAAACCCTGTAAGCCGGAATTGGTCCAAAGAACAAAATCTTCATGGGTTGGCCAAGAAACGGCCCGTTACGGTACAGCCATGTGCCCGAATGGGTAAAGGAGTCCCACACCAGATGTGTGGCAATTCCCACCGAAATGGAGACGACAATCAGTGCGAACCTTGCTGCTCCTGCGAAACGGAATTCCTCGAGATAACCAACTAATCTCCGCTCGATGCTATCGGGAAAGAGCCCCACCAGAGGCAACTTGACGAAAGCATGGAAGAGCCAGAGTGTCACAAGTGCGAGAGGCAGGGTCAACAGGAACGCCCCCTGCAAAGTATGGCCATATCCATCATCCGGAGCGAGGCGGAGGAAATACTCAAAATCAGGCGCAAGAGTACCGATAACCAGCGCCGATGTAACCAGTTTTAAACGCCGCAAGGGTAGAGCCGCGGCGGCGTGAGAAAGAGTGAAGGGCATCACTAAGATTATGACTCAAAGTTCCGACCAGATCTGCTCAAGGTAAGCGGATCTCCAAGTCCGCTCAACTGCCGGGCCAACTACGAGCGTTGGTAGTAGTTGCACGGGCTCAGCTACATTAGGTTTCTAAGCTGTAAACACTTGCCACATTTTCTGCAGAAATATTTCCCTAGAACCTGGAGAGTTCGTGATGGTTTTGTCAAAGCACGTTTCTGGTTTCACTTCCGTGCGTTCCATTTCTCTGCGTTTCATGGCTGCGTTGCTTTTTCTGTTTTTGATCGCACCTTATGCGGTTGCCCAGAACCCCGACGGCGCCCTTGCCGGCACGATTCGCGACAGCAGCGGAGCGCGCATCAGCGGCGCCCAGGTTTCTCTTACCAGCGCAGCACTTGGGGTCAGCAGAAGCACGACCAGCAACAACGTCGGCGAGTTTCGCCTGGAGGCGCTGCTGCCCGGCGACTACCAACTGGCAGTTGCAGCGACGCGCTTTGCCGCTTCTCATTCTGCCGTGAAGATCACGGTAGGAACGGTTTCTACGGTCTCCATTGTCTTGAAGCCTGAGGTCGCCGAGCAAAGCGTGCAGGTCGAGGCGCGCGGAGAATCCGTTACCAGCCAGACCATTGACACCACCAGCAGCGTCGAGCAAAGCGTAATTACCGCCAAGGACCTGGAATCAATTCCCCTGGCCAGCCGCAGCTTTGCCAACATCGCCTACCTCAGCCCGATGACGGAGCCGGTTGAACCTTCTGACCCCACCAAGGCGCGCATCACGGCGGTCTCTTTCGGTGGCAGCTCAGGCCTGAATGTGGACCTCTCGGTAGATGGCGGCGACAACAACGACGATTACATCGGCGGCTTCCTGCAAAGCTACTCTCCGGACGCTATACAGGAATTCGTGGTGCGCACGGCGCAGTACGACGCCGATACCTCGCGCACCAACGGCGGATCGATCATCATTGCAACCCGCCGCGGCACCGACGACTGGCACAGCGACCTGGCGGCCTATTTCCGCGAGCGCGGATTAAACGCGCGCAACCGGTTGGATAATCCTGAACCTAATCCCAAGCAGCCCTTCTCGCGCGAGAATGGAATCATCACTTTTGGCGGCCCCATCATCAAAAGCAAGCTGTGGCTGTTTTCAGCATTTGAATATGTCCATGAAAATGCCAGCACGGCATACAGCAACGATACGCAGAGTGAATTCAGAGCGCTGGCGCAATTGGCGGCGCTGGGGCAGATTCCCGGCGTTACTGCGATCACAGTTCCTTCTTCGGTGGATGTGCCCTTCAAAGACTTTCTCTACGATGGCCGCCTGGATTGGGCGCAGTCGGCGCGCTCGCAGTGGTTCCTACGGGGATCTTTGGACAAGGGCCGCACAAAAAACGATTTGATTCAGCAGGCCACGCTGCCCTCCGCGGGTGCGCTTGCCAATTCCGATTACTGGAGCTTGCTGATCAACAATCAGTACCAGTTCACGCCCACCTGGCTGGGATCTTTTACATTTCAAGCCAACAACTTTCACCATACCAAAGACCGCAATTCGCATTTGGGTTTCGCATTGGCATTCCCCTTCAGCGCCAATACTCACACCACCTCGGGATTTGAGACTTTTGGCGACAATCAATTTGCAACGCCGATCACAAAGTTCCCGGTTCAGCGCGACCAGCAGAAGTATCAGTTTCGCTATGATGTAACCCACACCACCGGCACACACTCGGTGAAGTTCGGAATCAACTTCGTGCAGGAGCCGGTGCTGAGCGGACGCATCGCCGATGATGCGGAAAGGCTCATTCAGTTTACGTCGCTGAATCCCTCTGACCTGGTCAGCAGCGGACAAAGCCTGGCGCCATTTTTCACCTGTGATCCCGCTGCTGTGTCTCCAGATCCGGCGGCTTGCCCGGTGGACGGCTCAGGAAATCCACTGGCAAAGATCATCGATTCCCCGGGAGGTGGAGGACGATTCAGACAAAGTGTTCAGCGCTACGGCCTGTACGCGCAGGATTCGTGGAGGGTCACGCCCAGCTTTACCTTAAATTACGGCCTGCGCTACGACACTACCTCGGGCCTGTTTAACTCCAATGGAGCTGATCAGTCGCAAAATCCGGCGCTGGCACTGCTTCTGACTCCCGGGGCGCCCTTTCCTTTCGGCGTCCCCCATGACTATCGCAAGGCTTTTGCTCCTCGCCTGGGTGTCGCATACGCTCCCGGCGCATCAGCAAATACCGTCATTCGGGCCGGCGTAGGTATGTACTACAACGACCTGGCGCAGAACGGCTGGGCCGACGCCTTCCGCGCAGTTGATACCACTCTCAATCCCGGGGACCAGGCCGCGCTTATTGATCCGAAATATCGCACGCCCTACGCTCTCCAAGCCAGCGCAGGCGTGGAGCATACATTCAATCGCACCTGGGGTGTAGACGTTTATTACGAGCACCAGCAAGGCGTGCATCAGTACCGCAGATACGAATACGTTTCGGGCACTACGCTGCCTGCCACAATCCCCAACAACATCTCCGCATTCAGGACGGATAACCGTTCACGCTACGATGGGGTCTCGTTCGTAGTGCAGCACAATTCCCGCTGGCTGAATATAACCGCGCATTACACATTGGCTAACGCCACCACGTGGGGAGCAACCGTCGGTGAACTTTTTGATTATGTGAACGGCGTGAGTAACGTGCTCAACCCGTTTGGCCCAGGAGATCATGGGCCTTCCGGCGAAGATGTACGTCACCGCTTCGTTCTCGCCGGAACTGTGCACCTGCCCTGGAAGTTTGAAGTGAGCACATTGTCGCAATTCGAGAGCGCCCGGCCATTCACGCTGGCCACCGCTGTTGACATCAACGGAGATGGCGTTGCCAATGACCGTGCCGTAGTAAACGGGCGACAGACAACCCTCGATGAATTTCGCGGCGTGCCCTTTGCCCAGGTTGACTTGCGCGTCAGCCGGGACTTCAGACCGAATGAGCACATTTCCATCAAACCTTTTGCTGAGTTCTTTAACCTGCTCAACCGGCAGAACCCCGGAAACAACTTTGTCGGAGATATTGGCGCACTGCCCGTCCCCCCGGATCAAGTTGCCGCCGGCAATGTTACCGACCTTTGTCTCAATGCCGATTGCAGCGCTACGCGTCCGATTCGCAGCCTCAAGGACCTGCGATTGCCGGGCGGCGCGCTGGGTGACTTCTTCGGACCAGGAACGACAGTGGGGATTCCTTTCGCGGCGCAGTTGGGAGTCAGATTCAGTTTCTAGGATTTATGAGCAGATGGCACAGCCGGGGACGGCTGTACTACTATGCCCTAAATTCTTTTCTTTTCGCGACGATTCTCAGGCGATTCAATGCTTTTTTCCTCTGTCATGTTGAGCGGAGCGCCTGGAGAAAATCTGTAGCCTCAAGACGGATGGGCGCGTAGTCGAAACACCCCGACAATGCCTGCGGAAGAAATGCCGCCGGGGAATTCTTCCCAGAGCGTGTCCCGCAACGGCAGCCGTGACTTCCGCCCGCGGCGATCATTGCACCAAATCCCGGAGTTTGGTGGGCGGGAAGCGGATGAGCGAGCCCAGCCTGTTTCGCTGGCGGCGCATCGGAAAAATTCCCTGATGCGAAATGAAGACCGAAACCTTCTCGGGGTGTTTCGACTGCGCGCTTGAGATCCTGTAAGCTTGCCCATGGAGTCGTGGTGCTCCGCTCAACATGACAGAGGGGAGAAACATGGTGCGTGGATGCTTTACAGAAACGCTGCTCTTCCTCCATGCGGCTTATCGCGTTGCGCCACACAAGCTTTGTCTACCCTCACTTTAGAGAGACGCAGCAAGCTACGTCTCTACCATTCATCTTCTATTATGAACTCGACGGTTCTACGGCCCCGTAAAACCAGTGGAAACAAATTAACTTGAATTTAATCTGCATCCCTGCTCCTGGTTTATACTCTAATTAAGTACTTACTTAACATGCCTCGTCCGCATGCAAATCCGGCCAGCGCTCCAGAAAAAGCCCTGAATGCCAAGCCGGCCATCCTCCGTGCCGCCATTGAAGAGTTTGCCGAGCAGGGCTTTTCCGGCGCGCGCATGGATGCCATCGCCAAGGCAACCGGGGTCAACATTGCGCTGCTCTTCTATTACTTCAAGAGCAAAGATCTTCTCTATAAAGCAGCGCTGGAAGAAATTTTCGGCAACTGGCGCACAAGGGTGCTGGCCACCTTGCAAGGCCCGCAATCACCGAAAGAGAAACTTCTGGCTTACATCAACATGTACTTCGACTTGGCGCAAAGCGAGTCGCCATCGAGTTTGCGTTTGGTTTACCAGGAGATCATGCGCCAGGGCGTCTCCAGCTCTCCGCACCTGACCAAGCTGGCGCAAAAATATATCAAACCTATCCATCATGCGCTTCGCCAGATTGTCCGGAAAGGTATTGCTGCGGGAGAGATTTACCCTCTCGATCCGGAGCACTTTGTGTACTCCATGATCGGCATGATGAACTTTTATTTTGTCAGCAGCTCGGTCATCCGCATCTTGAGCAGCCACGACCCATGGAGCAAAAAAGGGATCGAAATCCGGCGCCGTGAGGTCACCAAATTTATCCAATTAGCATTAACCAAGCCGAATTGCGGCGAGGAATGATCGTGAACCAACTTGCAATGCGAAGTGAATACTATAAGGTCCTGGTGATTGCGGGAATGGTGCTGTTGGGCTCGACTCTCCTGCTGGGACAATCCACAGATCTGGGCGCACTGAGCCAGAGCCTGAGCCAGCTTCCACCCTCCTTTTCCGGCAGCGTTCCCAGCGGCCAGGCAACCAGCACCGCCGTAGAACTTTCGCTGCGCGATGCGCTCGAACTGGGGTTAAAACAAAACCTCGGACTGATTGAGGGAACCCAGGATATTCGCAACGCCCAAGCGGCGCGCCTGCGCGCCCTGAGCAAATTGCTGCCCGACATCAATGCCAGCGTCACTGAATCTGTTCAGCAGAACAACTTGGCTGCGTTTGGGTTGCCTCCTATTCCCGGAGTTCCCACAATTGTCGGACCGTTCAGCTTGAGTGATGCGCGCGCCTCGCTTTCGCAATCCCTGGTGGACCTTTCTTTATGGCATAAGGAGAAAGCATCATCGCTGGATCAGGAGGCCGCCAAACTTTCCTACGTCGATGCGCGTGAAATTGTTGTCGTGGTCATCGCCGATCTTTATTTGCAGGCGGTCGCTTCTTCTGCACGCGTGGACGCTGCACAAAGCCAGCTCGCCACCGCGCAAACGGCCTACGAGCAGGCCACCAACATGCGCAAGGCCGGATTGGTAGCAGGAATTGATGCACTACGGTCGCAAGTGGAGCTGCAATCCCGTCAGCAACAGCTTCTGGCCGCGAAAAATCGCTTTGCCAAAGACAAGCTCGACCTCGCCCGCGCCATCGGCCTGCCCGGCGGACAGGAATTTAACTTGGCCGACAAAATGCCTTATGCGCCCGCCCCAGTAGTAACTCTAGAGAAAGCCCTGGCTGATGCATATTCGCATCGCGCCGACTTCCAGCGGGCGGAGGCCCTGGTGCATTCTGCCGAAGCCGGACGCCGCGGCGCGAGTGCGGAAAATCTTCCTACACTCGGTGTGCAAGGCAACTATGGCGACATTGGACGCACCTTCGCACACTCTCACGGGACCTTCAGCACTGCCGCGAGCCTGAACATTCCTATTTTTCAAGGCGGCAAAGTGCGCGCCGATACTTTACAGGCAGATGCTTTGCTGCAAAGGCGCCGCGCCGAGTTGGAAGACACCCGCGGAAAAATTGATTCCGAAGTCCGCAAGGCTTTTCTCGATGTACAGGCTGCCTCCGATCAGGTGGCGGTCACGGGCAAAGAGATTGAGCTGGCGAATGAAACCTTGAATGAAGCCCGCGACCGCTTTGCCGCCGGTGTGACCAATAATCTTGAAGTCGTGCAGGCACAAGAGGCTCTGGCCAATGCTAATGAAACCTATATCAGCAGCGTGTACTCGCACAACATTGCCAAGGCTTCCCTGGCGCGTTCCGTCGGCTTGGCGGAAAAGTCCATCAGAGAGTTTTTAGCGGAGATGCACTAATGCCTGAACTTGAGTTGAAACCTGAAGTGGATGAAGTTGTTGAAGAGAGAGTGGACGACACTCCCCTTGAACAACCCATCATAGAGAAAAAATCGTTCTTCGCGCAGCACCCGCAGGCAAAATGGATTATTCTCGCCGCCGCCGTGGTTGTGCTGCTGGGCGGAATCGGTTTCTGGATGTACTACAGCGTGCGCGAATCCACCGATGATGCCCAGATTGAAGGCTACGTTGTGCCCATTGCCCCGCGTGTAAGCGGTACCGTGATCAGCGTCAATGTGAATGACAATCAACCGGTCAAACCCGACGATTTGCTGGTGCAGCTTGACCCGCGTGATTACGAGGTTGCGATGCAAAAGGCGGAAGGAGATCTGGCCGATGCCCTCTCCGGCGCGCAAGCTGCCCGCACAGGTGTACCCATCGCCTCTATCACATATGGCAGCCAGCTTTCCATCACCCAGGCCAACCTGATGGCAGCGCAGAAAGAAGTAGACAGCGCCGAGGCAACGCTACGCCAGGCCGCCGCCAACTACAGCAAAGCAGCCGATGACTTGAAGCGCTACCAGCAACTCATTACGCGCGATGAAATTTCGCAGCAGCAGTTCGATGCCGCGGTCACCAATGAAAAAGCCGCGCGTGCTGCCGTGGATGCAGCCCAGGCGGGAGTGGTGGTGGCCCAAAGCCACGTGCGCCAAGCCCAGGCCCAGGTAGCAGGAGCGAGTACTGCGCCCGATCAGGTGTTGGTTTCGCGGGCCCACGCCGGTTCGGCCGAAGGGCTGGTGCAAACCCGTACTGCGACACTCGAGCAGGCAAAACTAAATCTGGAGTACACCACCATTCGCGCGGCCGTGGGTGGAGTGGTCACCAACAAGCAGGTCCAGATAGGTCAGGTAGTACAAACCGCGCAGCCGCTGATGGCGCTGGTGCCGCTGGATGATATCTGGGTGGTCGCCAACTATAAAGAAGACCAGATCAAGAACATGCGCGTGGGCCAGCCGGTGACGATCCATGTAGATGCCTACAACCGGGACTACAACGGGCATGTGGATAGCTTCAGCGCTGCCACGGCATCGAAGACCAGTTTGCTTCCTGCGGAAAATGCCACCGGTAATTATGTGAAGGTCGTGCAGAGGATCCCGGTGAAGATTCGTTTTGAAAAGGGACAGGACCCGCAGCATATCCTGAGGCCGGGAATGTCGGTCGTGCCCACGGTATTGACGAACAAATAAAAGTGGGCAAAGGACGATGACTCCAATCAATCCGCTGAATACGAAGAGCGGCATTCCACTGGTCAATCCCTGGATTGTGGCCATCACCGTGATGACCAGCACATTCATGGAGGTGCTCGATACCACGGTGGTCAACGTTTCACTTCCCCATATTGCCGGCTCGCTTTCCTCCACGCCGGACGAGGCCACCTGGGCGCTGACATCTTATCTGGTTGCGAACGCAATCATCCTTCCCATGACCGGCTGGCTGGCCAACTACTTCGGCCGCAAACGCCTGCTTATGGCTTCGGTTACAGGATTTACGATTTCTTCGTTCTTATGCGGCTTTGCCCCTAACCTGCCGTTCCTCATTTTTTGCAGGATCATTCAGGGCGCAACCGGCGGCGGATTGCAGCCGCTTTCGCAGGCGATCTTGCTGGAGGTGTTTCCTCCCAAAGACCGTGGCAAGGCGATGGCTTTCTGGGCTCTGGGCATTGTTGTAGCTCCAATGCTCGGTCCGGTGCTGGGCGGTTGGCTTACCGATAGCTACAGTTGGCGCTGGGTGTTTTACATCAACGTGCCCATTGGCATCCTCTCGCTCGTCATGACTTATCTCTTTGTCTTCGATCCGGCATACATCAAGCGCGCTACGGCAAAGATAGATTACTGGGGCATTGGGTTGCTGGCGGTCGGCATCGGCGCACTGCAAATCATGCTCGATAAAGGGCAAGAGGACAATTGGTTCTCCTCGCGTTTCATCACTACTCTCGCTGTTCTGGCGATCGGCGGACTGACGCTGTTTGTGGTCCGGGAGCTTATGGCTGAACATCCTGTAGTGGACCTTCATGTCTTCAAGAACCGCAGCTACGCCACCGGCGTATTTCTCATGACCGTTTTAGGATTCGTTCTCTACGGAAGCACAACTCTGGTGCCCCTGCTCCTGCAGACGCTGATGGGATACTCCGCGGTGCAGGCCGGTGTTGCCATGCTTCCCCGCGGACTGGGCTCATTCATCATGATGCCCGTCGTCGGTATTCTGATGAGCAAGATTGAGGCGCGCCGCCTGCTGGGAACGGGCATCCTGGTAGCGACGTTCAGCTTCTGGAAGTTTTCTCATCTGAGCCTGGACGTCGGGTACTGGAACTTCTTCTGGCCGCTGATTATTCAGGGCGCCTCCATGGGCTTCCTGTTCGTGCCCCTGACCACCATCACCAATGATCGGATTCCCAGGGAAAAAATGGGGAACGCCACCAGTCTCTTCAACCTGATGCGCAACATCGGCGCCAGCATCGGAATTGCGTCTGTGCTGAGCATTCAGACGCGTCGCGCGCAAGTGCACACCAGCGACCTGAGTGGGCATGTGAGCATCTACAACCTGCTGACGCAGAATACGCTCTCCAAAATCATTTCCATGTTGACAGCCCGCGGATCCGACGTGGTCACCGCAACGCACCAGGCGTACGTCATACTATTCGGCATGATCAAGCAGCAGGCCGCCATCATGTCTTACAACGATGTCTTCGCCATTCTGACCCTGACCTTTGCCGGAATGTTCCCGCTGATCTTCCTGATGCAGAGGCCCAAACACGCGCAGGGCGGCAGCGAAGTAGCCATGCACTAAGCGGCAAGCTCCCCAGCCGCCGGTTACCAGTTGCCGGTTTTCTAAAAACAGTTTCAAGTTTCAAAACCCTATCGTGCGTTTTGAAAAAGGCCCCTCCGGCATGCACCGTTCGTTCCAGGAGAGCGGTATGCCCGCCGGAAGGGTTAGAGGAGAAGTAAAGATGAAGCTCTACTCCTGTACAACAACGAAGCTTTTTAGGTCGACCTATTAGGCTGCTTGCTGCCTTGGAAAACCGCCAGGAGTCGCTTTTATTCCAGCTTTACAAAATACTCGGCCGCTGGAATAAATTTCGAGGATTTTGGTTTAAGCTTACAAGCAGTGAATCCGGAGGAAGCCAAACGAGGCGAATTCGAGGAGTTGGCCATGCCGCTCTTCGATTCCCTATATAACTTTGCGCGCTGGTTGGCCCAGAACCGCGAGGAGGCGGAGGACCTCGTTCAGGAAACCTACGCCAAGGCGCTCAAAGGCTTCTCTTCTTTTGAGCCGGGGACGAATTTCAGGGCGTGGATGTTCCGCATCCTGCGGAATTCTTTCCTGAATTCCCGCACGGGATTGGCCACGCGGATGACCGTCAGCCTGGAGCCGGAAGAGGAAGAAAATATAGCAGGAGCGGACCGGCACACCCCGGAATCAATTTTGCTGGAGCGGACCAGCCACGAAGCCGTGGCAGAAGCTATCGAGCAACTACCGGTGCATTACCGCGAGGTGCTGCTGCTCTGCGATGTGGAGGAATTGAAGTATCAGGAGATAGCGGAAACTCTTTCTATCCCGGTGGGAACGGTGATGTCGCGGTTGTCGCGGGCGAGAAAAGCCGTCCGCGAGTTACTGGAGAAGCAGCCGGGTGTAAAGCCCCGGACTACCGCCGGGAAATTGGGATAACTGCTTACTATTAATTATGGCTTGCGATCTTTGGCGCGAAAAAATTGACGCTTTTGTAGATTCCGAACTCTCTCCGGAAGAGAGCGCGGAGTTGCATGCTCATCTGCGCGCCTGCAGCTTCTGCTCTGTGGACCTCGTGGAGCAGTTGCAGCTCAAACGTGTTACTCAAACCGCCGGCAATAAATACAAATCCGAAGCTCCCCTGGAGCTGCGGAAAAAAGTCTTGCAGAATCTTGCGACGAAGAAATCGCGCTCCTGGCAGTGGAGCTGGCTGCCGGCGCTGGCTACAGCGGCCGTGGTGTTGCTTGCCGTGCTGGTGTTCTATCCTGTGCTTAGACCTCAACAGCAGGAGCCGCTTCGCGAGCTGGCTGACATCCATACTGCTACTCTGGCCACCACCGCTCCGCTGGATGTGCTCTCCAGCGATAAGCACACGGTCAAGCCATGGTTTCAGGGAAAGATTTCTTTCAGCTTCGATCCGCCGGAGCTGCAAAACACCCCCTATTCACTGTTAGGGGGAAGACTGGCATATTTTCAGCAATCTCCCGCTGCCGAACTCCTATGCCAGTATAAGCAGCACCGCATTTCCGTCTTCATCTTCGAAGACAGGCCGGAGTGGAAGCTGCAAAATAATCCTTCCGTTTCCGAACTCACAGGGTTAAGTATTGAAAGCTGGAGCCAGGGCGGATTGCGCTACGTGGTTCTAGGGGACGCTGCTCCCGACGTCATTCATAATCTTGCCGAGCTGTGGAAGCAAACAGCACATACGTAGAGAGTCCGCAGTCCTCAGTCGTCAGTCCTCAGGAAAGGCTTGGGGCGGGCGTTTTTGCCACCCCCACCCCCACTTGCTAACTAGTGATTGGAGACCCTAAAATCAGCGCTAACCCGCGTCATTACTGGCGACAATCGGTGCCGGGCGGGGGACTAGCTGGGGTACGACAGCTCCCAACTCGCAGCTCCAATGGAAGAAGCTAACCGCGTCGACGCTGAGGCGCACGGAAAAGCAAAAAGATTTCACCACAGATGAACGCGGATTTGGGCGGAGCGGTTTTTCAGAATCCCCCCACCCCCTTGCCAGCTTGGGGTACGTTCTTAATCATTTAGATTCAATGAAATACGGGGGCAACGGAGACTGGTGTAGGTTTTCAAAGATCCTTAAAGGCCGAAACCCCTGCATTCTTGAATGCCGGATACACTTCCAGGAACAATGGTAATCCATGTTTGCTCAGGTGTTAAGGTTTTGATACCACAATGGGACCACCTGTCAAAGACAGTTGCCAGGTTTGGAACGGCAGTTATGTTTCGGCTTTAAACGCCATGCCCTGCCAGCCAGGATGAGACAATAAAAGCGCAAGGTTACTTCCGATGATTCAACTGTCTGCCGCCGGCAAGCGCTTCGGCCCCAAAGTGCTTTTTCAGGAACTCGATTGGCTGGTCACTCCACGCGACCGCGTGGGGATTGTGGGCGCGAACGGCACGGGCAAATCCACTCTGCTTAAGGTGCTGGCGGGAATCGAGTCGCTGGATTACGGAAGTCTGACGGCCACCAAGGGAATCACGACCGGCTATCTTCCGCAAGATGGGCTTGCTCTTTCGGGCCGCACGGTCTTTGAAGAGTGCATGCAGGTTTTCTCCGGGCTGCTGGCAATGGAGACGGAGCTTGAGACTCTGACCCGGCTCATGGCAGAGTTCGATCCGGAAAGCAAAGAGTACGAGGAGGTCGCCGAGCGCCATCACCGCCTGGATAGCGAATTCCGCACACGGGATGGCTACGCGCTGGAGGCGCAGGTGGGCAGCGTGCTCACCGGACTTGGGTTCGGGAAAAGCGACTGGACGCGGCGCACGGAAGAATTTTCCGGCGGTTGGCAAATGCGCATTGCCCTGGGCAAATTGCTGCTGCAAAAACCAAACCTTCTGCTGCTGGATGAGCCGACGAACCACCTTGATCTGGAGAGCCGCAACTGGCTGGAGGATTATCTGAAGTCGTATCCTCATGCCTTTGTGCTGATCTCGCACGACCGCTATTTTCTGGATGTCACCGTCAGCAAAACCCTGGAAATCTGGAACCAGCGAGTGCACTTCTACAGCGGCAACTACGACCGCTACCTGGCGCAGAAGGCTGAGCGTCGCGCACAACTTGAGGCCGCCTACCGCAACCAGCGCGACAAGATTGAACAACTGGAGGCATTCATCAATCGCTTCCGCTATCAGGCGACCAAGGCGAAACAGGTGCAGAGCCGGATCAAAGAGCTGGAGCGGATGGAGAAGGTCGAAGTTCCGCCAGACGAAAAGACCATTCACTTTACTTTTCCGCAACCTAAACCCAGTGGACGGAAGGTCGCTGAATTCATTGACGTCGCCAAGAGCTACGGCGCTAAGCAGGTCCTGGCAGGCGTGAATTTTGTCATTGAGCGCGGTGACCGCATTGCCCTGGTGGGGATCAACGGCGCGGGAAAATCAACGTTGATCAAGCTGCTCACCGGGAGCGAGCCGCTTACTTCCGGAAGCTATGAAGTCGGCCACAACGTTGAGCGCGATTACTTTGCCCAGGACCAATACAAAGAGCTGAATCCAGATGCCAAGTTGCTTGAAGATATTTTCGAGGTTGCGCCGCGCTCTACCCAGACCGAGTTGCGCAACCTGCTGGGCTGCTTCCTCTTTTCTGCCGATGATGTTTTCAAGCCGATTGGAGTGCTGAGCGGAGGCGAACGCAACCGCTATGCCCTGGCGCGCATGCTGCTGCATCCTTCGAACTTCCTGCTACTCGATGAACCCACCAACCATCTCGACATGCGCGCCAAAGATGTTCTCCTGGATGCCCTGGAGTCTTTCACCGGCACCGTAGTCTTTGTCTCGCACGACCGCTACTTTATTGACAAACTGGCCACTCGCATCTTCGAAGTGAGTGATGGCCAGGTGCACGTGTTTCCGGGCAATTACGAGGATTATCTCTGGCGGAAAGAGAACGCTGCAGCCCCTGCTGCTCAGGAAGTGAAGGCCGGCAATGGCCTGCCATCGGTTGCGGCGCCAGAACTCCCTTCCCCTGAAACGGCAAATGATGGCCGCTCAAAGCGAATGAACCCCATTCGCCTGAAGCAAATGCAAGAGCGTTGTCATGAGGTAGAAAAAGAGATCACGCGGGTTGAGGCCGGAATTGCTGAGTGTGAAAACAGCTTACAGACCTTTGTGAATGCGGAAGAGACTCGGCGGGTGCAGGAGTTGCTGGCGAGCAGACGCAAAACGTTGGAAGAGTTGTTGGCGGAGTGGGAAGAGATTTCGCAGGCGATTGAAGCCGGCACGTGATCCAAGATTTGTGGGTTGACAACCGCGGAGACGCGGAGAAATCAGTCCTGCACAACATCGCCACAGCCGGGGACGGCTGTGCCACACCATCTTCTTACTGCCGGTTTGGTTGGTTGCTTAAAATCACCTTCCCGCCGCGGCGGGCGACCTGGTAGGTGACCAGATCATGAAGCGTGGCTGGAACATTTTCCGCCTCGGTCCAGAGGAAGACGCGCGTTCGGGAGTTCCAGAGCTTCAGAAAGCTCTCGTCGTTCTCATAGATTGGCGGAGCATCGGGAAAGAGCGAGCCGTACCAGAGGTTGTGCGTGGCTTTGAGCACGTGGACTTGAATCCCTGTGTAGAAGTTCATGGTTGAACCTTCCTCGTACTCTCCATTAATCACGATCACATCGCCCGGCTTGTATTGTTTTTCGACGGCCAGGGCAAGCTGCTTGGAAGAGATGACCGGCTCAAAGATGGTGAATCCCTGCAATGCGCAGGCAAGCATGGCAACCATCATCACCGCCAAACAAAGATTCGCTATCACAGGCTTGCAGCGCTTGCGAAAGAAAAGGCTTGCGGTGCTGCCCAGCAGCATGGCGATGCCAGTCCCCATCAACGGAATGCGGAAGGCGCCCAAGGCCTGGGGCGTGAGATCAAGAAAATGTCCGAAGGAGAGCGCGTAGCGGGAAGGGTCGCGGCGAAGCAACTCGGCAATGTCATAGCCCGGAGCCGGCGCGCTGGACAGGGTCCCCAGCACCATTGCCGCAACAAAAACCACAAACCCAATGGCGAAAAAAATCCACGAGGAGATCAATCCGCTTTTTTCCGGGCCTTTGCCGGACTGCGATTCACGTGCGAGCCACGCGCCGATCAGCAGCGCAAGACCGGGCAGCGCCGGCAGAACGTAATATTCCTGCCGAGTAGAAAAGCTGAAAAATAACATGATGGCCGCGGGCCAGAGCGCGAACAGCAGAGTTGCGCGCGGCTCAAGCGCGGGCGCACGCCAAAAATCTTTCCATGCTTGCCGTACGCGAGCAACAGCTTGCGGCAGGAATGCGCTCCAGGGGAGCAGCCATATCAGAAGCAATCCCCAGAAAAGCCACAGAGGCACCGTGTCGTAATCCTTGGGAATACGCGTGCCCAGATAGCGCTTGAAGTGTTCATTGACGAAATAAAACCAGAGGAAGCCCTTGGCCTTGCCTGCGGGCGGATTGGCCAATGCAGCCAGAATGTGCCAGGGAGCGGCCACCGCAAGAAAAACCAGCGCGCTCGACACCAATCTCATGCGCAGCAGATGGCGGAGGTTTTTCGTCAACAGAAGATAGAGAAAAATTATGGCCCCGGGAAAGATGATCCCAATCAATCCTTTTGCCAGCACGCTCAACGCAGCGGTGACCGCCAGCCCCCAACAGGCAAGCAGCGAGGGCTTAGGCTCATTCAGCCCCAAGAGAAAGAAGCCGAGACCGGCGGTCAGCAACAATCCAACAATTAAATCGGGGATAAAAAATCGCGTATATATAAAAGGACCGAACGAGGTAACGATGATCAGCCCGGCATAAAAGCCAGCCCTGGGGCCATACACCCAGCTTCCCAGCCGGTAGAGAACAAGGGCCAACAGCAGCACGGCGAGGGTGAGCGGCAGGCGCGTGCTCCACTCCGAAACCCCGAAAAGCTTGTAGCAGAGCGCAACTGCCCAATACTGTAAAGGGGCTTTCTCCAGATAGCGTACCCCGTTGGCATACAGGGTCACCCAATCATGACGGGTAAGCATCTCGCGGGCGGCCTCGGCGTGCACGGTATCGGCATCATCAAGAAGAGCAGGCCGGAAGAGCCCCGGAATATAAATCGCAGCCCAAAACAAAGTAATCAAAATCACGAAAAGCACGGGGCTTGGACGCGGTCTGGATAAAGATCCAGGGTCAGCAGGGGAATCTACATTAGCAATGTCAGACGAAATGGTGCTCAAAGCGAGATTCGAGGGCCTTTCTCTATTTTCAGTGGTTCCTACCGATTATAAGGGAAGCCTGTGGGCCCAGGCTTCTTCGGGAAGACTTTTTATAGGGCGTTCATCTGAGTTCAGCTTTGGAGTAATGCCTCTTTTGTGCCAAAATGGTGCTCTCCCCAAGATTTCATTTGCTTTGCATGTGATTTGGCAGCAAAATTAAGCTCCCAATTCAAGAGCTTTCAGGTAAGGAAAGTCCCGTGACCCCTCAACCCTCCGTATTGCAGTTGTTTCTGGTCTTAGAGGGACTACTGACTTTATTTCTGATCCTGCTTTTCTTCATTATTCTCCGTGCCTACCGGCAGCAGCGTGAATTTTTCCGCTGGTGGATCCAGGCCTGGTCGGCCTTTGCTGTTTTCCTTGGGGCACATGCCCTGGCGTTTCAACTTCCAGAATCGTCGCAGCTCCGCCTGGTCTTGATCACCTTGGCCACGATTGCGGGATTCCTGGAGCCGATTTATTTGTCGTATGGCGCACGAAGTTTTGATGACCCGGAAAACCAGGGCGGATGGCTTCGGGCCACCGTGCTCGCGTTACTAGCAGCCTTGCTGGTTAGCGCAATTCCCTTTGCTCCGCTGGTTTTTAGCGCAATTCCCAGCTTTGAGCCGAATTCGACTTTTGGTATCCTCCTTCGCACTTTTCCGCGCCAGGTACTTCTGGGCGGGTCTTTCTGGTATTGCGCTGCAGTTTTCTGGTCTCGCCGGCAAAAGGAAGGAACAGCGGCAAAGACCCTGGCGGCTTCGTGCCTCCTCTGGGGCGCCAATGTGCTTGTCCTTGCCGGTTATAGTTTGATTGCATTTATCAGGCGGGATTCATCCGTGCCTGCCATGTTTCTTGGATCTGATCTGCTGCCCTTTGAAAGCTCCGGTTTTTTCCTGAACCTCTTCGCCGAATTTGGCATGGCCCTCGGAACCATCATGCTGTTGGCCAAACAGCAGAAGCAATCGCAACTGCAATTGCACGAGAGCGAGGCCGAGATCCGTTTGTTGGTCGAGCAGCAGCCGGCAGTGCTCTGGACGGTGGACCGCAACCTGCGTTTTTTATCGTCCCAAGGCTCGGGACTCGCGGCCGTCGGCCTCAGACCGGGGGAGGGCGTAGGCTCAACCCTGTTTGAATATCTGAGGACTGACGACCCCGCCTATCTGCCCATTGCCTGCACCTTGCGCGCCCTGAAAGGCGATGAAAGCTCTTTTGAAATGCCGTGGAGAAGGCGCATCTTTGAGACGCACGTGCGGCCGCTGCGCGACGGGCAAGGCAATATCACCGGAGCGTTCGGCATTTCCACAGATGTAACCGACCGCAAAGAAGCTGAGCGCGCCTTACGAGCCAGTGAAACGAATTATCGCATGCTGATGGAGCAGGCCTCCGATGCCATCCTGATTATTGATCACGCCGGCAAATACCTGGACCTCAACTCCCAGTTCTGCAAGATGCTGGGCTACACCCGCCAGGAGCTGTTGCAGGCCAAGACAAAAGATCTTTTGTTGCCGGAGGATTATGACCGTTTCCTCCAACAGATCCCTGGAATGCAGCCCGGCAGCAGTTTGCGTGTCGAGCGCAGGCTTCGGCACAAGAATGGAAGCACGGTGTTCGTGGAAGCCTCGGTCAAGGCGTTGGCCGACGGCCGTATCCTTTCGATCTCGCGTGATGTCACGTCACGAAAGCAGGCGGAAGAATTATTGCGTATCAGCGAGGAGCGCTACCGCTCACTGGTACAGCAGTCTTCGGAGGGCATTTTTGTGGTTGATCCGCTGAACATGCGGATTCAGGAAGCCAATGCAGCCATGCTGGCCATGCTGGGATACCGGCCCGACGAGATTAAAAAGCTGAAACTTTATGACATCGTGGTAGATACGCCCGCAAGTGTTGATGCCAACGTGCGGAGGACCTTGCAGGAACGCCGCATTCAAATTGCCAACCGCAAGTACAGGAGAAAAGACGGATCTCTGATTGATGTGGAAATCCGGGGCTCAATCGTTCAATACGGACAATCTGAACTGGTGCTGGCCAACGTAATTGACTTAACGGAGCGCAAGAGCACCGAGTTTGAGCTGCAGATGATTACCGAACAGTTGCGCACGGTCAGCTCTGCCATGACTGAATTTCTCGGGACCGGCAATTGGAACAGCGCCAGCCGGATCTTATTGCATGGCGCGCTTACGCAAACTCAAAGCGAATATGGTTTTGTAGGCGTTGTCGTAGAAGACGAGCTGCGCGTGCTTGCGCACGACGGAATTATCTGGGACCAGGAGACAAACCGGGAATTCTATGAAACCGCGCTGCAGACCTATAAAAAGCTCGGCTATCTGGCATTCCCCAACCTGGAGAACCTTTTTGGGCGCGTCATCACATCGGGAAAGGCGATTACCGCAAATAACCCTGCTTCTGATCCGCAGGCTGCCGGAAGCCTGCCGCCGGGCCATCCACCTCTTAAGAGCTTCCTGGGTGTGCCCATCCACAAGGAAACGGTGGTCGTGGGCATGATCGCGGTTGCCAATCGGCCCGGAGGATACAGCGTCGTCGAGCAACAGAAGATCGAAGCGCTGGTCAACGCAGTTGGTGTGCTCTATGACAGCTACCGGCGCTCGCTTCAGGAGCAGGTTTTGCTCGAACAAAAGCGTAAGGCGCAAGAGGCGCAGGCACAACTCCACCTGGCGGTGCAAAGCGCTGCGCACGAGTGGCGGCTGACGTTCGATTCTATCCAGTTCCCTATTTTCATGGTTGATCAGCATGGGATCGTGGTGCGCCTGAACCGGGCGGCGCGTGATTTGACCGGAAGAAACTTTCCCGATTTGCTGGGCAAGCCTTTGCAGTCCTTCGGCGAACATCAGCCGTGGGTCGCCGCGGGCGAGATTGTGCAGGGCATTGTGGCCGACCAGGAGCGCCCTAAGACATTGCAGGTCTATGACGAATTCAGCGGGAAAAGCTGGGACCTGCTGGTCTACGTTGTTCCCGCTACTGAGACCGAAAGCAAGCTTGACCGCTTTATCGTCGCCTTGCGCGATATTACTCCCATGGTTGAGCTTCAGGCCTCTCTGCGGCGCAACGAAACCATGTCTACCATGGGCGCATTGGTGGCAGGTGTAGCGCATGAGGTGCGCAATCCGCTGTTCTGTATTTCTGCCACCCTCGATGCCCTGGAGGCCAAGTTTGACAGGCAGGAAGGGCAGCAACAATACCTTGACGTGCTTAAACGGGAGATCAAGCGGCTCAACGATCTCATGAGTGAATTGCTCGAGTATGGCAAGCCGGCCAAGTTGGAACTGGTGGAGGAGTCCTTACAAGTCGTCCTGGACCGTGCGATCCAGAATTGCTCTATGCTGGCTGAGCAATCGCAGGTGCAGGTTCTGAATACGGCGAATCTGCGCGACGTGATTATGCGCATGGACCAGATGCGCATGACAGAGGTTTTTCAGAACATCATCGATAATGCAATTCGGCATTCGCCAGCCGGCGCCACAGTCACGGTCAGGGCCCAGATATGGCGGACCGACGGACAACCATGGATTTCCTGTTTCATTGAAGACCATGGGCCGGGCATTCGCAATATTGATTTGCCCAAGATTTTTCAACCCTTTTTCACCAAGCGGCGCGGCGGAACCGGTTTGGGACTGCCCATTGTTCAACGCATTGTTGAAGCCCACGGTGGAAAGGTGGTGGCCTTTAATCATCCGAAAGGAGGCGCAGTCCTGCGAGTGAGCCTGCCGTATTCGGCGTCCGCGGAGCAAGAGCAGGAGCAGACCGCCAGCGCTTCATGACAAAGAGTCGCTGGACATTCTGCTCAATCTCAGTTAAAAGACTTCTACAGTTGCTCCCAGGCTGCCCTTGAGGGCTGAAAACTAACGATGGCCAGAAATCGAATCCTGATCGTGGATGATGAGTCCGGAATCCGTTTTGGCATCCGCAATTTTCTGGATGCTCACGGTTTTGACGTGACCGAGGCGGAAAACTGCAAGTCCGCCCTGGAGATATTCCGAAGTGCGCCTTCCGACCTTGTTCTTGTGGATTATTCCCTTCCCGATGGCAATGCCCTGGAGCTTCTGCCGCGCCTGAAAGAGATCAACGCTGCTCTGCCCGTCGTGGTTTTGACCGGCCATGGAAGCATTGATCTGGCAGTGCGCGCCATTAAAGAGGGAGCTGAACAATTCATCACCAAACCGGTCGAGCTTCCCGCGCTGTTAGTAGTGCTGCAAAGGGTCCTGGAAAATCAGCGCAGCCGCCGCAAAGAAATGGCAGGCAAATCACGCCAGTCGCGCAGCCGGGAAATCAATCCTTTTATCGGCACCAGCGTGTTGATCCGCCAGTTGGAAGAGGAAGCCAGAAAAGTTGCGGCCACTGAGAGTCCGGTATTGATCCAGGGAGAAACCGGCGCCGGAAAGAGCATTCTGGCAGGATGGATGCACCAGAACTCCACCCGCACCGATGAAGCTTTTGTAGACCTGAATTGCGCCGGCTTGAGCCGCGAGTTTCTCGAAACCGAATTGTTTGGGCATGAAAAGGGCGCATTCACCGGCGCCGTTGCAGCCAAGAGCGGGTTGCTGGAAGTTGCGCACAAGGGAACTGTGTTTCTGGATGAAATCGGCGACGTTGATATGCAGGTGCAACCCAAACTCCTCAAAGTCCTGGAAGAAAAACGTTTCCGGCGTCTGGGCGAAGTCCGCGACCGTGTAGTGGATATTCGCCTGATTGCAGCTACTCACCAGAACCTGCGCAACATGGTGGTGGAAAAGCACTTTCGCGAAGACCTGTTCTTCCGCATTAGCACTTTGCCGTTGCGCACACCGGCATTGCGCGAGCGGCCCGAGGACATTCCTTTATTGGCGGAACATATGCTTGAGGGGCTCTCGCTCGATCGAGGACGCGGTGAATACCATCTTTCTCCGGAAGCAACGGATGCAATTCAGCACTATCCCTGGCCGGGAAATATTCGCGAGTTACGCAATGTCCTGGAGCGCGCCGTTCTGCTGGGTGAAAGAAATCTTATTCAACGACAGGACTTGAAACTTGAAGCTGCCGCTATTCCGTTACAGCCGGCAGAAAATACCAATGGCGGCTATGCCGCTGACCTGACGCTGGAAGAGGTAGAGCGGCGGCACATTGAACTTGTTCTCCGCGAAGAAAAAGGGCGGGTAGAAGCTGCCGCCAAACGGCTCGGAATCCCAAGAAGCTCCCTCTATAACATGGTTAAGCGCTATCAGATTCCCCTGTCCAGACTTTAGAATATTATTGTCCAAGAGTTAGATTTGCGGCTTTATTCCATAAGCTGGAAATTAAATAAGTCATTTATTTTTAATATCTTAACAGCATAACACCCCCTTCCAGTTTGGCTCTAAACGTGCATTAATGTTTCCATGCCCCGGAAGATATTAGTCGTTGATGATGAAGAACCGATCCTGTTTGCCATGCGTGAGTACTTCACCACGTGTGGATACGAGGTGGATTGCGCCCGGGAGCTCGAAGAAGCCGAGGCCCTAATCTCAAACATGCATTACGCCCTGGTGATCGCCGACATGCGATTGACCGGCATCCAGGCGGCGGAAGGCCTGGAATTAGTTGCTTTTGTGCGCCAACGCTGTTTTTCGGCGCGCGTTATCATCATGACCGCTTATGGCACTGCTGAAATGGAAGGCGAAGCTTGGCGGTTGGGAGTTGATTTTTTCCTGCACAAGCCACAACCGCTTCCCGAAGTCGCGCAGATTGTCGAGAGCCTACTAGAGAATGAAGTATGCGCATGAAGGAGCCCTCCGGGCTAAATGCAATCCTGGCGCCAGGTGGACTAACCGTAAGATTTCAGCCTGTCATCGCGCTCAATTCTAATGGATCCGGTCGACCCACTCTTCACGCCCTAGAAAGCCTCATGCGTGGGCCTAAAGGCACAAACCTCGAAACCGCAGGTGTGCTTTTCGAATATGTGCGCCTGAAACACGAAGAAAACACTGTGGACCGCGCCTGCGTGCAAACTGCTCTGGAAGGCGCGTCCCGCCTGCCTGGAAACTTCCTCATCTCGATCAATATTCACGCCTCTACTTTGGGACGCGACCCCGGCTTTATTCCTTTCCTTGTAAGTACGGCCGAAGAAAAAGGCATTCCGCTTTCTTCATTGATTATCGAAATCGTGGAACAAAAACCTTTCTGGGAGCCCAGTCTTCAGAAAGCACTCATCCGGCTGCGCGAGCATTCCATCAGCATTGCCCTGGACGATGTTGGACTGGGTTATTCCAACTATCGCATGATGCTCGATTGCAAACCCGACTATTTCAAGATTGATTCCTACGTGGTGCGCGGTTCGCATGAAGACCCTTATCGGAGAGCGGTCCTGGGTTCAATTGCGCAGCTCGCCTCAAAATTTAATGCCCAAGTCGTGGCCGAAGGTGTGGAAGACACCCTGGACATGGAATCGGTGGCGGAGGCCGGAATCGGCCTGACACAAGGCTATTTATTTGCCAAGCCCCTGACCGTGGAAGAATTTATCGCCAGTGATTGGGCGCATTCTTGCTCTTCTGTGCACTGTGCCGCTCCGATTTCCCTGCCTGCTGTTTCCTAAGATTCATACCTATTGGGCCCATCGTGTGAAGTTTTGTACACTAAAAGCATGTGGCTCGGATCGGGCATAGCGTGTGATACAGACGTGCATGTGTTCAAAAATTCAACTAAAAATTAAAAACTAAAGGGTCATTCATTGTTACGAGCTTTCTTTATTGGACTCTCGCAGAGCCAGTCTTTGCGCTCGATGTCGGAAAAATCATCCCTGGGGCGGAAACTCTCACATCGCTTTGTCGCCGGCACAGAGTTGGAAGACGTGTTGCAGGCCGCCAAAGAGGTCAACAGCGCCGGCTGCTCGGTAAGCATGGATAATCTTGGCGAAAACGTCACCCGCATCGAAGAGGCGCAGCATACTGCCGATCTTTACCATCGCCTTCTGGATGAAATTCAAGCACGCAAGCTCGACGCCAACGTCAGCGTGAAGCTTACCTCCCTGGGCCTGGATGTGGATGAGAAGCTGGCACGCGACATCACTCACAGCCTGGTGGAACATGCCACTGGCAACAACAACTTTGTGCGTATAGATATGGAGGGTTCACCCTATACGCAGCGCACATTGGATTTCGTTCATGAGTTGCACGGCCAGGACAGACACCAGGGCCACGTCGGCGCCGTCATTCAAGCTTATATGCGCCGCAGTGAAAAAGATGTTGAACGGTTGCTGCAGGAGAGAATTCGGATCCGGTTGTGCAAGGGAGCTTACAAGGAGCCACCGGAGCTGGCTTTCCAGAAGATGCCGGAGGTCAACCAGAACTACATACGGCTCATGAAGATGCTGCTCAAGAGCGGCGTCTATCACGGCATCGCCACGCACGACGAGAAGATGATTGCAGCGACATTGGAGTTCGCCAAAACCGAAAAGATTTCATCCGATGCTTTTGAGTTCCAGATGCTCTATGGAATCCGGCGCGATCTGCAGCGCAAGCTTGTCCAGGATGGCTGGCAGATGCGCGTGTATATCCCCTTTGGGTCGGAGTGGTATCCATATTTCATGCGGCGTTTGGCGGAGCGCCCCGCCAATGCTCTCTTTGTTCTGAAGAACCTGTTCAAATAGACTGGCGCTCTCAATTGCCTCAAATTGTGTAAGATACCCCTATGGCGTCAACTGGAAACAGCGCCTCTCCAGTCGCTTTAGCAGAATTCACTGCGCTCGTGAATAGCAACATTGAAGATGAGCGCATTGACCTGGCACGCGCCGCTCTGGCCATTGCCCGCACAGAATATCCGCAGCTTGACTCTGATCTTTACCTGGCAATCTTGCAGGCGCTGGCGCAGCGGGTACGATCGCGCCTCGCACGCAATCCCACGGCCCCGGAAACCATTAACGTCCTCAATACTGTGATCTTTGGTGAAGAACATTTCCGCGGCAACGTGCAAGATTATTACGATCCCCGCAATTCGTTTTTGAATGAAGTTCTCGACCGCAAGATGGGGATCCCGATAACACTGGCGCTGGTGTACGAAGAAGTGGCGCGACGCATCGGACTGCCGCTGTTCGGGGTGGGGATGCCGGGACACTTTCTGCTCAAGCATTACGATGTGGATGGGCGGCAGGTAATTCTTGATCCTTTTCACGGCGGGTCTTTGCTGACGCCGCAGGAGTGCCAGAAACGGCTGGACCAGATTTATTCCGGCCAGATGCAACTGCAATCGGAATTTCTCTCCTGCGTAAGCCGGCGGCGCTGGCTTACGCGTCTGCTGAATAACCTGAAAACCATTTATCTATCGAGCCGGAATTTCCGCAAGGCGCTGGTCATGGCCGACCTGATCCTGGCGATTTATCCGCGATCGCCGGAAGATGTGAAGCAGCGAGCGGCGCTGCGCTACAACCTCGGACAAATGCGCAATGCTCTCATGGACTTTGAGGATTATTTGAAGATGCTGCCTGAGGCGTCGGATGCGGATGATATCCGGGCAGTGATTCTTTCCATTCGTCGAAATCTGGCAAGCCGGAATTAAGAAAGCAGTCAGCAATCAGCATTCAGTCCTGAAAGCCTATCTTAAAAACTTGCAAAATAATCAAGTTTCTCAAGCGCTTATACTGCACCATTTATGGTGCAATATAGCCATGTAAATTATAGAAAATAAATGGGTTGCTATTTTTTGGTTTCAGCATTTTCGGCCTCCAGCTTGCGGCGAGAGAGTTTGGCTGGCTCGAAGGTGGGATCCAGGTTGCAGGCCTCCACCATGAAAGCTAGTGCCTCGGAAGAGCGTCCCAACCCCAGAGAACATAGGCCCAGGTTGTAACTGGTGGCAGCAGAGGGCGCGAATATCTGTTCTGATGTCTTGAACATAGAGAGAGCTTCCGCGAAGAACTGCAATTCGAGCAAAATAACTCCACAGTTGAAGGCCAGGACATTTTCACTGGGATTCACCGGATAGTGGTTGGCCCAGGTGCGCATCACGGCGTTGCGGAGGTCGTTGCGATCGGCGGATACGCTTCGAAGCTGCCGGGCAAGCACGGGAAACAGCCGCAGCAGAGCCACGGGATCCCAGCGAGTGAGCCTGAGGGTTGACAGTATCTGGGGCACCGACATTTCTTCCATATGAGGATTTAACCAAGCCAACAAGGTAAACACGTCGTCAGGACCAAGCACCGCCTGCGCCTCCTGGTAAGCTGCCTTGGTTGCTGGGAAGTGATCGCCTGACCTGTGCTGAAGGAAGGCACAGATGCACAGGCTGGCAGAGTGCTTATCGGGTGTAAATGCCTCTCCTCCGATGGTCTGGAAATATTTTCCGATGGCATGGAAGTTGACCATCTGGGAAAAACAGTTGGCGGCAGCGTGGAATTCGAGCACCGGCGCCCCCTGGGAGAACAGCAACTCGTCTTCGTGAGGATATCCTTTGTCGGCGGCCAGGACGAGCATTCTGCCATCGGTGATGTTTCCTAGCTGCTGCAGGGTTTTGAGAGTAGCGGAGGGAAACAACACCGTGGCAGCAGGCAAATGGCTGCGATAGTGCTCCAATATGTCATTCCAGGACTGCTCCGGATAGCGGTTCGGCGACAGGCTGACATTCTTATATGCGAGCTGCAGGCGTGACAGGGCTTCGACCGTGCCATCTCCGCCGCTGGGGGCGGTGGTGGTTATCAAGGCTTCGGAGATTTGCCCTTCCTTGATGACAAAGGCATCCTGCGGGAGGCTGTCAAAGACGTAGTTCGCAATCAGGACGAGAGGCCCTTTGCCCGTTTTTGATGCTTTTCCGCTGACATACTGGGATTTGGTTTCTTCGCCGACTTGGAACAGTTCAAATTCCAAGATTCCACAAGCGACAAACTCAGCGAGGTAACTGTTTGTGCGCCAGGGTTCGATCAAGCTTTCCGAACAATCGGTCATGCAATAGCGCACGGTATCGAGACCGATATTGGCGGCACGCAACAAGGCCGTAAGCTGGCGCAAAAACAGATAAGAGAATTTGCCGGGACCGGCCCCGAGTTCCAGAATGCGAAGCGGATTCTGGGATGACAACTGGCCACAGTCGCGAAGGAAATTGAAGACGATACGGGCATAGATCTCAGTGATAAAAGGGTTGTTGGTAATGTACTGGGGAACCATGTCCTCGGTCCAGACTTTGAGGCCGCGCTGAACATAGAACTGGCGCTGCAATCGCCAGATCAAGGACTGGGAGAGCGGTACGTCACGTTCCAGAGGCTCGTTCGAGGGTGGGTCAATCGGCATTTTGGTTCCCGGCAGTGATGGTTATTCTACCCGACATGCAAAAGGGCCCGGGGGGTTGGTCCCGGGCCCCTGTGCTTGCCAATATTCGAACGAGCCGTGCTCAGCTTCGCGCCGGAAAGACTCCCTGCAGCGCGAGGATAAATGTCAGGCCGAGAAAGGGCGGCATGTTGTTGTGGGGTAGATTGCCGCCGGCGATCGACGTGCCAAACGGGTTCATCTGCACATTCTGCGGGCTGGAAGATGTATAGAGATTTCCGAACCCTTTCTGCCCCGACGCCCAGGCGTTGTTTGTAGGGCTTGGCTGGTTAGGCGTACCGGTGGCCTGCGCCGTGTGGCTATGCGCGGGCATCTCGGTCTGAAGCAGCGTAACGGCCTGTTCACCGCTGGTCTCGCCCAGATCACGCAAGCTCAAGCCTGGTCCTTGCCCGGCCTGCATGGGCGCGCAACCCTGAAGATTTGGTATAGCAAAGTTACTCTTGCCGTCCCCCCCATACGTTGTACCCAGCAGCGAAAACAAGGCGGTGTTCTGGCTAATCGGCATGAGTTGGCCGTCACATAAAGCCCAGCCTTTGGGCGCGAAGTTTCCCGTAAAGATTCTGATTTCCGCTAGAAATGGATTTGACATGAGATTCCTCTCCTAATTCTGCGAGGGGAATATCCCCTGCAGCGCGATGATGAAATTCAACACCAAATACGGTGACATGTTTTCGTGAGGCTGGCTGCCACCTGTCGGTAGCACGCAGGCCGGGTTCATGGCAGAATCAGCGGTGCTGTTGTACAGATTACTCGTAGAAGTCGCCCAGAGATTTCCAGAAGCACTTGCGGAGCTGGGGGAATTGGACGACCCCACCGGCACATGGTTATGGGCCGGCACCTCGGAGATGTTGAGCGTGTGCGCGGTCTCCCCGCCGAGCTCGCCCAGGGCAATGCCATTGCCTACATGCACGGGCGAGCGGCCTTGCAGATTCGGCAAGCCAAAGGTTACTCTTCCATCTCCGCCATAAGTAGTGCCCAGGATGGAAAACAATGCCTGGTTCTGATTGATGGGCAAGAGTTGCCCGTTGCAGAAGGTCCATCCCTTCGGCGGAAAATTCCAACTGATAATCTTGATTTCTCCCAAAAACGGCTCTGACATTTTTTTCTCCTTGTCAATTCAAGGGCCTGAGGCCCCGATTGCTACGATTTCGCCTTGCTCTTTGCCTCTTCAAAGCTCACAAACCTTAAGTCTGGGACGGAAATATGCCAAAGAGCGAAAGAATAAAGTTGATCACCAGGAACGGGACCATGTTGTCGTGGGGCTGCGATCCACCAGCCGAGCCTATTGCAGCCGGATCCATGGCTATGCCGGGAGGAGTATCGCCATAGTCGGTAGCCGGGCTTGAAGACGCCCACACGCCATTGGCAGGACTGGATAGATTGCCGGTAGCGGAAAACGCCTGCGGCACGTGGCTGTGCGCCGGTATCTGGCTCGTGGTCAAGGTAACAGTTTCAGCGCCACCGGTTTGACCCAGGGCGAAGCCCGGTCCCACGTGAACCGGAACACGGCTTTGCAGGTTAGGCAGCGCGAAGGTTGACTGTCCATCGCCGCCATAGGTAGTACCAATCAGGTTGAACAGCGCGTCATTCTGGCTAATCGGTATTATAGCCCCATTGCAGAAAGACCAACCTACGGGGGCGAAGTTCCCACCGAACATCCGGATTTCACCTATAAATGGTTGTGACATGTTTTTTGCTCCTGTTTAAAGACAGTTTAAGTTTCAAGCTTCATGTTTCAACTGCAAGAGACGTAGCAAGCTACGTCTCTACCCGGTCATTCTTACTCTTACGGCGTTACTGTTAAAGTGACGCTTGTCTGCGCCGAAATGTTGCCATTGGTGGCGGTGACGGGAATGACGTAGGTTCCCGGATGCGTCTGGAAGCCATTACCATTATCGAACCCCTTGGCGTGGCCACCGCATCCTGACAGGACCAACAACATACCCAGCAGAATGACGCCCAGAATTATCAACCGCACAGCCTTGCTCTTCTTCTTGCGCTTGTCATCGCCTCTACCCATGCCTGCAAAGAGCAGGCCCACCATGGGCAGCGTCATCACCATGGCCACGTACACCGGCGCCCCGCCCAGCGGAGATTGGGGTTGATTCATCCCGAATGGTGGGGCCGTGGTGGTGACGGACATGGTTTCGTTGGTTGAGCCGTTGCTTGCCGGTACAGGTGGATTAAAGCTGCACGATGTGCCCGCAGGCAGGCTGGAGCACAGCAACGCTATGGCATTGGGCACGCTGGCGTTGACGGTAAATGTAAAGGTTGCCGTCTGGCCTCGGCTCACGGTCGCGGCGTTAATGCCCGGCGTGATGGTAATGAACAACGGAACAATCGTGGTCAGGTTATTGGCGACGTTATTGGCCGGATTGGTGTCGCCGCCACCGGAGACCGTGGCCGTATTGGTCACAGTCGTAGTGACAGTACCCGGACCGATATTGCCGGTGAGTGTAATCGGAGGATAACTGGCACCATTGGCCAGAGCATCACTACGGGTGCAGGTCGCTGTGGCCACAGTGCAGGCCCAACCCGTGCCGCTCATGGCGGTAGGGGTAAAGAGCGCGGGAACGGTGTCGACCACGGTTATAGTTCCCGCCGATGAACCGATGCCGACATTACTTACCGTAATGGTGTAGCTGGCACCGACCTGCCCGAAGAAGAAGTTACCAACGTGGGTCTTGGTGATGGTGATGTCGGCCGCGGTCACGGTGAGAACAGCGGTGGCGGTGTTGCCGGTCCCGCCGTTGGTGGAGCTGACCGGGCCAGTGGTGTTGGTGTAAGTCCCTGCAGTCGCGCTGGTGACATTCACACTAAAGGTGCAAGCGCCAGGCGCAAGCGTTGCTCCGGTGAGGGTGATGCTCCCGGAACCGGCGGTCGCGGTGATGGTTCCACCGCCGCAAGCGCCAGCCAGCCCGTTTGGTGTAGCTACTACAACACCTGCCGGCAAGGTGTCGGTGAAGCTCACTCCCGTGAGCGCGATGGTATTTACAGCAGGGTTGGTGACGGTGAAGGTCAGCGCGCTGTTGGTATTGATGGCGATGACGGCCGGGTTAAAGGACTTGCTGATCGAGGGCGGCGCCGCTACGGCGATGCTCGCCGAGGCGGTATTGCCCGTGATCCCGATGAAGGTACCGCTGCCGTCATCGAAGCTGGCGGTGATGTTGCCGCTGGTGTTGTTTTTCGTGCCGGCGCTGGTACCGGTTACGTTCACTGACAAGGTGCAGTTGGAGCTTGGCGGCAGGTTGAACGCCGTCGCATTGATGCTATTGCTTCCTGGGTTTGCGGTAACGGCGGCCCCGTTGTTGGTAACGCAGGTGCCGACCACGCCGTTGGGCGCGGCCACCACCAGCCCGGCAGGCAGGAAGTCGCTGAAGTCAGTGTTCACCAGGGTCACCGTGGTGTTCGGGTTAGTAGCTGTAAAGGTGAGCGAGGTGGTGCCACCCAGCGGAATGCTGGCAGCCCCGAAGACCTTGGCCAGGGTCGGGGGAAGAACTACCTCAAGAGTTGCAGTGTTGCTAGGTGTGCCGGGACCGCTTTCATTGGCCGAGATCGGTCCGGTCGTGTTGTTTTTGATCCCCGCGGTGGTTGCTCTCAAGTTCACGTTAACTGTACAGGTCGCGTTAACTGCCGTCACCGCTCCACCTGCCAGGCTAATCGAGCCTGATCCGGGTGTAGCCGTGACCGCGCCGCCGCAGTCGCTAAACAGACCGTTGGGAGCGGCCACCACGAGGCCGACAGGCAAGGCGTCGGTGAACTGAATCCCCGTCAGGTCTACGCTGGCGTTAGGATTGCTGATGCCGAAGGACACGCTGACGATCCCATTCAGTGCGACCGCGCTCGCCGAGAAGTTCTTGGTGATGGTTGGGGGCGAGGCTACGTTCAGAGTAGCCGATGCGGTGTTACCGGTGCCGCCGTTGGTAGAGCTGACCGCGCCGGTGGTGTTGAGATAAGAGCCGGGAGTTGAACTGGTCACATTCACACCTACCGTGCAAGTGCTGTTGACTGCAATCGTGCCTCCGACGAGAGACACTGTACCCGAGCCGGCCGTCGCTGTAGCGGTACCGCCGCAGGTATTGGTCAACCCGTTGGGCGTTGCAACCACAAGTCCGGCAGGGAAATTATCGGTGAATGCCACTCCGTTCTCGGCGACGTTATTGGCCGCTGGATTGGTGAGGGTAACGGTCAAAGTGCTGACCCCGTTGGCAGGAATGCCAATGGGGTTGAAGGCCTTGGCGATCGAGGGCGGTCCTACCACGGACAGCGAGGCTGAGGCCGTCCCGCCGGTGCCACCCTCAGTCGAAGTAACGTTACCAGTTGTGTTGTTCTTGATTCCCGAAGTCGTGCCGGTCACGTTCACCGAGAAGTTGCAGGAGGTGCTCTGCGCCAGAGTTGCACCCGAGAGACTGATGACATTGGTGGCCTGAGTGGCTGTGATCGTCCCGCCGCCGCATGTACCTGCCAGACCGTTAGGCGTTGATACCACCAGACCTGCAGGCAGCGTGTCACTGAAGCCGATCCCGCTCAGCGCGGTCGTGGTGTTGTTGTTCTGGATGGTGAAGGTCAAGCTGGTCGAGCCGTTCAGCGCAACGCTGGCCGCTCCGAAGGCCTTGATGATGACCGGCGGCCCTACTACCGTGATGCTGGCGTTCGAAGTATTGCCCGTGCCGCCTTCGGTAGAGGTCACCTGAACGCTGTTGTTATCTATGCCCGCAGCGGCTCCCTGCACGTTTACCGAGACCGTGCATGAAGCGCTAGCCGCCAGCGTGACGGCCGACAAGCTCACCGAACCGGAACCCGCTACTGCCGTGGCCGCGCCACCGCAGGTGTTGGTCAATCCGTTAGGCGTAGCTACGACCAGGCCTGCAGGCAGGTTGTCCGTGAAGGCAATCCCAGTCAGGGTAACGTTCGCCGGCGGATTTGCAATTGTGAAGGTTAAGCTGGTCGTCCCGTTCAACGGAATCTGGGCCACCCCAAATGCCTTGGTAATGGTCGGCG
>Ga0222749_10000093_pt1 | contig 52310 bp, 35 predicted proteins | sample IncBWH2Mmetat_FD_197234 | JGI IMG/M metagenome (GOLD analysis project Ga0222749, IMG submission 197234) | Metatranscriptome of lab incubated forest soil microbial communities from Barre Woods Harvard Forest LTER site, Petersham... | ecosystem: Environmental > Terrestrial > Soil > Temperate... | reverse complement strand
CAGCCTCGAGGTTAAAACGCGTGTTGCAGGCGAAGTAATAGACATAGAAAGCCCTCACAAATATAAAAAGGATTCTCTTCCACGGTATTTGCGGGGCTCCGATTAAGCTGTGATTTCAAGCACAGTGAGGTGTGGCACTTGCACTGACACGAGTTAGCCGAAAGCCGGCCCACGGTACACGGGATCGACGAGCAGGATGGGCGGCCGCCGCCTCCCACTTCTCAACAATGCGGTAGCGTGGGGGCGGACGCCTTCGTCCGCCCCGCGCCCTGAGCAAAGCGAAAGGGCGCGTGTGCCCGCGGATTGTCCCACCGCTCGCTGCCTTTGTGAGAATGGAACTTCGACCGAGCCAAGTCGAAGGGTGTCCTTCCTGGTTGAAGCCTTTTCCGCAGAAGTCACCAAAGAGTCCTATCCCCAAGGAGTTTGTCCTGCCATAATCCCGCCATGCTCTCCACGTTCGTGGCCGACGCGAAGTTCGCTATCCGCCAGCTCCGCCGCAGCCCCGGATTCGCCGCGTCGACGATCGTAACCCTTGCTTTCGGAATAGGAGCTACCACAGCCATCTTCACGCTAGTCGATGGAATTCTCCTGCGCCCGCTGCCGTTTCCCAATCGCGAACGCCTGGTCGCGATCAACACCATGGAGTTTTCCCCCGGCAGCCCCACTGACAAACCCGACGCTGGCTGGGCCCTCGAGACTTCCTATCCCAACTTCTTCGACTGGCAACGCCAGAACCATACCTTCGAGTCCATCGCCTCCTACCAGGAAACGGCGCGGCTCTTCGCCAAGTCGAATGGCGACGGGGCACAAGTCATCGGCTGTGGACGCGTCTCTGCGAACCTCTTTTCGACGCTTGGTGTCGCCCCTGAACTGGGACGCACGTTCACCCCGGAGGAAGAACAGCCCGGCCATCGTGTCTTGATCTTGAGCCACGAATTGTGGGTATCCCTGTTCGCTGCGTCGCCCGACGTCATCGGTCAAATGGTGAGAGTCAGCGACGAGCCCTCTATTGTTGTCGGAGTCATGCCTGCAGGCTTTCACTACCCCGTAAACCAGCCGGCCTCTTTTTGGGCGACCTACGCCGCCAACACCGAGGGCCACTTTCCGCTGACTTCCAGGCGAGAGTCCGACGATCTGCAAATCGTCGGACGTCTCAGGCCCGACGTCAGCATCGAGCAGGCACGTGCCGACCTCAATACCATCCAGCGCCAGCTCGCGCAGCAGTATCCCGAAAACCGCAACCGCCCTGCTCTCTTGATTCAACCCCTGCTGCAGCAGCAAGTCGGGGATAGTCGCTCTGTTCTCTTGCTTCTGCTCGGATCTGTCGGGATAGTTCTTCTGATCGGTTGCGCCAACGTTGCTGGATTACTACTGGCCCGCGCCACTTCGCGAAAGACTGAAATCTCGGTTCGCACCGCCCTGGGTGCCAGCCGGATCCGGGTTCTGCGGCAACTTCTGATCGAGTCTCTGGTCCTGGCAGTCTGCGGCGGCGTCATCGGCATCCTGGCCTCAATCCTCTTCGTACGTGTAGGAATCCGCCTGGTCCCGAAAGATATTCCCCGCCTCTTCAACGTCTCGATAGATTGGCGGGTGCTCCTCTTTTCCGTCCTGCTCTCTGGAGCCACAGCGCTGATCTTCGGATTACTCCCGGCGTGGCGCATATCACGCTCTGATCCAGCCAATGCCCTCCGCGATGGCGGTACAACGACGACCCCGGGCCGCCGCAGGAACCGGCTGCAAAACATACTCGTAGTTGCTGAAACCGCTCTCGGTTTTACTCTGCTGATCGGCTCCGGCCTGCTCATCAGGAGCATGCTGAACCTCCTTCACCTCGATCCCGGCTTTGACTTCGAACAAACCGTGCACTTCGACATTGCCTTGAGCCAAACGCGTTATCCGGACCCGAGCAAAGTTCCATTTTTCCAGAAACTCCTCCCAGAACTCGCTGCCGTGCCCGGAGCGATTCGCGTTTCGGCTGGCCATCAGCTGCCAGGAAGAGGCGGCACCTGGATTGATTTCACGATCCCTGGCCACCTCGACCCACCCGACAATCTTCCCACCTGCAACATGAGCGCGGTCCTGCCGGGATTTTTCGAGACCCTCTCCATCCCTCTGCTGCACGGACGCACCTTCACCGACCACGACAACCTCCCCAACTCGCCACCGGTTGCAATCGTGAGTCGCGCGTTCGCGCGAAAATACTTTCCCAGCGAGGACCCGGTCGGCCGCTATCTGGTTCCCAATTTTCAGTACTCCACCGAGCCCATCCTCGCCCGCCAGATCATCGGAGTCGTCGGCGACACTCTGAACGGCGATCCGTGGGACAATCCTTATCTGCCTCGCTTCTACCTGCCGTACGCCCAGAACCCCACGCACCAGCGTCCGAGGATAGTGATGAAAGTCTCCGGAGATCCGTTGAGCTACGAGAGCGCCGTGCGTGCGGTGGTGAAGCGTTTCGACACAGAGGCGCCAGTCTTCGACTATGAAACCTTCGGAGAAACTCTCCGGGAGATGTCGGAACAGCCCAGATTCGAAGCAGCTTTAGTCTCGAGTTTTGCCGCAATCGCCTTGCTGCTTTCCGCCCTCGGCCTCTACGCCATTCTTTCTTATGTAGTCGCCGAGCGGATGCGTGAACTCGCCCTGCGAATGGCCTTCGGCGCTTCGCGCTCCAACATCCTGGGAATGGTTGTTCAGCGCGCGCTCATACTCGGTGTCACCGGAATTGCCGCGGGAGCGACAGCCTCCCTTTTGGCCAGCAAACTAGTCAGCGATCTCCTGTTCCATGTCCATCCACTGGATCCTTGGACTTACACGGTGGTCGCGTTAGTGCTGTCGATCGTTTCAGTGGTGGCGGCGTTGGCACCAGCCCTCCGAGCCGCCTACGTGAACCCCCTTCAGACCCTGCGCGAGAATTAGTTTCGGCGTGAAATCTTAGGCACGTTCTAGGCGCCGAAGGACTCATGTAATCCCTGATCGCGCCAACTCAGTAGACTGCGCGAAGACTGGCATGTTGGGCAACGTTGTTTTTTCCCTTCGTGATCCTTCGTGCCCTTTGTGGTTGACGCCCTTACGCTCGCCCTCGAAACTGAATAATTCTCCGCCGATCGCGCTTCGATGGCCGGCCCTGCGGCAAGACTTCAAACTCCCTCGCAGCCCGTCGCTCCGCCGCAACTTTGGCTCTCAACTCCTTACTCGCGTCCGTCTCCCGATACAGCTTCTGCGCCTCCGATGCCGGCCCACGGACATCACTTAGCCCTAGTACTTCGACCTCAAATTCGCCCCCGTCATTCGAAATACGCAGCATGTCACTGACGCGCACCTCCCGAGCCGCCTTCGCCACCTGTCCGTTCGACAAGATTCTCCCTAAATCGCAGCCTTTCTTCGCCAGCGTCCGCGTCTTAAAAAACCGCGCCGCCCAGAGCCAGGCATCCATCCGAATCCCCGTCATGAGTCCATCCTATCTCGGACTAGCATCCACCAAGAACAGAGCAGTCATAACCGTCTGCCGACGGCGGCGCAACTAGACCTGTCATAACCGTCCACGAACAACAACGCTTCGAACAACAACAAAGCTCCCTAACTTGAACGCGATGCCCCGTAGGGCTCCCGAAAATAGCCCGCCAGTTCCACTGGCGGGTACGGGAGAGAACAGGACATCGCGTCGCGCAAGGGACGCCTGAACCCTCCAAAGCACTCATGCCTTGGAATCACTCCGACGAAGAAAAGCATTCCCAATTCGGAACCACTACGACAGGAAATCCAATCTTGGCCTTGACTTGGCACCACAATTCTTGAGAACGTCTGAAGAGGCGATGTCGGATATACACGAGGGTGCTAAGTGCTTTGTTCCTAATGTTTTACCGGCAACTCGTTGCAGCTCTAAGATTTTTCGAGCTTTTCCCGCTAAATCGCTGATTTGAATAGATCAGGGCAGAGGGGGTACTTCCCCTGTAATCCCTTTTCGGAAATCGCTCCCGCTGGCTTACAAATAATTACTTGACCCAAATTCGCTTTGCAGCTACATTAGCGAGTTCTTGGGAGCCCCTCGGCCCGCTGCCGCTTCTTGGCAACGCCTTACGAAGCTAAGCCCAGAAAATCGAGCATCTTCGAGGTTCCCGTACGCATCTATTCAAAAAGAGTGAGTTTTTACGCTAACTCCTTTACAACCTACTCGGAATCAGTGACTTAGGTCGGAAGCTGGGGTTTCCGGTCACCCTCCCGCGTGAAAGGACGAAGGCGAAAGGCCACAAAATCATAAAGTAAGGAGACCTATCACTCATGCGCTCTGATCGTGTGTTTGATGCTTTACAGACTCTACGGAATCGTTATATGCTCTGTCAGCTTGCCTCCAAGGCCACGCGCAAATTCCACCGGCCCAGTACAAGAATCCAGGAAACGATGAATGGCGTGCTGGATCGGATCGCTGACTCGGAGCGGCAGGCAGTATTGTCGGAACCAGAGAATGTAGCCGAGGCTCAACGGCGGGCTGCTTAACCAGCCCCGCCTTCCTCCCCGGCGTTGTTGTTTGTATCTTTCCTGAGTCCCCTCCTTTTTTGAAAATCTCCCGCTGACACTACCGAATACGCACTAGTGCACGGGTTTAGGTGAATCATGACCATCGCTGAATTGAAAGAAAAGAACATCACCGAGCTGACCAAGATCGCAAGGACCTTGGATCTGCCCGGTGCCAGCGGTATGCGCAAGCAGGACCTCATCTTCAAAATCCTGCAGGCGCAGAGCGAAAAAGAAGGCCACATCTTCGCCGAAGGCGTCCTCGAAATTCTGCCCGACGGATACGGCTTCCTTCGCTCGCCCGACTACAATTACCTTCCGGGGCCTGACGATATCTACGTCTCCCCGTCCCAGATCCGCAAGTTTGACCTCAAGACCGGCGACACCATCAGCGGACAGGTGCGCCCTCCACACGAAGGCGAAAAATATTTCGCGCTCGTCAAGATTGAAGCCGTTAACTTCGAATCTCCGGACGAAGCCCGCAACAAGATTCTCTTCGATAACCTGACGCCGCTGTATCCGCAGGAACGCATCAAGCTCGAGACCGCTCGCGACAACGCCAGCGCCCGCGTCATGGATCTGCTTACCCCGCTCGGCAAAGGCCAGCGTGGACTGATCGTTTCTCCGCCGCGCGCCGGCAAGACCATGCTCCTGCAAAACGTCGCCAACTCGATCACCACAAATCATCCTGAAGTTGTTTTGATGGTTCTGCTGATCGATGAACGCCCGGAAGAAGTCACTGATATGCAACGCTCGGTGAAAGGCGAAGTAATCTCTTCGACCTTCGACGAGCCCGCCGCGCGTCACGTGCAGGTCGCCGAAATGGTGATCGAAAAAGCTAAGAGATTAGTCGAGCACAAGCGCGACGTCGTGATCCTGCTCGACTCGATCACGCGTCTGGCTCGCGCCTACAACACGATCGTTCCGCCGAGCGGCAAGGTCCTCTCCGGCGGCGTCGATTCCAACGCGTTGCAGCGTCCGAAGCGATTCTTCGGATCGGCGCGCAACATCGAAGAAGGCGGCTCGCTGACGATCATCGCCACGGCTCTGATCGACACCGGCTCCCGCATGGACGACGTGATCTTCGAAGAATTTAAAGGCACGGGCAACAGCGAAATCATCCTGGAGCGCAAGCTCGTCGACAAGCGCGTGTTCCCCGCCATCGACATTCAACGCTCCGGCACGCGTAAAGAGGAGCTCCTGATTCCGAAAGAAGACCTCTCGCGGATCTGGGTCCTGCGCAAAGTGCTGAACCCGCTCTCGCCCGTGGAAGCCATGGAATTGCTGATCGACAAGCTCAGTAAAACCAAAGGCAACGCCGAATTCCTGGCAAACATGAGCGCGCTGTAAAAGAGTCCCGAAACCGAGAACAGGCCTGAGCGCGAGCTCAGGCTTTCTTTTGCCTCTGTGTTCCTCTGCGCCCTCTCTGGCGAGAGTCGTTATGTTATATAGGTCAGAGCCTGTGCTCCTTCGTGCACCTTCGTGTCCTTCGTGGTTAACGCTTTTCGAGACGTATAATTTCGCTGAGTAGTGCTCGCCAACTCTCCGCGAGGTTTCCGTGCGATTCAGACTCTGCGTACTAACATTTTTGCTGCTCTTCTTTTGCAATCCGGCATTCGCTCAGCAATCCGTTCCGCATTCGCAACCAGACGTCAACCATCCTTTCGACGACGACGAAGCACATGCCCGCATCGCGCGCGATATGGAGAAGAAAGCCGCCAAGCAGCGCGTCGCTGCGCTGAAGACCGACACCGACAGGTTGCTCAAACTCTCGCTCGAGCTCAAGGAATACGTTGACAAATCCAATGAGAACGTTCTCTCGCTCGAAGTAATCAAGAAAGCGGATGAAATCGAAAAACTCGCCAAGAGCGTCCGTGACAAAATGAAAGGCCCAAACTAGCCCGCTCACGGAGCGGACAGCCGCTGGCTGTTGGAATTGCAAAAAGGTTGCCCGCGACTCTCAGTTCTTACCCCCGAAGCGAGCGAAACTCCTCTGCCCAATTCGTGTTTCCATTCTCAGAACCCGCTGAACCGGGATCGGAGGAGAAACTATGAAACGCGCTATTGCTGGAATTCTTTTGTTAGTTGGGATGGGCGTCGCGCCGGCTCTTGCCTGGGACGGCGACCGCGACCTGCACCGCGACATTCGCCACGATCAAGCCAAAATCGCCCATGATCGGCGCGAACTGCGACGTGATCAACGGAACGGCAACTACGCCGCCGCTCGGCACGAGCGCCGCGAACTCCGCCGCGAATACCGCGACGTCAATCGCGACCGCCGCGAACTCTACCGTGACCGCTACTAAGCCGAACCGTCGGTAGTTTCAGAAGGCCCTCGTAGAGACGTAGCTTGCTACGTCTCTGCCGAAAGTATGTCCGAGCCGGGAGTCGTGCGAAGCTGATGGCAGAGAGTTTGCAAGCAGCGTCCTCAGGATTGCCGCTCAAAAGCAAAACGCCATCCCCACAAGGATGGCGTTCCTAATTTGCGGCTGACTTTTAGCTTCCCGACTTAATCCGCATCCCGTAGAACGACCGGTAAACGAAAGCAAACGAGATCAGGAAGAACACCAGTGCAAGCACCCTGGTAAGCGTTGCATTGTCCACCGACAGGGTGACAGCCAACTCCACCGCTAGCAATCCGAATAACGTGGTGAACTTGATCACGGGATTCAAGGCTACCGAAGACGTGTCCTTGAACGGATCGCCCACCGTATCGCCGATGACTGTCGCATCGTGCAGCGGCGTTCCTTTCTGCTTCATCTCGACCTCAACAATCTTCTTGGCGTTGTCCCAGGCCGCACCAGCATTGGCCATGAAGATAGCCTGATACAACCCGAAGATTGCGATCGAGATCAGATAGCCCACGAAGAAAAATGGATCCACAAAAGCAAACGCCAGGGTGCCGAAGAACACTGCAATGAAGATGTTCAACATCCCCTTCTGCGCGTACTGCGTGCAGATCGCCACCACCTTCTTACTGTCCGAGACCGATGCCTTCTCCACTCCTTCGAGTTTGATGTTCGCTTTGATGAACTCGACGGCCCGGTAGGCGCCCGTGGTCACAGCCTGTGTGGAAGCGCCGGTAAACCAGTAAATCATCGCTCCGCCCGTGATTAGCCCGAGAAAGAACGGCGCATACAGCAAGGAAAGCTTGGCCACCCCGGCCGCGTCGGTCAGTCCGTTCGTCAACGCCATGATGATCGAGAAAATCATTGTCGTTGCGCCGACCACCGCTGTTCCGATCAGCACCGGCTTCGCGGTAGCTTTGAACGTGTTTCCTGCACCGTCGTTCGCTTCGAGCAGATGCTTGGCGCGCTCGAAATTGACCTCCATATTGAAGTCTTTCTTGATCTCGGCCTGAACATTGGGCACTGCTTCGATCAGCGACAGTTCATATACCGACTGCGCGTTGTCGGTTACCGGACCATACGAGTCGACCGCGATCGTCACTGGCCCCATGCCCAGGAATCCGAACGCCACCAGTCCGAATGCGAAGACTGCTGGCGCCAGCATTCCCGCCGCCAGCGCCAATCCCATCGTGCTCATGTAATAGGCAATCGCCATCAGCATCATCATGGCGAGACCCAGGTAGTAGCCGGAGAAGTTGCCTGCCACGAATCCCGACAGGATTCCCAGGGATGCTCCGCCTTCCTGCGCTGAAATGACAACTTCTCTTACATGCCGCGACTCCACCGACGTAAATGCCTTCACCAGTTCCGGAATCAACGCGCCCGCCAGCGTCCCGCAAGAAATGATGGTCGAGAGCTTCCACCACTGGGAGCCGTCAGCACCCAGGGTGGGAATGATGAAGTAAGAAATCAGGTAGGTCAGCGCGATCGAGACAATCGACGTAATCCATACCAGTGAGGTTAGAGGAGCCTCGAAATTCATTTCATTGGCCGACCCGTATTTCGCCTTCGCGATGGCGCCATTCAGGAAGTACGACAATGAACTGGACACCAGCATCATCACGCGCATCACAAAGATCCAGACCAGAAGCTGGACTTGAACCTTCGCTTGAATCGTCGGATCAGGGCTCTTGATCGCCAGCAGGATGAATGTGATCAGCGCCACGCCGGTCACGCCGTAAGTTTCGAATCCGTCTGCCGATGGCCCAACCGAGTCGCCCGCATTATCACCTGTGCAATCGGCAATCACGCCCGGGTTGCGCGCATCGTCTTCCTTGATCTTGAACACGATCTTCATCAAGTCCGAACCGATATCGGCAATTTTGGTGAAGATGCCTCCCGCAATACGCAGAGCCGCCGCGCCCAGCGATTCGCCGATTGCGAATCCGATGAAGCATGGCCCCGCGTAGTCTCCCGGAACAAACAACAGAATGATCAGCATGATCAGAAGTTCGACCGAGATCAGCATCATGCCGATGCTCATGCCCGCTTCGAGCGGAATCTGATAGACGGGATATGGCTTCCCGGGCAGGGAAGCGAATGCAGTCCGCGAATTCGCGAACGTGTTGACCCGGATCCCGAACCAGGCCACGCCATAGCTTCCTGCAATTCCTACCAAACTGAACGCGAGAATAATTGGGAGGGTAAGCGCTACGGACTTTCCCGGTACCGGAGACAACCAGCCGAAGTAGGCGGCAATGATGACCGCAATAAAGACCCACAACAACAATATAAATTTGCCTTGCGTAATCAGATAAGTCTTGCAGGTTTCGTAAATCAGCTCCGAGATTTCGCGCATCGACCGATGGACGGGCAGGTTTTTCAGCCGCATGAAAATCGTCATGCCAAAACCGAGTCCGAACAGGCAGAACAGGATTCCGATCAGCAGCAGCTTGTGACCGTCGATGGCTCCGTTAAAAAAGCTGACCAGGTCCAGCTTGGGCAGCTTCAGTGCAGCTTCTCCGCCAGCCTCGCCGGCAGGTTGTGCGAAAGCCGCAGCCGCGCTCACGGTGAGCAGCGCAACTACGGCAGAGGTTTTCATCGCCATGCGGCGGAGTGTAAACGCAGCAGTGGCAAGCCAGGTACGCATATGAGTCCTCCGTATTAGAACGGTATTTCGAGATAACGTTTTGGCTACATTGATTCAGGAAACGCGTGCCCCATTGGCCGCTTGGCATCAAGTGGAGCTTGTCCGATCACGCTTCCACCGCAAGACCTAAGGAGTGTTGGAGCTTGGCCGCGTCGGGTCTCGCGCCGGGGCCGTGTTGCACAAGCCGTCAAAGAAAAATAGAGAACTAACTCTCTACTCCCGGCTTCCCAGCGCAAAACGGGCATTTATAACACGTTGGATAGGCAGGGTCAAACCGATAAAGAAGATAGAGACGGTTCCGTTCCCACTTCGGGCAAAGAATCACACTTTCCGAGACCACAGCGGTGAAAAAGGCCCGAGGTTGCCCCACCCTTGTCGGGTTTTTTGCGACAGGGTGGGGATTTTGACTTTCTCGAGGAATGTTCGACACAGCAAAATCGAAGCGGCCCGCCGACCCCGCGGAAGGAAATCCGGGATCCTGCGGGCCGCGATTGAATCAGCGACTGCTTAGAAGATGATTTTGGCGCCGAACTGCAGGCGACGGCGCCCAATACCATCGGTATTGATGTTGGCGGTGCCGAAATTGCTGTCGCCGCCGTTGGGGTTAAAAGCCAAGCTCCCGAACTGATTAGATCCCCCAACGTTGGCGCTGTTCACGTTTACGTTCGGAATGCCCAGCCACTGGTGGTTGAACAAGTTGAACGCCTCGGCTTGCAACTGAAGGGTAAGGCGTTCGGTGATCTTGGTGTTTTTAAATACGGCCATGTTGATGGTATTGACCGGCTGGCCACGTTGTGTGTTCCGGCCTACGCCCAGGAACGGCGATCCCAAAAACTTCTCGGCCGCGATGTTGTTCACGATCCAACGGACCTGGCTTGCAGCTGTTGCAGCACCGGTGGTCAGGTTGGTGATGCCGCAGTCTGCGGCCGTTGCATCGTTGCAGATGCCGACCGAATTGAAAGGTGCGCTCGCGCTGCTTAGGATTGGCCGGCAGGTATCAAGCGTGCCACCCGTGAAATCGGTTGGGTCGCATAATCCCTGACCTGAATTCTGGACGGCCGTCCATGGCTGACCACTCGTATAGCGGTAGGTTCCATTGATTTCCCAACCACCGAGCAGGTGTCCGAGCAAACCCGCCTGCTGATGCTGGAAAGGCAGATCGTAAACCCACAGCAAGCCGAACACATGGGGATAGTCGTAGCTGCTGAGCGCACGCTCCGCCTTGCTCACGTCAAACGGACTTTGGGAGAGATTAAACAGGGTCCCCAAACCCGAGAGTGACGAGAACGCTTCGGACGCATTATCAATCGTTTTGCTGAAGGTGTACGAGGCTTGGCCAGTGAAACCATGCCAGTTCTGGAGGCGGAATTGGGTTTGCAGGCCGTGATACATCGAGTAGCCGGTATTGGCGTACTGAATGACGCGGCTGAAGTTGCAGTTCGCGTATCCGACCGGACTGCCGAACTGATCTGTTCCGGTGGATCCTGGGGCGCCCGGCGTCGCGCAAGGCGTGAAGCCTGAGGGAACGAAATTGCCAAAGCCATTGTCGATGAGCGCAGCAACATCCGGGTTGCCATTGATTTCCTGGAAATTCCCCAGACTGTGATTGCCCACGTAGCGAACCTCCGCCGCCATGCGGTTGCTGATTTGCCGCTGAATTCCGAGGTTCCACTGTTCGGAATACGGATTGCGGAAGTTGTTGCCGAACTGGAGTTCGGTGGCGAAGCCAGGATTCCCCTTCAGCACCAACGGGAACAGAGCAGACGCGATGTTAGCCCCGGCGAGAGTACTGACGTTCGACGGTAATCCCGCGGGATTACCTTGGGCGTCGCTGATAGTGGCCAGGTTCGTGAACGGAGAAGTCCCGCCGATATTGCTTTGTAAGTTGTAGTAGCTGACATCATAGGCGATCCGGAAACCGCCGCGAACCACAGTATGATCCGTGCCGAGCAGACGCGGCAGCATGTGCGGAGTCCACGCAAAACCAATCACCGGGCCAAAATTTTTATAATGGTTCGGAATGTGTGGCACCGTGGTGAGGCTGAGCGGCAGTGTCTTGTCCCAAAGCGCATTCGGACCTTGTTGGCGGGCCACACTCTCATCGTGCAGCAGGTTGCCAGCTTGCTGGTAGAACTCCCACCGCAATCCGAGATTCAACGTGAGGTTGTCCTTGAGCCTCCAGTCGTCCTGGAAGTACAGGGAGAAGTCGTTTTCTTTGAAGCGCAGCGTTGACTCTCCATAAGCGACCTGGGTCTGGATGGGCGCATTTTGGATGAACGCGTCGAAGCCTGTCGCAAAGACCTTATTGGGGCCCGGATAAATGAAAAACCCATTTTGCTCGAACAGGCCGTAGTTCGGAGAGCGCTGACGGTCGTAGGCCCCTCCCCACTTAAGGAAGTGCTTCCCATGAAGCAGCGTGGCATTGTCTTGTAGTTCGTAGACGTTGATCAGGCGGCCTTGCGGGAAAACCAGATTTTGGCCGACGCCCAGGAAGTTTGGATCCTGAATGGCGATTTGGGGCGGGCAGATGCCCTGGTTTGACAAGAGGCAGGTTGGAAAACCGCCGCCGTCGAATTCCGAGATTGCACGAGAGTAGCTGAATCGGACCTGGTTCAACAACGACGGGTTAAAGGTGTGGGTCAGGTCGAGTCCAATTTGCTGGTTGCGTCCGTAGACGGTGTAGATCTGTCCTTGTGCGCCACCCACTCCGCCCAGCGGTATGTTGGACTGTCCTTGCTGCTGGAAGAGGTAACGAGTAAAGAAGCGATCCTTGTTGGTCAGTTGAAAATCAACGCGCCCTGTTCCCTCGTAATCATTGAAAGGCTGCGACAAACTGCGCGAGAGGTTTCCCATCTCAATGGGCGCGGTGACTCCGCCGGGCCCTGTGACAGTGACGTTTTGCAGGTTGCTGAAAGTAGGATTTCCAATTTTGAGAGTTGCGGGCCCGAACTGCGCGAGAGCTGCAACGGCTGGGTTGTTCGGGAATGCGGTTTGCAACTGCTGAATTCCCGTTGCATCCGGCGTAAGCGCTCCATTCGAGAAAACGGGAGCACCCGCGGACCGGTTGCGCTGAAAGTTTGCGGAACCGAAGAACCAAACTTTATCGTGCTTGATCGGGCCGCCAATCGTTCCGCCGAATTGGTTCTGTACATACTGAGGCAGCGTTGGCTTCGTGCATCCGGTGCTTGGACTTACTCCGGAGGGACAGAAACCGAACAAAGGATTCTTCTCCTGGTTCTGCAGCGAGTCAAAATGATCGCCCTGCCAGAATTCGTATCCAGTGCCGTGGAAAGCGTTGGTTCCACCTTTCGTGACGTAGTTCACCACTCCGCCCATGTTGCGTCCATACTCGGCGTCGAAGTTGGTGACGACCTGCAACTCCGCGATGGCGTCCTGATTGCCGAAAAAGAAGGAGGGGCCGCCGATGGTGTTGTCATTATTATTCTGGCCGTCGAGCTGAAAATTATTGGAGCGTCCGCGCTGGCCGTTGATAGAAAGCGCCGCGCCGTTGGTATTTTCGAAGCCGCCGCTGCCGACCGTGGCAACGCCGGGTGTAAACAGCACGAACGAGTCGTAGGTGTTGCCCAGAGGAACACTGGCGACTTCCTGGGTGCCGAAGGTTTGCGAAAGCTGATCGGTGGTGCTCTCGACAATGGGAGCCGCGCCTTCGACCGTCACAGTCTCGGAAGAGGTTCCTACATTCAGCCTGACGCTTCCCAGCGCAGAATCCTTGCCGACGGCGACGATTACGTTCTGCGCGTTGTACGCAGCAAACCCCTTCGCGTTCACAGTGACCTTGTAGGTACCTGGAGGCAATGACGGGAGCTCAATCACGCCTCCATTCGAACTTGTGGTGGCGAAGACCCGGTTGGTTTCGATTTGAGTGGCGCGCACCTCGGCGCCGGCTACCACCGCTCCTTGCGGATCGAGGACGATCCCTGAGATGGAGCCGGTGACGATGCCCTGGCCGAAAACCAAGCCGTTCGCCAGGAGCAACATGACAATGACAAGTGGCGCTGTCTTCTTCTCGACAAACATTCGTAACATACAACCCTCCAGACTTTTGTTGGTGCTGAGCGACAGGTCTCCGCGCAAAAGTGACACCTTGGCTCGACGTTCCAAGGTGCAATATCCTCGCCAAAAGTTGGAGGCGGGGTTAGCTACTTCGCCTTTGTGCGCTGGAAGCAGGACAGAAACACTACAGGCGTTTTGTTTGCCGATTCTTTGTGCATGAAGTGTTGAAGCGAGCTACTCGGACACAGGTGCGAGTCCTGGCCCAGCCCTCGCAGACCCGATCGCACAACGAGAAGTTAGCGATAAAGTTGTGCGGCCGTTATGCTGCTGATCGAAGGTAGTTTACTTTTCAGGGAGAACTTCCTACAGATTGCGAAGCGGCGAACTTGATCTGCTGACGCCCACCGGTGCGCCAGCATTCAGAGACACCGGACACCACACAACAAGAGAAGCGTTGTGACTTTGTTAGTTTCCTTTTTTTAGGATCGAGGTAAGGCACCGAGATGCGAAGGTGTGTCTCTGATTTACAAATTGAAGACAATCAATTCCAGAAACGGTAAGGGGTGAGTCGAGAGATACGAATATTTGTAGCCGGTAATCGTAGTCACCAGTAGCGTGGCCCCTACATCATCACGGGGCGCTACGCACAACAAAATGGATCTCGATCATGAAAAACTCTTGTTTGTTCGGCCAGATAGAGTGGGGATTTTGACTTCCTGTGACGAAAAAGAAAACCGTGTAAGAAAAGCGCGCCCTACTGCAGCGCCACATTCATCCCCAGGTTATAAGCCACGAACGACCATTCATCCGCCGTCTGATCGATGATCTTCGAGATTGGCTTTCCCGCTCCATGTCCAGCCTTGGTTTCAATGCGAATCAGGACCGGAGCCGTCCCCGCCTGATCCGCCTGCATGGTTGCCGCGAACTTGAAACTATGTCCGGGCACCACGCGGTCATCGTGATCCGCAGTCGCAATCAGCGTCGGAGGATACTTCGTCCCCGGCTTCAAATTATGCAGCGGCGAGTAAGCATACAGCGCCTTGAAATCGTCGGCATTGTCAGACGATCCGTAGTCCGAGGTCCACGCCCATCCAATGGTGAACTTCTGAAAGCGCAGCATGTCCATCACTCCCACCAGCGGCAGCGTCGCCCCGAACAGGTCCGGACGCTGCGTCAACATTGCCCCGATCAGCAGACCACCATTGCTCCCTCCGCGGATCGCCAACTTCGGCGTCGATGTGTATTTGTTCGCGATCAGCCACTCGGCCGCCGCGATGAAGTCGTCAAACACACTCTGCTTCCTCGCCTTCGTCCCTGCCAGATGCCAATCTTCCCCATACTCGCCGCCGCCGCGCAGGTTCGGCTGGGCGTAGATGCCTCCCATCTCCAACCAAACCACGGTAGGAATGGAAAATCCAGGCGTCAGCGAAATGTCGAAGCCGCCATACGCGTAGAGCAGCGTCGGATTCTGCCCATCCAGCTTCAATCCCCTTTTGTACGTCAGGAACATCGGAATGCGCGTCCCATCCTTGCTGTTGTAGAACACCTGCTTGGTTTCGTACTTCGTGGCGTCGAAGTCAACCTTGGGCTGCTTGAAGATGGAACTCTTTCCCGTCGCCGGGTCGTAGCGATAGATCGTGGTCGGCGAGATGAAGCTGGTGAACGAATAAAACGTCTCCTTATCTTTTCTCTTCCCGCCGAATCCCGCTGCTGTCCCGATCCCCGGCAGATCCGCGTTCCGCAGGAACTTTCCCTGCAAGTCATGAACCCGAACCTCGGTCTTTGCGTCCTTGAGATATCCGATGAGGAACAGGTTGTCGACCACGTTGACGTCTTCCAGCTTGTCAGCGCCCTGCTCCACCACCGTCTTCCAGTTCGCTCTCTCCGGATGCCGCGTATCAATCGCGATCAGTTTTCCGCGCGGCGCATCCAGATCAGTGCGAATCCAGAACACTGGCCCGTCATTGTCGATAAACCGGTATTCCGCGTCGAAGTCATCGAGCAATTTCACCACTGCCGAGTCCGGCTTAGTCAGATCCTTGTAGTAAAGCCGGTTTTTCGGGGACGTCCCCTGCCACACAAAGATCACGAGGTAGTGCCCGTCGTTAGTGACCGAACCGCCAAAGCCCAACTCTTTGTTGTCAGGACGCTCGTAAATCAACTTGTCTTCCGATTGCGCGGTGCCCAGCTTGTGGTAGTAAAGCTTCTGAAAGTAATTCGCATCGCGCAGCGCCGTTCCTTTCGGTTCGTCATAGCGGCTGTAGTAAAAGCCTTTTCCATCCTTCGACCACGAGGCCCCGGAGAACTTCACCCACTTGATCACATCGGGAAGGTCCTTGCCCGTGTCTACGTCGCGCACGTGCCACTCCTGCCAATCCGATCCCGAAGCCGCCGTCCCATACGCCATGAGCTTGCCATCATCGGTAATTGCCTCGCCTCCCAACGCGACCGTTCCATCCGACGACAACGTGTTGGGATCGAGCAGTTGCCGCGGCTCCGCATTCAACGCCTCAGCCACCAGCAGCACATTCTGGTTCTGCAGCCCGTTATTGTGCTGATAGAAATATCGACCGCCCTGCTGCTGAGGCACGGTGAATCGCTCGAAGTTCCACAGCGTCATCATCCGATCGCGGATCGCCTTGCGATACGGAATTTGCTCCAGATACCCAAACGTCACCTTGTTCTCCGCCTCGACCCAGGCATGCGTGTCCGCCGAATCCGTGTCCTCCAGCCAGCGATATGGATCCGCTACCTTCACCCCGTGATAGTCATCCACCTGCTCGACAGTCTTGGGCTTCGGATACGACAGAACTCCAGGACCGTCCTGAGCGGCCAACGGATAACTGGTTAGGGCGAGGAAGACAAAACAGAGAGCACTTGTATCGGCAAGTTTCATTTGAAACCTCAGACGAAGATAGCTGTGCAGGCCACATCAGCTTTTACTCATGGATCTCAACATCGTCAAGCGGAAAAATACCCGCGGGTGCCCCACCCTTGTCGCGACTTTTGTGACAGGGTGGGGATTTTGACTTTGCCGGTTGCGCCACAGCGCACACACACCGTCGGGCTCAGGCTGATATGATTTCCTCCGCCCAGGAGTAACCATGCCGAAAGTCACTCCCTTCCTCGCGGATCCTGCCCCGCTCCCAGCGCGTGATGAAAGCCATGCTGGAGATGAATAAAATTGAGATCGGAGGTCTCAAGCGAGCCTATGCCGACGAGTAAGAAGAGGAGCAATAAGAAAAAAAGCAAAAAGAATTCCCGAAAGTCCGCCGCCAGATCGCGCAGCAAGGCTGCGCCATCGATTACGACTACCATCGCACCCTGGCTTTGCGTCCGGGGTGGCGCTCGCGCCGTTGAATTCTACAAAGCGGCTTTCGGTGCGATCGAATTATTCCTCATGGGAGAAGGCGATAGCGTGGTTGCCCGTTTGTCGATCCAAGGTGCCGAATTCTGGCTCAGTGACGAATCGCCCGAGCACCACAACTACAGCCCTGAATCGCTAGGCGGCATCACAGTCCGAATCATCCTTACGGTGCCTGACCCCGACGCCGTCTTCGCCCGTGCTGTGAAGGCTGGCGCCAAGGAAGTCTATCCCGTCACCGAAGAGCACGACTGGCGCATCGGCCGCGTAGTCGATCCCTTCGGTCATCACTGGGAAATCGGCCGCCCGCTGTCTTGATCCGTAAGGCGATGAGAATAGGCGTTCCTTCGTGCCCTTAGTGGTGAATGCCTCTTGCCGGCAGTTTGCACAAGCGCGAGACACCTCCCCTGTCCCCTGTAGTCGATGCAGAATTTCCTGGTAGTCACTACACTCTCCAAAGTGCCAACCCAAGAATTCCCGATTCGCATCTGACTCTCTGCGACGTGGTTTCCGCTCACTGGCCCGCTCCCAGATTCCACCCGCACTGATCCCCCATGCATTTCTGGTGGCTTCCCGCGCGCACTCCTCGCTGCAGACGTGAAACGTTCCGACTCAAACCCGCCCAGTGGATCTTTTTCCACACCAGTCGAGTCCATTCCTGCAGGAACTTCAGAAAGGGACTGATGAGGACCAAGATATTCCCCTGCCGGTGATGAAATCGTTCCGGTACCTGAGCATGCGCTGCTCTGCGTCCTCAGCGGCCTTTCTCAGCGATCTCCGCGGTCAAAAAAACTCCGACCCCCGCAAGGAATACCTGGTGCCTAAAAAGTAAGGTACGAAGAAAAACCGGGTAGGAACTACCGCTGCTTGCTCTGCGAAGAAAGCGCGACCACCCGCAGCAACATCTTCCGATCGCTGCTATGCGCGTCATGGCAATCGATGCACTGGCCTTTGACAGCAGGCACATGCTCCTGCAACGCCGTCGACTCCTGATGGCACGCGAAGCATATTTTCTGCTTAGGCATCGACAGGCTTACCATCGTCATGTCGCCCTGAGTCTGAGTCACATGACAAACGTCGCAAGACGTCGCCATCACCGAATGCACGGACTTCCCGCGCACCTTCGCCGCATGGCATAACGTGCACCCCGCATCCTTGGGCACAACTCCAGGATGCTCGACAGCGACCGTCGGAGTCGCTCCAGCCAACAAGAGCGAGGCCGCGAGAATGCAGGTCATGGAGTTCATGCCGACCCACGATTCTAGTCAGGAGTCAGTCCGCATTCACTACTAAGAATCAACTACTGCGGAGGGGGCGCCGCATCCGGAGGAGGTGCTGGAGGAGTTTTCTCCCCATTCATAAGCGGATCATCGCTATTTCCCGCACTCTTCAGCAAATTGGTTCTCACTTCGACTTTCTGACGGGCCACTGGGCTGATCTGCGTCTCAAATGTCTGATATCCCGGCAGCGCGATCTTGATCGTATGCGAGCCTGGAGCAACCAGCAATCCTCGCCCCAGTCCCTGAAATTCGGCCACATGCCCCACGAACAATCCGTCAACAAACACGGCCGCCCGCGTGGGATTCACCACGATCTTAACCTCCGAGGTCACCGCAGGCATGGCCCCGGTCGGACCCCTCTCCATGGCGACCCAAACCACACGTTTCTCACCCGGTTTGATCTCCACGCGCATCACGAAATCACGATACCCATCCTGGCGCACCGTGATCGTATGTTCCCCTGGCAGCAGCAGCACCTTCTTCGATCCCTTCAACTCCTTCAGATATCCCACATATTGTCCGTCGACCCACACGCCTGACGTCTTCTCCACTTTCGACTTTCCCAGGAACTCGATCTCTCCCATCACCTGATTTCCCGCATAGATCGCGGGCGTGACCAGAAGAGCGGCAATCGTCAACAGCAACCACGAGCGCAGTGTCATAGGTATTTTTGGCTTTGGCCTGACCGCGGCCTCGGCATACATTAGCCTTTCAAATCAGATGCCGATGGAGCCATATTGTCTGACGCAAAAATAAATTCGTCATGATTGCACTGGTACTCCCCTGTAAGGTGAATTCCCTACTTTGAAAAGGGCGTGGCTTTCAGCAGCACCTTAAGATGCTACAATTTGCGCCCACACGCGCGAGGTGAACCGTGTCCAACCCACTCGTTCTGCTTCACGGGTACAGCGCCTCTGGGCAGGCCTTCTCCACCTGGAAAGATGCTCTCCTGGCTGCCGGCAGAAAGATCGAAGAGATCGCGGTTGGCAACTACGTCACCTTGAACAACGAAGTCACCGTCGATGACATCGCCAACGGTTTCCAGCACGCGTTACACGACAAGGGACTCGACAAGACTCCCTTCGACGCCATTGTGCATTCCACGGGCATGCTGGTCCTGCGCTCGTGGCTCACCGCGTCCAACACGCAAATCCCGCGCCAGGGATTGCTCAAACACCTCGTGGCCCTCGCCCCCGCTACCTTCGGATCTCCACTGGCCGCCAAGGGGCGAAGCCTGCTGGGCAGAATCTTTATGGGCAGCAAACAGTTTGGCCCGGACTTCCTGGCTTCAGGAAACCTGGTTCTTAGCAACCTCGAACTGGGCAGCGACTATACGTGGGACCTCGCGCACAAGGATCTCATCAATACCAAGTTGTACGGCAATAACAACGACACTCCTTACGTTTTCGTTTTTGACGGAACCGACGACTACGGCAAGCTGGCGGAGATCTTCCTTCCCGGCGATCAGAAGGGAAGCGATGGTGTGGTGCGCTGGTCGGCCGTCGCCCTCAATACTCGCAAGATCACTCTCAACCTTGGCCAGCCCAGCGTCCAATGGGCGGACTGGAACAACCTGCTCGACATTCCGCTGATTCCCGTCGTCGGGCTCAACCACGGACAGATCCTGAGCGAGCCTCCCCAGGAACTAATCGCTCTGGTTCTCAAAGCCCTCAGCGTCAACAGCAAAAATGACTTCGACAACTTTCACGCCAACGATGTCGCCAATGCGCAGGTCGTCCAGCAAGCGCGCGCCAAACTGGCGAACAACCGCTGGCAGCAATTCGTCGTGCGCGCCACCGACAGTCACGGAAATCCCATCACCGATTACTCGATCGAAATCATTGTCGTCGAGACCGATGGCACCCAAACTCCCGTCCCCAACTTTGAGGCCGACGTTCACCCCTACGCCGCCAACTCCAGCTACCGCTGCTTTCACGTGCAGCTCGACAATCTTCCGGCGCTCGCCGGCAAGCGCTTAATCGCCCGCATCATCGCCTCCAGCGGCACCGAACTCGTTGGATACCAGGGCTTCGGTTCGAATGCTGCTGCCCCAAACTTCGGACCTTTTGACCTCGATCTTTCCGACTACGATGGCACCAAGCCCGGCAAGCCGGCGCTGTTCTACCCGTTCACGACGACCTTGCTGGAAATCGTCTTGAATCGAGAACCCGTTCCACCCGTGAATATCTTTCAGTGGCTGCCGTAAACGTGTGGAAGCATGGTCACGATGGTACAAATGGGCTATGTTCCCAAACGAACGGGCCATTCCTTTCGTGGCGTAACTCCTCTAAGGTAACCGGAAATACTTCAAAAAAGCGTGCGAACGGCCGAATACCGTTCCGTGCCTCCCTGATAGGCACCAGCGCTGGCTCCCGTGCGACGTCGAATGTTGGTGCGCGGGTCGAAGGTTAGGAGTTCAAGCAAGAATGTCGCAAGAGATCATCCGCTGCCCATATTGTGTGCAGGGCGGCGAGTTCCAGCCCCTGTTCCCGCAATCGCAAAATACCTTCGCCTGTCTGAAATGCGGCCATACATCGTCGCCGGACGATCCTCATCTACGCTGTGCCTGCTCAAGATGCCGCGAAGTGAGTCGCATCACCAACCGTCTGTCCCGCGACCGTTCAGGAATCGAAACCGCCATCCGCTAACTTTCTTGGTATATGTTTCGCGGGAGCGCGGCGTCTGTTCCGCACGCCTTCCGACTCTTTGCGGTCTCCTTCTCGTCTGTGGATGCAAACGTCGCAGCTCCGGAGTATGATTTCTCACTCCCGAACTGCGAACCCATGTTGCAGCGATGAAGCTATCTGCTGAGAATCTTTTATGGACATTCAGTCCAGTGCCATATCCGCACCCGTTCACGGTTCCTTCGTGGATCGCCAGATCCATCGCACCAACCGCAATCTCCTGCTCGTGAGCCTCATCCTGATCGTGGCGGTCGTCGGCTATGCCGCCATCGAGCGACGCTATCTCTACAACTTCTTCGCTGGCCCATTCCAGGTCAGCGGTCCGCATCTCGTCACCATCCAACAACCCGGCTCCCAGTTGCGATATTTCGTTCAGGTGAAGGGGGACGATTCCTCAGACACAGGCCTGCAGGAAGTCGAGCGGGAAAGCGAGGGAGGAACGGTCAAGCGCGAAACTGTCAAGGCAAAGTACTCGATCCTCCTGCTTAGCCAGCACCTGCTGATCGTGAAAAGCGGCCCCAACGAAAGCGGCACAGTCTATACCGGCGAACTCAGCGAACTTCCGTCTGATGTCCGCTCGAACATCGTCACCCCGCTGATCAAAGAACATCCCACCGCCAATCAGGCTTTTCTCCCTTTCATGTTGGACACCACGGGTTTTCGCGATGATGGATACATCGCCCTCGTACTCGGCATCCCCGCGTTTGCCCTCGCGGCATGGCTGATCGCAAAAGTCATGCGCCGCAGGGCCGATCTTTCCACGCATCCGGTGGTCCAGCGGGCGTGCATATACGGGAATCTCGCCGATGTCGCTCAGCAGTTCGACATCGAACTGCAAGGTAATACCACCAAAATCGGCCGGGCTACGATTACTCAATCCTGGATATTTCTTCCGAGCCGCTTCGGACTCTCTATCTGCCGTATTCCCGACCTGATCTGGGCCTACAAGAAAGTAACCAAGCACTACACCAATTTCATTCCCACAGGAAAGTCCTACCAAGTAATCATGTACGACCGTTTCGGCAAGCCACTGCAGATGCAGGCCCGCCAGAAAAAGGTCGACGCCCTGCTGGCCCTGCTCGCCGAGCGAGCCCCCTGGGCCGTGTTCGGTTACAACAACGATCTCAGCACGGCGCTGCGCACCAATTGGGGAGGATTCATCGCGGCAGTCGATCAACGTAAAGCGGGCGCACAAGCCGTCAAGTGAGGTTTCAACTCAGCAGAAAAACTAAAGCGCGCTCTATTCCGCTCCCCGCACTGGCGCGACTTTGACGCTGTTGGCACCGCAGTCGCGGATTCCCTCGCACGCTCGCGGTTGCAGTTGTTTGTCGACACAAACCGACACACCTGTCAGATAGTTGTTCCCACAGCTCACCGCCACATCCTCCGCTTTCAATCGTGGATTCGCCACCACAAACTCTTCCTTCAATTCCTGCGGAGTGATCGAGAACCCTCGCGTCGCAGTCCTCAGCTGCGCCGGAATCTTTACCGACTCAAACGCATGCCGCACCAGCTTGAAAAATGAGTCTGCATCAAGCCCGCTGCACGTCCCGTGCGTAGTCCATTCATGCGCGACCAACTCAGCATCCGGCATGATGTCCGCCATCCGCGTCGGATCCGCCAGTCCCGGCGCAGTCGAACAATTCTCCGGATACCCATTCGCATACTGTGGCCACAGCCCATGCACCACAAACCCAAACTTCCCCCACACGCACTCCGGCTTCGTCGGATGGCTATGGCAAAACTCCGGCGACCACGACAGCGCCAGCACGTAGTAATCAAACGCGCCCGGTTGTCCGGTCGCGTGCTGCCTCTGCCGATGCCGGTTCGAGCCGAGAAGCGCTCCTCCCGCGATCAACAAGAAAAGGATCAGCAAAACAATCGGGCCCTGCGGCCGTTTAGTCATGACTCGCACCTCGCTACCCTTATACGCAGCGGCGCTTTGTGCAGAACTCGCCCCGAGATATACTCCCCGGCATGTCCAGGCGTAGCGGATGTCTTTCAAACATTTTCAAGCTCCTCCTGCTGTGCGTGATCGTTTTCTACGTCGCCGTAGGACTCACCAACCCCTGGGCCTTTCATATCGGCGGCCGCTCGACGCCTCTCCTCTACTGGTCCGGATACGGCAAACTAGTCACGAAGTCCGGGACGTATCTTTTATATGTCCTCGTCTATCCGTCAGCTCACTCTTCAAAACTCCACCTCGATGGCCTCCGCCCCACCGGAGGCCTGAAGGGAACTGCCTCGTTGTGTGCTGCGCCCGGCGTGGTCGAAAATCTGAAGCTTAGCGGCACCATCTACGGAGGCTGGACCAGCACCCAGGACGCCCTGATGCAGTTCCGCCTGCTGGACTACAACATTTTCGACGTCGGCCAGCGCCAGGGCTACTTCGACCTGTATGGCAGATGGCGCGGTTCCGAACTCGTGATGGACGATCGCGGCGAAGCGAGTGGCAAATTCCGTTCCGGCCCGAAAATCGACCACGCCTCGGTGACCTTTGACTACGGCAGTATCTCCGACTTCAAGAACGCTTGTTCCGGGTTGACGAATGTGCCAGCGCATCCGTAGAACGTTGCGGCCTTCGGATGGTTTGCGGGTGCGAATGCGCACGACCCTGATTCTGCGACGTCTGTTGCGAGGTTCAAAGTCGTTCGTCACAGGGGGGTGGGTGTGGAAAAGTCGGATCCGGAAGTTTATGCGTCCCCGACCGCTACGCACCCTCTGTGAACGGCGCAATGGATCGGGCACCCGCGCGCGGCATGCCGGGCCAGTTGCAGACTTCACAAGGGCCTTTCGCCATTGCTCTTCTGTTAAGCGTCTTTGCGCCAGGACGAAGGAGACTCGCCAGTTCGCCGGGGCTCGCCTTCGTCCCCAAGTAGGGGAACGACAAACTTGAGGGCGGCAATCTCCTTCTGGACGCGTTCGATCGCCATCTCTTTCTCTCGCAGAATTTCGTAAAGATCCTTCATAACCTACCTCCGAAGAGGGCAATTCTACCACTAGGACTCGAACTCGACAGGATGCGGGTTCCGCCCAATCGTCAAAGGTTTGTCACTAGGCTGTTAACAATGTGGACTTGGAGGGGATCCTTGCCGCTTAATTCGAGCATCACCGCGCTCCTGTGACACCGAGCCACCCGCAGGATGCTGGAAGGAGATTACCTGCGCGGAGCGAAGCCGGAAGGTAACTCGGCGTTTCCAACGCCGAAAAACCGGGGAACGTTCCGTTCGTCGCACGTTTTTCCTAACTGTCTTTGTGCCAGGACGAAGGAGGCTCACCCGTTCGTCTGGTCTCGTTGTTGTCCACAAGTAGTGGAGCGATAAATTTGAGGGCGGCAATTTCCTTGCGGACGCGCTCGATCGCCACCTCCTTCTGTCGCAGAATTTCGGAAACATCTTTCATAACGCACCTCCAAGCGATTTATTCTACCAGTCCGGCGAACTGGACGGGGAACCGGGAGACTGCAAACCTACTCCGCCTTCTAGGCGTCGAGGAGTCTCCGAAACATCAGGGAAGGTTCCCTCTGCTCCATCCTGTGAATACCAAATTGTGAATGGTCTGTGAAAACGGACCCTCTTTTTCCGAAAATCGTGTATAGAACTTACGGAGCCTCTTTGTGAGTGAAGCCATCATCGAAGCCGTCGCGGTCGAAAAATCTTATCCGCAGCCCGACGGCACGCGCATCCAGGTCGTGGGGACGACCAATCTTGCCGTCGAGTCGGGTAAGATCGCCGCTCTGCTCGGCCCCTCCGGATGCGGGAAGTCCACGCTGCTCCGCATTCTGACCGGTCTTTCCCAGCCGTCCTCGGGAACGCTCCTCTGGCACGGTAAGCCGCTGGACGGGCAGACACCGAATGTCGCCATCGTCTTTCAAAGCTTTGCTTTGTTCCCATGGCTCACAGTGATTCAGAATGTCGAAGCGCCGCTCGAAGCCAAAGGCGTTCCCGAAGTAGAGCGGCGGAAACGCGCCCTGCGCGCTCTCGACACTGTTGGTCTTGACGGCTTCGAGACCGCCTATCCGAAAGAACTCTCAGGAGGCATGAAGCAGCGAGTGGGATTCGCGCGCGCCCTGGTGGTCGAGCCTGAAGTCCTTTTCATGGATGAGCCCTTCTCGGCGCTTGACGTTCTGACTGCCGAGAACCTGCGCAACGAACTTCTGGAGCTCTGGCTCAGCAAGAAGATGCCGACCAGCGCCATTTTTATCGTGACCCACAATATTGAAGAGGCGGTGATGCTGGCGGATCGCGTGATGGTTCTAGGCAGGAATCCGGCCCGCGTTCGCTCCGACTTCAATATTCGCTTGAAGCATCCGCGCGACCGCAAGTCCGCGCGATTCGTCGAGCTCGTCGATTATATCTACAAAGTCATGACTGAGCCGGATACCGAGCACACGCTGCCCGATGCTGAAACGACAGCCGAAATCATCCTGCCCACCGGAGGCCTGACTAAGGATGTGTTTAAGAAGCAGGAAGCCCCGATTCGCACCGCACGATACCAGATGCTGCCGCACGCTCGCGTCGGAGGCATCGCGGGATTGTTGGAATTGCTCCGTGATCGTGGAGGCCGCGAAGATCTGTTCCGCCTTTCCGAAGAACTGGTGATGGACGTCGAAGACCTGCTACCGATTCTCGAAGCCTGTGTCGTGCTCGGTTTCGCTCTTCTGAAAGAGGGCGATGTCCAGATCACACCTCAGGGTATCGAATTCGCTGATGCCGACATTCAACGCCGCAAGGTGCTCTTCCGTGAGGCTGCGCTTGAGCGCGTCACCATCCTGAAACAGATCGACAGCATCCTCAAACGCAAGGTGGATCATTCCATCAACGACGAATTCTTTCACGATATCCTCGACGAGCACTTCGCCGAGGACGAGGTACAGCGCCAGTTCGAGACAGCGCTGAACTGGGGCCGCTACGCTGAAATCTTCGACTATGACAGGGAGAAAAATCTCCTCATCCAGCCCGAACCGCCTGCGACAGCCGATGCACCAGTGAACGGCGCTGCGCCCTAAGCGGGACGCAAGAAGGGAGACCGCCGCCGATGTGTAAGATTCCCTCAGCGCACTCTGCAGGTTTCCTCGGCGATCTCAGCGTTCTAAGATTTTTGCTCTGAAGTTAGTCAATACCCGAACTTTGAAAGCCCAAGCTGCACGAAAGCGCGCATGAAGAAGAGCATCACCCTGCGAGGATTCTCGGCCTACCGCCTATGGACGCAACTGCCCCGGGTCGAGATCTCCTTCCTTCCCGACCTGCTGATGTTCGCGGCTGCCATGGCTCTCTTCTACGGCGTGCTTGAGGTTGGCCGCGCGTGGCTCGGCCCGTTCACGCCCGAAGTAGAAATATCGCGTAGCCTCTGGGCGTTGCCCGCCTATGCCGGGTACTCTCTCCTTCGCATCACGTTTGCGTACATCCTCAGCCTCGCGTTCACGCTCGTCTATGGATACATTGCCGCCTACAATCCCAAGGCCGAGCGCTTCATGATTCCTCTGCTCGATGTTCTGCAGTCGATCCCCGTGCTCAGCTTCCTGCCCGGTGTCATGCTGGCGATGGTGGCCCTGTTCCCGGGTAGGCAACTGGGAGTCGAAGCCGGAGCCATCCTGCTGATCTTCACCGGACAGGTCTGGAACATGGCGTTTAGCTTCTACGCCTCGCTCAAGAGCATTCCGAAGGACATGCGCGAAGCTGCAACTATTTATCACTTCAGCTGGTGGCAGCGCTTCGTTGAGATGGAGTTGCCATTTGCCGCGATCGGGCTGGTCTGGAATTCGATGATGTCGGTCGCCGGCGGATGGTTCTTTCTCATGGCTTGCGAGATGTTCGTGCTGGGATCGCGCGACTTTCGCCTGCCCGGCCTGGGATCGTATCTCCAGACCGCGGCCAGTGCCGGTGACACGCGTTCGATTCTGTGGGGCATCGCTACGATGGTTGCTGTGATTGTGCTGCTCGATCAGTTAGTCTGGCGCCCGGTCATCGCGTGGGCCGAGAAATTCAAGGTCGAGCAGGTCGAGAGCACCGATGCTCCACGCTCCTGGGTGCTCAATCTATTCCGCCATTCTCCTGGTCTGCAGAGGATTCGCAACCGCACCGTGCAGCCGCTTCGCGAAAAGCTAATGCTGTTCTTTGCTCGAGAACGCAAGACGGAGGAAGCCGAGCAGTCGAGTCCGTGGAAAGTCTGGCTCACACGCGCGCTGGCAGTAGCGTTGCTGGCGAGCTTGGGCTACGGAATTGTCCGCGTAGTCATGCTGCTTACCGGCTTGCAGAAGGCCGAGCTCCACGAGGCTGGTATCGGACTCGTCGCAACCTTCTTCCGCGTGAACCTCGCTCTTTTGTTGGGCGCACTGTGGACGATCCCGGTTGGAGTCGCGATCGGCTTCAATCCCCGCCTGGCACGCATCGCCCAGCCGCTTGCCCAGATTGCCGCTTCCGTGCCGGCGACCGCGCTTTTCCCCGTCGTGCTCCTTCTGCTGATCCGTGTAGGCGGAGGGCTTGGCTTAGGCTCCATCGCTCTATTACTATTGGGGACGCAGTGGTACATCCTGTTTAACGTCATCGCAGGCGCTATCGCGATCCCGACGGACCTGAAGGAGTGCTGCTCGGTTTTCCGGCTCGAAGGGATCGAGCGCTGGAAAAAGCTGATCCTGCCAGGCATCTTCCCCTACCTGGTGACTGGCTTGGTGACGGCATCGGGCGGCGCATGGAATGCGAGCATCGTAGCCGAGTACTTCCACTTCAAGGGCCACATCTACACCACCACGGGCCTGGGAGCCACTATCAGTCAGGCCACCGACAGCGGCAACTTCGATCTGCTCCTCGCCGCCACCATCTTGATGGCCGCCACAGTCGTGACCGTCAATCGCCTCGTGTGGCGCAGGCTCTACGCGCTAGCCGAGACGCGTTACCGCCTCGAAACCTGACAAGATTGTCTTGGTTTCGAATCATCTCTGGTTACGGCAGTTACTTCAAAGTTAGTTTTTCCTTCGTGTTCCCTCGTGTCCTTCGTGGTTCCCGCTCTTAATTTCATCAGAATTTAACTTGCTCTTCATACCTTCGAAACGTGCTTTCGATATGGATATAACATGCCATCAAACCAGCTGCAGAGAGGTGAGACGCAGGGGAAAGCCTTCTCCCGCGTCGCGCAATTTCCCGGCCTAGCCGGAAAGTGGACTCCAGTCGGCAGAGTCAGAGATCTATACCGCCGAGTACAGCATTCGCCCGAAGGTTTTCGCCTGAAGAACCTGCTCGCTGAAATGCGGATCGAACTGCAGATTCACTCTGCGGATCGCGCCCGTATTCCTGCGACCGGGCCGGTAGTCGTGGTGGCCAATCATCCGTACGGCGTCCTCGATGGGGCGCTACTCACCGTCCTTCTCACAGGTGTTCGTCCCGACGTGAAGGTTCTTACCAATTCCATCCTCGGAGACATTGCCGAGCTCCAGCGCAACTGTATTTTCGTCGATTCCTTCCAGACCGATTGCTCCGGCGAGTCCAACCGCAAAGCGATCCGTGAGGCACTGGCCTGGTTGGAGCAGGGAGGTATGCTCGCCATTTTTCCCGCAGGCGAAGTATCGCAGTGGCACACGCCGGCCACGCTCCTGGCCGATCCAGAGTGGAGCGATACGGCGGTGCGCCTCATCCGCCGCACCGGTGCTATGGCGCTGCCGGTGTATTTCTGCGGACACAACGGCGTCGGATTTCAGCTGCTAGGCATGATTCATCCCAAACTCCGCACAGCCTTCCTTCTGCAGGAATTTCTGAAGCAGGAAGGCAAGACCGTGGAAGTCCGCGTGGGAAGCCCGGTTCCAGACGACGCACTCAGTGCGGTGGGCAGCGACCGTGAAGCCATGGAGTATCTCCGCTGGCGTACGTATTTGCTGGCTCGGCGAAGGAAACCCGAGACATCGTGGCCCATGGCGTTGCGCTCGAAGCTGGTCTCCAGCATTCAGGAACCGGTTGCTGCACCGATTCGCGAAGACTGGCTGGCCGAGGAAATCCAGATGTTGTCCGGCGCCCGGTGCCTCGCCGAAAATGCCGAGTTCTCGGTGCATCTAGGAATGGCAACGGATATCCCGCAACTCCTCCTCGAAATCGGACGTCTCCGCGAGTTGACCTTTCGCCGCGCGGGAGAGGGTACGGGCCGAAGCCGCGACCTCGATTCCTTCGATGATTATTACTGGCACGTCTTGCTCTGGAATAAGTCGAAGCGCGAACCGGTTGGAGCGTATCGCGCCGGCAACACCGCGGAAATCGTTGCCCAACGCGGCATTACTGGTCTCTACACCAGCAGCCTGTTCCGCTACGATCGCCGGCTGTTTCAGAAACTCGGCCCCGCTCTCGAGTTAGGACGTTCCTTCGTGCGCCCCGAGTACCAGCGCCAATACGCCCCGCTCCTTTTGTTGTGGAAGGGAATTGCCCGCCTGATCGCGACGCATCTCGAGATACCAATCCTCTTTGGAGCAGTCAGCATCAGCAACGATTACAACAAGGCTTCGCGCGAGATGATCTATCGATATTTCGAGTCGCGTATGCAAGACGACAGCCTGGCAGGTTTGATCGAACCCCGTCGTCCGTTCCGTCCCGGCCTGTTGCATCGCTGGGATTGCCGCGCGATGTGCCGCGCCTTGCGCGACCTCGACGAACTCTCCGAGCCCATCACCGATGTGGAAGCCGACGGCAAAGGTCTGCCCATCCTGCTGCGGCAATATGCCAAGATCGGTGGCAAACTGCTAGGCTTCAACGTCGACCGAAAATTCTCAAATGTCCTCGACGGCCTAGTGGTGGTGGATCTACGCCAAACCGATTCCGCCGTGCTCGACCGCTACATGGGACGCGAAGCAGCCCAGTCATTCCGCAAGATCCACGGAGTAACCGCGACAGTGTAGAAGCAGTTGTCGAATTGCAGCCTCAACCCGCGTTCTGCTCGATCGCCGCTGGTGTGAAACGGCACCACTTGAATAACGACAGTCACCTCTTGTGTAGGCGAGAGTCACCAGTCGCATAGACGACTACTCGCGCAAAACGATGCGCTGCCCGAATCATCGAATGCAGCCGCGTAGCGGCGCTATGTGAAAGCCCGGCACGGAAGTGCCGGGTGACGTGGAGCAGATGCCGCGAGTCCCGTAGGGACGACACTCTTTCAGGCTCACGGTCTATGCTTGTCGAGGATTCCTCGCTGGCAGGATACAAGCCTGCTCGGCATCTCTGAGTACCTTGTCCAAACGTTGTCCCATCGCCGCGAGATTCCCCTCGCTCATCAATTCCTGCAACCGTTCAAACAACTGCCGCTCTTCTTTCCGAATGTGCGCCGAAAGCCCCTGCGCGAACTCCGCTATCTCCCCACCCGACATGCCCTGCGCCTCCGCTTTCGCGAATCGTTCCCGCAGCCACGCGTGCTCTGAAATCAACTCCTCCACTAGCAGATTCAATTCCGGAAACGCCCGCGCCGCCGGAAACACGAACTGCTCTTCCGCCGCAAAGTGAACGCGAATTTCAGCGCGAAAATATTGTGCGATCTCCGCCTGCCACGCAGCCAGGTCCGGCTCGGGAATCGGCGAGGCCCGCTCGATGCGCACGCACAGCGCAAGCGCATGCTGATGCTGCCGTGACAGCGGGATGAGATTCTTGTCGCGCAGCATGATCGTTTATGAGTCGGCTGACACCAGTTTCGGCACCGCCGTGACGCTCTCAATGGTCGACGGTTCCACCGCAGGACGCACGGTCAGCCAATCCGTCCGCACGCGCTCCCACTCCTGAATCAGCATTCCGTTGGCTTCGAAGAAGCTGCGAATTCGATACCGCTCCCATCCCGCAACTTCCTCGAGGATCGGCGCCAGCACCGCCAGAGCGCTCGTGCTGAGCACGGTCCGTTTCGCAATCTGCGAAACATGGCGCGATTCGGAAACCGCGATGGTCAGCCCATCGCGCGCGTTAATGTGCAGCATCACGTGGATGTCCGAACTGCCGTCGCCGGTATAGATAACATGGTCCGGCCCCGCCACCTGCCGCAGCAGCAAATCGTCGAGCACCGCCACTTTGCCGTAACCTGCTGTGGCGCGCACAATTGTATCGATCTCCCCTGAGGGCTTGTACCGGAATTCTGTGCCGTAAATGTGGTCGACCGGAACAATATCCTCCAGCGCCGACTGAACAATCTCGACCGGTGCGGCCGAGAGCACGTAAAAGTCAAACTGGTGCCCGTCAATCCCGGAGGCAAGCAGTTCGTACAAAAGCTTGATATCACTCTTGAGGCGGATTCGCTTGCCCACTTCACGCAGATGTTCCTTACGCACTTTGGCCTTGAACTCCGGATCGTGCAGCAACAGATAAGCAAGCTCCGCTCCTTGCTGCACCAGATTAATCTTGGCCATGCCCTTGGACTTGCGCTCGAATTCTTCGGTTGGAATGCCGACCAACTCGGCGAGCACATAGCCAGAATCGTTGAACGTCAGCGTCTGGTCGAAATCGCTTGCGAAAATGTATCGTCTCAAAGCGGTGTCTGCCATATGCGTATTCGATTCGGCGCACTCACGCATGCACCATAAAAAGAATTGATCGCGATTATATGCCCGTTGTTTCATCAGTTTACGACTGATTCTTGGAATCATCACCAGGGAGGAAGCGACAAGTGAGTACCAACTCAAATCGTTTTTACGTCATAACCGGCGGCCCAGGCTCGGGCAAGACATCGCTCATCGACGCCCTTCGCTCGCGCGGTTATGACTCCACAGTCGAAGCCGGCCGGACAATTATTCAGGACCAGGTGGCGATTGGCGGCCGTGCTCTGCCTTGGCGCGACCCGCTCCACTTTGCCGAACTCATGCTCTCCATGGATATGCAGTCGTATCGCCTAGCCGAACAAAGTGTCGGACCAGTGTTCTTCGATCGAGGCATTCCCGACGTGCTGGGGTATTTGCGCCTGATGCAGATTCCTGTGCCCGAGCACACGCAGAACGCCGCAAAGGTTTTTCGTTACAATCATGTCGTTTTCATCGCCCCGCCTTGGCGTGAAATCTTTCAGCAGGATCATGAGCGCAAGCAGGATTTTACCGAGGCAATCCGGACCTATGACGCCTTGGCCGAAACGTACAAGTCCCACAACTACGAGCTTGAGGAAATTCCGCGTAGCACCATCGAGGAGCGGCTTCGTTTCGTGCTAAGCAAAGTCGGTATCGATCCTGACACCTAATCGCAAAGGAATCTCTGCCAGGGAAACTGCATTCAACTTCAGATGCCGCTCCCAAATCCTTCGTGAACCTTCGTGTCCTTCGTGGTTAACGGTTTTTCTTTCAGCTTACTGAGCTCGCTTTACTAAACTCACCAGCGCGTCCAAAATAGAGAGTTCGATTGCAAACTCGATTTACTAAAGAGGAGCCTCATGGCAGTAGCAACGGGTGAACTGATTCGCGCAATGAATTACGTGGAAGACATCACGGCGACTCTTCGCCGCATTTGCATTTATATCCCCGCCATGAGCCCCGACGAGCGTAAGCGCCTGGCAGAAGTCATGCGCGGGGCCGCCGCCCAAGTCAATGCCGCCATCGCGGACCTCGAAAAGGTGGAGAAGTAGGTGCCTGGGGTCCAAACGATTACAGTCATCGGCGCCGGCATTATGGGGCGTGGGATCGCCCACGCCGCCGCTCTCGGCGGATACCGCACCATCCTAGAAGACCTGCTTCCGAATGCATTGCACCGGGCGGGAACTGAAATCCGCGCCAATCTCGATAAGGCGGTGGAACTGAACAAGGTTACGGCCGCTGATGCCGATGCCGCCTTCCGTCGCCTGGAGTACGCCGGTTCCGTGGAAGAAGCCGCCCGCGAAGCCGATCTCGTCATCGAAGCTGTTCCCGAAGAGATGGAGTCGAAGATCGAAATCTTCACTCTGCTCGACAAGATCTGCCGGCCCACGACGATCCTCGCCTCGAATACGTCTTCGCTCAGCGTGACCGAAATTGCCAGCGTCACCTACCGTGCGAAAAAGTGCCTCGGCATGCACTTTTTTAACCCCGTGCACAAGATGAAGCTGCTTGAAGTTGTGCGCGCGCTGGAGACCGACGAAGACACGCTCGCCACCGCCGTCGAAGTCGGCAAGCGTATGGGGAAAGAAGTCGTCGTGATCAAGGAAAGCCCCGGCTTCATCACCAGCCGCATCAATGCCATGATCGGCAACGAAGCCTTCTACATGCTGCAGGAAGGAATCGCCTCGCCGGCAGACATCGACAAGGCTCTAAAGTTTGGACTGAATCACCCAATGGGCCCGTTCGAATTAGTCGATCTCGTCGGCCTCGACACGCGCCTCAGCATCCTCGAATACCTGCAGAAATCCCTCGGAGAAAAATACCGCCCTGCTCCGCTCCTCGTGCAGTACGTCAAAGCGGGAAGGCTCGGCCGCAAATCCGGTCGCGGCGTCTTCGAGTATCCCGAAGCCGAAGAATCAAAGTTATAGCGCCAAAGCGGGCTTCTTGACCCGCAAGAGGCCTTTCAAACCCGCCCGTACCGTGGAAGCACGGCCCTTCAAGAGCCGTGATGGTCTAACTCCGAAACGATCAGGCTTTAGCCCCTGACGGAACTCGGCATCGTGGAGGTGTAGTCTTCAGGCGAGATTTGGTTCAGCGTCTTGTGACTATTTCTTGATCATGTGCATAGGCCTGCTTTTTTCCTGGCAGAGGCCGTGCCCGAACCGCAACCGCGTCACTCGGTCGGAGTAGCCACCGCTCAACTTGTTATCGGCCGCGGTGTCGAGGGTGGCACAATAATCTACTTTGCCTTTGGCATTATGGAAAAGCAGGAATAGACGTTTACCGCTAACTACTCCTGTGAGCTCGTACCCGGGAGCGCCGCCGCTCACATCCCGGCCTCCTTGAGTTTGGATCAGGCGCAAATCGCCCCACTCCTCCGAATTCCAAGCGCCGGTGACGTTCATGGCAGGAGGATCCTTCTGAGCGTCAAGCCAGGCTCTGCCTCGTTCCCCCACGTTTGCGGAGCTTGGTGACGGCACACTCGGAGTGGGCTCCGCGACTGAGTTGCTGGGTCCGGGAATGGGTTCGATTTCCGTTGCCTGGGTAGAAGGCGGAAGGGTGAGCTTACTGTTCGGGGCCACGGTGTTGCCGCCCGCGGTCCCGGCGCTTGTCTGCGCTGGGATTGCGTTCGAGGGTATTACTTGACTATCCGGGACTGAGCTGGCTGGCGGGCTGACGCTGGGAGGCCGAACCGCGTGAGAAGGACTGGTCGACGGCACGGGTATTCGGGAAGAAGCGGCTGGCCCGGCGGAAGGAACAGAGGGAATTGCCGGCGTAGCTCCGGCGGGGGGCTTCGAGGGGGTCAACGCAGTGGGTGCAGGCGCAGCATTTGCGGACGCAACGTCCCGATCCTCTTGGCCCATCACGCGATGTTCCTTACGGACGTACCACCAGTTGCCAGCCGACGCAGCAATGACGAACGCGGCCGCAGCCGTCCAAACCCAAAGTCGGTTCCGAGCCGTCCCAGGATGCGGGGCCTTTAAGGCAGGAGCTTCTGGCTTAATGTCGCTGGACGCAACACGATTCAGGGGCGTCGCTGTTGCTTGTGCCACTCGCAAGCGCGAGTTCTCAGCGGCTGTCAAATCCGCGATGAGAGCGTGCCCACTCGCGGGCCGCAACTCCCGATCCTTTTCCAGACACCGCATCACCACGGTGGCCACTTCGTCAGGAATCTCAAGCTCCGGCAAAGAATCGTGTAAAGGCTTCGGCGGCGTGTTGATCTGGGCCAGCAGCTGTTCAACGGTCGAATCTGCCTTGAACGGCAAGTCGCCCGTGAGCAGTTGATACGCGACGATGCCGAGGGAGTAGAGGTCGGAGCGTCCGTCGAGCTGATCTCCCGTTAAGCCTTTCGCCTGCTCAGGAGACATATATGCGGGCGTGCCAATTACCACGCCCGTCCCAGTGAGCGTCAGATGGCTAAGGGGGTGAGCCTTACTGCCTGGAAAGTGGTCTTCCTTTAGTTTAGCAATGCCGAAATCGAAGACTTTGGCTTGCTCCCCTCGGAGACCAACTACTTTTTCGGATCTTACCAGGGCTAAGTTGGCTGGCTTGATGTCGCGGTGGACTATTCCCAGCGCGTGCGCGGCGTCGAGAGCGGCTGCGACCTGTTTGACAATGGAGCAGACACGACGCACAGCAAGGGGCGCTTCCTGGTCGATCACGTCCTTCAGGTTGCGGCCTTCGATGTACTCCATGACGATGAACGGGCGTCCATTTTCCGCTTGGTCTATGTCCTCAACCCGCACAGCGTTGGGATGCTGGAGCTTTCGGGCCATGACAGCTTCGTGTTTGAAGCGGCGAACGAAGGCGTCGTCACTGGCTAATTCCGGGCTGATCACCTTGAGCGCACGTAGTTCATTGAAGTGCACATGCATGGCCTTGTACACGGTGCCCATGCCGCCTTGTCCGACTTTGGCGAGAATTTGATATTTTTCGCGGACAAGCGTTCCCACAGCCCATTCGTCAGTGTCGGCGAGGGTGCTGCCGTCACGCGGGCAATGCGTGTAGTCTGTGGAGAAAGCCGAATTGCAGGAAGGACACTGTTTCATGCCGGACATCCCCCGGCGGACGTGGCGATAAATATACACGCACATGGGGACAATCGGCGAGTATGCAATACAGGCATTGGGGATAACGAAAAGGTAAACACTCAAAAGCCATGAACCTTCAGCGCCTCCCGAAGCCCAGACCCGACAACCGCGATACCTTCTCCGCATCCACGCCTTTACTTGCCACCAGCACGTGAAAGCTCTCGCCCACCCCTGCTGGTGTAACCAGATGCTTCAATTGGAGCGCCACCTTCGCCCGCTCCTGCGGTAAACGGCATTCCTCAAACGCGTCCGCAAACTGATTCGCTTCGCCAATCCCCATCAGAAACTGCGATTGCGTGAGCAGCTTCTGTGCACACAATCCCCGCCGTTGGGCGACTGCTGCGAGCGCCGTGAAATTCACATCAGCCGTAATGTCTTGTTCACCCGGAGCTTCATACGGATTTGCGCTCACCGAATGCTGTCGAATCGCCTTCACAGTTCCGCGGTGTCGCCCCGCAAGTTGCTCCTCGCGCGTGTAGCCATAGTCGATCACGACCACGAATCCGCACTCGATCGTCGCATTCTTACTCATCTGCATCAGAGATTGCCGCGAGACCTCCACTCGCTCGCCGGGTTCCGGATGAATCGAGTAGCGATCCAGAAATTCAAGTTCTTCTGCCGATGATGGAACCCACGTTTCGACGAAGCGCCCATTCCGTGTATCGATCCGCAACGACCCTTCGTCGGTGACGATCTCAACCGGCATCGCATCGAAGAACTCATTGGCAAACACGATGGCGTGAACTCTTTGAATGGGCGCGACGTCAGTCGCGCCGACCTGCCCTCGAGAATATCGGGCTTCAGCCCCTGATGTTTCGCTCACGGCCTTCCCTGACTCGATATGCCGCTTCAGCGTTTCCTCAAGCCGCGCGCGCAAAGCAGCCGATTGCTCGACCAGTTCGTATCGCAGAACCCGAAAGAAATCTGGAAACTTCTTCTCCGACCAGTCCAGAACATCCTGTGCAAACAGCCCCCTTCCCGGGCCAAGCTCTCGAATCACAATCCGCTCAGACGAGCCCAGAATGCGCCACATCTCCTCAAACTGCCGCGCCAGCAATCGCCCAAACACTGCATGCACGTCGCTCGATGTATAGAAATCGCCGGCTTTGCCGAACTGCGCCGCGTTCCGCGAGTAGTAGCCTAGTTGGGGATCGTAAAGACACATCTCCATGTAGCGAGAGAAGGGAATTGGTCCGCGCTCAAGAATCTCCGCTTCGATCTTCCTCCGCAGTTCGTTCACATCCCCTTCCTCTGACGGTCCTTGCGGTCCTGCGGTGTGCGAATGAACATCTCCACGAAGTAGTCGTGCAGCGCGTCATAGAGTTGCCGCTGGAAGCTCCACTCAAACTGAGGGTCGTCGAGGTCCCGTGGATGCAGATCGAAGTAGTATGTATGCACCGGAATGCTCTCATCCTTGAACCGGATGATGACTTCCACGCCATCGCCTTTCGCGCGCGCCGAGAAAGTCAGCAGCGGATGTTCATAGAGACGAAGCTGCGCCAACACGCGATCAAGCCGATTGTGCGAGTCCTCTGGCATCGAAGGATTGTAGATCATCGAAAGGCGTGCACCACAAAGGACACGAAGGTACACGAAATATGCTCCTGATTTTCCTTCGTGAACCTTAGTGTCCTTAGTGGCTAAGGCTTTTTGGTGTGTAACCGGGTTGATCGGCCGAGATCACTCGTACCGCAGCGCTTCAATCGGGTTCAGCCGCGCCGCTTTGATTGCAGGCAGTATGCCGCTGATGATGCCCACGAAGCTCAGGATCGCCGTCGACCAGAGCAGCGTCGACAAATTGATATAGAGGTGAATGTCTCCCTCACTGGCGTTATCTTCGAATGCGCTCCACAGCGTCAGAGACCCGACGCACCACGAGACGAGATAGGCGAGGACGATTCCGAGCAGTCCGCCGAGAATCGTGATGACCAGCGCCTCAGCCAGGAACTGGAACAGAATGTGCCAGCGATGCGCTCCCAGAGCCTTCTCCACACCGATCTCGCGCGTCCGCTGCGTTACCGACACGAGCATGATGTTCATCAGTCCCACACCGCCGATTCCGAGCGTGAGCAGGCCGATGAAGCCAAGCAGGATCTTGATGCCGGTCGAGATCACCTGAAGATCCATGAGATCAGCGAACACATCGAAGACAAAGATCGCGCGCCGATCCTTGGGATTGAAGCCGTGATGGAATCCCATGGACTGACGCACGCCGTCGACGACTTTCGCGTGGTCTCCTTCGTATTCCATCACGACGGAGTTCAGGTAGTAGGTGTTCATCAGATCGCTCATGGCACTGTAGGGAACGTAGACATGTTCGTTGATGTTGTCGTCTCCGTTCTGGATCTGATGTTTGAGGATCCCGACGATCTGGTAGGAGATGCCGTCCAAGCGGATACTCTGGCCCATCGCTTCCTGGCCGGAAAAGAGTTTCTTCTTGGCGTCGGAGCCGATGATGGCGACCCGTGTATGCGTGAAATCGTCGGCCTCGCTGAAGAAGCTGCCTTGGCCCATCTCCAGTTTGCGCATGCGTCCGTAGGCAGCGTAAACGCCGCTCACACCGTAGTTCGCGCTGCGTGTGCCGTAAGCGACGACGCAATTCTTGAACGCTTCGGGCGAGACGCGCTTCAGCAAGGGGACTTCGGCCCGTATGGAATCGATATCGTTGATCGTGAGACGAACTTGCGTCCCTGCCTTGGTTCCGCCGGCCTGCAATTCGGTGCGTCCTGGGAAGATGAAGACGAGGTTGGTGCCGAAGGAGCGGAACGCCGACCATAGTCCACGCTCGAAGCCCGTGCCGTAAGCCAGCAGCAACACCACCGTCGCGATGCCCCACGCCATGCCAAGCATGGTTAGCATACTGCGCCGCCGATTGTGGCGGAGTGCGTTATAGGCCTGCGATGCGAGATCGACGATCATAAGCGGCTTCCAGCTCCTGGCTTCTAGCTTTAATTTCATTCCGCCTCGCTTCGCTTCGGCGGGACAGCCGAGGCGGCTGTCGCTACATAATCATCAGCTAATCATTCTTGTCTCAAGGCTTCCACTGGAGGCAGCAAAGCGGCCTTCCTTGCGGGATACAATCCTGCCGCGATTCCTGCGATGGCGAGCGAACCGATGGCTGCCAGCGCGGATGCGGGAATGATTCTTGGTGTATCGAAACCTTCGGGCGAGGGAAGCATGGCGAGCAGAGTCACAAATCCGATGGCGATCGCCAACCCTATTCCTCCGCTGAATGCAGTGAGAAACGCTCCTTCAATAAAGAACTGCGTCAGGATCGCGCGGTAGGTCGCACCCAGCGCTTTTCGCAAGCCAATTTCCTTGGTTCGCTCCGTCACCGAAACCAGCATGATATTGATGATTCCGATCGCGCCCAGTCCCAGGGTCACAACTCCGACCACGCCGAGAAACCAGTCCATGGCGTCAAAGATCTTGCCCACGCGCTTCATGTTCTCGATCGTGTCCCAGTCTTCGAAGGCGTCTTGCAGTTTGGGGCTGAAACCATGGCGGCGCGCGATGATGCGGTGAATTTCGTCTTTCGCTTCCGCGTGCAGATCCTTTTCGATGGGCTGATAGTTGAGGAACGAGATTGCGTCCTCGGAATTTGCCTTGGTTAGCGGGAACAGATCGCGCATTGTTTCAACCGGAATGAAGATGCGCGAGTTGGTTCCGTTATTTCCATCGCGTCCGACTTTGGCGACGACGCCGACGATGTCGAAATTGATGCCGTTGAGCAAAATCGTCGAACCGACAGCAGGACGCCCGGGAAACATATTCTTCAGCAGTTCCCATCCCACTATAGCGACCCGACGCCGTTCGGTTCCATCCTGACTGTTGAACCAGCGCCCCGGAGACACGGGCACATTGCGAATCTGGTTGTAATCTGCCGCCACGCCAAAGACCTGCCCGTTGGTGGAACCGTAATCGCTGACAGCGCGAATGTCCTCACGATTCAGCACCGGAGACAGAGCGCCTACGAACTGAGCTTCGTTGCGGATCGCCAGGTAATCCTTATATGTGAAGTAATAAATCTGCCCGGATTGTGTGCTTCCTTCCACCGCCGGAACGCGCCCGGGAAACATAAACATGATGTTTTGCCCCAGCGTCGCCAGTTGTTTTTCCTGGCCGCTGCGGAAGCCTTCACCCAGGCCAACGAGAAGTAAGAGCGAACCCACACCCCAGGCGATGCCAAACATGGTGAGGAACGAGCGCAGTTTGTGGGCCCACAGCGTGGACAACGACTGCCTGACGATGTCGAGGAGCATGCGCATGTGGATTTCTCGCAGAATCATGCCCCCACGCCTCCGGGGAGGAGCGTGGGGGCCCCGGGTAACGTTCAGGCGAGGGGTCTCAATCCCGCCCAACCATCTGATCAGAAGTACGCAGCCGGGCACCTTAAAGTTCCCTACTGCATGTGTCTAATTAGACATTCCGCTGCCGGAAAGGTTAGCTATGAGAACGGGTGCGGACACGATCGATTACAACTCTTGAAACTCAATCTTTTTGTCGGGTTGCCGATGGTAATGGGTACTGTCGAAACTCTTCCGCGGGAGGTTTGTCTTGACGCAAAGTGGCGTGTAGAACCGGGAGAAGATCCAGCTGACATCTGGAGATGGGTTTGGAGATGGGTTTTCTGGCGGCGCATTTCGATTCCATGTGATGTCGAAAGGCAGCTCGTGACGGTCAGGTTTGGAAGCCGAGTGACAGCCCAGAAACTACGGGACCATCCCTCATTTCAGTCCACCTTCTCCGAAATTGTCGACTTGAGAGAAGCGAAAGATATTGAATGACAAGCAAATGAATTTCTGAAACTGGCCGATGAAGTCGATCCGTTTTCGCCCCAAGCCAAACGCGCGTTTGTGGCGGAAACCTCGGTCCAGAATCATGCAGCTCGCATGCACAAGATCCTGCGATCTCAGAGAAACATTGAAATCTTTCGCATGCTGGAAGATGCCGAGCGCTGGATCGGATCGTAAGCCGCAATTGCGGTTGTTATTGCTGTTTTTCTTTGGGACGCTCGTAGGCCTTCGCCAAATACTTGCGGGCTTCTTCCAACGCTCCAAAGGTGTTGTCGTTGGTTTGCAATGCCTGCCGGTATTGGCCGACTGCGCGCTCGCGCTGGCCCGTAATATCGAAGATTTTTCCCAATTGCAAGCGGCTCCAGACTTCGGTCCAGCGGGGATCGCCGTCGCCATCCAGCGCCGCACGGTAAGCATTGGCCGAGGATTGATAGTTCCGCTGGAAGAAGAAAACTTCGGCGATGCGATAGTGCGCCAGTGAGCTGTTCTTGTTGAGATCGAGCGCCTTGTTGAATTCGGTCAGTGCACCCGAGAGATCTCCCTGCTGCTGCATTGCCATGCCACGCAGGACGGAAGAGCGCAGCTTCACATCGCTTGAATTGGTCAGAACGTGATGATCGGGGTCGACAGAGATGCGGCGCGGACGGCCGAAGGTCTCGACGGTGAATGGCGAATTCGTTCCTACGACCTCAATGCGCTTGTTTTCCGTTCGTCCGTCGGTATCAATGCGCAGGTCGACAGGCATGCGGAACAGGTCAAGGTCCTGCGCGATCTCGCCGGTGACGCGGAAACCCGGCGTTTTCTCTTCCTTGACCTTGTCATTGGCCTTATCGTCTTTGCTCGTTTGAGCCACTGTGGCTCCGCCCAGGCGGTACGTCGTGTATTTCACCTTGAACTCAGGTGCGCCGGTGGAGTCGAGCCACTGCGAGAAGAACCATGTGAGCTGATCGCCGTTATACTTTTCGGCAATCGTGCGGAAATCATCGGTGGTCGCTGATTTTCCTGCGTACTCGGAGGCAAACTCACGCAATGTCTTGTTGTATTTGTCTTCTCCGAGGACCCAGCGCAACATGTGCAGGATCATCCCTCCCTTGTCAGTGGTGAGCGATTGAAATTCGGTGGAGAAGGTATCGAGCTTGCTCGCGCTCGACAGCGGAACGGTGTCATAAGCGAGCGCGCCGACCGACATATCTTTTACAGCTTCTTCCAGTCCTGCGGCCCCGGCGGCATTTTCGACGTACATCGCTTCCGAATACCGGGAGAATCCGTCGCTGATCCACCAATCGTCCTTGCTCGCGGGACTGACGGAGACTCCCCACCACTGGTGGGCGATGCCGTCCGCCAGCAGGCGGTAGTTGGTTTTTTCCGTGATTGAGGAACTGGCGAGCCCGACCATCTCAGGAGCCCATGCGTAGGGCAGGGTATCCGAAGGCAACTCGACGATGTTGAGCTTCGGCGTCGGCAGCGGGCCGTACAGGGTTGTGAAGTACGTGAATTCCTGAACCGCCGTTGTCGTGTAAGCCGGAGCCACGCTCTGATGCGTCGGCTTGAAGTAGACGTGAAGTTCCACGCCGGCTTCGTCGCTCTTGTACTCCTGAAAAACGCCAGCGACGATCGTACCCGGAAAACTTGGCTTATCCGAAACGAAAGTGAAAGTCTTGGTCGGCAGAACTGTAGCTGCAGCCTTCTTGGCTGGAGCAACGTTGGAGACGGTAGCCTTGCCACTGCCAATTACCAGCATGTGCGCGGGCAAAGTAATGCTGATAGTCGAGGTGAAGCGATTCAGGCCGTAACCGCTGACCGGGAACCAGCGTCCGGCATAAAAGAGATAGCTGGTGTCGTCGCCGATGGAGGCGAGGCTTAGTCCCGGAACCGGGCTATTGTCCGCACTCTCAAGCTGGCCCTCATATTCAAAGGTCAGTGTCGTGGAAGCGTCTTTGGCTAATCCGTTGGGGAGCGGTACGCGTACGGTCGAATCCTGGGTGACACGCTCGGCCGAAAGCGGCTGGTTCTTTTCGTCGAGCACCTTCGTGACCCGGAGGTCATTGTGAAGATCAAAAACCGCGACGCTGAGATCCTGCTGGGCAGTGAATTTGACCTTGGCCCGAGCCGTGATCTGATGAAGGTGGGGCTCGAGCGTGGCCTCAATCTGGTAGTCGTCGACCCGAAGGCGGGCTTTTTCCGCTGCCCAGGACGGCTGGGCTAGAAGGACCAGTAGGCACACAGTCAGAGAACTAGTGAGGACGCTCAAGACGCGTCGCAGGTCCATTGGCATTCAGGAGGATCTCCAGGAAATGATAACCCATTTCCTATGATGAAGATTCTGACCTAAAAGATGCTGCGAGCACAAGCTTCCCCGAAGACTGGAGACACAGATATGACATTTCCCGGACACGCCCGTCTAGCGGGTCCCGGCCGGCCCTTATTGGGCCTGTGGATCGTGTGTGTGAGGCGTGAGCTTTTTTGAGAAAAACTCCTCCACCACCGCACCCATCGCACTTCCTCCGATTCCGATGAGCGTGTTCTCAAACGTCAAGCCGACGCCATTCCGGCTGGAAGCGGGATAGTACAGATTTGACAGACCCCCGGCGGCAAGGCTGCCTAGAACGCTGGAATAGTTGGGCTGCCAATGCCCGTTATCGCCTTTGCAGATAACGGCGTTCGCCACCGCATAGAAGAACCTGGATTTCTTACTGCCGGTGCCTTTATAGAAATATCGCGGATCCTGTTTGAGAAGGGCGGGGAAGATCGCATTTCCAAAGAATGTTCCGGAAACGAAATCGGCATAGGTGGCTCCGAAGCGTTTCGCGTAGCCTTGGGCTCCTTGTCCGTAGCCGCGGAAAGAGTTGTTGGCCTGCTCAATCCCGGCAATCACCCCCGAAAACCCGAAGGCAAACGGGTTCACCGCGAACTTCCAGCTCAGTTGAAATTTCTGGCGCGTGTTGAGCGGAGCGGCATCAGGAACGTAGGTCACGTAGTAGTTCGGAACCACACCCAAAATGCGCTGCTTTTCTTCGGCATGGATCTGATCTTCAGCGATCTCCTCGCGCGTCTGCGTCACGTTGACTTCAACGGTCGTCGCCACCACAAGTTGGACGGGCGGGATGACTTGCTGCTGCCCTGGCTGAAGGATGCCAGATTGATGTTGAGTGGCGAATCCGGAGGCCGAAACTGAGAGGTCAAAGGGCCCAGCGGGAATATCTTTGAATGTAAAACTTCCGTCGCCACCGGAAACGGATTGCAGGCTGAACGACCCTTCCGTCAGGACGACAGCAGCGTTAGGGACCTCTGCGCCATCCTTATCGACGACAGTTCCGCTGATAGCCCCTGTTTTGGCTGCGGTGTCAGGAGCGGAAGGGGCAGCGTCCGTTCCAGCAGGCGAAGGTGTCGAGTGCGAATGAGCGAACGACGAAACTGCAAGGAGGGCAAATGCTGTGAAGGCGAACGCCATGTTCCGGAGGGAGCGATAGCCGTGGCGCGCGGGTTGATAACCCAGGCCTTCGATGCTGTGGCTGCCTTGTCCCCGACCACTAGTTCGTGTCATCGCCACGAAATTCGTCCCCCTTGGAAGCTGACCTTTCTTCTACCCTGCAGGCAGGCACTACCCCGCGAACGCCGAGCGCTCAGTTCAACTATGAACGACTGACGGGGTCGTTTCGAATTACTGCCGTAATGGTATAGATGCGTCCGGCTCGGTAAGAGTCAGAATGATTTGGGCAGCGCGATCTGCCGGGTGCGTGGCCGGATTGCCGTTCGTGGTCCTACCGAGCTTGGCTCTTACTTGTGCCAATCCTTCCAGCATGCGGTGGCGGGCCGGCCCGTCGCCCAAAATGGTCTCCATGCGCGACACTACTTTGGTGGCGGTGAAATCGTGCTGCACGAGCTCTGGTACAACTTCTTCTCCGGCAATCAGGTTGACCATGGCAAACCGTGGGATTTTAACCCTGGGCTTTCCAAGCATGTAAGTGAGGGGAGAGACGCGGTAGACCATCACGAAGGGAGTGTTCATGATGGCGGCTTCGACGGTTGCTGTCCCGCTGGCGATGACTCCGGCGCGCGAATGAAACAGTGCGGGGAGAGCATCCGGAACCAAGGTGATCTTTAGCTCAGCGATGAATTTGCGCAAAAAGTCGCGATCCAAGCTGGGGGCGACGGGAAGCAGAAATTCGTAATTGCTGCCGAGCAGGGCCGCCGATTCCATGATCGTGGGCAGGTTCATGCGCACTTCTTTGACGCGGCTGCCGGGCATGAGAGTGATCCAGAATTTCTTTGGATCAAGATCGAACTGCTCAGCGTAGTTTGCGCGCGTGATCGTAGGGTTCGCCAGCGCTGCGAGGGGATGGCCGACGAAGGTGGCATCCACGCCGCGATCTCGATAGAACTTTTCTTCAAACGGGAAGATGACCAGGGCCTTGTCGATGTAGTCGCGCAGCAGGCGGACGCGTCCCTGGCGCCAGGCCCAGAATTGTGGAGCCACGTAATAGACCGTTGGGATCCCACGCTTTTTCATTTGACGGGCGACGCGCCAGTTGAAGGCGGGAGAGTCGATCACGATGGCGAGGTCGGGCTTGCGGCGGTCGGCTTCGCGGATGAGGTTCTTGTATAGTCCGAGAATTTTCGGAAGATGGCTCAGGATTTCAGTAATGCCGACGACCGCGAGATCTTTGGCGTCGATGACAGTGTCGCAGCCGGCAGCGCGCATGCGGTCTCCGCCGACTCCGAAGAATGCGAGGTCAGAGGTTGAGGACAGTGCCGGGGCTGCGGAGCTTTGCTCCGCCGGACAGCCGATGGCGGCTGTCCCTACAAGGGTATAGGCGCGGCGCAGGGCTTCTATGAGTTGAGCGCCGTACATTTCACCGGAGGCTTCGCCGGCAGAGATCAGGATTCGCACGTTGCAATTGTAAGACAGCGGGTTCCGGTCCCAGTGCAGGTCGAGCGTGGGTGCAGCTTGCACGATTGGATTTCTCAGAGATCTCGGCTCGTCCTCAGCGTTCTCGGCGGTTTAAGGGGTTGCTTTTTACCGCAGAGTTCGCTGAGAAATGCCGCAGAGATCACAGAGTTATGCCGCAAGGGAGACTTGCCCGATCTGACGCCCGAATCGTGATCAATCTACTTGATCTCCACCTGATCGATTTCGAAGGTGAACTTACCGGGTGGTTGAGAGGCGGCGAATAACAGAGCGCTTAAGTCGCTTCCATCCGTTTGGAACGTGCTGAACGGGAACGTGTATTGCTTCCACTCTTTCCCGGCGACGAACTGCGTCATGGCCGGCATGCCGTTTTGTCCGGAGCGGCTTGCGGTGAGGACGACAAGCATGTAGGAGTCGCCGTCGCCTTTGGCCCAGAAGCTGATTTCCTTCTTGCCTGACAGATTGACGGGCTCCATGGGCGCGCTGCCCGGGGCGAACATCGCTCCAGCCCAGGTGAACTGGCCGCTGCCGGGAATGATTTCACCGCTGATTTTCAGCGCGCCGTTCGAGCCGTTCGCCCCTGGTTGAGAAATCTCGATCGAGGACTTCGACTTACCGCCGATCACCTCGTCGGTGCTGTTTGTCCAGGAACCGTAGTTTGCGGCGACTTTGCCGTCATCAAAAGTGCTAACGACACCCGATTCAGATCCCGCGGGAGGAGGCGGCGGAAGTGGCTTGCCGGTTTCGCCGTGAGGGCCGAGCACCGTGAGCGCGACCGTGCTGGTTTGGTCGGAACTGGGGCCAACCATGATGTCGAAGACGCCGGGCTCAACGACGCGGTGCATGTCAATGTTCAGCATGCTCAGCATGTCGGGCGTGATGGTGAATTCGACCGTCTTTTTCTCGCCGGGCTTCAGCGTGATCCGCTGGAAGCCTTTGAGCTGCCTGACTGGTTGCGTGACTTCGGCGACGCGCTGGTGGATGTAGAGTTGCGGGACTTCGTCGCCCTCGCGGGAGCCGGAGTTGGTGATGTCGACGCGGACCTTGGCAGTGCCCTCGGAGAGGATTTGCGTCGGCTCGATGCGGAGATTGCTGAACGCGAACGTCGTGTAGCTCAGCCCGTAGCCGAAGGGATATAGCGGCTTGCGAGTACTGAATGCGTAGGTTCGGTTGGCGGACGGCTTGTGGTTGTAGTAGTCAGGCAGATCGCCGACCGAATGCGGGAAGGTGATCGGCAGTTTTCCGCCGGGGTTGACGTCTCCGAAAATCACGTTCGCCGCGGCGGTGCCGCCTTCCTGGCCGAGATACCAACCCTCGAGAATTGCCGGGACCTTCTCGGCGATGTATTTGATGGAGAGCGGACGGCCATTGATCAGCAGGACAACCGTAGGCCTGCCGGTTTCGACGACGGTATTGACCAGGTCGTTCTGCGCGCCGAGAAGTTCGAGGGAATCGCGATCGCCGAGGTGATTCTCGGCCCAGGCTTCGCGATTGGTCGATTCGTTCTCGCCGACTACGAGGATGGCGACGTCGGCTTTCTTGGCGGCTTCGGCGGCGGCCTTCACGCTATCTTGCTGGGTTGCGGGGTCGATGAGTTTGACGTTGTTGGCGAACCATCCATGCCAGTCGTTCTTTGCGTCGGTGATCTTGCAGCCTTCGGCATAGACGACGTTCGCTTTTGTTCCAACGCGGTCTTTGATGCCTTGCAGGATGCTGACTCCGTGTGCGGGTTCGCGGCTATATCCGCCGAGGTGGACGCCGCCGGCATTGGGGCCGATCACGGCAATCGTTTTCAGTTTCCTGAGATCGAGCGGCAGAAGGTTCTTGTCGTTCTTGAGGAGGATGACTGCCTTCTGAGCCGTCTTCAGCGCGAGCGCGCGATGCTCGGCGCTGTTAGTGGTCTTCTCGGCGTAGTCGGGATCGACATAGGGATTGTCGAAGAGCCCGAGGCGGAACTTGGTCGCCAGCACACGCGCGACAGCGCGGTTGACCATAGCTTCCGAGACGGTCCCTTGTTTTACCTGCCAGAGTAGGGTCCGGTAGACGGAGCCGTCGGAGAGGTCATAGTCGACTCCTGCGGCGAGCGCCATGCGCGCGGCGTCGGCGTTGTTGGCGGCGATGTGGTGAGTTTCGGTGAGCATCTGCAGTCCGTTGCCGTCGGAGGTGACGTAGCCGCGGAATCCCCACTCCTGGCGCAGGACTTTATCGAGCAGCCAAGGGTTGGCGTGCGAGGGGACGCCATCGATCTCGTTGTACGAGGCCATCACGCTGCCCGCGTGGGCCTCTTCAATGGCGGCCTGGAACGGCACTAGGAAATTTTCGCGAATGATGCGCTCGGAATAGTTGCCGGGAGCAGTGTTAGTGCCGCCTTCGGGCTGTCCGTGAACTGCGAAGTGCTTGGCGGTGGCGACGACGTGGTGGCGGTCGATGGCGAACGAATCGCCTTGCAGGCCGGTGATGGCGGCGACGCCCATGCGTGAGGCCAGGAAGGGATCTTCGCCGTAGGTCTCTTCCGTGCGTCCCCAGCGCGGGTCGCGGGCGATGTCGAGCACAGGGGTGAAAACCTGGCCGATGCCGGCCGATCCGGCTTCATCGCCGGCAGCGGTGAAGACCTGGTGGACCAGTTCCGGGTCCCATGTGCTGGCGAGGCTCAGCGCCTGCGGGAAACTGGTGCTGCCGTACTCCATGAATCCGTGGAGGGCTTCGCCCATGAAGAGTTCGGGAATGCCGTGGCGAGTTTTCTCTTTCAAGTAACGCTGCACTCCGTTGCGGAGTAAGGCAGCTTTGCGGGCGGGGAAGACGAGATCTGCGTCCCACCAGCGGCTCATGGCAGCGCTCGCCGTTTGATCGGTGTAGGTGCCGGTCGGGTCGATGACGTGGACTCGATTGTCCCCGGCGGGCGCGATCTGGCCGATTTTTTCTTCCAGCGTCATGCGCGAGAGCAGGTCGGCGACCCGGTCATCGATCGGCAGAGCAGGGTTCTCGTATTTCGGAGTGTCCTCGGCCGGGGCAGCGCTGGTGGATTTTTCTTGTGCGGTGGAAGGCTTGGTGGATTTCTTTTGCGCGGTTGACGAGATGGAATAGAGCAGACTAAGGCAAAAGATGGAGCGGAGAAGAATATCGATTTTTCTCATGATGGGGAAGGATTTCTCCTTTGGGGACGGATAATGCTACTCCAAGATGCGGGGAGGTGTCAGTGAGAGTTCCCGGAGCGGATCGGTTGTGTGGGGACAGCCGCCTTCGGCTGTCCGCGGAGCGAAAGCTCCGCAGGGTGTCGTGATGCGGATCGTTCACGAACGGTGTTTTCGTTCGAGTTATTCGCGTCCGATGGCGGCAACGAACGTCGCCCTATCGGGCCTATCCTCAGCGCAGTCCGGCCCGCTATTTGATCAACCAAGACGATTCGCCACGGTGGCCTAGTTCGCATGTCAAACGCGATTGACTCCAAACCTCGCGGGCGAAAGCGCCCGCGCCACACGACACTCAGTGTGCGAGCTGCGCTCGTTCGGCGAGGAAGCTGTCCTGGCATTGCTTGGCGGAGGAAAGCAGCTGCGTGAACTCTGGCGTGTTGCGGAGTGAGGCGAACAGAGGGTCCTTCTGCATGGCCTGGTAGGCACAAAAGCGGCCATCAATGGCCGTCTTGAGCAGTCGCAATGAAGTGGCCTTTTCACCGCAGAAGGCCATCTCTGCTGCGAAGAGATAGCGGTTCTCGGGATCGGGATTGCTCTCAAGTGCCGCTACGACGTCGCTGCTTACCAGCTCGGACCCGGGGTCAGAGGACGTCGTCGACTGACGATTCAAACACGCCGTCCAGAACCTGGTCAGCGGCTGCTCCGGGACCAGCTTTTGAAGGGCGTCGCGGGCTTCCGACAGTTTGCCTTCGGCAGCGAAAAACGGAACTGCGTTTCTGTTGGCCCAGTCTGATCCCGCGTCCAGACGCAAGAAATCCGTCGCGCGTCCGAGGTTCCCCATCGACTTGAAGGTTAAGGAACACGAGCGGAAACCGAAATTTCCGGGAGCCAACGAAAGAGCGGTTTCACACTCCCGCGCCGATTCGTCGAGCAACCCGGCGTAACGCAGGACGTAGCCGAGGAAGAAATGGGCCCAGGCATTGCCGGGCTGGCGTTTCACCAGATCCGCCGCATCTTTGTAGGCCATGCCCAGCTGGCTTCGTTCAACCCGGTTGGCGATGAACTGGCCGGCGGCGTCAGCGAGGTTCGGGTCCAGAGCCAGAGCGCGTTCCAGGGCTATGTTCGATTTTTGAAAGCTGGACTCGCCACCGTTCGAATATTGAGAGTCCCAATAGTACCGGATACCCAACTGGCCCCAGGCTGGCGCATAGCTGGAGTCGAGCCCTACCGCGCGCTCCAGCATGATGATGGCATCCTTGTTGGGAGACGGATCATGCGGCATCGCCAGGCTACGCAGGTAGAGGTCGTAGGCTTCCTCGTTCTTGGGGCGAGTGCTGCTTTCGGTCGAGCCGGTGACTACTCCAAGCGCCGGGACGAGTCCCTGCTGGACTTTCGCGGTGATCTGGCTGCGCATGGCGATCATGTCAGGAGCGGCGACGGACATGGTGTCACGCCAGAGCGTGCGATTGTTGGCAACGTCGACCGCCTCGAGCGTGATCTGGAGTTGATTGCCTTCCTTCAGATAGTGACCGGTCACGATGTCGGTAACGTGCATCTCGGCGCCGGCCTGCAGCAAGTCGACGTTGGGCCCGATGTATTTGCTCGTAGTCGCGAACGGACGGATGGAGAGGGAGTGCACATAGCTCAGCGAGGTCGCGATTTCGTCGGGCAAAGCGAGACGTAAGAAATCGGCGTCCTTGTCGGCGCCCATGTTCTGGAAGGGAAGAACTGCGACGGTTGTAGGATTGGCAGAACTCGGCGTCTGCACGGTTTGTCGCTTCGAGTACCAAAAGAAGCCAGCCAGGGCGATTACCGCAACCGCGGCGACAGCCGCCGCGCTCTTGGTATAGGGACGGCCCACTGCTGAAAGGCCACTGGCACTGCTGGGACTGGCGGCAATCTGGCGGCCAGAGCTCGACGGTCCCGTCGCCGCACTCGATTCTCCGCTGGAGCTCGCGACTGGGGAGAGCGTGCGGCCGGTATCAGTGTCCCGCTTGAGGCGCTGCAGGTCGCTGCGCATCTCCGAGGCGTGCTGGTAGCGCAGGTTGCGGTCCTTTTCCAGCGCCTTGTTGATGATGTCTTCCAGACGAGGCGGTACGTCGCGATTCAGCCGCACCGGAGGCACCGGGGCGCGGTTCATGATGGCTTCACAGATGACGGCCGAGCTCTCGCCATGGAAGGGGACGTCGCCAGTGGCCATCTCGTAGAGCACTGCGCCGAATGAGAACAAATCGGTGCGGGAATCCAACTCGCGCGCCCGCACTTGTTCCGGCGACATGTAGGCGACCGTGCCGACCATCGTGCCTGGGCTGGTCAAGTGCGCCTCATCCAGAGTTTGCGTGTTTCCACCCAGGACCTGGCTCGACGAAGTGGCGGACGTTACCTTCGCCAGCCCGAAATCGAGAATCTTGGCGTGCCCGCGCTTGGTGACGAAAATGTTTGCGGGCTTGATATCGCGGTGGACGATGCCTTCCGTGTGGGCGGCATCGAGTGCGTCTGCGATTTCGATGGCGAGACTGAGTACTGTGTCACTGTCGAGAGGTCGGCCTGCGATGGCGTGCTTCAGCGTGACGCCGTCGAGGAACTCCATGGCGATGAAGGCTTGTCCCTCGTGCTCGTCAATTTCGTAAATCGTGGAAATGTTGGGATGGTTCAGGGCCGACGCCGCCTGGGCCTCGCGCTGAAAGCGGCCCAGTGCCTGCGGATCTTTGGCAACGTTGTCGGGCAGGAACTTCAGGGCAACGAAGCGGTGGAGTTTGATGTCCTCGGCCTTGTAGACGACTCCCATGCCGCCACCCCCAAGCTTTTCGACGATTCGGTAGTGAGAGATGGTCTGGCCGAGCATTCGCAGAATGCTAGTGGGTTGCTGGGAGGGAGTCAATTGAGAAGAGCTTCACGCGACGGTTTCTAATCGTCGGCGCTGACTGCGGATTCTCCGGCATTCGCGGGCGCGAGCGCCCGCGCCACACTGATCTCCTGATCTTTGTATTGCAGCTGGTACAGCTTGTAGTAGATGCCGCGATTCGCGAGCAGTTCCTGGTGCGTGCCCATTTCGCGGAGTTGGCCTTTGTGCACGACGATGATCTTGTCGGCGCGCTGGATGGTCGAGAGGCGATGGGCGATGATCAGCGAGGTGCGTCCTTCCACCATGCGGGCGAGCGCATCGCGGACTTTGAATTCGGTCTCGGTGTCGACGCTGGAAGTGGCTTCGTCGAGGATCAGAATTTTCGGCTCGTGCGCCAGGGCACGGGCGAATGAGATCAGCTGCTTCTGTCCGGTCGAGAGCGTGGAGCCGCGCTCGCGGACTTCTTCGTCGAAGCCGTTGGGCAGGGCGCGGATGAAGTCGCCAAGATTGACGTCTTCTGCTGCCCGCTGAATGTGCGCGTCCTCAATACGCTGCGTGCCCAGGCGGATGTTGCCGCCGATCGTGCCAGTGAAGAGGAATGGATCCTGCAGGACGACGCCGAAGCGGGCGCGCAGGTCGGCGAGGTCCATTTCTCTGCCGTCGACGCCGTCGATTCTGACTGCGCCTTTTTGAACATCGTAGAAGCGAAGGAGCAAGGAAATGAGGGTGGTCTTGCCGGCGCCGGTGTGACCGACTACGGCGACGGTTTCTCCGGGTTCGATGGCGAAGGTGACGTCGCGGAGGACCCAGTCGGGCTGGGAGTCGGCGTGGCCATTGCCGGAGGCCGCCTCGCTTCGCTTCGGCGGGACAGGCGAGGCGGCTGTCGCTACATAGTCCTTGCTCGGGGCCGCCGGGCTTCGCCCTGGCGGGACGGGCGAGGCGCCCTTCTCCACACGGTCCTTGCTTTCTTCGGGCACTTCTCTGTAGGCGAACCAGACGTGGTCGAATTCGATGCGGCCGGGGCCTGTGGGCTTCTTCGTCACGGCGGGTGAGACCACATCCACCGGAGTGTCCAGCATCTTGAAGATTCGTTCGCTGGCCGCCATTGCCGATTGCAGAATGTTGTACTTCTCGCTGAAATCCATAATCGGGCGGAAGAAGCGCATGGCGTACTGCGTG
>Ga0222749_10000092_pt1 | contig 52451 bp, 42 predicted proteins | sample IncBWH2Mmetat_FD_197234 | JGI IMG/M metagenome (GOLD analysis project Ga0222749, IMG submission 197234) | Metatranscriptome of lab incubated forest soil microbial communities from Barre Woods Harvard Forest LTER site, Petersham... | ecosystem: Environmental > Terrestrial > Soil > Temperate... | reverse complement strand
GTGCTTTCGCGCTGGCCGGTTGCGCCCGGTGGCGCGCCGGTGGGGATGTCTATGGATACCAAAAAACGCCGCCTGTTCATCGGCTGCCGCAACCCGCAGAAGCTGATCGTGATGAGCGCCGATGACGGCAAGCTGCTGGCCGATCTACCCATTGGCGCGGGTGTGGACGCTACCAAATTCTTCGACAAGCAGGCGTTTGCAAGCTGCCGTGATGGCTCGCTCGCCGTGGCCGGCGAGATCTCGCCAGGAAAGTTCGAGATCGTCGAGACCGTAAAGACGCCACTGGGCGCAAGAACCATGGGCGTGGACCCTCCGACCGATACAATCTACATGCCCACGGCCGAGTTTGAGGAAGCCAAACCCGGAGCCCGGCCTGCAGTCAAGCCCGACACATTTATGATCGTCGTCGTCGCCCGCCACACCGCCAAGTAGCGGAATACGGTTTTGGTTGAGTGGGCACATCCGTATCCGGCTGTGCCCATTCTGCTGTCCGCTATAACGAGCCCTTGCGTATCTGGATGCCGCCCACGTGGTTGCGGATCACGATGGCAGGGCCGCCGCCGTTAATCGTGCCTTTTAATTCCCCATCAGAAGACGCCTGCATGGTGATGGGAAACTCGGAATGAATTCTGCTCGTGTAGCCGTTCCCGCGCGCATCGAGGGTGGCCTTAATCGCTTCCGGCAGATAAAGGGTAATTCCGCCTCCGAGGGTTTCAAAGAAACTGTCGCTCGTAGGTTGGCCGGTGATTGCGGCCCGTATGGAGCCGCCCGAGGTCCTGGCCTGCACAGCGTTTCCGGCGGCGGCAATTTCAATGCTTCCACCCGCGGTTTGGGCTTCCACCTTGCCACTGATCCTACCCAGGGCGATGGATCCGCCGGCGGTATTGGCCTTTACATCGCCACTCACGTCGCCGCACTGAATGGATCCGCCGGCGGTGCGCAGCTCGGTATTGCCCTTCGCGCCGCCGAGATCAATATGGCCACCCGCCGTCTGGGCATAAACAGGGCCGCCGATCTTGCCGATGCTGAGATGTCCGCCTGAGGTCTGCGCCTCGACCTTGCCATCTATGTCTCCGATCTCCATATGTCCGGCGTAGGTGGCAAGGTCCAGGTTGAATTGCCTGGGCACGGTAATGGTGAAATCCATCTGCCGCAGGTTGCCGGCATAAGAAAGACAACGATGGTCGCGGCACAAACTGCGGCCGGCCCCGCCGCCTTCATCGGATGGCTCCCACCCGGTCTTGAACTTTGCCCGATAGTGGATCGTGTCGCCTTCCTGCGAGGCTTCGATCTCCAGATCGTCGAGGATCTTTTTGGCTTCCTCCGCCGTGAATGCGTGGACCTTGCGGTCCAATTGAATGGTTGCAGTTTGCGCCTCACCCGCCTTGACCGTGACTGCGCCGTACTCGGAGGCGAAGGTAAGAGTGCCTCCCGGGTGCACATTGAAGCTCTTTTGCGGATGATCTTCGAGTTCGTCACCGTATAACATCGGTGCGCGCAGGAGCAGCGCTGTGCATAACGCCGCTGACAACAAAAATAATGCCCTGATTCGGTTTTTCATAGAAAGCCTCCGATCCATTGGTCAGGAGGTTAGACGAACCTGCTTCTTCTGGGTGAGCCGGGAAAGTAGTGCGGGGTGGGGGGGGACTTGCTGCTGGTCAAAAAAAGGCATGGAAGAGAAGAAACAGCTAGTAAAATCAAGGCTTCCAGCGCCCGGGGTGGGGGGATAAGCTGGTAGTCTTTAGTCCGCAGTTCTCGGGACCCACATCGTGAGTGAATTTTCAAAGAGCTAAGAGACCACAGCCGCATTCTGGATGCGGCACTCTTTGCTTCGAGAAATAGTCCTGCCGTTCCTCGCGAACATGATGACATACAGTTCTTCAGGATTAAAGATTTTGATATCACGGTGATACCACTTTTTGGCCAAGGGTGATCACGGATTTAAAGACAAAGCCCCACGCGCGCAAGCTCTACTGCTTTTTCGTGGATGCAGTTTGCTTCTGCAACTCAGAGCGGAATGCCTGTTCCCGTTCGGCCACGTAGTTTTTGTAGCCCTCGGGATCAATATAGGGGTTCACTCCACCGGCGTTCAATTTTGCGGACATCTGAGCGTATTTGGCTTCCATTCCGTAGTAGTTCCCGTGCGCGCCCAGGAAAACATCACAGGGAAGCGACTTGAGCACCCCAAATCCGCGTGCGTAATCATCGGCGATCTCGGGATAGTGCGCGTTATTCACCAGCTTGTATCCCGGATTGACGTTGGGGCTGCCGACGATCACAACATCGTAAGTTTTGCCCGCCTCGCGAACTTCCAGGCTCCAGGTGGTACAACCCCGGGTATGCCCGGCGGTCTTATGGGCAGTCAGTACGGTATCGCCGAGCTTTACCTCGTCACCATCATGCAGCACGCGATCCACCTTGGTCGCCGGATACCACAGGCTCGGCGAGTCGCCGTACTGGAAGTCGCTCTTGCCGCCTGACTCGACCACGCCGACGTCGCCATCCATGACCATATATTTGGCGCCGGTCAGCTTCTTCAGCTCGGCGCTGCCTCCATCGTGGTCGAAGTGACCATGGCTGATCAGAAGAATTTTGACATCGGCGAAGTGAAACCCCAGTTTTTCAATGCTCTCGCGAATCAGCGGGACCGAACTTTTCAGATTGGCGTTAATCAGAATGTGCCCTGCGGGTGTCGTAATCAGGTACGAGGCCAGCCCCCGGCTGCCGACGTAATAGATATTGCCGATCATGCGGTGCGGGGGGAAGGGCTCACTCCAATCCGGGGAATCAGGTACTACGGCGTTAACTTGTGTGGAGGCATTAGCCGGAGTGGGGTTTGCTTGCGCGAACAGGCCGCCAGCCAGGACTAAGACCAGTGTAAGCATCATCAGTCGAATGAGCATATGTGGAATGAGTATACAGTTACTCCATTCTTGAGATCGTGGGAGAGCAACCTCTGGTCAGCGGGTATTCAGAACCAAAGTGAGATTATCCGCGTAGCCATCGTTATAGTAGGGTTCAACACGTTTCATGGAGAGTTCCAGAACGACGGTGTGCGTGCTCGGTGGAATTGATCCAGTAGCATGACGCGGCAGCAGACCGGTGATGGACTTGCGGTCGCGAGCCGTGACCGGGCCGATCTTGGAAGTTCCCAGGCTCCGGCCGTTTGCATCCTTGAAAGTTGCAGTCAGCGTCGCGGTGTCATTCTGATTGTGAAAACCACCGAGAAACCCTGACAATGTGAACCCCACCTTTTTGGCATCTATCAGTGAAGCACCCGCAGAAACATCAATACTTTGCGTGGCGCTCGCGAAGGCGCAGTTGTGACCGCCGGCGAAGAAGTTCTTTCCGCGATCGCAGCAAATCCTGGAAACGCGGATCGGAGTGCAAGCTGTCGAAGGCCGGCTCGACATTCAATAAGATGAGCCTGAACTCGCGCTGTGCCATTGCCTTCTGCAACGACTGAAGCGCCCGCTCCTTGTCGCCGGTTCTGGCGTATGCAATGGCAGCTTCTGTGGGAAGGTTTGCCTGGTTGGGGGATTCCTCGATGAAACGGCGGCGCATCTGCCAGTAGCCGGTTACCCCTGAGTTTTCATAGGCGCGGTTAATATCATTGAGAAATCTGGCGTTGTAACCGCTCAACTCCGCGGTGCGCTGAAACTCGGCAAGCGCTTCGGGATACATGGACTTTTCTTCATAGGCCTCCATGAGCCCCCCATGAGCGTAGAACAGATTAGGGTCCAACTCCTGCGTTCTCTTAAACTGTTCAATGCCCTGATCGTAATTTCGCGCATACACAAAAGCGCTGCCCAGATGGGCATTCATGGCCGGCGAGAGCGGGTCGAGTGACACCGCCTTCTTCATCTCTGCAATTGCTTCTTCATCCCGGCCCAGCGCTATCAGGCCAAAAGAATAGTAGTAGTGCGCCAGCGCAGATCCGGAATTCAACGCGATGGCGCGCTTGAATTCTGCTTCCGCGCCGGTCCAATCATAGTCATACCCTGCTTTGACCAGCCCCAAAGCAGCATGGGGCTCAGCCAGTGTCGGATCCAACTGCAAGGCTTTCTCTGCCGTGGTCCGGGCTTTAGGCAAAACCAATTTGGCCGGGACACCCACATACAGCTTACGCACGTAGGCGTCGGCCAAGCCGGCGTAAGCCGGGGCATAGTCCGGGTCTCGTTAGACATTCCAAAAGCTAAACATTTCATCGTTGAAAGGGAGGAGCTTTACTGAGCTCCTCCATAAATCCTTTGTATCCCAGGTTCCCATTTTGTTACTACCGTTTCAGAACGGCATCACATTTTTTTGCCTCGGTTGCAGCCGGCCTGCGGGCGTGCTTGAATCGCGACTCATTCAAGATACGCAAACAATTTCATTTCGGGAAACTGAACCGAAATGGTAAAACTATGCAGCATCAGCTCTGCTAAATATTCTCCAACTCATTACCGTAATTAAGTTACCCCTCATTACTTTTGAACAGGATCTCGAGCGGCTAGGTTAGTCTCTGCCGGCACAAAGGCCGGCTATTCCAGATCAAAAAAACATTTAAGGAGATCCCCATGAAGTCCAATTCGCAAAACAACAAATCCACCGCCGTTCTCGATCAGACAACTGATACTCCCGGCGTAACCTCGAACAAGCCGGCAGCGCCGTTGCCGCTTTGGTCCTATTTCCCGATCAATGCCACCATCGGCGACATTCCCTATGTTCCTTCGCTCTCGACTCCGGTTGCAGCCCTGTCAGCCGGCGAACTGTTGCAACTCTATTGTCTCGATCATGAGAACAGTATCTTTCTGCTTGAATCTCAGGGAAACGGTCCCTGGTCTGCCCAGGACCTGACCGGTGAAACCGACCAGTTCGCGCAGGCCCTCACCAACATTGCTGCTGTGATAATCGGCAACGGGCAGCAACGCGTCTACTATCTGTCTCCCGATAACAGGATCCACGAATTGCGTTTCGACGGCCAGTGGAAAGATCAGGAGATTCATGACACCGATGGCCGTCCTATAGCAGCGGCTGCCCACAGCCCGCTGGTTGCTTTCACCATCAACGGCCTGCCGAAGGTATATTTTGTTTCCACCGGCAATCACGTCCAGGAACTCGACTTCGTTGACGGCAAGGGATGGGTCAATAACGACGTGACAGATCAGGCCAGGCAAAATGACCGCGACACGCCCGATGCGCAGCCGTTGAGTTCGTTGACGGGCTTTGCCATATCCGACACAGACAAGCAACTACCGCGCGTCTACTTCGTCAGTGACGCAAACCAGGTTTGGGAGCTGGCTTGGAACAACGGATGGCACAGCCGCCAGGTCTCCGACCAGCCGCCTGCGCAGGGACAAACCTCGCTTGCCGGGATGACGGTCAAGGGCGATCCCCGCATCTACTACATTGGCGAGGGCAACTCAGTGCACCAAGCCAGGTACGATGCTGTCGCTGACCGGTGGATCAACTCCGATCTCAGCGCCGAAACACCACAGAAACAAAGGGCCGCAGCCCACAGTCCACTGGCTTGCGTAAACTTCGGTTCAACGCCCCGCGTCTACTACGTAGGCAACGATGCCTCGGTTCATGAGATCGATCTGCGGTCCGCCGGGCCCGTTGATCTCAACCTCACCAGCCTGACGGGGAACAAATTTGCCGCCGGGCTGACTCCTCTCACGGCCACGGTTCACAATGGCAGCTTGCACGTCATCTATAGCTCTCTCGTTGCCAACGTTACCGGACTGGCGCAGTTCTTCTCGCAACAGCCGTAACCCACGGCCGTGGTGTCCCACACGCGCGGCTAAGTGCGTGTGGGATTTCCCTGAACCCTGCAGTCACAATTCAGCTCGCAACGTGGCAGAAATCATAAGTACCAACCTAACCGCTTCGCCCTAATCCGGTCTAACCTAAACGAATGGAAGTAAATGATGCAGCCGTGGTGGCCCAGGTGCTGGCCGGCGACAGAGAGGCTTTTCGCCTCCTGGTCGAGCGCCATTCACGTCTCGTCTTTAGCGTGGCCTATCGCATGACTGGAGATCAACACGATGCCGAAGAGATCGTCCAGGAAACGTTGCTGCGGGCCTACAAAGGCCTGGATCGGTTCGAGCTTCGTTCCAATTTTGGCACGTGGGTCTACCGAATTGCGACCAATTGCGCGCTGGACCTGCTGAGGAGGAAGAGTCACATGAAAGATACATACCAGATTGCCGACAATCCCGATCCCGACCAAGACGAGGTGCAACTGCCGGCCCCGTCGCCAGGTCCGGAACGGCTTCTGCTCAGCGCCGAGGTGAAAAAGAAGTTGGCGCAGGCGCTGGAGTTGCTGACGCCAACCGAGCGCGTGGCTTTTACCATGCGTCACATGGAAGGCCAGTCTATTGAAGCAATCGGCGAGGCATTGAATTTGAAGGTCAGCGCCGCCAAGAACAGTGTCTTCCGCGCCGTACAGAAGCTCCGGCAGCAGCTTGAACCTTTACGAGACTGGGCCCCCGGCTCGCCCCTCGGAGCAGGGCAGGAGTCTGGCCAATGAATCACCTGAGCGAACAACAGATCATCCTGCACTACTTCGGCGATGCCGAAAGCGAGGAAGAAATCCGCAGCCACCTGGCCCAATGCCATGCGTGCCGAACTGAGTTTGAGGGTGTGCAGTCGCTGCTGGGAAAGATAGAGCCAACCGAGGTCCCGGAGCCCCCTTCGTTTTTCGAAGAAAAGATGTGGCTCAACTTGCGCGACCGCTTGCCGGCGAAGCGCTCCGGGTTTCGGCAATGGCTGCGGGCGCCGAAGAAATGGGCTTTAGCCCCAATCGCAGTCTTGTTGCTTGCCGCGGCGTTTATGGCCGGCCGATTCTGGCCGAGGCCGCCGATCGTCGCTCTCAAACCCAACCCGCAGCTTGTGGTGCTGGTAGCTGTAGGCGATCACCTGGAGCGTTCGCAGATGCTGCTGGTCGAGATCATGAATGCCGACACGAACGCCGGCCACGCATTGGATGTTTCAGACGAACAGCAACAGGCGCGTGATCTTCTCGATGCCAATCACCTGTACCGGCTGAGCGCGCAACATGTAGGTGATCCTCAGGTCGCCGGCGTGCTCGACGACCTGGGACGGGTGCTGGCCGAGATCGCCAACGGTCCATCCGAGCTCTCGCCGGACGAGCTGAAAGAGATTCGCACGCGCATTCAATCGCAGGAGTTGCTGTTCAAGATCAAAGTCATTGACTCGCAAGTGGATTCCAAAGTACGCCGGCAGGAGCAGGCTCCCGCCGGCGATAACAAGATTTAGAGAGGTCATCAACAAAAATGAATCGCAGAATTCTTTGTTCCATGATTCTTGCAGTGCTTGATTTGGGCCTCGCTGCTCAAGCCGCTACTCCCGCTTACGCTCAGGCACAAACGGAGCCTCCATCCTCATCATCCTTCGTTGCGTCGCAGCCATCATCCGATAAGGCCAGTGAAGAAGAAGACGCTTATTCATCCGGCCAGAACGCTCTGAACGACGGTGACTACGACAAGGCCGTCGGGGCCTTTGACTCCGTCATCAGTGCACGCGGGAAAAAGGCTGACGCAGCCATGTACTGGAAGGCATACGCTCTCAACAAAGCAGGCAATAAGGCACAGGCACAGGCCACGCTGAATGATTTGCGCACCAGCTACCCGCAGAGCAGGTGGCTGCGGGACGCGTCTGCACTTGAGGCAGAGATGAAAGGAGTCGCCAACGCCAACGTAGATGTCGCCGGATGCAACGATGAGGAGACCAAACTGATTGCTCTGAACGCCCTTATGAACTCTGATCCGGAGAGGGCCTTGCCCATTCTGGAGAAAGTCATTCACAGCAACTGTTCGTCGAAGATGAAAGACAAAGCATTGTTTACGCTTGCGCAGAGCAATTCTGAGAAGGCCCAGCAGGTCCTGCTCTCGCTGGCCAAAGCCAACAATGATCCGGATTTACAAGGCCGGGCGATTCGCTACATTGGGATGAACGGGACTCCAGCCAATCGCACCATTCTGCGCGACATTTACAACAACGCAACCGATCCCAACATCAAGAAAGCCGTGTTCAAAGCCTGGCTGATGTGTGGTGGAAAAGAAGATGTGCTGGCGGTGGCGCGCAACGAAAAATCGCCGGAGCTGCGGCGGGAAGCCATCCGCTATCTGGGGATGATGGGCGGCCGCACCGAGCTGCGGGAGATATACAAGAGCTCACCCGACGCCGAAACCCGCGAAGACGTCGTCCATGCCATGTTGTTGAACGGTGACGCGGAGGGCCTGGGAGAAATCATAAACGTGGAGAAGGATCCCAAGGTTCTGTCATCAGCCATCAAGACCCTGGGACTGGTTGGCGGCCAAGAGAGCGTGCGGACGCTGGTGAATGTCTATAACTCCCACTCCGATAATGAAATCAAGAAGCAGGTGATCAACGGGCTCTTCCTCCGTGGCGCAGCCAAAGAGCTGGTTGACCTGGCGCGCAAGGAAACCAATCCCGAGCTGAGGCACGAATTGATCGCCAAAATGTCGCTGATGAAATCACCGGAAATCACCGACTACATGATGGAACTGCTCAACAAATAAGGATGACGCCATGAAGACTCTACTCAAGCCTGTTTTGCTCGCTGTTCTTGCATCTGTGCTGATCAACGGCGCCTTGGCGCAGAAACCCCGAATCACCAACGCCAAAGTCCAGGAGCTCTCGCTCTCCGGCGCCGACCTGAAGACAACTGTGAATTCCCTGGTCGAGAAACAGGTTTCGCCCGGCTGGATCGGCTACCGAATTCCGGTCGAGGCCAAAGAGCGCAGCATGTGCTGCTTCGATTCTGTGGACCAGCTCTCCGGCTCGGCCGGCAAGTGCTGTATGGGCTGCCGCATGGATTCTGACAACGGAGGCGGATTCTCCGGCACGGCCTCTGATTGCTCGCCCCCCGAACCGGTTCCCTATGCCTTCCTGTTTCTCAGAGTGGAAGACAAGCAGATCGGCCGAGTGCGCGTTTTCAGCGCTGAATGCCCACTGGATTTCACTGGTCTTCCGCTGACCTGGCTCGAAGACGTCAAGCCAGAGCAAAGCGTCGAACTGCTCACCGGTCTGGCAATGTCGGGCGACGCCGAAGAAACCTCGGGAAAGAAGCAGCGTGCCGATAACGCCATCATGGCAATTGCCATGCACGACGCGCCTGCAGCCGACATTGCTTTGGAGAAACTCATCCAGCCAGCGCAGTCTGAGCGGCTGCGCGAAGAGGCGATCTTCTGGCTGGGAGTCGAGCGCGGTAAGAAGGGCGTCGAACTGCTGCACAAATACGCAAAAGACGATCCCGATGATCGCATTCGCGAAAAGGCAACGTTCGCATTCTCACGAAGCAAGGAGCCCGAAGCGCTGAAAGATCTTATCGGAATGGCGCGCAGCGACGCCAGCCCGCGCGTGCGCGGCCAAGCCATCTTCTGGCTCGCGCAGATCGGCGGCAAGAAAGAGGCCGCGCAGATCACCGCGGCCATTGAAAACGATCCCGAGACCGAGGTCAAAAAGAAAGCGGTCTTTGCCCTCTCCCAGATGCATAACGAGGATAGTGTGCCGTTGCTGATCAACCTGGCCAAAACCAACCGCAATCCGGTCGTCCGCAAGCAAGCCATCTTCTGGCTGGGACAAAGCCATGATCCCCGTGCTCTCGATTTCCTCGAGGAGCTGGTCACGAAATAGGAGGCTGGCGGTTTGCGACAAGACGCTCTGGAAAACAGCCGTAAATTCTGGGGGCTTTGGCGAATCTTTGGACCAAAAGCCCCCTTCTCATACCCTTTATGCTTCAATTTCGTCTGTTATTAAAGTACTTGCGGTTTTTCTGAGTACCGGGGACTGAGTACTCACTGGTTTCCGGCATCCAAATTCAGGTATCCTGAAACTCATATGGGCATTCGCAAAACGTATTTCCTGGCCTTGATTCTGGCTGGGCTGGCGCTGTTTACAACCTCCTGTGATACAGGGGAGAAGCGCACGGCCAAGACTACTCCGCCGCCACAGGCATTGGCTCCGGCCATTGCCGCTCCTACTCCGACGCCGGCCCCCAAGGTCCTAGTCGAAGAGCAGCCTGCTCCTAAAGTTGATCCGGTTGAGACCATGGTAGCCGCCGCCGAGAAGGAGTATCAGGAAGGGCGGGCCAACTACACGGCCGGACACCTCGATGCCGCCAAGCAGAATTTCGACCGGGCATTCAATAACCTGACTCAGGGACCAGTTTCCATCAAGACCGATGAGCGCCTGCAGGAAGAGTTCGACAAGATTGTCGAGGGCACCAATCAGCTCGAACTCCAGGCCCTGAAGCAGGGCGACGGGTTTACCGAGCAGAAGTCCGAGCCGGCGCCGATTGACGAAGCCAATGCAATCACCTTTCCCGTAGATCCCAAGATCAAGGCAGCCGCCGAAGCCGAGTTAAAAGAGACCCACTTCGACCTGCCGCTGACCATGAATGATTACGTGGCCGGCTATATCAACTTCTATGCCAACTCTCCCCGAGGACACGCCACCGTAGAGCATGCTTTCTCGCGCGCCGGGCGCTATCGCGACATGATTCAGCGAGTACTGCGCGAAGAAGGCGTTCCCCAGGACCTGATTTATCTGGCGCAGGCCGAATCGGGATTCCATCCGCTCGCCCTCTCTCGCGCCGGGGCCCGCGGCATGTGGCAGTTTATGGCCAGCCGTGCCTCGGGCTACGACCTCACCCGCAACTGGTGGGTTGATGAGCGCCAGGACCCGGAAAAATCCACGCGCGCGGCCGCCCGGCATCTCAAGGATTTGTATAGCCAGTTCGGCGACTGGTACCTGGCCATGGCTGCTTATAATTCCGGTCCAGGAAACGTGCAACAGGCGGTGCAGCGCACCGGCTTCGCCGATTTCTGGGAGCTCTACCGCAGGAACGTGCTGCCGAAAGAAACCAAGAATTACGTGCCGATCATCCTGGCCATGGCCATCATTGCCAAAAACCCCAAGCAATATGGTTTGGATAACATCCCGCTCGACTCCCCCTTACAAATAGATAAGCTGACCATTGACTACCCCGTGGACCTCCGGCTGGTAGCCGAATGCGTGGATATCTCCGTGGATGACTTGCAGGACCTGAATCCCAGCCTCTTGCGCATGACTACCCCCAAAGAAGGCACCTTTGAACTCAACCTGCCCGCCGGAACCAAAGATAAATACCTGGAAGCCATAGCCGCCATTCCCGCCGAGAAGCGGGTATGGTGGCGTTATCACAAAGTATCCAGTGGCGAGACCCTGGCCTCGATTGCCAAGGAATATAAAACCACGCCTGCAGCCATCACCGAAGTGAACGGCCTCACCGCCGATGAGATATTGCCCGACACTAAACTTATTATTCCCATTGCCGCGGGCAAACATGCGCCCGGTGATGTTGAGACTTTGGTTTTTTCCAAACATCCCACGCGTTACCGGGTGCGTCGTGGCGATACCGTGCTTTCAGTCGCCGATGATTTCGGCGTGCCGCCGGAAAAACTCCGCCAATGGAACCGTTTAAAAGGCAATGAACTGCGCAAAGGAAGCCGCCTGTTGATCTATCGTCCTTTGCCTGGTGCCAGGGCAGAAACGGAGCCCCGGTTTGCATCTAAGTCCCATAAAAACAATAACTTACAAGTAGCTGCCAAGACCACCCAAACCACTCCGAGCGGACGCACAACCCATACGGTTCGCGAGGGTGAAACTTTGTATAGCATTGCCAACGACTACGGCACTACCGTGGATGCTCTCAAGCGCGAGAACAAACGTGCCTCTGCGCTGCTGCATCCCGGAGATGTGCTGATCATTAAATGAGTACGTGTAAAGACACTTGTGTTTTTACGCGCTTTGATTACACTTTCCTTGTTGACTTACAAATGTCGGCTGCTATAATCCGCGCCGTATTCATTTGTACATTTTTACAAGGCATAATGTTGTGTACCCGGCTTCCGATGCAAAGGGCTTTGCGTCCGGACCGGAATTTATGAGGAGGATAGAATGAGCTTCGACGACCTGACCCTCTACGGACGCAATGACGACGATGAAGACTTCGGCGACATGGGTTCCAGCTATGGAGATGCCACCGAGGAATACGAGGAAGAAGAGGAAGAAGAAACGACCGAACCCTCCGGCGGAGTAGGACCTGCGACCACTGGTTCCTACAGCGAGCCCGCTGGCGGCGAGTACGGCAAACCTGCCGGGGATGGCGGCAAACCCGCCAAGAAATCCGGTGGTAAGAAGGCAGCCAAGAAGAAAAAGAAACCAGCCAAGAAGTCGGCGGCCAAGAAAGGCAGCTCCGGCGCAGGCAAGAAGAAATCCAAGAAAAAGGCTTCTTCTAAAAAATCCAAGAAATCCAAGAAAAAAGACAAGAAAAAGAAGAAAAAGGGCAAAAAGAAATAAGGTTGCTCCCCTCTTCTACTTGGCAGTATCCCAAAAGTATCAAAAAGCCGCAGAGTTGGTCTGCGGCTTTTTGCATTTTTAGGCGGCGTCTTCAAGCATCAAGCATCCGGCTAGCAGCATGCCGGTTGCTTCGATTCGCAACCCGAAGTTCCCTTGGAGCTTGCAGCTTAGGACTTGGAGCTGGATTACTTCCTGCCCTGTACTACGTGAAGGCAGCGCCCGTAGAGTTCCAACAGGTGGCCGGCGTAGTCTTCTGCTTTTACGGTGGATGCCCCCTGAAAGCCCGCACCTGCGGCGACCCCACGCCCGTAACCGGTGGTGATGGCAACAAACTTCATCAGGTCCAGGGCAATGTCTTCATTGCGGCGTGCGCCCAAAGTAATGCTCCCCATCTCTTCCATAAATCCTCCCAGCGAATTCGTAAATACGAATTGGATTCTACGGGAAAGCAGTTTCAAGTTTCCAGTTTCAGGTTTCGAGGCCGGACTATTGCTTTTTGCCTTTGAAACTTGAAACTCGCAACTGCCTTCTTGCTTTTGCCTTTGAAACTCGGAACTTGAAACTCGAAACTGCTTTCTCTTTTTATTTGCCTATTGCCAACTCGGGTGTGAGGGCATAGGATACGAAATTAGTGGTCGTCGCGCCAGTCTACGGCATTTCAGCCGAGGCTCCTCAAGGGCGACGTTCACGCCGTCAGCAGTGCCCTTTAAGCCTTTTAAGTGATATCGGCCCCTTTTAGTCCTATAAAGACACGCCCCTTGGAAGCGTGTCGTCTACTCATGTTGCGCGTTTACCCAAAATACCGTTAGTACAGGGAGAGATGGTTATGGCCTGGTACGCATACTGCATTACAGAGCAGCAAGCATTTCAAGGCGAAAACAGGGCCCGTCGGCCTTTCGTCATTGATGAAGTTCGGGGAATTGGGGATAGGCAGGTTATGGGCTATCCCAGCGGTGAGTTAGCCGTCATTGTCAGCGAATACAAGCGTTCCAACGACCTTGATCAGAAGGCCATTTTGGAACACCTCAAAGTCGTGGCCGAGTGTTTCCGCAGCGCAACGGGTTCGAATACAACCGTCCTGCCCTTCCGTTTTGGGACAATCTTTGACACTGATGAAGCCCTGCGCCGCGCGGTGCGGGCCAATCGTAAGGCTTTTCTGAACGGCGTTGACCACCTTCGCGGGAAGGCGGAAATGCATCTGAAACTCCTGGTCAAAGACGGTTCGGTTCGAGAGGCATTGGAAGAGGTGGTTCTGCCGGCTACCGTTGGCGGTGCATACCTTACCAAGCTGCGGGAAAAAGCCGCCCGCCTGCGCGAACGCCAGACTAAAGCCCGCGCCATTTCGGTGCAGGTACACAAGCTATTTAACCCGCTCGAAACAGAAGTAACTTGTAAAAAGGTAGACTCCGGCGGAATGCTCATTGATATAGCCCACCTGGTAGATCACAAACAAATTGAAAAATACCAGGCGCGTTACAATTCCGCTGCCCGCCAGTTTAAAGATTGTGAATTGGCCATCAGCGGTCCCTGGCCTCCGTATCATTTCTTGCCCGGCAAGCTACGAACCGTAGCGAATTAGACTTCAACGCGAATGTTCTTAGAAAGGCGCGGCTGAATGCTGCGCCTTTTGCATTTTGTCTCGTGCTCGTCTGTATCCCACCCCTTGGGATAGGGCCTTTATGGTGAGATAACCAGCAACCCTGCCTTGTACTATCGCTGAAGCTGCCCTTGCAGCTTTTGGGTTGCAACCCGTCTTTTCTCTGAAACGTTCTGTCAGCGCGAAACACTATGGCTCAAATCCAAACTGGAAAGGCAGGGTGAGTCAATGGCATGCAAAAGCGGAACGATCTCGCTGGTGTACGACGTGAACGGTAAACCGACCGGAGAATTTGATCTCCATTGCGCAAACGGTTGCACGGAAAGGAATGAAAAATGCGACTGGGTTGAACACTTCCACTACAAAAGCCCAAGCCTGGTGGGAGTGAGTGCTGTTTTCTGTCACTGTACCAGGATCTACGAAGGTGGCAAGGTGGAGCACGTTACATCTGGGAATCCCCCAGGAAGGCTGACCCGGTGTGATGAGAGCGCGGGCATGCTTTGGATCACAGAGGGCGATGTCTGCAAAATGGTGCCACATTGCTTTGGTGGATGCGATGATGATGACTACGAATGCAAGGTGAAAGAACCGCCCCAAGAAGAGTGGAAAACCATTGAAGGCGGCCCATTCCCCAGGAGAGTGCGGGTTGTGACCTGGGAATGCGCCTGCCAGTTGAAACAAAAGTAAAAGCAAGCCTAAGCTAGAGGCTGAAAAACCAAACAGGTATACCGGTGCCGTGCTGGGCTGCGCCTTTTGCCCGGCGCTGAGACTTCAAAGGGAATGTTCTTAGAAAGGCGCGGCTGACGGCTGCGCCTTTTGCATTGTCACTCACCTGTATCATCCTCGGGAAAAGGCAACTACGGGGTGACTGCCCCGCCTACGTTCACATTGAATGAAAGCACACCGTTGGCCGAGGTGGTGAACGCGCCTCCCCCAGCAGGTGCAACTGTCACAGTGTGTTGGTTGCTCGCCACATTCACGATTATGTTGTAAGTGGTGTTAGGGGGCAAGTCCGTAATTACGTGATGGGTTTGCGCGGCTGGGACAACATAAACGAGTGTTCCCGTTGCATTCTGCCCGAAGGCGGCCGAACCTGCCAGCACTACAGAATTTCCCGCTCCTACGGGAGACGCCAACAACGCTCCCAGCACCGAGCCGCTGGTAACGTTGACCGGCGTAGCGTTTGCCACCTGCTCCGCGGTATCGGAAAGATCGAACACCGTGAGCCAGCGCTGGTTGGCATTGGCCGGGCCCGGCGGACGCACCTCCAGCCGCCAGATCTTGCTCCAGGTAAGAGGATCGGGAGCAACATGATCAGTTACGTTCGTCGCACTATTGGCGGGCAGCACGGTAGTCACCGAACCAGAGAAGCTCCCAAAGGTTACGTCGTAACGGTGTTCACCAGCCGCAGGAGGAGTAGCTGCCACGGCATTGGCCGGGAAGTGGAACGCCAGATATTGGTCGTAGGCAGCGTTGCAGATGGTGGTGCGGTCATAGACCACAAACTGGTTGGGCCGCAAATAAACAATCTGCCGCGACCAGGAGGAAATTGGCGGGCCGCAGACAAAGGGGCGGTAGGTGTCTTCCAGATACTCGCCTACTGCCAGCACGTAGGAATTGCCATCTTCGAAGCGGCTGATGTTGGTCCTGACGCCGTCGACCCGGCCCAACGAATACTGACCATAGTGCTCGAGAACATTCCCGCCATTATCCAGGTTCCGTACCTGGAACGTATTGTTGAGCTTGCGGTTGCCTTGAGTATGGTCGGCATCCCAGTTGCCATAGTTGTCGTCATAGATTGCGCTTTCGCCCGGGTCGCCGTTGGGTTGGTGTGTAATCCAACCCGATACATTCACCAGCAGAGGATTCTTGCCTTTCACCAGCGCCAGCGAACCCGAATCATAGGACTGTTCGCCCTGACCAGGGGCGTTGACATAAGGCCCCGAGGTGAATGACATCCACACCGCGCCCGTGCTCCAGTCTGACCGGGCGGACGCGATGCTGATTCCGGGCGCGAGATAGGAGCGTGGCAGCGTGGTGTAGTCCTGTTCGGGGGCGTTGTTGTCCCAGAAAAGGAATTCGATCCAGGGGTCAGCCTGGCCGGTTTGACTGGCGATAACAGTCTTCACATCGCGTGCATACTTGTGCATCATGGCTGCGTGCGGGCTGTTCCACATGCCCAGGAAGCCCGCAAGGAATGAGTAGAGGTTAGGCTCTGCCGTTCCCGGCCACAAGCTATCGCCGCGGGTGTGAGTTGTGCCGCGGTCGTCAATGAAATCACGGCTCGGCCAGGTGAAGTGCATGAGGTAGTCACCGGTGTCGAGCGGGAATGTGTAGGGGTTATTGGTATCGTGAATCAAATCCAGGCCCTTGGCGGTTCTGGCAGCCAGGGTTGGCAGCGCCTGATTCATCGTACCCAGCGGGCCATAGTTGGCAAAACCTTCCGGCCAGCCTCCGCCGATCATGTTGAGGTTGTAATAGGGCGCGACCCGCGCGCCATGCTGGTTGGTGTACCAGTCATTCCAAAGAGCATTGCCATTGGGATTGTCGCCTTGCGTGGCAATCGCGGCCATGCCTTTGGCGTCGTAGTAGCCGGCAAAGTAGTTGCTCTGCGGGTGCTCATATTCAAAGGAATTGTTTTCAAAGTCGCTGATCCACATGTTCAGGTCGTTATACACCTGCGCTTGCTGGCTGGCGTTCATCAGGTCGTGGAACCAGTCGTAGCCGATTCCCAGGGCCCCGCCGTAGAAGCGGATGCCATATCCGCTGTCGCGGTTCTGTATGGGGCTTCCGCCCACCAGTTGATGCGCCGGGTCAGACATTTTCATCAGGACATCCACACCCTTGGCGCCATATAAAGCAGCGTTGGTTGGATCGAACGTGCGCGCCACCTGATAACACAATCCCACTGAAAGCAGCGCGTAATAGTAGTCGCTGCCCTGATAGCCTTCGCCGATATTCGGGAGATTGGGATAGCCGTTCTGGTCGGGGAAGTTGACGCTTCCGCCGTTGTAGGAATCGCAAACGCTTTTTAATGCTACCCATTCCGGCGTGTTGGCCTGTGCCCGTGCGCGTAACCCCGCCAAGGTTGCCCCATCCAGAATGATGCGCGGATGCGCGCCCGTAATCGCCCCGGGTGTGGTCGCATTGCTCTCATTGGAATACGGCGAATCACCGCTGGTGTTGGTGGCACGCACGCGGTAATAGTATTGCGTCGTAGCCGACAGCCCGGAATCAATGAATCCCGTACCGTTCGCACCTGTAGTCCCAATCTGTATATAGGTCCCGGCACTACCGATCTTGCGCTCGACTTTGAATCCGGTTTGATTGTTGGCGTTGTTGATCCAGGAGAGGATGATCTCTGAACTGGTGACGGCGAGTGCTGCCAGGTTACTGGGCGGGGCAGGGAACTGCGGTGGATTCACCGTGAGAGAAGCTGTAGAAGGCGCGGCTCCCGCGATGGCGGCTGTGATCGTGGTTGTACCTTGCCCACGACTTGTCGCCAGGCCCTGCGAGCCGGGCGCATTGCTGATGGTGGCCACTGCCGTGTTCGATGAACTCCAGGCGACGGCGCGGGTCACGTCCTGTGGACCTCCGGCCCCGAAGGTTGCGGTTGCCTTGAATTGCTGTGTTCCGGCAAAGGGAATGGCCTGACTGGCCGGACTCACCGTGATCGTCGAGACTCCTACCAGAAGCGTAGTTGATCCTGTGAAAGCTCCATGCCTTGCCGTGATGGAGGTAGTCCCTTGTCCGGTGGTGGTGGCCATGCCGCTTTGCGCATTGATGGTAGCCACCGATGGGTTCGAGGAACTCCATGTAACCGAAATTGCTTTACCAGTCTGCTGGGCACCCCTGAAGAAGCCGGGAGCCGACGCTGTGAACGCCTGGTTGCCACTGACCGCGATGGAAGGATTGGCCGGGCTAATCTGGATCCGCACCGGACCAGCCTGTCCCCGGCACCGGGCCGCACTCAACATGAAAAATAAACCGCAAAGAATGAAGGGCAATCCAATCGTGCCGGCAAGCACAACAAATCGCTTCAACAGTCTGGTTTCGCGCATCGGCTCCTGCTTTTTCGTCAAAAAATCCTAATAGAGTCCTGGGAGAGGCCTTTCCGGACAGGACGATTCGCACACACTGACAGCCCTGTGAGTTCAATCCTTCGTGCAATATTTTGGGAAAGGAAAGGCAGATTCATTTGTATCAGCAGCGTCAATTTTGCGTCAACGATATTGCTTGCCCCACCTCACACACTGGTACAGTTTTGGGAGTGTACGTTAGAACATGGATGGCGTAGTACCAGCATCGTCGTGGAAAACGAAAATTCTTTTCCAGGAAAAGGTCTTCCACTAAAAAGGCGCGGTGCTCGGCTGCGACTTTTGCCCGGCGCTCATCTGGGCTACGGCACGGGTGGGAAGTCCGGGCGCGAACTTTCCTGGGTTCCCAGAGGAAGGAACACATTCCACGGGAACATTTTTTCACTCTGTCATCCTGAGCGTAGCCGCGCTTCGCGGCGTAGTCGAAGGACCCGAGGATGTCTCATTCGCCCATGCCGTTGCAAGGCATTCTCTGAAGAAACCCTCAGGCTCTTTCCTTGGAGCTGTTTTTAATCCCCCACTTGCTGAAGAAGCCGCATAGCTGCTAAGTCGGCAGTAATCAGGGACATACCGCGTAAAAATGATGCACTTACAGCTAGTGTCTGACGGTCGTCTATGCCGTCTTACGAGTGTTGCTCTCATTTTTCAAAGACCTCGAACTAAAGCGGCATGCTAAATGCCGTCAGCCAATTATGAATCATAAACCTCGCAGAATGAGCTTTTTGATATCAGTATGATACCACTCTAGAAAACTTTCTTTTCTTTCGCTGCATTGAAAAGAACCCCTCCGGCGGGGGCGCGCTGAAGATGATGTGGGAAAACACACAGTTCTCAGTGGCGTTCACGGCCCAGCAATAGTTTTCTTGGAGTTGTTCTTTAAGTCTGTCATCCAGAGCGTAGCCGCGCTTCGCGGCGAAGTCGAAGGCCCCCGACAACATCTCGTTCGCCTATGCCGCTTCAGGGCATTCTCTGAAGGACCAAAACATCCGCGCGATCCGTGAAATCCGCGGTTGCTTTTGGCGCGGCAATCGAACCAACTATCTTGCCACTTGCTGCTTCAGCTCTTTGAGCTCCGTTTGATATTGGGGTCCCAGCTTCGGGTCCAACTCGATAGCCTTATTCAAGTCACCCAGCGCGCTCTGGAAGTGTTGTTTGCCTTCGTAGGCGTGGGCGCGGATCACGTATGCGTTGGCCAGCTTGTAATCCAGGTGGATAGCCTGGTTGGCATCTTCGATGGCGTGATCGAAATCGCCTTTCATCCGGTAATATTCGGCCCGCGTAACCAGCGGCTCGGTATCGTTGGGATCGAGGCGAATGGCCTCGGCCAAGTCCTGAAAGCAGTGATCGTAGTCGCGCTGCACGAAGTAGACCGCGGCCCGCAGTTCGAACGCGCTATGACCTTTGGGATCAAGACGAATGGCCTCGTTGTAGTCTGCGATGGCGGGCAAGTAGTGGCCCTGGTTCTGGTAGATCATCCCCCGGAAAATAAAGGCTGGAGCGAACCCGGGATTCAGGCGGATGACCTCGCTGTAATCATCCAGCGCGTTCTGCTGGGCGCCTTTGCGCTGGTAGGCCAGCCCCCGGCTGCAGAACGCTTCCACATATTGCGGATTCAGGCGGATGGCCTCGCTGTACTCCTTGATAGCTTGATCGTAATCATTCTTCGCCACGGCGGCCTCGCCCCGGTTGAATGCGTCCAGGCCGGGGTTGGAGTGCGAACACGCCGCGAGCAGCAGCACGGCGACCGGTAACATGCGGAGAAATCTCATGGGAAACCTCATGTCCAGCGAGAGTCCAATTACAAACTGGATACCGGGTGCTGTCAAATGGCCTGTCTTACACTAAGTTATTCTGGATTTCGGCCGTAGGATCAAGATCAGCTCTTCAGATTTCAGGCGCGCTTTACGCTTGAGATTGTTGCCCCCTAACGTACTGAATCGGCCAGCAACTACTTTAGCCGTCACTTGGAAACGCCGTTCGGCCAACTCTCTGATTTCCTCGCCTGACAGGCCATTGCTGCACTCTGCATTTGGAAATGTAAACAGAGCGGTGCACTTTGATTGACAAACCTTCCATCAGCTTAATCACAGCCGAGGTGGATTGCCCTTTGTTGCTGAAGGCTGACTGAGGACGGTTCACAAGAGGAGGATAAGGGCACGAAGAAAGCAGTGGCCAACCGCCCCAAAGCCCGGGGGCTTTTTCCTGAGAACTGAGAACCGAGGACTGTCTCAGACTACGGCGTGACTGCCCCGCCTACGGACCTTGCAGGATCGAGGGGGACTCATTTTTTGATCTCGAGGGCGCCTTGGCCCTGTGAGCCCGCCTACGTTGGCGAGCTGCGTAAGCTGCGACCTTGAGGCGGTTCCCGCATAGTTGCATGCTGCACCAGCGTCGCGTCCCCTTCTTGCTGGTGTCATAAAAGTGCAGTACACACTGATCACACTTGCGGACGCGGCTGCGCTCTACACTCGCGAGCAACGTCGCTATGCTGTGCGCCAGCGGGGCAAAGAAGTCTTCGGGTTGGCGCGCTTTGAACCACAGCTCGGTCGCGGACCCGCTTCCGCCCGTCTTCAGCCTGGTGCGCATGGGATGCTCCGCCATGAGTCTATTGAGTTTGTCTACGGTGGAGTGACGAACTGCACCGCCACCCTCCCACGCAAGAACCTGCTTCCTCAGTTTCTCCCGCAGTTCACGTATTGCTTCCAGGGTGCGCTGAGCTCGGGCCGATTTTTCCCATTTTTGCCGAAGATTCGCCGCGTCGCGAGCACTGAGCAGCTTAGCCGCCTGAAACCAGCGCAAAAGCGCGTTGAAATCAGGCAGTAACTCCATGGGCTCGCCGTTCTGGAGAGGACGCGTGTTCAGCAAATCCAGAGCCAACTGGTTGCCGACGAAGAGGAATCCGTCTCTCCAGTCGGAATTGTGAATTGTCTTAACCCGGCTCATATTTCGACCTGAATAAAGTATAACACCGATAATGAATCTTTTTAAAGGTTAGCTAATCTGATGTTAAGAACGTGCAAAACGTTCTGAAACGGCGGCCTAATCAAGCGGCCGCCCCATCCAATCTTCTAAGGAGACGCACTATGATCAGGTATCACCATGCCATCGTCGACGGCTTCAAGATTTTTTATCGTGAAGCCGGTCCTAAAACCGCACCCGCCATTCTTTTACTGCATGGCTTCCCCACGTCGTCGCACATGTTCCGCGACCTGATTCCGGCCCTGGCCGACCGCTACCATGTGGTCGCACCCGATCTGCCGGGCTTCGGCTTCTCGGACGCACCCGATCGCAAACAGTTCCGCTACACGTTTGAGAACCTGGCCAAGGTCATCGATGGCTTCACCCAGACAATCGGGCTGGAGCGTTACGCGATTTATGTCTTCGATTACGGCGCGCCGGTCGGACTGCGGCTTGCATTGGCGCATCCCGAGCGGATCACCGCCATCATCTCGCAGAACGGCAACGCCTATGAAGAGGGTCTGAGCCAGGGCTGGAACCCGATCCAAAAATACTGGAAGGAGCCAACTGCGGAGAACCGCGCTGCCTTGCGCGAATTCCTCAGACCCGAAGCGACCAAGTGGCAATACCTCCATGGCGTCGAGGATGTGACGCTGGTCGCGCCGGAAGCCTACGAACTCGACTCCGCGCTCCTGGGGCGGCCTGGGAACGACGAGATCCAGCTCGACCTGTTTCTGGATTATGCCAGCAATGTGGCGCTCTATCCCAAGTTCCAGGAGTATTTCCGCACCAAGCAGCCGCCGCTGCTGGCGGTTTGGGGCAAGAGCGATCCGTTCTTTCTGCCTCCAGGTGCGGAAGCGTTCAAACGCGACAACCCCAGCGCCGAGGTGCGTTTCTACGACACCGGCCACTTCGCGCTCGAAACCCACCACCAGGAAATCGCCGGCGCCATTCGAGATTTCCTCGGTCGCAAGGCGGCAACCCAGGTCAAGGCCGCATAGTCAGTAGTCGCCAAAGAAAAACGCCGGGCTGGTTGGCCCGGCGTGGCTTTTCATTTTTTACTTTTACTTTTCGCTTCCCGGCTCGTTGAACCAGACCCCCCAGTACTGTTTCAACTTGCTTGAGTTGCGAAAACTTTTACTTATTTCAACTTATTTTTCGCTTCTCCGTTTCGTGAACCAGACCCCCCAGTACTGTTTCACGCCGCTAGAGTTGCGAAAACTCTTACTTAAACTTGAATCAGGGCCTGAACCTTGCCGGCCCCGCCTTACATATCTGGCTGGGGTTAATTCACCAGCGCCAGACTTTCCAATTCCTCTGCTACCGCTTCGTCATCACAGCAGGTGGCTCCCAGCCTGGCTACGCTGGTCCGCGCCGCCTGAGGAGAAACTCCGTAGCCTCGTGACCTCAGGAACATTTGAATCATGTCGGCAGATTGCCAGCAGTCGAATTCAGCCGCCCTCTCCTGGAGCGCACCACGTAACAATGAGACGTCGCCCGCGGAGAACATTTGCTGCGTTTTCTGCTGACTGTCGCGTAAGCTGCTCAGTTCCAAATCTTTCGCTGTTGTCGGCTTGGCTTCCATTTTCGTTCCCTTTCTTTCTTGGGTTGCGGAGGGCCCGGAATTCTTCAGTTTCCTGACCCCCGGATTTCTTTAATTCTCAGGAGAAACTCAACTTGTCTTATGTAATTGCAACCCTCGTGCCAAACAGCACTCGGACGGCAAGTGTTTAAGAATAAGCTACTTAGATTTGCAGCAGCGGCGGATTGACGGAAATTGGACGAGCCACGTCCAGTTTCTGGACTCTCAATTCCATAATCGAGCCACGAATGTTTAACCACAAGGGACACGAAGGGCTGAACCACAAAGGACGCGAAGAAAGCAAGGCCAACTGCCCCCCAAAAGCCCGGGCCGCCCAACATGGTCCCATTGTGGTATCAAAAGTTTGATTTCTCAGAAAACTGCATGCCATCATTGAGAAGCGGTTGCCAGTGAAAAACGACCGCAAAAGAACGAAGACAGCATTCAAAAATGCCGGGGCTTAGGCCCGGGTGAGCGCGAAGAGAGCGCCGGATCGCGCGAGCGTAGCGCGAGGGCGAAGCCGCGAAGCGTTGCGGGAGCCCTTAGAAGAAAGCTCTTTGAAAATTTATTGCCTGACGCGGGTTTCGGCTGTTCCTGAGGACTTGAGGACTGACGACTGAGGATTCTCTGGCGACACTAGCTGCAAGTGCACCATATTTCCTCGGTATGTCGTTGATTACTAGAGACTTAGTATCTACACGGCCTGTCTCAGCAAGTGGGTGAGGGTGTACGACCTAAAGCTAAAGAAATCAGCGTAAATCTGCATTGATCTGCGGCGAGCTTTTGTTTTGGCTAAAAGCTAAGGCTAAAAGCTTTTCTGAGAACTATTCTCACACCGGTGCGCTGCTCGTCTGCGGTTTTTGTCCGGCGCTCATCTGTGCCACGGCATGGGTGGGAAGTCCAGGGCGTGCACCTTCCGGGGTTGCCAGGGGAAGAAACACATTCACGCATGTGTAGCTGGCCTCTGGTCTCTGGCTGCTGCGGATGCGGATCACGCCAAGCTGTTTTTCCACAATGCTGTGCACCATCCACAGTCCCAGGCCGGTGCCTTTAGCGGCTTTGGTCGTGAAGAAGGGCTCGAAGATTTTTTCGCGGTTCTCCGGCGAAATTCCGCACCCGGAATCGGCTACGGTGATGCGGATCCCTTTATGGGCAGGCCGGCCCTTACGCCAATCCTGTGATTTCGCGATACGGAAGCGCAGTTTGCCGTTCTTGGGCATGGCATCCAGAGCATTCAAGATCAGGTTAGAGAACATTTGCCGGAACTCACTGGGATATCCCTGATACGTGCCTTCATAGAGGAACTCGCGTTCCAGGCTTATATGTTGCTGGCGGAAGCGGTGCTTGTGGAAGGCGAGCACCTCTTCGGCAATCTGTGCCGGGTCGAACTCGGTCTTCACATATTCGTGATACAGACCGAGCGTCTGCTGCACGATGCGCACCACGCGCTCCAGCTCGCTCTGGGCCATCTTGGCGTAGTTGCGGCTGGCCTCATCGAGGTCGCGGCTGAGCACGAGCAGATTGATCAGGTTTGAAACCGCCTGCAGCGGATTATTGATCTCGTGGGCCATGGCGGAAGCCATTTGCCCGGTGGCGGCCAGCTTCTCTGACGTCACCAGCGCCTGGTCGCGCTGCTGGCGGGCGGTGATATCAATGAAAGTCACAACCGCACCCCAGACCTTGCCCTTGAATGACATGGGGTAGGAGGCGCACTCCACCGGAATGGACCTGCCGTCTCTGCGCCAGAAAACTTCATCCAGTGCGCGGATTCCCTTCTTGCCCTGCAGCACCTGCTCGATGGCGCACTCTTCAGCCGGATAAAAATTCCCGTCAGGCCGGCGCCCATGCATCAGCTCGTGAAAATTTTTACCCAGGATTTCCTCACGCGCGTAGCCCAGCATCTCGGCGGCGACACGGTTGATCAGGAAGCACGAGCCTTCAGCGTCCACCGCATAGACGCCGTGATCGGTGGATTGCAGCAGCAGGTCAATCTGCTGCAACAAGAGCACGCGCTCCTCCACCTGGCGGCGATGTTCGCTGATATCGCGATAGACCAGTACCACTCCGGTGATCTTTCCTTGATCGCTGCGAATCGGAGCAGCACAGCCATCAATGGGAATCCCGCGGCCGTCGTGGGCAAGCAGCAGGGTAGGATGGCCCATCTCGGCGTAGGCATTTGCCCGCAGGACCTGAAGCACGATGTCCTCGGCCGGTTCCAGCGTGTCTTCTTTGACGATACGATAAACATCTTTCAAGGGACGGCCAAAGGCATCTTCCATGCGCCAGCCGCAGAGCCGTTCCGAGACCGGATTCATAAACATGATGCAGCCGCGGTCGTCGGTAGCAATCACCGCATCGCCGATGCTGCGTAGCGTGGTGGCATAGCGTTGGCGGCTCTCCTGCAGCTCCAGGTTTTTCTGCTGCGCGCCGCTCAGCGCCTCACGGTAATTTTCCGAGAGGTGCCACAGCAGCCTTCGCGAGTAGAACAGCAACAGAGTCCCCAGGAAAATTGCGCTACCCGCCCCGATCCACAGCGCTTGCTGGGTGTCATAGCGGGTCCGCGATTCGCGTTCGGCCCGCAGCGCGGTTTCCATGGCGATCAACGTGCGGAATTGCTCGCGCATGGAATCGAGCAGGAAGGAGTCGTGCCCCTTGGCTTCCAGTTGCAGGTAATCGCCGTGGTTCTGTTTCAACTCCACGGCCTGGTCGCTGGATTGCTGCCATTCGTTGGCCAGCCGGCGGATTTCCAGCACTTTCTGGGCTTGCAGGGAATTGCCTGCCACCATGGCGTCGAGCTTATCGAGCGCCTGGGGCAAGCGCTGGTTGGCGCGCTTGGCCGGCTCCAGCAATAACGGATTTCCAGTCAGCAGAAAACCGCGGTAGGCGGTTTCGCGTTCCACTAATAAGTCCTCAACGGAGTAGGCCGCCTCAGTGGTTTCGTCGGAGCGGTCAACCACTCGATTGAGATTTTGCAAACGATAGATTTGCCACAGCAGTACGCCCGTAAGCAGAATAAGGACCAGCGCTGGCAGCAGCATAGCGCGCAGCAACAACGGACGGAAAAGCCTTTGATGAATCCCGATTGCAGTCATATCACAGTCGGAAGGCGAACCAAGAGGTAAAGCTTAGTTCCTGGGCACCTGAGACGAGGCGGCGTGTACAACGGTAAGGCCATTATCCGCCAGATATCGTCCGCTCTGCAACCAGCAATAGGCAAAATTTACCGGCATGTCGCCAGTTAGGCAGCCCTGAGTTTTTATGGAGGAGCCGGGCCATGTACAAACGTCACTACCACGATATGGCATTTCTCTTCCTATTGGTGGAATAATGATTACAATACTGGGTCAATTGATATTGATCCTAATCCGCATAAGGATAGGGATTCCTAAAAGTTCCAGCAATCTTCCCATGTGGCAACAAACTTGCGTTTGAGCATCTAAAGTTTATGCCAAGCTACTTCGCTCCAGGGGAAACATGAAAGCTAGCCCAAATTTTCGCGTGCTGATTGTCGACGATGACGCCGGGACGGCGAAGTTTCTGACTTCGCATCTCACCCAGCGAAGTTTTGACGTAAGCGTGGCATCTACCGGCGAAGAAGCCCTCCGCCTGTTTCGTGCTTATGATCCTGTTCTGGTGCTGCTCGATATTGCCATGTCGGGCCTGGGTGGCCTCGAAACCCTGGAACGCCTTAAGCAGATTAAGCCCGAAGTTTCGGTAATGCTGCTTTCGGCCCAGAATGATCCTGCGGTTATTTTTAAGGCCTCGAAGTTAGGCGCAGACGACTACCTGGCCAAGCCCGTGGACCTCAGCGAACTCGATCTCCGCATCAATCGCGTGCTCGATAAACAGCGTGTGCTCCATGAAGTGACCCAGCTTCGCGAGCAGGTGCGCAAGCAGAGTGACTTTTCCATGCTCTTTGGCACCAGCCCCAAGATGGAAGAAGTCAAGATGACCATCGAACAGGTGGCCGATACCAATGCTACGGTTCTCATTCGCGGCGAGAGCGGCTCCGGCAAAGAGGTGGTGGCACGCATGGTCAACGCCAACTCCACCCGCCGCGATAAGCCGTTTATCAAAGTAAATTGCGCCGCCATTCCCAGCGAGCTTCTGGAAAGTGAGTTGTTCGGCTACGAGCCCGGAGCTTTCACCGGCGCCAACCGGCAGAAACTGGGTAAATTCGAGCAAGCCAATTACGGCAGCATATTTTTAGATGAAATCAGCGAGATGCATCCCGCGCTCCAGGCCAAGCTTCTGCACGTCCTGCAGGACGGCGAATTTGCCCGCCTGGGCGGCAAACGCGATATCGCCGTAGATGTTCGCGTGCTCGCCGCCACCAACAAACCCCTGGAGCGCGCCGTAGAGGAAGGTCTCTTCCGCGAAGATCTCTTCTACCGCTTGAATGTTGTGACCATCCACATTCCTCCTTTGCGCGAGAGGAGGGAAGAGATCCCCATATTCCTGGATTTCTTTCTGCGCAAATACAGCGAGTATTACGGAAAGCAGCCCGCGCCTTTCAGCGACTATGCCGTGGGCCGCATGATGGAATATGCCTGGCCAGGCAACATTCGCGAGTTGGAAAACCTGGTCAAACGCTACACCATCGTGGGCAATGAACCGCAGATTATCCGCGAGCTCTCCACCCACAAGCCGATTGTCTCTTCTCTCGGCGCGGGCAAGGTCCAGGAAATTACGCCTTCAATCAACCCTGGTCCTGCGTTTATTACCAATGGCAATACTGAGATCGAGATGCCATCTTTATTGGAAATTGGCAAGCGCGCCGCCATGCAAGCTGAACGTGAAGCGATTGAGCGCGTGCTGGCGCAAACCCGCTGGAATCGCCGGCAGGCAGCTAAAATTTTGAAGGTCAGTTACAAGGCACTGCTCAATAAATTGAAGGCCATGGGAGAGCATAATCAGGTTCAGAATAAGCAAAAACATGCTTAAAAATGGAATTCAAGTTCCACTTTAATGTTAGATTTAGATGATCACAGGTTGTGGAAATCCCGCTAGGAAAGTATTCTAAGTCTCAAATCTTCAATATCTTCCAGATTTTCTTCTGAATTGAAGAATTTTTTCATCTTAATGGTGCTCGAAGTGCTCTATATGACAGTAACAAAAGAGGCCAATTTCACACATCCATAAGTCTTATGACTTCGAATTTCTCCATCATTGCCGATATCTACCTTGGGCATTCTTATATAGATTGCCGTCCCTGAGATTCCCTCCCCTCCCCTTTGCCTCTTTATAGCGGTTGCTGGAAACAGCAACCGCTTTTTTTTGAGAGATAATTTTCAGAAGTGTTTAGAGTTTGTTTTGAGGAACAAACTGGACTATGATTTTGTTCAATCCTCCCAAAATCCAGGTTGCGGCGGAAAGGCTGATCTTTCAGGAACAGTAAGCTTCTTCAAAACAGCAATTCGCCTTTTTTGTTCCTGAGACGCTCTCCCGCCCCGCGAGCTGTACCATGAGATTTCATTCATCGCATTTCCGGCCAGAATCCCAACACGGGCCTTGTTCCCGGAGGGTGCTGACCTTTTGATTACCCCCCCTTCCTTGACGCTTCTTTCGCGCCACGGATATCATCTAAGATTCACCCCGTTACTGCGGTGCTAGCAGAGCAGTTCGGGTATTTGAGATGGGGTTGTCGAGAGCGACCCCCACAAGCAGGGTTTATGGGTAAAGCATTAACTAAAGCAGGAACAATGGATAAGAAAAGGCTGGAACAATTTAAAAAGAAATTGGAAGAGCGGCAGCAGGAGCTGCGCCGCGTGGTGACCCGCACGGAACAAGACGGCCGCGACGCCGACAGCGAGGTCGCGCAGGATATTGCCGACAAGGCCGCCAACTCCTATAACAAGGAATTTCTCTTTCACCAGAGCAACAGCGAGCGCCAGGTTCTCCAGATGGTCGAGAGCGCTTTGGACCGCATCCGCCAGGGAAGTTTTGGGCAGTGTGTCTCCTGTGGCGAAGACATTAACAGCAAGCGCCTGGAGGCCGTGCCCTGGACGCGTTACTGTATTGCCTGCCAGGAAAAATTGGAAAAAGGCCAGCTCGTGGAAGAAGCCGAGTAAGCTCCCAGAAAATTCTTAGAAATAAAAGCCGCTCAGCAGAGCGGCTTTTTTATTTCTGAATTGCGCCGCTTTTGCGGCGCACGGTGGGAGCCCCCGGCTTTAGCCGGGGGTAAAGGTTCGTAGAGTTTTGGGCTTCAGCCCCGGCCTCTTGCCCGCGCACAAAGCACGCGTTAACTCGAAACTTGAAACTACTTCTGGTCCGGAGTCGGCGTTGGTGTCGGTTGTTGCTGCTGTTTCTTTTTATTCAACATTTGATTCAGCACATCGGCCCAGGTCTGTTTTTGTGGTGGTTGTTGCTGATTGTTATTAGCCTGATCCCCGTTGGCAGGCGTTGGAGAAGCCGTGGGCTGTGGTTGTCCCTGTGGCGGCTGTTGTTGCGGTTGTTGTCCGGGCTGTTGGTTGGGCGGCTGATTCGGGTTGTTCTTGTTTCCCAGGAGCGCGCCCAGAATTCCGCTGGTAAAATCCCCGGGCTTCCCCGAAGTGGGCAACAGGTTTTGCAGCTTCATGCGGGCGATGGCCTCAAAATCGGGGACGATACGCGGGTTAGAAAGCGATCCCGACACCAGCACGGGCATGACCAACTCACCATTGCGATTGGCCAGGGCCGTGGTCATATATCCACCGACCCCGTTAATGCCGCCAATGGAATCCGTCATAGCTTTGGTGAGCACGGCGGTAACGTGCATGTTCACAGAATTATCCACCATGCTGATGGCGCCGTTGCCTGACATGGTTGCGCCGTCAATCACCGCTTGCAAGTCATTCGTCTGCGCGATGCCATTGCGCACGTTAAAGTTTCCCGTCATCTTGGCGACATTGGTGAAGGGATGTTGTGAAATGTTCTTGCCTGTGGAAAGAAATTTGCCGACATTGGCCAGTTGATAAAGCACGTCCACGTTGGCCAGCTTGCCGTTGGTTAAATTCACGTTGAAATTACCGTTCAGGGTGCGAGCGATGTTATCGCTGCCCGAGGAAAAGTTCGCGTTGCCATTGGCGGCCAGCAATCCATACAGCGTCTTCTTGAGATTGGAGACGGAAGAGAGCAACTGGTTGGCGTCAACTTTGTCTGCCCTCATGTTGACCGCGTATGTGATGGGGGTAGACCGCGCGTCAATCACGATCGAGCCACTCTGCTGGCCCTGGGCAAGGCCAGAGGTCACGGGGTCCATGCGTATCACGCCGTGGTCGAGCGCGACATTCGATTGCACGTTGTTCATCACCAGGTCGTCATACAACAGCGTTCCAATGCTGACCTTGCCGCTCCCCGTCATACGATTGATAATGCTCGACTGGGGCACAGCGGCGGCTTCTGCCTGGGGCACAAAATTCCAGAATTGATTTCTTGATTCCGCACTTTGCGTTCCCGACGCTGCAAAAATCTTCTGCCACTCGCTGGCGATGAGCTTATCGGCAGCGAGCGTGAACTGCACCTTCGGATTGTCGAAGTTACTCAGCGTGAGCGAGCCCGTGGCATTAGTGGAACCCAGCGCCATGGCAACATTTTGCAGCACCGCGGAATTCTGCGAGAAGGTCAGGTTGGCATTGCCGATCTTGAGCGGCGCGGTCAGCGACGGCGTCCTGATTTGGGCATTCTGCAGCATGCCGTTGCCGCTGAAGTTCATGCCCGCGGAATTCTTGATGGGCCCGGTAGCGTGCAGGTTGAGGGAGATGATGCCCGAGCCGGAAACACCATCGGCTGCCGAGACTCCGTAGGCTTTAGCGATACTCAAAAATTCACCCAGATCAGCCCGGCCGGTGTGCAAGTCGGCATCTACCAACGGCGAATTCGAGGTGTATTGCGAAAGGGCGAAGCGGCCGGTAACGGTTGTGCTGCCGGTGCTGGCGGAAAAATCGTTGGAGCGGACCTCAGTCGGCGTAAGCGCCAGATCAATGATCGGGACCTTCACCGGGTCGCGCAGGTCTTTCCCACTGATCTCCAGGTTGCGGCCCTGCAGGCTGCCATTCATGGCCGGCTGATTGGCTGCTCCTTGAGCATGAAGATCGGCCGTAAGCTGGCCGGCGATTTTCATCCCGGGAGAAAATGCCGTGCCAAAATCTGCCGCCAGTTGAGCGACCTCCTGGATCGAGACATTCGACGCATTGATCCTCAAGTCAATTTGCGAAGGCGTAGGCTGCATGTTCATCGTGCCGGTGATGGTAAGCGGGGTATTGCCCAGCTTCAGGTTTCCCTTTTCGATGTTGAGCCGGTCTGCGTTCAGGTCGTCAGAAACTTTGTAATCCGCCGAGATTGGGTACCCCAGGTCATGTCCGTGGACGCGCGGCTGATCAAGTTTGAGTGAACCATCGGAATCGAATTTTCCCGCCTGGTTTTTGAGGTTGGCTTTGCCGCTGATGATGGCATCGGTATTTTCCAGGGAAGCAGAGTTAAGAAATTTTTGCAGGCCGGAAAGCGAGACCTCAGAAAGCTCCAGGCTGCCGTCAAAGGGGGTATTGATGCCCTGGGCGTTATTGATAGGCCCAGCCGTCCCTTGCAGCTTGATAAGCTGTGCCCCTTGTCCCGGCAGGTGCGCCGCAGCGATCAGGTCAAATGCATGGCCAGGTGCATAGCCCATCAGCCGCAGGTCTATATGGTCATAAATCGCGCGTGGTTGCCTCTTTTGATAATCGGTTAATGCAACCGTGCCATCGGTGATTTTCATGTCCTGCAGGGAGAACGCCTGGTTGGTGCCCGCCGGGGGCTGGCCAGCAGGCGTGTTGTTGCCCAGGCTGGAAAAGTTCCATGCTCCCTGAGCGTTGCGTACCAGCTCGATTTTGGGCTGCTTGAGTTCGAGAGAGCTGATCTGGACGTCTCCATGCAGCAGGGGCCACAGCGCTGCGCTCACATCCACTTCATTGGCCTCAGCAAAGGCCTTTCCCGTGCGAAAACTCGGGTCCTCGCCAATGACCGGGCTCTCGGCGCTGAAATACAGTGGCAGGATGGAAAGATGCAAGCGTCCCAGCGTGACCGGGCGGCCAAGCTTGGTTTGCATTTCAGCTTGGATCCGGTCGTGATAACTGTTTACATCGATGACCGAGGGCAAAATCAGTACAGCGATCACCCCGAGGACTAGAATAATTGCAATTGCGATGGCTAGCTTACGCATAGAGGCCTCAACTGTTTACCCGGCCAGGGGGTAAATTCGACTCAAGTGGCGGTTAAGATGTATACGTAAGGAATATTACTCCTATTATTATTGGAAGCTGTATAGGATGAGACAGGTTGTTTGAAAAGGCACTTTTCTTACTGTTAAACTAGTAGATCGTTCATCTGCTGTAGATCCATGCAGAAATCCTCACTCTGTTTAAAGGAACACTCGTGCGCAGTGAAGTTCGACATCGCCTGAAAGAAGATAAGTTCGCAACCACCGCTCAAGACACTTTTTCCTGGATGCAGCATCACAGCATCAATGTTGTCGGCGGCATCCTGGTCTCCGCCGTGATCATCGGTCTTGCCCTGGGCGGCTATTTTTATATGGAGAACCATGAGCAAAAGGCCTCGCTTGATCTCGCCCTTGCCATGGATACGCTCAATGCCCAGGTGCGCCCTGCTTCCCAGCCACCCAACCCCGATGCTACTGAAGAATCCTACGGTTCGGTGAAGGAGCGGGCCCAGGCCGCGCAAAAGAAATTCCAGGCTCTCTTGGACCAGTATCCGCACACCCATGCCGGCAAGGCTTCGCGCTATTTTCTTGCCATCACCGCGATACAGGCAGGCAATAATGCGGCCGGCGAAGCCGCGTTGAAAACCATCAGCGCCTCCGGGGACAAGGAATACGCGCCTTTAGCCAAGCTTTCCCTGGCGTCTCTGTATCGCGCTACCGGCCGCAATCCGGAAGCCATCGCCATATATAAGGATTTGTCCGATCATCCCTCGCATGCAGTTTCCAAGGCCATGGCCCAGTTCGAACTCGCCGGCATCTACGAAACTACGCAGCCCGCAGAGGCGAAAAAGATTTATGAACAATTGCAGAAAGATGACCCCTCAGGCGAGATAGGCCAACTGGCGCTTAGAAAGATGTTTGGCATCAAGCAGTAGCAGTACTCAGAAGCTATCTCAATAAATGCACTGTCCGGCGTTGCTGGTGAAATGGCGATGTTACGCCAACAATCGAACGCCCCATGCACGCACGGGCCATACTGGCTCCCGATGAATCCAAAGCACAGGCCCGCAATCTTCCTCGGAGTCGCGTTTGTTCTGATGGCTCCATATCTGGGGTTCGTGATGTACTTCTCTCAGCGGTTTCCATCAAATCAATGGCCTACGTGGTTCACTAACACCATTCTCGTCTGGGTCATCGCAAATTTTCTGCTCCTTATGTTGCTGGCAAAGAAAATATTCAAGGGACAGGTGGTGGAACCACAGAAGGCACGCCGCGCCTCCGCGATAGTACAAATTGTTGTCTCCTACCTTCTGATTGTGTGGAGCGTGTTTTTTCTCTACGGGGTGAAAGAAACGATACAGGGAAAACTTCCCCTCAGCCGAGCGATCCCAGCGGGGGCGTTCTTGTTGTTTTTCATTGGGATTTTTGGGTGGAGCCTTTACCGCACAAGGCACGGAAAAGGTTGAGGTAGCTTCGCTGAACGAAATCAGGCGCTTTCGCTCGTTGACGGATTCCCAAAACAGCAAGGACAATCACCGACCGCTGGTCACGATGAGGCCGTTAATGATGCACCTTGTCCAACGCTTTGCACTCAGGTCCGTGAAAAGTAATCCACACAGAGCTGTATTGGTTCGTATTGCCGTACTTGGTGATGTTAACCCGCTCGTAATCGTCGGAAACACCAGAACACTCCGCGCATGGATCTTCGGCCAGTTCCATCGCAGATTTTCGGCTTGAATTGGATGTAGAGTTCTCTGGCTTCAGAAGCTTTAGACATGTGACGTCTAGAAAGGTGCCGTGCTTGAACTCGCCTCGAACGTCTTTGGGCGCGAGTTCATCCAGGGCGGCGTTCAATTGCGTATCGGTGATTCCGTCGCCGACGCCAGATTGAATGTGTGCTTGGCAAAGGTCGCCATTAGAAGCGTATGACGCGGTGATCGTCAGGTTTTGCGACGTTCGATAAACCTCGCTAACGGGATTGCCGTAGAGCTTTTCAACCGTGTCTCGGTTCTGGATTTTCGCGGGCGTTAATGGGCCGCGCTTTTGTTCTTGTGCCCCAACTCCTAACGACAGAGCCAATAAGACACTCACCACCGTTAAAGCCGTGCGCATTTATTCACTCCCGGTTGGACAGTTGATATTATGCCAGCAAATGTACGCGCACAATGCGGCAGGTTCCAGAGTCGTCTTGTGATTGTTGTTGTATCAGGCGATTTCATTACAGGCGACGGACTACTGGTGATATGGCGATTTATCGATAACCTTCCGCTATCATCAGATGTCGCGTTGGGCTTCTGAGTTTAGTTGAGGAGGCGAAGCAACATGGTGGAGAGCAGGATATTCACCGCGAATGACGTTTGGAAAGGCGGGCACTACGAACTATTCATTCAGCCCTCCGTCGGTTCTTCGGAAGACTTGTGCGCGTTGCTGAAAGCGCTGTGGACGTTCCCTTCACTCGAAGGTTGCTACGTACGTGATGATTGTGAGCCATCGACTCAAGTGCGAGTGCAGCCGTGCGAAAGCAGCGTCATGGGTCACCTGTACGGTCTAGCAACGCTTCCGAACCAAACGGTAGTCGCTTGTGGCTCGTACATGATGGATTATCCCGGAGAAGAAGGGGCGCAGGCGGCGCACTGGGTCAGCTTCTATATGCCCTTGGGTGCGCTCTCGCTTGCCTATCCAATAGGCGCGTATCCGTTCGGACCAATGGACAAAGTCTCGGAATGGAAAACGCCGGTAGACTCGTTCCTGACACAGGCCGCAATGCAGACTTATAGCAAAGTACCGTTCGACTTTGCGCTAGTTGGGTTCGAGGTAGACGTGTCAGCCGTCTCACCTCAAACAATACGAGAAAGAGGCATCCCTGCAGAACGAAGCGACGGGATACTCTGGAATGAAGGGTCCGAGTTGAAGTGGCACCCCGCAACTCGTCCGTAGCTGACGTATTCAGGCGATTGCACCATCCGGCCTGGTCGGTGTGTTAGTGTAACGGCAATGTTAGGTCAACCATTGTCCTGCCAGTTCAAGTCGACTATGGACCGGTTAACGTGCACTGCGAGCAGAACGGCTGGGATCTCCAGCGGTAGTATTCTGGCCTGTTGATACGCTGGACGCTAACGAGTTTGAATCCATCATGGATGGGCTTGAGCCACACGAGCACGCCACCACGGCTTGGACAGCAATTTCCGTCTTTGTCCTTCTGGTAAATGCTCTCGGCAAGAACAATGTCGTGCCCGCGCAAATGGAAATTCCATTCTTTACAACAGAAATCCTCGTCCGCACGCAGTAGCTTTTCCGCCGGAGCATTGTAGTCGGGCGGTTTCCACTCGTGCAGTTGACCTTTCACTTCGCTAAGGACGTGCCAGTCGATTCGGTCATCGGTGCCCGAGGACCCGGTCATGATGAGCAACAGAGGAACATCGTCACCTTGCAGCTCCGTGTTCTCGACACGAAGAATCTGGTCATCTTCGTACTCGTAAAAGACCTTTTGGAAATTAGCGTCCGTCACACGCACCCGTCGGCCTTCGATGTCGGATAGGCAGACCTGCCATGCGACGATGTAAAGGGTCTTCACCGGCTGATAGTCAAATGTCCGAACCGTGCGCCAGCGATCATCTGAAGTATCGTCGCAACTGAAGACGGCTCGTGCGGACTGCGCATTGCCGATAGAATGTTCGGGTGCAGGCGCGTTCTGAATGCGCCTTCGTTCGATGTACCAGCCGGAAATAAAGGCGGCGCATGCAGTGAGGATGAGAATTGCAATCCAAAAACACCGATTCATCTCAGCTCGATTACCTAATTGCAGGTTGAGTGGATTATATCGCCCATGAATAGCGACGACTGGCGTAATCCGACGATTACACCACCTATGTTGGGCCACCCCGCTGAGCCATTTATGAGATAGCCTATCAGTACCCAGTATTGAGTACTGCTACTGAAACAAACTTTCCCACTGCTCACGCGGAACCAGCGCCTTTGCAGCCACAGCAAGATTAGTCACCACGTGCTCTTTGTGGCCCATTCCGATGAGGGCGGTGGTAATCCCCGGAGCTGAGCGCGCAAACTGAATGGCGCTTTCTGTGTCGTTGGTTGTCCCCAACTTCTGTCGAATCACTTCCGGCAAGCCTTGTGTGAGTCTTCCCTGATAGAGGGTTGCGCTGCCGATAACGGCGACCCCAGTTTTTTCCGCGGCTTGGAAGATTGACAGCATCTCTTTGTCGAAGGCCTGGTTCTTCAGGCCGGCGGCCTCGGGCATGGCCAGGTTGAAGGGCAACTGAATAAAACGGAAGTGGTGTCCGTCGCCGCCCACCTCCCGCGCCACGGTTACAACGTCTTGCAGGCTGATGGCTTCGTGCTGCGTGTGGGGCAGGCGGAAGGCATTCCAGGTAGCGCATCCGTAAAAGCGTATCTTGTTGGCCTTCACCATTTTTTCCAGCGCGGCAAATGCGTCGCGCAAGCGCTGCCGGAAATCTGCAGGGCTCACGCCTGCTCCTAACTGCGACTCCGGGTTGTGCAGATAGAAAACGTCAATCGTCTCCAGCTTCAAATTCGTGCGGGAACGATCAATCTGGTTTTCCAGATACCCAGGCGCCATGCAGTGCATTCCGCCGGCAATCTCGGTGGGCCGCATGATGCCTTTGTTGATGTATTCCTCAATGAAGTATCCCCGCGGATCGTCGGGTGCTTCTCCATCAAAGCAGAGATATCCTGCTTTGGTGCATACCAGGATTTCATCGCGCTTCAATTCACCGCTTGCAGTCATCTGCTCGAGGGCAATTCCGATGTTTCGCTCCGAGCGCTGATGGCGATAGTTGATGGCCGTATCCAGGACGTTCACCCCGGAGCGCACCGCTTGCCGAATGGATTCGGTATAGGCAGAGTCAGCCTCAGCGTCGGCTTCGCCCAGGTAGGTGCCCAGTCCCAGCGAGGAGAGCGAAAGCTCGCTCACGCCCGGCACATGAACGGACTGGCGAAAGTTGCCGGCTCGATTCAGTTCTGGAAAACGGTCGCGGTAGCGCGCCGTACCTTCAGCAGTGGCAAATCCTTCAATCATGGGACTGCCAGTCTAGCAGAAGGCTAGACGGCCTGCCCGGCGTGCATAACATCAGAGAACTTATGCAATGATTAGGTATCACTCTGATATCAAATCCTTGACTCTTGGCAAACCGCGGGCCATCATTGAGAAGCGGTTGCCAGCGGGAAAGGCCGTTGCCGGTAGCCAGTCCACGGCACGCCGGGACAGGTTGCCGGTAAAAACAACCGCAAAGAGAACGAAGAAGGCATTCCAGAATGCCGGGGCTTTTATAGTCCATTGAGCTCTTTGAAAACCTGTTGTCGGTAGATCGAAGCGCGACCTTTCGGCGTCCCAGAGGCCTGGCTGCCCCTCGCCTGCCCCGGAGTGCCGTGGGAGCTGTTTCTTAGACTGCCGGGTCTATTACTCCGTGCTTAGTCGTAAGAAATTGATTGCTAAGGATTTAGAGCTGCGTCCACTACTCCAAGTAATGGGGGTGGGGGAGTAATACTTTGTGTGGAACAAGGGATTAAGAGCAGTACTCGGACTTTGTTATATGCTCTCTGACTCTGTGCTCTTTCCCCAGTACTCAGAAATGGCCCTGCGGATAATGAATACTCAGTAAACACGGGAATAGCCCAGCAAGTGCCCCACCGCGACAGCGACTTTCCCCAGTAAATACAGGGCGATCATGGTTGTTTCAGCGGGTTCTAACCACTTGCAGCAAGTGGGGTGGGGTGTCGGCCTTTCCATGACAGCCACACATTACTAGAAAGGCAACAGCCCATTAGCCCATTTATCGGCACTGGTAAACTTGTGCCCTGATACAAAGCAAGAGATTATTCGGTCGCTGGCGCCGTTGCCGTGGATGCGATTGGAAGTGGTGCGCGCCCAAATATGATGCCGGTTTCCACCTCAACCGGCTGCCCGTCCCGCAGGTACGGCCTGAACTTCCATTGCCCCAGGGCGTCGCTGATGGCTTTTGCCTGCTCGGGAAATGCGCTGAGAAAGTGAATGTGTTTTACCTTGCCTTTTTTATCGATGATAATTCGGACGGGAACAGGGTTAAACCTGCGCTCGCTAAAGACCGGATCAACCCGCTCGATCACGTGGTCCTCACTTGCATAGTCCTTGATGCACACAGGGACAGCGCCCCCGCCCGTCCCGGCCATGGGACCGGCCTCCTCGGGCAGCTTCATCTTGTTTAAGTCCAGGATCAGGCTCTCCAGCAGTTTCGTATCCCGGCTGGTGAGCACCAGCTCTACTGTGTGGCAGCGGATTTGCGTGGCCAGGACGTACCAATGCAGCTCTGCGACCGGAGACCAATACCCAAAGAAGGTAAAGGAGTGGCCGGCGATCTTGGTCTCGGTGGGTTTTAATTCCACTTTGTAATCGGCCTGCAAATTGTCCTTGGTGTACTTGATGAGCTCCAGCGCGTTGGCCGCAGGCAGCGGGGTGAAGAACATGTCCTGGGCGGTGATCAAAATACTTCCGCGGACCGGTCCTTTATATGTGGGCGCAGGCGTGATCTGGGCAAGCACGTAGCGGCCGCTATCCGAGGGAGGCGGCCCTTTGTGTTTCTCGATCCAATCCGGGGGCAGCGCGTAGGTCATTCCAAAATACTGGTCGCTGAAGATGTTGTTGGCCACGCCTCCGCCTTCCGGCAGGGGAGTTACGGAATCACTGGCGCTCGCCCATGCGCCTTTTACCAGGATGACTCCCGCCGGCACCTTTTGCTTTTCCGTGGGGTGCGTGTTGGTGGAAAAGTCGCCGCCGTTCTGCGGGGCGTTTTGCGGTCCGGCGCTTTGGCCCCAGGCCGGCAACGATACGCAAAAGGCGAGAACGAACACGAAACGCAAAAATCCAGACTGCATATTTCTCCTTCGCATCCAAGCAATTTCAGGCCGTTGGCCTGATGGAAAAACTGGCGAGACACCCTCGTGTCTCGCCAGGAAGGGGTGCTGTAAAACGGTTACAGCGAGCGCAGGAAGTTCAATACGTCCTGTTGCTGGCTGGGGGATAGGTCGTTGTCGAAGATGAACTCCACGTTGGTGGCTTCGCCGCCGTTGCTTTCGTGGGCTTCGATGGCGCACAGCAGGTTTGTGCAGCGGCCATCGTGCAGGAAGAAGATCCGCTGTCCCAGACCCCACAAGGGAGCCGTGCGGAACTGGTCGCCACCCGCACCGCCCTGCGAGACGTTATCTGCCAGGGTCGTGCCCATGTGATGGATCTCAAGGTCACTGAACAGGTTGGCAGTAGCGTTGCCCAAACCAGCCGTTAAGTGCGAGGGCTGGGTCGGGAGCGACGTTGTGTGGCAGACCGCGCAGCCAACGGCGCTAAACAGCGCGCGACCATTGGCGATGGAGCTTGCTCCGCCCGGGCTGGTCGTGGATGCCGTGGGCTGATCCAGGAACTGCATGAAAGCATTAAACAGCCCGACGTCACTGGTGACGGTGGAGGCGTTGGTGCCATCGGAGTGGGTAATGTCTTCAGGGTAGCCGTTTCCGGCGAGGTTCAGGCAGTTGGCTGGAAGCCCGCTTCCCAATTGGTCCTCACCCGGCAGCGGCCGATCTTGCGTAAACAGCTCGTTGGAGATGCCCATTTCCACGTTGTAGGCTTCACCGGCAAAGATCATCAGCGACTTGTTCTGGGCCTTCCAGCCAAAGCGGCTGATGGTGCCGTCGTTGCCGTTGTGATTAAAGGTGCCCGAAATCCCGAGGCCATTGTTGGCTTGGGACGCCAGATTGGCCAGCAGGGTTGAGTCATCAATGTTCGCCATCAACCCCGAGCCAAAGACCGGCGTGGGGATGCGGAAGATGATGTTGTTGGCCGCCAGAGCAGCGTTAAAGCTGGGCTGACGGAGGCTGCAGGAGCCGGCATCAGCGCGGCCGCTGACGGTGAACAGGTCTTCCACTCCGCCATTGGGCGCGTTGGTATTGGCCGTGCCATCGGGGTTAAAAAAGAATGGGAATCGGACTTCACGCACTGGGCCGTTAGCCGCGATGAAAGATGGGATGGTGTTGGTGCTGCCGCTCACGACCCCGTTGGCAATCACCTGGCTTTCCGGGTTCGGTCCGACGTTGGGGAAAATCGCGGAGGCTGGACTACTTCCGCCCGGGGCCGGTTGTGAGTGACATGTCCCACACCCGTCCGTGTTGAATCGTGGTCCTAGACCGTTGTTGTCTCCGGTAACGGTTTGGTGTTCGTTGAACTGCGCGAGTCCGGTTTGGAAGAAAGCCAGATCGTTGCCAGTGACAGAGGCAAAGGGCTGGCCGGCGTTCACTCCGGTGTTGCTGCGCACTCCGGGATCGGACTGGGCAAACGCCGCTCCTGCAATCAGCAGCGCCGCCACAAATGTGGAAGCCAAAACAAGTCTTTGTACTCTTCGATGCGTCATGTTTAAGAGTCTCCTAATTCTCTTCATCGGTAATTGCGCGTTCCATCGGGAAGGAACACGCAATAGAGAGGTGAACCCGCATGCGGTTCGAGCAACAGGAGTGGGCCGCGTGCGGAAAAGATAGTGTAAGAGTTGGTTGGTTTAACTTAATGTCGTTTGAACGGCATGCCAACAGGCACACCGCTATCCTTGCGTACCCGTGCTCTACGTGTTCACGCAACTAACGCGCACGAACCATAAGCATGGGTCACTTAGCGTACGAAGCGTTCCCGCTCGCGAAAAAAATCTTCCCTCGCGGGCCCAATTTCCTGGCCGAGAGATTGGGTAAATTTGGTTGTTACCACAGACGGAAGTGTTGTTGAAAAACGTTGGGTTTGCGGCGTCGGCCCCTACGAACGGTTCAGTACTTTCAAGGTTCCCAACTTCTCTAAACTCTATTTCTTGCCTGGTTTAGTAGGAATGGGGAGCAGCTTTGATAAACCGTTCATTCCGGCGTCAAAAGTTGCGGGCGAATATAAGTAATTCTCCGGGGAATGTCAAATAAAATTTTGTTAATTCTAAAATTTAGTTTTCTTGGGGAAATGGGAAATTTCTAAGGTATTCTCCTGTCGCGGGAGAATCAAAGAATAGGGATTCAAAAATTGGCGGCAAACCAGTTCTACGATTTTTGGGTCGCGGCCTTGGCGATAGCACGGCGCACGGTTTCATCCAGGGCTTGCTTGGTTGCAGTGTATTCTTCCCGCGAGATGGAGCCGTGAATGCGGTCCTTCTCAAGCTTAAATAATTCTTCCTTTAAGCCCGCTATTAACGCGGCGGAGTGGTCAGCCCGGCCGCTTCCCATTTCTGCGACGGCGGTATTTTGCCGTCCACCTCGCAACCGAGTGCGCAGTACAAATATTCCCAACAAGATCACGGTTACTACCCCCACGATCAACCATTCAAGAGAAAACTGAGTTTGCTTCGGGTTTTGGATTGCACTTGCCGGCAAGGGTTTGCTTGCGTTGGCCGCACTGAAATTATTTCCTGCGGCAGCTGGCCTCGAGACAATTGGAGGTAGCAATTGCGCATTGGATCGCGGCTTGGCCTCACCGTTTATAGGAGGAAGCACACCATTCCCCGAGATCTCAAAGCTCGGCCCTTCGCCCGCTTCGACCTGGTTCACGGCCTGTACCTGGAGGTCTTTGTTGTCAATGATGGAATGAAAACCAGTGGAGGGTGCACGAAACGTCATGGAAGGAGAAAACATGACCGCCAACTGTTGCACGGGATAAGCAAGCCTGGGGTGAAAATCTGCGCGTCCGGCGTAGGGCAGATCGTAGTTGACGGCAAACTTGGTCTCACCCGGCCGCAGCGGAAAATTCATGGTGTAATGCCCGGGTTCTCCTTTCACTGTGGTAGCGGAGATTTTCACGCCACCCCCTCTGGGACTCGCCGCCAGGACAGAATCAATCTTCGCCTTAGCCGGCAAGTAGACTTCAAAGGTGTGCTCACTTGCCTGGGTTACTGGCGGGTTGGATTCGTTCTTGATGTCATACATGTCGGAAATGTGAAGCGAATTACTTTGGGAGCCAACCCGTATGATTTCGATCCTTCCGCTGATGCCCTTCACTTTTGATGCGGCGTCGAACACGTCAATGGTGACGGTACTGCCTGCAGAAACCTCCTGATCGTAGTTCACTCCTTGATGCACCACGCGGACCAGGTAGCGCGTACTGGGAAACTGCACGTTCAGCGAAAACCCACCCTGGGCGTCGGTCCTGGTGCGCGCTTCTTCCTGCATTCCATCCAGCAGGCGAAGCAGAACCACCTCATCTTCTGCCGCAGGCTTGGCGGTGGTAGCGTTACGAACGCTGCCGCTGATGCTATTGTTGGTGGCAGCGAAGCACGGCAAAAGAGCAAGAAAGATGGTCCAGAAAAGAAACGGAAGTTTTTTTGCGAAGAATTTTTTTTTAATATAGCGGTTCATGAATTATTTTCCTTCTCGGTTTTCCTCGGCTGCTCACGCACATTTCGGATTACATACCAGCACCCAAACTTGTTTGCGCAGGGTTTCGAGCGCCGCGGCCCGCCCAGGGTCCGGGTGCTGGGCCAGCAATTGCTCCATCTCTTTAAGCTTGTCGGTTGCTTGCTTTTGCTGACTCCCCTCGGCATAGAGAGTTGCAAGTATGGCCAGCTCATCCCAATAAGCCCGGTCGGTATCTTTGTGAAGAGAGTTTGCGCGCTGCTCCATCGAGGCCAGCAGATCGTCGGCTTTCTTGGACTCGCCCTTCTTGCGGTAGTAGCGGACTTGCAGGGTCCATACCCTCCAATAGCGGGCCTGTAATTCGCGTTGGCTCTGGCGCTTGTAGTAAGTGTTGTACCAATCGAACGGACGAATGCGCTGCAGCCGCCATTCGTCGTCACGGATGCCCTGAAGCGCCATCGTGACAATAGGGTCAAGATCAATGCTGTTCATGTTGAACAGGCGCTCGGCGCGGTCAATCAAGGGGCTCTGATTGGGCAGAGGATCCGGACGCTTCACCAGCGTAGCTCCCGGACACAGCGCGAGAAGTTTTTCCCGCTCGGTTTTTTCTTTGCGCGCGTCGCGAAAAGTTTCTGAGCCGTAGATTTCGGCAAGTGTGCGGTGGGCCGGCGCAAAGTTGGGATTGGCCGCGATGATCTCGTTCATGGCCTGAATGGTAGAAGGAGTGCTCCGCCCGAGCATGCTGCGCGCATTCAAGTAGCGATACATCAGATCGCCCGGATGCTGCTCCGCCAGGGCCTGGTATTCCTCGGCCAGCGCTCGCAGGTGGCCTTCGATTCCATGCTGGCTCACGGCATCCTGGTAGCGCTCGTGCACGAACAGGTCGTTGGGGTAGCGCCCGCGCAGTGCAAGGAACGGGGCCACATTGTGGTCGAAATCTGTGGGGTCTGTTATGGGCGCAGCAGCGGCCTTCTGCAATCCGCCCTGGATTTCAGACGCAGGTCCGCAAGAGTTGGATGAGCTGCACCATGCGGCCACGGAACTTATGAGAACAACGATGAAAATCGCGCGGTAGTACATTTGGACAAAATAGAGATGACGGAATCGCGGAGGGGCCGTCGTGGCCCCTCCGCTTTCCGGTTTAAGGTAAATTGATGACGCTACAGCGAACGCAGGAAGTTTAGCAGGTCTTGCTTCTGCGAGGAACTGAGCGAGTTAAAGTTGCTGATGACCCCGTTGGCTTCCGAACCGCAGGTTTGACTTTGCGAGAAGGGCTGGAAGTAGGAGACACCGTTATTGATGCTGAACTGCTGGAAGTCCTGGGTGACCACGCATATGTTGCCCGAACTGGCGTGGGCCTTGATGGCCTGCAACAGGTCAGAGGTTCGACCGTCATGCAGGAAGAACAACCGCTGCCCAACACCCCACAGCGGTGCTGTACGGAACTCATCCGGACCCGCTCCGCCCTGGTTCACGCCATCCGCCAAGTTCGATCCCATGTGGTGGACGGCAATGTCTGAGTACGGGTGGTACACGACGTTGGACATGCCCGTGAATGGTGACTGCCCTGTCGTGAGTGTAGAGCTGTGGCACAAAACGCAGCCCACACTGCTGAACAACTTCTGGCCATTCAACTCCGAAGCCGTGTGCGTGGTCGCGGTCGGCGGAGCTGTCAGGCGCATGAAGGCAGCGAAGTTCACAGTATCGGACGACATCTTCGAGGCTGTGCCGGTGGTAGAGGTTGGATCATCAGGGTTCGTGATGTTGGTTGAATCTTCCGGAGTGGAGTTGAACACGCAGCCAGGGACGGCCGCACGCTCGTTGGGGAACACCTCGTTGGCTACACCTTGTTCAACGTTATAGGCTTCGCCTGAGAAGATGACCAGCGACTTGTTCTGGGCCTTCCACCCAAAGCGGGTGACGGTCCCGTCATTGCCGGTACGGTTCAGCTTTCCGCCGATCCCCAGAGCTGACTTGGCAGCACTGTTTGCAGCCAGGTTCGCCTCCAGGACTGCATCCGGTGTGTTCTCAATCAGACCCAATCCAAAGGTTGGAGTGGGAATGCGGAAGATCACGTTATGGTTGGCGAGCTGTGTGGCGAAATCCGGCTGCTGAAGATTGCAACCAATTGCGTCAGAGCGGCCCGCGATGGTGTACAGACCGTGCACGCCACCATCGAGCGCAGCGTAGGGATCTGCAGTGTTGGTAGAGACGAACCGCGCCTCGCGCACTGGGCCATTCGCGCTGATAAACGGAGGTACGGTGTTGGTAGCGCCATCCAGCGTGGCAAACGCCACCTGCGGGTTGGGAACTGGCTTTTGTGGACTTCTCAACCCAGGACTGCTGCCGCCGACATCTGGCTGGGCATGGCAGGCTGCACAACTGTTGGCATTGAAAGTTGGTCCCAGGCCAACACCGGCCTCACCGGGCACGTTTCCAGAGACTGAATCAATTTCTTTGAAGCGATCCAATGCCTGGCTGAAGAATGCCTGCTCGTTGCCATCCAAGGTCGGATAAAAACCGCCGGCTCCAGCGGCCCCACCGCGCGGCCCAGGATCGTGCTGGGCCTGCAGTATTCCCGTACAGAGAACCACCGTCAGGCACAGCGTTAATAGATGTACCGGTTGCAGAATTTCTAGCTTTGTTGATTTTCGATGCTTCATTTCTAAAAGTTCCTCCTACTTCTCTTCGTTGGGTGCTTGTGTGTTCTTGAGAGAGGACACACAGAGAGAGGTCACCCGCAAGAGGTCTGTTCCAGCAAAACAGCACCGGGCCGCCTGCGGAAAAGATAAACGGTTGTGCTTCAGATTCTGTCTTTTCAACGGCGTGCCTATAGCAAGAAAACACACCGCCTGCTTTGCGTGCCAACGTCTCAACTTAAGACATCTGTAAATGAGCGCGGTCACAACGCGTGCGAAACCGCGAGGGCTCAGCAGCAAATCCCGAAAAAAGTGAGAAAGGTTGCCCGTACCCTAGACGAAGTTGCGCGCCCTCTTAGGCGCTGGCACACACCAGCCGTAAGCATGGGCCGCTCAAGCTTCGAGTCGCCCCGCTTGCAAAAAAGACAGTTTTCTCGCGGGAAATGATTTTGGCCGAGTAGTGTGCAAATCCCGCTAATACCGCATGACTTGGGATTATTGTTGGGTATTTATAGGCCCAAACTATCTATCTATTCTGGCCTGCCTGACTTGTGGCGCCGGCCCCTAGAAAACGGTCTATGTTCCTTTGTTCCCGAAGTCCCACAATTTGTCTCGCGATGACAAGACCTGACTTGCTGCTGTCGGGAGGAACCTTCGCTAAGCGCTTTTATTAAACCGTTTATTTCCGGCGTCAAATGTTGGCGAGCAATCTATTCAATTCGGAGAGCGATGTCAAACAAATTTTTAACTGAGGAAGTAAAGTTTTGTAATCGCGAAGCCTGGTTTTTGGTTTCAGGGAAAAGAAGCGGTGTTTCATCACATGAAAATTGATCACGGGAAGACGCTCTTGACAAACGAAGTCTGCGTCCGTCGAGCACTAGGAATGGCTCTTAAAATTGTTTCTGACCTGTTTGCCTTCAATCACAATGTAGTAATTTCCGCTCCACGACATCTGCCAGCGCCGGCTGGGTGATCCTTTACTGATGTTGGTCTCCAGATACTTCGCTGCCGTTGTGGGAGAGAGAGCCTGCCGGCAGTGCGGGCATTGCGGCGCTGCATTGGCGGTAAACTTTGATCCACAGGAACAGGGCTTGAGGTGCCGCTCCAGGTCGGGAACAATCACCTTGTAGGCCGCGACCCTGATCAACTCAATGGGGAATCGCCCGTCGGAGATGTCCAGAATGGCGGTCGTGCCGCAACCCTCGCAATACGCGTAGCAACTGTTCGTGACCCCGCTGTGCAGCAGGGTGTATTCGAACATCTTATGACATTCTTCACACGTACCCACACTGTTGACGAGTGACATAGGTTTTCCCGGCAAGTCAGTATAACCCGTGCCCGATTTTTTAGTCGCGCTGGGAGTCGGCTGTTTTCGAAGCGCGAAATCTTCGGCTTCAGAGCTTGCGGAAATTTATGGGCGTGAAGACGTGTCAGTGCAGAGCTTTGGCTGTGTCGCAAGTCGTTAGGAAATAAAACTTCCTTACTGCCGTAGGCTGGCGCGAAGCGAAGCGAGCGCCTAAAATTCCTTTTCCCGCAACCCCATTAGGAGGCAAAAGTAATCTGACCAGTAGAACGTAGGGTTTCGACGTACGGCTGATGCTCGGTTATGATCTGTGGTCGGGCCTGACAATTGCACTGAAAACGGATAAGGCTCATGAAATACGGCTCCAGCAAGCTGTTGTTCGCAGTTGATTTGGCCGGGATCCTGCTCTTCGGGATCGAAGGCGCCATGGCGGCGATACGCGGCGGCCTCGATTTTCTGGGTCTCATGGTGCTGGCATTCGCTACCGCATTGGCGGGAGGAATCATTCGCGACCTGCTGATCGGCGCCGTTCCACCCCAATCTCTGCGCGATTGGCGTTATGCAGTCACGGCATTCACCGGCGGCGCAATCGTCTTCTTCTTGCACCAGTTTGTTCAGATCATTCCGGCTCCCGTCATCATTGTTCTCGATGCCGCGGGCCTGTCGTTGTTTGCCGTCGCTGGGACCGAAAAAGCGCTCAACTACAACATGCACCCGTTCATCGCCATCTTGATGGGGGCAATCACCGGGGCGGGCGGGGGAACCGTGCGCGACATTTTGCTGGCGCAGGTTCCAAACGTTCTTCACGCCGATGTCTACGCCACCGCCGCCCTGGCCGGCGCGGCCGTCATGGTCCTTGGCAGAAAGCTGCGAATTCCGCCGGTGTGGGATGCTCTCCTGGGCGGCGTGGTTTGCTTCTCACTCCGCATGATCAGTGTATGGCACCATTGGAGCTTGCCCCGAGTGCTGAGTAATTGAGCGCGGTTCTTGGTGAATGGTTCTTACAATATTTAGGCCGCTCATCCGTCTACACGAATGGACCGCAGGCCAGCGTATCCAACAAAACTCCGGTCTGGAACTTGCCACGTTGGAATAGCTTTTGTTATCCTGACTAACCAGTTAGTTAAAATGCAGAATTTACTTAAAAAACGAGCTAAACCCCGTCCTTCTTTTCGCAAGGCCCTGCGCAGAGGCCAGCGCGACGCCGTTGAAACCCGCTCCGCGATTCTAGGAGCTGCTATGCACGAGTTTGCCGAAGAGGGCATTGCCGGTGCGCGCATGGAGGCCATTGCCGCAGCGGCCGGTGTGAACAAGGCTCTATTGCACTATTACTTCCACGATAAGGAGCGGCTTTACGGGGAAGCGCTCGATCACGTATTTGCCACGCTTTCCCAGCGCATGACCGAGGTGCTTGATCGCGACCTGCCGCCCCAGGAAAAAATCATGGCCTACGCCGCGGCCCATTTTGATTTTATTGCGGCGTCTCCCATCTATCCGCGCATGGTGCAACGCGAGATGATGCGCGCCGGCCGGCATGGCTCGCCCCATATGCGCCGCATTGCCGAGCGCTATCTTCGCCCGATTTTTGCCAGGGTGATGGTCCTGCTGCGTGAGGGCATAGAGCGCCGCCAGTTTCGCCGGGTTGATCCCATGCATTTCGTCTTGTCGCTGATTGCTATGAATGTTTTTTATTTCAGCAGCGCTCCCATGATTGCGTTCGTGACCGGCAGAAACCCGCTCACGCCACAGCACATCGCAGAACGCAGGGCCGCTGTGTTGGATGTTGTTGCCACTACGCTGCTTCTGCCCCATCGCGCGGCATCCAAAGAGTTTGGCAGTACCAGGAGAGAAGCCAAGTGACGCAAGGAAAGAAGTTTCTGGTTTTGGTCGGAATTATTTTTTGTATTGCTCTGTTTTACTTCATTTTCTTCAACGACCATTCCAGCGATTTGCAGTTGATCGGCATCGTGGATGCCAACCAGGTCATCGTGGGTCCCAAGATCATGGGCCGCATCGAAAAATTGGCGGTGGATGAAGGCTCCGAGGTCCACGCCGGGGACCTGATTGCTCAGCTCGATACTGCCGAGCTTCAGGCCCAGCAGCAGGCTGCGACCGCAGCCGCGGCCGGTCTGAATTCCCGGCTGGCAGGAACGCAAGCCACTGAAGTTTTGACTCAAGGCACAACCGCCAGTGATGTGGTCAATGCGCAGGCCCAGGTGCAGATGGCGCGCGCCAATCTGGTGGCAGCCCGGGCAGATTTGGTGCGCATTCAGTCCGATACCACCCGCACCGCAGAGCTGGCCAAGCAAGGCGTTGCTTCCCAGCAGGCAAGCGATGAAGCCGTCGCCACCCTGCACGCGCAGGAGGCGCGCGTGCGTGCAGCAGAAGATCAGGTACGCTCTGCGGAAGCGGCTTTAAATTCCGCGCTGGCACGCACCCACCAAACCCGGGCCGCCGAAAGCACAGTGGCAGAAACCCGCCAGCAGCAGCTTCAGGCCGAGGCGCAGCGCACGCAGGCCCAGGTGCAGCTCGATTACACCCGCGTGTTCGCTCCCATTTCGGGAATAATCTCCCTGCGTGTGGCCCGTGAAGGCGAGGTAGTTGCTCCGGGTGCGCCTATCGTGACCATTATTGATCTGGGTGAAACCTGGGTTCGCGCACCGCTCCCGGAAACTTACGCTGACAAAATCGGCATTGGCGATGAACTCAAAGTGCGTATGCCTGGCGGGGACATCGTAACCGGCAAGGTGATTACCAAGGGCGTAGAAGCGGATTTCGCTACCCAGCGCGACGTCAGCCGGCGTAAACGTGACATCAAGACCGTGCAATTGAAGCTCTCTATTCCCAATCCGAATCGCGCTTTTGTTCCCGGAATGACCGCGATTGTGCTCGTGCCCAAATCAAAGCTGAATTAGCCATGAACACTTTCTTCAAACCCAATGGCGGCACGTCGGCAGAGGCTCCCAATGCCATCGAGGTCGAGCACATCGTCAAGAAGTATGGTGACTTCACCGCGGTGAACGACATTTCGTTCACCGTGAAGGAAGGCGAGATATTCGGCCTGCTCGGCCCGAACGGCGCTGGCAAGAGCACGCTGATTCGCATGATGACCACGCTGCTGCCTATTACCTCAGGCGTCGCCCGCATCGGCGGATACGACGTCAGCCGCGACCCCAATGGAGCGCGCAACACCATGGGAGTGATTCCCCAGGCCATGACCAGTGATCTGGACCTGACGGTTTACGAAAACATGAGCATCCACGCCAAGCTCTACAGCGTGCCTGCCAAGGAGCGCAACCGCGCGATTAATGAGCTGCTGGAACTCGTGGACCTGACCAAGTGGAAAGACACGCCCGCCAAGAATCTTTCCGGAGGCATGCGCCGCCGTCTGGAAATTGCCCGCGGCCTGGTGCACAGCCCGAAGATATTTTTCCTGGATGAGCCTACCACCGGCCTCGACCCGGTCTCACGCGTGGCGGTGTGGGAGATGCTGACCAACATCAAGCGGAACCGCAATCTTACCGTCCTGATCACTACGCACTACATGGATGAAGCCGACCGCCTCTGCGACCGCATTGCCATCGTGGACCACGGCAAGCTGGTTGCACTGGATACGCCCAGCGCCCTTAAGCAAACGGTCCCCGGCTCTAACGTCATAGAGGCCCAATTTGGGAATCCGCCACAAGACTGGGAGCAAATGTTGCGCAGCTTCCCTGACGTCCGCAGTGTGCAGTCCCTGGGCAGCAATGCCTACCGTCTGCTTTCCGACAACAGCTCCAAAACCGTGACCGAGCTGGTTGGGTTGGCCTTGCAGCATCAGGTCGAAGTCAATGCACTCTCGGTCCATAACACTACACTCGACGATGTTTTTGTCTACTACACCGGACGGCAGTTGCGCGACCAGGAAGTCAGCGCGCATGTCTACACCGGCTGGATCAGCGGCGGCGACCGCTGAAGAGGAGGCGCCTATGAATCGAATGATGGCCATTGTGGAGCGTGAGATGCGCAAGTTCGTGCGCTCGCCGGCATTGATGCTGGTCGCCATGGTCCTTCCCATAGTGCAGCTCATCGTGCTGGGCAACGCCTTCGGCGGCAAGATCCACGATGCGCGCCTGGGCATTGTCGACCACGACCGCACTCTCATCCAGGGAGTCGAAACCGATCGTCCGCAGGCGCTGCGCATCCGCGAAGCGCTGAATGCGATCCATGCCAATGCCCGTACGCTGGACGCGGTTGACTACAGCGACGAGAAAACCGCCGTCGAAGATGTGCACAACGGCAAAATTGATGGCGTCGTCGTCATTCCTGAAAACTACTCCCGCGATGTGTACATGGGACGGCAGCCGCGTATCGGATTAGTGCTCGACAACAGCGACAACTTCATGACCGCAACCCTCGAGCAAAATCTCAACGAGCTTGTGGTCGCGCTCAATCAACAGCCGGTCGAGCCGCGCCTGGTGCAGCAGATTGCGCTCAACGTGGTGGAACTCTATCCCTATATCGAGTACATGAAATATTTGCTGCCGGGTTCAATCGCGCTGGCTATGTTTGTCTCCGTGATGATCGGCGGCGGCATTGTCTACATTGATGACAAGGCCCGCGGGGTGCATGAGGGTTATCTCGCCACCCCGATCAGCAAGCTTGAGCTGGTCTTTGGCCTGAACCTGGCTGGTGCCATCAAGGCCATTGGCGCGGGTTTGGTTTTGACCTTCATAGGATCGTTGATAGCAGGGGTGAGCACCGCCTTTCAACCGGCAACGCTCCTCTGGCTGCTGCTGATGATCATCGCGACGTCGGCCGCCTTCGTGACCATGATCTCCTGCATGATGGCACGCGTGGAAGATCCCCTAGTGCCGCGGGCCGTCTTCGGCATTCTCAATACGCTGCTGTTTTTTCCCAGCGGCTCCATTTATCCCGTCAAGGCCTTTCCCGGATGGCTCAAGGTCATCGCCAATATTGATCCGTTCACGTACTCGGTCCACGGCTTCAAAGCGCTGTTGCTGCGTGATGCCGGCTTTATGGCCATCTGGCCCGATCTGCTCTACCTGGCGGCTTTTGCTGTTGTCATGCTGACCGGTACTACGCTCTTGTTCAAAAGAACGTTGTAAACGTAAACTGAAGCCATGAGCTTGCTTGACGCCCAACCGGGGGATGAAATTGCTGAGAAACTCCGCGAAAGACGCCGCCGCATCAGGATCGCTATCGCTGTTTTCGTCGTCCTGCTGGCCGGCTTTATCTGGTGGAAGATGCGCTTCTGGCCCGAAGAGCGCATCATCAATAAGTTTTTCACCGCCATCGAGTCCCAGAATTTCGAGCAGGCCTACGCCATCTGGATGGCTGACCCCAACTGGAAGCAGCATCCGGAAAAGTACGACCGCTACCGTTATGGCGATTTTTATCATGACTGGGGTCCAGGCGGAGAGTATGGCCCCATCCAGAGCCATAAAATCGAAGGATCTTCCAATGGCGGCAGCGGCGCCGTGATTGAAGTTCAAATCAACGGACGTCCAATCACAACCAATCTATGGGTAGAGAAATCAGACAAAAGCATCTCCTACCCGCCGCCGTAAATAACTTCCTGATATCTGATATCGAAAATTAACCTGAGGACTGAGGACTGCCGACTGCGGACTGTATCGTCTTTTGCAGCGACGCTTCATCTTCCACATTGAAGCAAGTCCTCGACCGGTCAATCTGACGCATGAGCCCGCAGAGCACTTTGCCCGGACCAACTTCCACAAAAGCCTCTGCGCCCAGGCTTATCAGCTTCCGCACGGAGTTCACCCACTGCACCGCGCCCGTCACCTGGCGGATGAGCGCCTCGCGCGCATTTGCAGGATCGCTGGTCGGCTCGGCATCGATGTTTTTGATCAACGGAATCTGCATTGCTTGAAAGCTCAGTTTCTGTAGGTCAGCCGCCAGCCGGTCTTGTGCCGGCTGCATCAGCGCGCAGTGGAAGGGCGCGCTTACCGCGAGCATGACGACCTTCTTTGCGCCACGGGATTTCGCCAGCTCGGCCGCCCGCTCCACGGCGGCTTTGCTACCCGAGATGACAGTCTGCTCCGGTGAATTCAGGTTGGCGGGGGAGCATACGCTATCCTGCGCCGATTCCTGGCAGATCTTCTGTACCTCATCCCCCGGCATTCCTAAGATTGCGGCCATCGCGCCCTCGCCGACTGGCACTGCTTCCTGCATGTACTTGCCGCGATTGCGTACCGTGCGAACCGCATCGGCGAAGTTCAGAGTTTCGGCGGCAACGTGCGCAGAGTATTCACCCAGGCTGTGTCCAGCGACAAAAGTGGGCGTGATTCCTTTTTCGCGCAGCACACGGAGCGCGGCGACCGAGACGGTAAGAATCGC
>Ga0222749_10000081_pt1 | contig 54443 bp, 49 predicted proteins | sample IncBWH2Mmetat_FD_197234 | JGI IMG/M metagenome (GOLD analysis project Ga0222749, IMG submission 197234) | Metatranscriptome of lab incubated forest soil microbial communities from Barre Woods Harvard Forest LTER site, Petersham... | ecosystem: Environmental > Terrestrial > Soil > Temperate... | reverse complement strand
TTCGCAGAAAGCCGATTCTGCCTGAGCAGCCCTTCCGGTTCTTCGGTGCAGTCCACGAACACGATCGTGTCTAATCCTCGTGGATTTTAGAAGGAGATCGCCATGCGGAGTTCACGCACAATTGAAAACTCACTTCACAATCTCAGAGGTCTCTTTCAGTTTTTTGGAGTCCTCACGGTTTTGATGAGCCTCGCTGCTCTGGCGCAAATAAATGGAGCAGGGCCGGCTTATGCGAAAGCGCCCACCGTGTCCGCGCTCCCGGGTGCCGATAACGGCGGGCACGTTTCTGGAATCCGCGTGAAGACTGTTGCTTCGGTCACCCACCCCGACACGCCCGTTCAAAGAGTGAGCATCGTGGAAAGCTATGGCAGGGTTCCACTCGCCTTTGAAGCCAACCAGGGCCAAACCGACCCACAGGTCAAGTTCGTCTCGCGGGGTCCGGGGTATGGCCTGTTTCTAACCACTAGCCAGGCGGTTCTGACTCTGCGCAGAGCTACCGAGCACGAACCTAACTTACCCAGAGCGAAAGCTTCGCTACAAGAAGAAAAATCTGCCGTGCTCCGCCTGAAATTGGTGGGCGCCAATGCCACCGCAACTAAAGTCTCTGGGAAAGATGAGTTATCCAGTAAGAGCAACTACTTCATCGGTAACGATCCTGAAAAATGGCGCACCAACGTTCGGCAATATGCAAAAGTGCGTTACGCAAACCTCTACCCCGGCGTGGATCTCGTATACTACGGCAATCAGCGAGAACTGGAATACGACTTCGTGCTTCACCCTGGAGCGGATCCTGAAACGATTCGACTGAGAATCGAAGGAGCGAGCAAACTTCGCCTTGCTTCCGGCGACCTGGTGCTGAGCAGCCCGGGAGGCGATGTTCGCCTGCGCAGGCCCTTTGCCTACCAGGAGATGAATGGGACAAAGAGGGAAATTCGGAGCCACTACGTAATGAGGAGTGAGCACGAAGTAGGTTTCCGCATCGGCTCGTACGATCGCAGCCAGCCGCTAATCATCGATCCCGTATTGGCCTACTCCACCTACTTGGGCGGGAGTGCAGACGAGGCCGCGTTGGACATTGCCGTGGATTCGGCGGGCAACGCTTATGTGACCGGATTCACGACCTCCATGGACTTTCCTACCGCGAATGCCCTCCAGTCCACTTATGGCGGTGGTTCGTCCGATGTCTATGTAACCAAGATCAATGCCACCGGTAGCGCGCTCGTCTACTCGACGTACCTCGGCGGGAGTTCGGACTTCGACGTGGGTCAAAGCATCGCAGTGGATTCGGTTGGGAGCGTCTATGTGACTGGGGCCACAGGCTCACCCGACTTTCCCACCGTCAATCCCATCCAGGCAACTAATCACGGGATACGCGACGCTTTTGTGACCAAGATCAGTCCCGACGGCAGTGCGCTTATTTACTCTACCTACCTCGGTGGGAGCGGCGATGACTACGGTTGGGGTATCGCAGTAGACTCGGCGGGCAACGCCCATGTGACCGGAGACACACCATCGCGCGACTTTCCTGTCTTTAAAGCCCTTCAACCGACGTTTCACGAAGGCGCTAATTTTAATACATTTGTGAGCGAGATCAATGCCGACGGCAGCGCGCTTATTTACTCCACTTACTGGGGTGGGAACGGCGGCGAAGGCGGTTCCCGTGTTGCGGTGGACCCGGCGGGCAACACCTACATTGGCGGATACACGTTTTCGCCGGATTTTCCCACGGTAAATGCCATTCAGCCCATCTATGCGGGAAACGTGGACGCTTATCTTACCAAGCTCACTGCCGACGGCCAGACGGTTATCTATTCCACTTTCCTGGGAGGGAGCGGTTTCGAATACGGTTGGGACGTCGCAGTGGACTCGGCGGGCAACGCCTACATGACCGGGTTTACGCAGTCAACCGACTTTCCTACGACACATGCTCTCCAGCCAACGAATCACGGTGGTAGCGATGTGTTTGTGGCCAAGATCAACGCCAGCGGCAACGCATTCGTCTTCTCCACCTACCTGGGCGGAAGTAACACGGACCAGGGAACTTCCATAGCAGCTGACTCCAGCGGTAATGCTTACGTGGGAGGGTACACAAAATCAACGAACTTTCCTACGGCCAGTGCCATCCAGCCAACGAATCACGGTGGTTTCGATGCGTTTGTGGCCAAGATCAGCGGCGACGGTAGCTCACTACTCTACTCCACCTACCTCGGTGGGACTGCGAACGAGAGCGAATTCGATGCTGGCTATCGGGATCTGGGCATCGCTGTGGATTCGGCGGGCAGTGCCTATGTGGCAGGGACCACAAAATCGGTGAACTTCCCGACCACTCCACTGGCGTTTCAGAAGGCGTTGAAAGGAGGTTCGGATGCCTTTGTGGCCAAGATTGCAAGTGGTGGGGTCTCGCTAACGACGTTGGCTTCTGGCCTCAACCCTTCCATCTACGGGCAGAAGGTTACTTGGACAGCGACGGTTACCTCCTCGGGCTCAGTCACGCCAACCGGCACAATCAGGTTCACATCGAGTGGCATCACGATTGGTTCGGCAACGCTCAACAGCAGCGGTGTGGCGACCCTAACCAGGTCCAATCTCAATGCCGCTACCTATCCACTGAAGGCGGTGTATACAGGCGACGCCGCCAATCTGGGCAGCACGTCCACTGTGGTGAACCAGGTGGTATTGGAGACGACGAGCAAGGCCCGGCTCACTTCGTCGCCCAACCCGTCCACACAAGGCCAGGCGGTGACTTTCACTGCGACGATTTCGTCGCCGACAGTGATACCAACAGGACCAGTTACATTCACAGCTGGAACGACCGTACTCGGTACAGCTCAACTGGGCGGCGGAAAGGCAAAACTGCTGATCCCGTCATTACCAGTTGGCTCGACCAAGGCCACAGTGAAGTACAACGGAGACTCCAACATCGCCAAGAGTTCAGCTTCGGTTATCCAGACAGTGCAGTAAAGACGCGGAATTTACCAAGACATGTGCTTTTCAGTCACCCGAATCTCCGGGTACACCGCCGCTTTGAACACTTTGGGGTCGACGATCGTTTACCTAACCAAGGCGTTAACACTCAAAACTCCTTGCCGGGCTCAGTGCGCGGATGGCAATTTGCGAACGGTCGAGCCAGGTCCCGCCCTCGGTGCCAGTTGACTTTTCTTCATAAGAACTCTGGATTCATTCGGTTATCAGATGAGCCACTCTTTACCTGCCGTGCATTGCCAACGCCGGGATGGCTGTACTAGAAGCGGGACTGCAAGGCATCTCGTCTCAAAATTGAGGCGTACTAAGAGGAGTCCCCATGCCTTCCCGCGCTTGCGCTCTGTCTCTCGCCAGCCTGCTTGCTGTTCTTGTGCTTCCAGGTTGCAACAACACCTTAAATCCCTTGTGTGGCAGTGCGAGGCCGACCCCGGTGATTGGGTCGCTCTCCCCCGCCGACGTGACGTTCTCCGAAGTGCAACAAGGAGTAACGATCACGGTGACGGGCAGCCAATTCGTTTCTTCGTCGCAAGTGGTGGTGAACACCACTCCGATCGCCGCCACCATTGTGAGCCCCCAGAAGTTGACCATAAAACTCTCCCCTGCTGTCGTCTCGGGGCCGGGGTCGGTTAAGGTCATGGTGCAGACTCCCAGCGGGAACGCCGGAGATCTGGGCTGCACCAGCGGAGGCAACAGCAGCGTACTCCTGTTGACTGTGAATTAAGCTCGGGCTGGGAAAGAAGACTGTGTGTCAGAAACCGAGTGCTCCGCAGGCGTGTTTGGGAGCCGCATCGTGTTCCTCGCTCCCAACCTCGAAACTGTATTCGGCATCCAGTCTGCGGCCATTTTCCTTCACGCGGGCTGAAATCAAGTTGGGGAGCCGAACATCGCAGAGTCACAGCTGAGTGACAAACATAGAAGGCACGAACATGTAGGTCTGTTCGTGGCGACAATTCTCCTCGCCGCCTCGATGGTGAGTTGCAGTGGTCAGGACTACGGCTTCCTGCAGCCGACGCCGGAAGACCTTTGCAAATGCATTCCCGTGGAGCCAGACATCCTGGATTATCGACATGCTGCCAAGCATGTCCCGATACCGAACTTCGCTCCCCAAGAAGTCTCGGTAGAGACCATCCTTACATGGCCTCAAGATATCTTCATTCCTCCCGACGCTCCGCGCAGTGGGCGCGAGCTTGAGGTCTTCCATATTGCCAATGCCTTTTTGCAGAAGGCAAGTGTGAACGCGCTCGATTGTGACGTCTCGATGGAGATTTCACAGACCGCCGACAAAAGCTCTTTGCGGATGATCGTGGAAACACCGGTCGACAGCGAATATTGCAGTGCTCGACAAACTCTGCAGGCACAACTCGGAAAGCATAACTTTCGCCTTGATTCGCAGCATGGAGGAGAACTTCCCCAGGCTTTACCCATCGCCGTCGTAGGGATGGCATTCGAGGACTTCGAGCACGATCGCGGCCCGGTAGCGACTTTGTGGGAGATACATCCAGCCATCGTGACCATCCGCTGATGTCCTAGGCAGGATTCCCGTCGCGCCCAAGTTGCGGTGCCAGGGCACTAATGCTCGCACTTTGGGACGCCGCCATTCAGACCTTTTAGCAGGCCCTTCGCTTCCTGCAGGTCAGGATTGAATTCCAGTACCCGCAGGACATAATCGCGTGCACCATCGACCTGTCCGGCAGCGCACAGGGGAGCGATATTCATTCCAATGGGGCTCTGGCCCGGGGCGGGCTGGAACGCCTGATTCCAGAGCCCGACGGCTTCACGGAGGTGTCCACGGCTGGCTTCGATGGCGCCTAGATTGGCCGCTGCGTCAATCAATATGGAGTCAATGGCAAGAGCCTTCTCGTACAATTGTCGAGCGCGATCCATATCTCCCTTCTTCTGTGCGGAATATCCCAAGCTGGAGAGCAGCGCAGCATCATCGGGCGCTTTCTGAATTGCCACACTAGTCAGCCGCTCAGCCTGGGGAGCAGCCGCAGTCATTCCCCTTCCCATCAGTGTTTCCCAGGCGAGCGCGAGATCCCGCACGTCGTCGTCTGGTTTCTGGGCATCGGGAAAGCGAACCAATCGCGGCAAGGTCGGCTCGACGTTCGCACCCTCCAGGAGTTGAGGAGAGACTGCTGCCTGCCGCAAGATTCGGTGGTCGGTCACTTCGGTATGAGCAATGTCCCGACTCAGTGACGAAGCCATGTGGCAGGTGGTGCGGTCGGGTTTGTCCGCGTGATGCCCGGCCGCAAACTTGTTGCCATGACCCGCCAGACACTTCTGCCGATAATACGAAGCGCGTTCCGTGGCGGACGGTTCGTAGTGGGGATCGTGACCGCTGGTGCAGGCTATGGCGTTGCCGGACTTCTTCTGGCACACGCTTTCCGCCAGTGCCTCAAATTGACTGACGGCTCCGAGACCCGATTGTTGATCGTCTGCAAATACAAAGTAGTGGATGTAGTCGGAGAGCCGCTGCCCGGGAAGTTACGGATGTCACGCCCAGGTTGTTCAATTGCTACCTTCCCTTCGAGATGACACTGCATTGCACACTGCATCACGCAACGCTGGTGCCAGTTTGGCGGGATTGACGATGGAACCGCCTTGAATGTACGAGGCCCCGGGTCCATGGCACATTTCGCAAGTCACTCCGGAAGAGGAAAAAGGAGGGTTCGGATAGCGGTTTTCCGTCCCCTGGATGGGAGCCTGAACTCCGCTGAAATGGCAGCGCAGACAACTCGTATAGGCGGGAAGATTTAACGGAATTTGACTGGTGTTGCCATAAGCGGGCGCCATGTCCCATAAGTGCCGGTCCGCATACCAGTTCACAGGAGACTCAATCAGAAATCCGTCGACTGCGAACAGATGACTGACCCCGCGCCGTCCGGAGCCAATGTAATAGAGTAGCTGGCGTCTGCCCCGGGCCTCCGGATCATTCGGACGCTCGAAACTCAGCCAGATCTTCCCATCCTCCTTATAGACGCGGTAGTGCGCCAGATTTTTGTGCAAAAAATCGGCTGGGCTGAAGTTGTCCGCGGCAGCACCACTCGCATGAGCCATGGATGTTTTCGCGTAGGAATTGTAAACAGACAAATGGCAGGCCGCGCACGCCTCATTCCCCCGACATATCCGTTAAACTCGCGATTCGGAGCTGCAACCAATATCTGCGCGAGCGACGCGATTGATGTGAAGAGAAGCAGGCCTGTCAAGCGAAGGAGAAAGTCGCGACGCCTTACTAGAAATCGCCACAGGTATATCTGGAATGGAGCACGACAGCTCTCCGGTTCGCCTTGCGGCTGAAGACAGGCAGCCATCTTTATTTCTCAGAATGAAGTCGGCACGAGTGACCAATCAGTGAGCAGGGCGTTCCAGACCTGTGGTGAGACTTCGGTCTGAGACGGATTGGTCGTTCTGGGGTTTGTAATAGTGCGTAATAGTTTGTAAATTCAACGCCAGAAGAGGGCGCCTCAAACGTGGGAGCTCAAGATTGACTCGCCCGCTTCTCCCACGTAAGATTTGGCGCGCCTGTAACCGTCCATCAAGTCATAGACAGCAGCTTCGTCACTTGAAGCAGAGGTTTACTCATGCCACTTCGAAACGCCTTGAACCTTCTCTTGGTCGGAGTTCTTGTTGCTTGCACGGGGTCTGTGCCTCTGCCGGCGCAGTCCACCGCATCTCCTTCGAAAGTCGCCTCGGCACCTGCGAAACCGGCAGAAACAGCATCGGGATACAAGCAGCCGCCCCAAAATATTTTGGATGTGATGCACGCGCCCTCACCGCCGTATCCTTCGGTGAGCCCGACCCGCGACGCGATCCTGCTTGTGTCCTGGCAGGACTACCCTTCGATTTCTCGAGTGGCGACACCATTCTTGCGGCTGGCCGGAGTGCGCGTCGAACCCGGCAATCACAGCAAGCACGACACTCCCGGCGGCTACGGCATCACTCCGTGCGCGCGTAGCTTCGAACTTGTACACGTCGCCGACGCTCCGCAAACCCATGTCGCGCTTCCCGCCGGTGCTTGCCCGGGTGAACCGATATGGGCCGCCGACGGAAAGCATTTCGCTTTCGTGAGTATCGCTCCCGAATCAGTCGAGCTTTGGATTGGTGATGCTAAGACCGGCGTAGTCCATCGGGTGTCCGGCGTCCGTCTCAACCCGATGCTCAATGACGAGTTGCAATGGATGCCCGACCAGAAAACCCTTCTGGTCAAGCTGGTGCCCAAGGGGATGGGAGCGCCGCCCGCCGAGCCCATCATGCCGATTGGCCCAAGTATCCAGGAGACCGAAGGCGAGAAAGGTCAGAGCAGCACCTATGAAAACCGCGACACGCTCGGCAACAAGCACGATGAGGATCTGTTCGACTATTACGCCGCCTCGCAGCTTGCTCTGGTCGATGCCGCCAACTCCGCAATCACGCCCATCGGAAAGCCTGGAAATTATGAATCGCTCGATCCCGCGCCTGATGGTCACCACGTCCTCGTCACCGCGATCCACAAGCCCTACTCGTACGTTGTTACGTATGAGCGCTTCCCGAACGAAGTCGAAGTCTGGGACGTCTCCCAGCGCACTCGCGTTCTGACTCACGCCATCGCGTCGCGTCCCCTTGCAGATCGTGTTCCCATTCATGGCGTTCCGGTTGGCCCGCGCGATTTTTCCTGGCGCGCAACCGACCCGGCGACGCTCATCTATGCCGAAGCGCTCGACGGCGGCGACTGGAACGTGAATGTTCCGGCGCGCGACAAGGTCATGCTTCTGAAGGCGCCGTTCGACTCGCCCGCGGTCGAAATCACGCGCACCGAGCAGCGCTACACCGGCTTCGCCTGGAGCGAGCAACCCAGCGTCGCTCTGTTGGCTGAGTACGACAACAACCGGCACTGGAGAAAAGCCTTCGTCCTCAACCTGGATGATTTACAACAAAAGCCGCGCTTGCTCTGGGACCTCTCGACCGACGAGAGATACAAGAACCCGGGCACCACGGTGAAACGTCAGTTGCCTAACGGTTCCTGGGTCGTTCGTCAGGATGGTGATTCCGTCTATCTCGCGGGCGTCGGTTCTTCGCCCGATGGAGATCGCCCGTTTCTCGATCGCCTCGATCTGAAGACGTTAAAGAGCGAACGTCTCTTTCGCAGCGAGAAGACTTGCCTCGAGCGATTTCTTTCCTTCACCGGCCCGGACACGCGCACGTTCCTCACCTGGCATCAGACTCCCTCCGACCCACCCAACGCATTCACCCGAACCCTTGGCAGCACGGTGGACGCGTCCGCCGGAGAAGCAACTTTCACGTCCACCAGCGTCGCCATCACTCACATTCCCGATCCCACGCCCGAGGTGCGCGCGATCAAGAAGCGGCTGGTCAAATACAAACGCGCCGACGGCCTGGACTTGTCGTTCACGCTCTACACGCCGCCCGGTTATCAGGAAGGCACGCGCGTCCCCACAATTCTTTACGCCTATCCTCTCGACTATGCCGACGCTTCCACAGCGGGTCAGGTCGCAGGCTCGCAGGAGACTTTCACGCAACTGCGGCAATACAGATTGTTGCTGCTCGCCGGCTACGCCATCATCGACAATGCAGCGTTCCCCATCATCGGTGATCCCAAGAAAGCCTACGACACCTATCTGGACCAGCTTGTCGCGGACGCGAAAGCCGCAGTCGATGAAGCGGTGCGGCTGGGCGTTGCCGATCCCGGGCGCATCGGAGTTACCGGCCACAGCCACGGCGCTTTAATGACGGCGAACCTGGTCGCCCATTCGGACCTGTTCCGGGCAGGAGTCGCAACCAGCGGTTCCTTTAACAAGACGCTGACGCCTTTCGGTTTTCAGAATGAACGCCGATCGGTGTGGGAGGCGACGGACGTCTATTTGAAAGTCTCCCCGTTCTTCGTCGCCGACAAAATGAAGACGCCGCTTCTCATCATGCACGGCGCCGAAGACGCGAATCCCGGCACGACGCCACTGCAGGCGCACAAGCTCTACGAAGCCATCCGGGGCAACGGCGGCACCGCTCGCCTCGTGATGCTCCCGCACGAGCCGCATTGGTATACAGCCATGGAGTCGAATGAACAGGAGGTCTACGAGATGCTTCGCTGGTTCGACAAGTATGTGAAAAATGCCCCGGTCCGCGCTGCCGCTGGATCGCACTAGAAGCGCATGATGGCAAACGATCTTGTGTAGGGGCGGACGCCTTCGTCCGCCCCGCGAGCGAAGCGAGCGTGGCTACTTCAACTTCTCGTACTCGGCTTTGGCAGTTTTCAAAACTGGCACGTCCGGATCTGCATCCTTCCACATCGCAAAGAAATCCTGATAGGCCGTGCGCGCTTTTGCGCTATCCCCCTGCATCGCATACGCCCGTCCCAAATTCAGCTGCGCTAACGGATATTCGATGGCCCAGCCTGCCGCGCCACGATGCTCGAGAATCCGCTGAAATTCCGCTCCTGCCTTCGCGGCATCGTGCAGTTTTAAATGTGCGAGTCCACGGAAAAAGGTAGGCGTGCAGCCTAGTGATCGCGGCCCCGTCCCAAACTCATAACTGCGAATCGCTTCCAGTGTCTTCACCGCCTCCGCTGGCTGGTTGCTGGCGAGTTGCTGCATGGCTCTTCCCTCGTTGCCGATCATCACCTGGATAAAGTGATTGTCAGGAGCACCGCGCATCGCGCTCTCCAGCAGCGATGCCGACCTGCCCGCATCTCCCGCAGCCGCATACGCCAACGCCGCACTCCAGCGGGCGTCCGGATCGTCGGCCATTGCAAGTGCCTGCGCCGCCTTTTGGCGAGCTTGGCCGTCATATCCCATCAGAGCCTCTTCATAGGCCTGGAGGGCCAGCAGCTGTGCAGCCAACTCTTTTGCGCCCGACCCGATAAGCGCCTGCCGCATCTGCTCCCACAGTTCACGGGAACTCTGTACTTTACCCAGTGAGGTGGTCCACCCGGCGTTGAACAACATCACAAAGGGTTCGAAAGATGTTCCCTTGACCGCGTCCAGTTCATGTTGCACCGCTGCTCGATCTCCGCGGTAGTAGGCGAGATCGAGCAACACAAAGTGAACTCCCGAGCCATCCGCCTTCTGGGCCACTGCTTCCTCGGCAATGCTCTTCGCTTCGTCGAAGCGGTTCAAGGCTTCGTAGGCACTCGCCATGTTGTCGTAGGAATACGCATCCTGCGGATCCACGCGGTGTCCCTCACTGGCACGCTCCAGCGCCTTCTCGTGCCTGCCCAGCGCCGCCAGGGCCAATGCAGCATTGCTGTAAGGAGCCGTATCGCGGGAATACGTCTGCGACCACTGCATATACACCGCCACGGCCTTCTCCAGATCGAGAGTTACTTCATCGTAGTAGTGCGCCTCGATATAGAATCTCTCGCGCTCGCTCGCCCGATCCCGCAGTTCGTAAGCTTTCTTCAGCACCGGTACACCTTCAGGGGTCCGGCCCAGATTGAAGTAAGCCACTCCCAACTCCGCATAAGCCATGGCGAAGTTGGGATCCAGATCGATTGCCTTCTTCAGGTGAGGAATTGCGGCGTCGTCCCGCATCTTCTGATGCTCGGCATTTCCGAGAGTGAACGCCTGCAGCGCTTCTAATGACGACGTCGTCGCCTGCTCCAGCGGCTTGGCGAATTGCTGCACCGAAGCCAGCGACTCTCCCATCTTCTGCCTCAGGCTCGAGGCAGCCTTGTCGAGCGATTTCAGTACCTGTTCTTTGCTGTCGACCTCCACCTGCTCGCGCGCCAGACTATCGCCCGTCGAGCCGTTCAGCGCGGACAATGTGAGCACGTAATGATTGCCCAGGCTGGCAATGGAACCGGTCAGCAGCGCCTTGATCCCCTGTCTCTGACAGATTTCCCGCGCCACATCGTTCGTGATCCGTTCATCGCCGGGCCGTCCCATCAACCGCAAGGCGTCGCGAATCTTCGAGTCCGGAACAATGTTCAAGTACGGCGACTGCTCGAGTTGCACCGCCAGCGCCTGCTTTAACGTGCCGTCGAACACAGGATCGCCCGTTGTGTTGACGAAATCGGCCAGCAGCACACTGTCTTTCTCTGTGAGATGGGTAGCGGTTCTCGATCGCAGATACATCCCCAGCCCGATCAGCACGACGAGCACTCCTGCCGCGACGGGCAGAATCATCTTCCACTGGATGTTTGATTTGCCCTCAACCACCGCGGTTGACGCCAACGCCGATGAAGACGAAGTCTGAACTGGCACTTTGGCGGAAGATGCTGCTCTTGCGGGCTGTGCCGGAGTTTCCGGCGCAGCCGGGATCGATCCCGAACTCTGCGCAATGGCGCGCCCGCTGTCGGTGTCACGCTTCAGTCGTTGCAGGTCGGCGCGAAGATCTGCCGCGCTCTGGTACCGCAGGTTCCGATCCTTCTCCAGAGCCTTATTAATGATGTCTTCAAATTTTGGTGGGAGATCCGCATTCAGGCGAACCGGCGCAACCGACGCCCGATTCAGAATCGCATCGAAGATCAGCGCCGAAGTGTCGCCGCGGAAGGAAAGCGTCCCCGTCGCCATTTCGTAAAGCACCACGCCGAAGGAAAACAGGTCGGTGCGATTGTCGAGTTCCTTCCCCTTGGCCTGTTCCGGCGACATGTAGGCCACCGTGCCCAGAGTCGAACCCGGGCTGGTCAGGTGTTCTTCCACAACAACGGTGGAAGGTGCCGTAACATCCGCAATCTGCGCCGGGTCACGTGCCTCTGACTTCACCTTCGCCAGCCCGAAGTCGAGAATCTTCGCGTGCTCGCGCTTGGTGACAAAAAGATTTGCAGGCTTGATGTCGCGGTGCACGATCCCACCAGCGTGCGCGGCATCGAGCGCGTCGGCGATCTCGATCCCGAGAGACAGAATCGTCTCCAGTTCCATCGGACGCCCCGCGATCAGATGTTTCAGCGTTGCGCCGTCCAGAAACTCCATCACGAGGAATGTCTTGCCGCTCTCCTCGCCGATGTCATAAATCGTGCAGATGTTCGGATGATTTAGCGCCGAGGCCGCTTTTGCCTCACGCCGGAACCGCTCCAGCGCCTGCCGATCCTGCGCCAGATCTTCGGGGAGAAATTTCAGCGCGACGAAGCGTCCCAGGCGAGTGTCCTCGGCCTTGTAGACGACACCCATGCCGCCACCGCCGAGTTTCTCCACGATCCAGTAGTGAGAGATGGTCTGATCGAGCAAGGAAGTCCCCGAACTCCGTGGTGAGTCATGCTAAGCGGCATCAGCGGGGAAGTCAAAACAACGGTTGCGGAAGCGCAAGCAGGTCTTGTTGCGCTGTCTCCCCCTTACTCGGCATCGTGCGGGGCTTCATGCAGGGGTTGTGATTCTGCGGCCTTGTGCGTGCCGGTGCAACTTTGGAGGCCATGGACTATCCGACAGTCAGCACGGTCGCTTCGCGACCGGGACGGACGAAAGCGTCCGTCCCTACACTGACGCTCGGCTTCGCTGTCGCTGGACGGGCGAAAGCGCCCGTTTCCACACGGTTTTTGCCGGGGCCTCCCTACATCGGCTCGGCTTAGTTTTGGCCTCCGGCCCCCTGGTTGCCGGAGCCGCTTGCGGGCGCTTCGGATTTCTCAACATAGGCGGGAATCTTTCCGCCTGCCGCTTTCAGCACGTCGTTTTCCTTGCCGTGACGGTGCACCTGAAGCGTGCGCAAGAAATGCACCAAATCCCACGCGTCGTTGGGCTGAATGGTGTCGGCGAATGAGGGCATCGGAGTGCCATCGACACCGGTCATGAAGATCTTGTAAGTGTCCTCATTCGTGGAGCCGCATTTGAAGCGGGAATCGTCTCTGCCAGCAGAGAAGTCATATGGGCGAATCGGTTGATCCTTGCTGTCGGTAAGAGTCGGTGCCGACGGGCCGTCTCCCTTGCCTTGCGGACCGTGGCATTTCCAGCATTCCAGCTTCGTGAACAGGGCCTTGCCGTGAGCAATGCTCTCGATGGTGACCGGTGGTTCGGCCGGAACCTTGATCGGCTCACCGGCCTTTTCCTTTTCCCACCGCGGCGAGAACGTCTTGAGGTATGCGACCAGGTCGGCACGCTGCTGCTTGCTAAACGTATTCCAAATCGGCATGTAGGAACTGGTGAGGCCGCGGCCAATGGTGTTGTAGAGGTCCTGATCCGTAGGCAAAGTGCCGGTGGGAGTCGAGCGGCATTTGAAGGTTGCTATGGTGAAGTCGCGGGGCTTTGGATCCAACCACTGCGCGTTCTCGCCATTGCCATCTCCCAGGTCGCCATGGCAGCCCGCGCAGTATCGCCGGTAGTCGCTCTTTGCAGCCTGCGAGTGGCCGGTAATGTTGCCGATGTGGCTCTCCATGTGCTTCGGAGGCTCGGCGGGATGCGGACCAACATCCGGCGCATCTTGCGCCCGCACTACAGTGAAGCCGGCGGCAAGGATGAAACCGATAACCGCATTAAGACAATGCAACCGCTTGAACGTCTTCATAGTAAGCATCCTCAAGACCAATTCTGCGCTGCGACCAAAGTCACCCGCGGTTTCATCCTCATTAGAAGGCGAAATCAAACCCTGTTAGCAATTCGTTGGTGTTGATGTTGGAGCTGCTCAGGCCGACCATCGGTCCAGTACCATCCTGATGCAGCCAGTTGAACTCGTTATGCCAGGCAAAACCGGCGCGGCTGGTCATGAACGGGTTGTAGCGCATGCCGACCGTGTAGGTGGCGATGTTGCCCAAGTTGGAAGGCGAGGGAAAACCGCTCCCCCCACAAGCGATGCAACCCGATCCATTCGCCTGCCGCGACATCCGAATCGACTCGTACCGCGCGAGGAAGATCAGCTGCGGACTGTAAATGTAGTGCGGCTCGATCAATACGCCGTTCCAGGTGGGCGCCTGGGAACCAGTAGGCAAAAACGTGCCGGGAAGGTTGTTGTTGGCTGCCGCGCCATTGATCAAGTCGCCGTAGCCCTGCCCAAACCACGCGTTATCCCAGCCGTGCTGGGTCACAACCTGCACGTCCACGTGCTGGCCGAAGTAGAACAGGCCAAAGACGCCTTCGCGGTGAAAGGACTTGTTGCTGATTCCTGTACCTGCGAGCACTCCAGTTGGGCCGCCTGAGGTCCGGTAGTAGGTTGGGGCTTCGCCAACCATTGCATATCCGCCGATGCGGTCGACGCCCAGCTTGCCCGTGTCGAAGGCCTGACTGAAGGTGAAGAAGCCGGTGTACGCATTGCCGTACGGTAGACCGACGTTGCCATCGGTAGAACTCAGTAATGCCGCCGAGTAGCGGGTGCGATCGTCGAAGGAGTGGCCCATCAACTCAACACCCAGCTGGTTGTCGCCCATCTTGCCGAAGATGTTGCCATCACCCACTGGCGTGAAGTGATAAAGCTGGTAGATGCCACCGTTGCCGGTCAGGGTCAGAATCCGCTTTTCCGAGAGCATGTTGTCGAGTTCGAACTTGCCCAGCTTCAGGTTCAGCCAAGGACTACCGAACAGGTTGTCCAGCCGGGCCATGACCGTCTCAAAGTGGAAAGACGCGTGGTTATCGGAGGACGGGAGCACGTAAAACGAGATGTTCTTCTCCAGCGTGCCGCCGGTGTGGAAGTCCAGTCCGCTCAAGTCGAAACCGGAGCTCGTGATGCGCGTCACTCCAGTGGCCGCCTGGTCGACCGCAACATGGTCCGTGCTCACCCGATGCCAGATTGGAGTCATGCGGAAGGTGACCGGCCAGTAGCTAGGATTCTGCCAGATAGGAGAATCCTTATCGTTCATCAGTTGGTAGCCGTTGTCTTTGAACTTCTGGCCGAAGTAATTGAGCATGGGCCAGGATTCATGGCAGGCAGAACAACGCATTCCATACTTGCGGGCGAAAGCCGGAAGCGCATTCGCCGACTGGCTACCGCTCAGGATTAGAAAAGCCAGAATCAACCCGGAGGTTACAAGAGATTGAATCAAGCGAACGTCAGACCGTGTCCCGACACGCATTCCGAACTCCTCATCCGATCTTGATTTGTGTCACCTGTGATTCCCGAATCCCGCGGAATGACCCGTTGCGCAAGAACGTAGCTGGTGCACCGGTCTTTACCTTGTGCCGCTTCGCTACAAAATGCGCTATCCGTTGTAGATAAATGGAAGGCCAATGACCGGCGAAATTTCATTCACTGCTGGAGCAGAGGTAGTCTAGTTACCGGGGCCCGTCCGATTGTTGGCGAATCGCAAAAGACTTGTAAAAGGGCTGCAAAAGGGTTGTAAGAGAGTTGTAAAGATTGTAAGAACCTCCGAAAGCAGCGGACGGCTATGCATGGCGACCCCAACGGCGGATGCCGGGATGGTGCGAGCAAAGCGAGTCCTCCGGACGTAAGAGCGTGCACCCTCAATATGATAGGAGCACAGACCATCGTTACTAGAAGGGGGTTCCGTTAGCGGACATCCTGCGGCTATAATCAATCAGCGATGTTGACCGCGAACGATGATGCGCCGAAATGCCAATTCGCGTGTTCCGTATGCCCAAGCGGGCGAGTGCTGGCTGCACTCACTGGTGTGTCCGCGACGGTACCGGGCCAACCTGCCTTCACGGCTGCGTCCTTCACTCTTCGGTAGCGACTAGTTTCTTTCCTTCGCAGGACTGTCTCGGCTTCGTCTCAACTGGCGTGCCGAGGTCCGACCTCTTGTCCAATCGCCTGATGCGGGAGCGCCCCCAGGGGTTAAAGCCCCACATTATAAGCGGCCCTGGACGGCGCGACCGAAGTCGCGCTCTTTCAAAGCTGGCGATAGACGGCACGACTGAAATTGTGCCTGTTCACGAACTGGCTAGACGGCGCGACTTAGAGACGTGCCGACCCGAACGGAGGAATATCATGACTGCCATGACTGCTACGATTGGTCCCAAGATTAAGACCGCCCTGCCCGGGCCGAACGCCAAGCGCGTGCTTGCGGGCGATGAGCAATACATTTCGCCGTCCTATACCCGTTCGTATCCGCTGGTAGCCAAGAGCGGGCGCGGGATCGTCGTCACCGATGTTGATGGCAACGAGTTCTTCGATTTTTCTGCCGGCATCGCCGTAACTTCCACAGGGCATTGCCATCCGGACGTGGTGGCCGCCATTCAGCGCCAGGCGGGCGAACTCATTCACATGTCGGGCACCGACTTCTATTACGAGAACATGGTGCAACTGGCGTCGCGGCTGTCGAAGATCGCGCCGATGAAGGGGCCGCATCGCATTTACTACGGGAACTCGGGCGCGGAGGCGATCGAGTGCGCGCTGAAGTTGGCGCGTTATCACACCAAGCGGCAGAACGCGATTGCGTTCTTCGGAGCGTTCCACGGGCGGACCATGGGAGCTCTTTCGTTGACGGCTTCGAAGCCGCAACAGCGGCGGCGGTTTGCTCCGCTGGTGCCGGGCGTGACGCACGTGCGTTATCCCGATGTTTACCGTGGTCGCGTCGGCGGGCAGCAGGAGGCAGAACAGTTTGCCCTGGGATGCGCGCGATTTATCGAAGAGAAATTGTTCAAGACTACGCTGCCTCCGGAGGAAGTGGCAGCGATCTTCGTTGAGCCGGTGCAGGGCGAGGGCGGATACGTGGTCGCTCCCAACAACTTCATGCAGGAGCTTCGGCGGATCTGCGACCGGCACGGCATTCTGCTGGTTGTCGACGAGGTGCAGAGCGGTGTGGGTCGCACAGGCAAGTGGTGGGCCGTGGAGCACACCGGAGTGGAGCCGGACATTGTTTGCATGGCGAAGGGCATCGTGTCGGGCATGCCGCTGGGCATCACGATGAGCCGTGCGGAGGTTATGGACTGGGTTCCGGGGTCGCATGCTTCGACCTTCGGGGGAAATCCTGTTGCTATCGCTGCGGCGCTGGCCACGCTCGATGTAATCGAGAAAGAACATCTGCTCGAAAACTCGGCGAAAGTCGGGAATCACATTCGGGCGCGCATGGCGGATTGGCCATCACGGCTGAAGCTGGTGGGCGATGTTCGTGGGCGCGGGTTGATGATCGGGGTCGAGATCGTGAAGGACAAAGTCACGAAAGAATATGGCGCCGCCGACCGCGACCGCATCGTTGAGATGGCGTTCGAGAAGGGCATCTTGTTCCTCGGCTGCGGGCCTAGCACGATCCGGCTGTGTCCGGCGCTCGTCGTCACCAAGGAAGAGGCGGATGTTGCGGTCGACGTGCTGGAGGAATGCATCTCGGCCGTCGGCAAGAACGCGTAGATTTCGGGAATACAAAGCTAATAGCATTCACCACGAAGGGCACGAAGGTACACGAAGGAAAAACCGATAATTCCTTTGTGCTACTTCGTGTCCTTTGTGGTTATTGCTTTGGGGCTACTTCACTACCACATCGACTTCGCCGTGCTTCTCTACTACCTGGATTCGGACTGGGCCGGAGTCGCGTTCCAGGAAGAGGCTGACGCGGGAATCCTCGGTGTGCAGATCGCGGATCGATAGTTGCGGGATGCCTTGCGGCAAGTAGGGGCGATCAAAGATGACACTCCGCTTCTTGGCGTCTACCGTGATGCCGAGGCACGATTGCAAGAGCATGAACACGGCGCCGGACGCCCAGGCCTGCGGGGAGCAGGCTACCGGATAGAGTGTGGGGCCTTGCCCGGGGCGACGGTCGACTCCGCAGAACAATTCGGGCAAGCGCTGCAGTTCGACGGAGCTGCTGAGATCGAGCAGGCTCATCAGAACGCGTCCGGCAAACTCCCGGAAGTCGTAGCGGGCCATACCCGCGGCGATGATTGCGTTGTCGTGAGGCCAAACGGAACCGTTGTGATAGGAGAGCGGGTTGTAGCGCACCTCGTGACAGCCAACCGTGCGAATGCCCCATCCGCTGAAAAAATCTTTGCTGACCAGGGTGTGAGCTACGAGGTTCGCCTTCTCGGGGCTGGCGATGCCGGAGAAGAGGCAGTGTCCCGGATTGGACGTACGCACACGGCATGGTTGCTTGTGGCCATCGAGAGCTAACGCGTAGGTGGAGATTTCGTCGCACCAGAAGGCTTCCTCGAAGTGGTGCTGCAGTTCGGCGGCTTCACTCTCCAGCGAACGTTGGCGTTCCTTATCATTCCATGCGCCGTAGATTTTCGCAGCCGCCATTTTGGCGGCATAGACGTAGCCTTGCACTTCGCAGAGCGCGATCGGCGGGCCAGCAATCGATCCGTCGACATGAAAGACGGAGTCGTTGGAATCTTTCCATCCCTGCTGGACCAGGCCCTTTTCGCCGTGAGGCGTGTACTCGACAAAGCCGTCACCATCGACGTCGCCGTAGCCGTCGATCCAGTCCAGGGCCATGTCGATGTGAGGACGAAGGTGCTCGAGGAATTTCACGTCTCCGGTGTAATCGAAATAGCATCCAGCAAGAATCAGGAACAGCGGGGTGCTGTCGATGCTGCCGTAGTAGCGGCCGAAAGGAACTTCGCCCAGGTTGGCCATTTCTCCGCGGCGGGTTTCGTGGATGATCTTGCCGGGTTGTGCTTCGTTCTTCAGATCAATTTCCGTGGCTTGGGTCGAGGCGAGGAACAGCAGAACGCCTTTTGCGATTTCAGGAGCGATCCACAGCATCTGCAGCGCAGTAATGATGCCGTCGCGGCCGAAGACCGTGCTGAACCAGGGCACTCCGGCATAGGGATAATTCGTCTCCGGATTTCCGAGGGTCATCATCTCGACGTCGGCGAGGGACCGGCGGACCCATGAGGTCAGGCGATCGTTGGAACTGGAGATCCTACACAGGCTGGACGACGCTGCTTTGAGTTCAGTCTCGGCGCCGGCCATCGCGCGGGCATATCCGATGGAGCGATGCCTGGTCTCAGGATTACAGTCGATCGAGAGATGAAACGTCGCAGACTTGCCCGGACCGAGAGAAGCCTCAAATTGGAGGTCGGAAGCAGTGATCGCGACCGGGGCGGGATCAGCCTGGATACAGGTGCGGCGGAATTCGTGGTCGAGACCTTCGTAAGTCATCAGAATCGACGTGGCGGTGATCTCGTCGTCGAGGCGGCGTCCGCGACGTTCGCGGCGCATCCCGCGGACTTCGAAGATGTCAGCGTAGTCGGCAGCGAACGCAATCTGAATCGGCACGCGTAGCGACATCAGGCCATAGTTGACGATGCAGAGTTCTTCATGGGCGACGTCGCGCCACAGGAAGCGCGAACGGACGAGATGCAGCGTGCCGCGCGGAACCACGATGCTTTGATTCTCCGTGACATCGACGTTCGCCAGATCCGCGACGAATGCAAAATTGTCAGCTTTGACGTTCGAACTCAGCAGCAGCGGGCGCGCATCCCACAGGCCGAGCACGAACTCGGAGAGATGGCGGCAGCCGCGGAAGAAGATGCCATGCTCGCCGAGGCCGAGAGGTTCGATATCGCCGTAGCGGTTGAAGACGGCGAAGCATTTTCCGTATTTGAGTACTCGCGTCCGGTCCTCGGAAGGGGACGATCCGGCGGCTATGTAGTACTGCTGCGTGGTGCCAACTTCGTCCAACTGAGATCTCCGTCAGTGAGAGCAATGGATTCGGTTTCTCGTTTGATGATGCGGTCGTAGATGGACAGGTATTCCTGGGCCATACGTTTTGCGGAAAAACGGTCCTCGAAAGCACGGCGACATTTGCGGCGGTCGAGGGCGGAGAGGTTCTTCACTGCACGGGCAGCCTCATCGACATTATGTACCAGAAAACCGGACATGCCGTCCTTAATGATTTCCGGGACAGCGCCCAGCGGGTACGCAATGACGGGAAGACCGCAGGCCATGGCTTCGATCAGCACGATGCCGAAGGGTTCCGACCAATCGATGGGGAACAGGAGCGCGGACGCATTTCCGAGGAACTCGTTCTTTTCCAAGTCGCTGATTTCCCCGACAAACTCGATGAGCTTGTGATCGAACAGCGGCTCGACGTGAGACTCGAAGTAGCTCTTGTCGGCACGGTCGACCTTGGCGGCGATCTTCAGGGGAATAGCGGCCCGTTTTGCAATTTCGATGGCCTGATCGACGCCCTTTTCCGGAGAGATCCGGCCCAGGAACGCAAGATAATTTCCAGCATCGAGGCGAGGAGCGAACGTGTCTTCCGGCATGCCGTGGTGGACTGTGCCTTGCCAATTGATCCAGGGCAAAGGCTGCCGCTGAGCGTCGGAAATCGAGACAACAGGCATCTCGGAAAATTCACGGAACAGAGGCACCAGATCAGGAATATCCAAGCGCCCGTGGAGCGTCGTGACTTGCGAAAGATCCTCGCGGCGGCTCATGGAGAAGTGCAGGTAATCAATATGAAAGTGGACGATATCGAAATCATCTTTTCGTTGTAGGACTTGTTCGACTAAGCATAAGTGCTGAGCTAGAGGATCCCAGCAATCGGGGTCAAGGCGCAAAGCTTGCGGGCAGACGGGAATCAAGTGGGCGTTGGTGAGGGAATCGCCGCTGGCGAACAGCGTTACCTCGTGCCCTCGACGGACCAACTCCTCCGTCAGCCAAGACACAACTCGTTCCGTGCCTCCATAAAGACGGGGTGGTACGCTTTCGTAAAGTGGCGACACCTGAGCAATTCGCATTCATACCTCGGAGAAACGATTTGTCGTGCGGGGACGCTAGATCCTCCCTGTTTGAAAATGAAGTTGGGAGCGGTCGTGTCTGCATCCTCAACCAAATCGCATTCGTCTTTCGGGCCTGCACGTAGAGAACTCGCAAAACTCTTCCTCGAATCAGGATAAGTGGCGCTCTCGGTGCAAACAATAAGGTGTTCCCTGCAAGGGATAAGTGCGTGCTTGCGGAGTCGCACTTGGTAGAGTTTTCCCGTTTCAGAACTGCTGAGGTGTTTCGTGTTTTCATTGTGCGGCTCGTCACAGTCGCTGAGCAGTGGGTGCCGTAACCTGCGAATATATGTTTGCTGGACGCGGAGCGCAGGCGGTGGTGCGGATGCTGGATTTTCTTGCAGATCAGTTTTCGGCGGGTGAGACATCTCCGGAACATTTGCGAATTGGTGTGCGCGGAGAGGATGAAGCTTACTTTCAACTACCACGAATGGGTTACGTGATCGTAGCCCGTAACCTCCGTTCGCCACGCTGCCATGGCGAGATCGACTTGATCGGAGGGGAAGGCGATATCCTCTGTTTTATTGAGGTTAAAACGCGGACATCGCACAATGTGAAGACGGCTGAGGCGGCGGTGGACCGGCATAAGAGACGGGAAGTGGCGGAGGTGGCGCGGGAATACTTGAAGCGCCTGCCGGTTCAGTCTGAGTGGATCTTCGATATTGTGAGCGTATACTATGACGGTCGTACTTCCCGCCCCCAGATCGAAATCTTTCGAAACCCCTCCTTGGCGGCGTAGAATGTAAGGTTTGCGCAATATTCCAGGAAAGGATGTAGGGAGTGCCGGAGCTTAGAAAAGATCCTATTGTTGGACGCTGGGTGATTATTTCGACCGACCGGGCGAAGCGCCCGAGCGATTTCGTGCGGGAGAATATGAAGATCAAGGGGGGATTCTGTCCCTTCTGCTACGGGAATGAGAGCAAGACGCCTCCCGAGATTCAGGCTTATCGTCCGAACCCGAACGGTGGTCCGGCGCCGCAACGAGATATGCCGGGATGGACGGTGCGCGTGGTTCCCAATAAGTTCCCGGCGCTGGGCATCGAGGGCACTCTCAATCGGCAAGCCGAGGGGATGTTCGATCGCATGAACGGCATCGGGGCGCACGAAGTGATCGTCGAGACTCCGGATCACACGGCGAGCCTTGCGAATTTGCCTCCGAAGCGAATTGAAGATGTGCTCTGGACTTTTCGCGATCGCATCCTTGATCTGAAGAAGGACCGGCGGTTCAAATACATTTTGATTTTCAAGAATCATGGCGAAGCGGCGGGAGCGTCGCTGGAGCACTCGCACTCGCAGTTGATCGCGTTGCCGATTCTTCCGATCAACGTCACCCAGGAATTGGAGGGAGCGAAGCAGTACTTTCTTTACAAGGAACGGTGCGTGTTCTGCGACATCATCGCACAGGAGATGGATGGCGGGACACGCGTGGTGGCAGAGAATGACAAGTTCCTGACGCTGGCGCCGTACGCGCCGCGGTTTCCGTTTGAGACCTGGATTTTGCCGAAGCAGCACGAGTCGGCGTTCGAGAATTCGTCGTCGGCCATGTTTGAGAATCTGGCGCGCGCGCTGAAGAATCTGCTGGTACGAGCAGACCGGGTACTCGACAATCCGCCATACAATTTGGTGATTCATACTTCGCCGGCGCAGGATCCGACGAATGATCATTATCACTGGCACATTGAGTTCATGCCGAAACTGACCAAAACGGCGGGATTCGAGTGGGGAACGGGGTTCTATATCAATCCGACTCCGCCGGAAGAGGCTGCGAAGTTTCTCCGAGAGGCGAATGTCGAGGAGACTACGGCGGCCCCCATCGGCTGAGCGGATTTAGCCAATAAAAAAGGGGCACGGCATTTGGCCGTGCCCTTTCCATTTGGCCGGAGAGAGAGGGGCTTTGTAAGCCCGAAGTGAATAAAGGATAGGCTGGCGGGCCGAGGATGTTTGTCATGGGAATGTAAAAAGTTTGTATGATGCTGGCGCACTGCGAAAGGCAGGGTTTGCATGAGGTTCTGCTGGATTCCCTTCCTGCTGCTGAGTTTGGCGGCTGCTGCAATCGCTCCCTCTAACCTGATTACGAATATTCCCGCACGGAGCACGACGAGCCTGAGTGGGGCGTGGCATGTGATTGTGGATCCGTTCGAGAACGGCAAGGAGAGATTCTCTCGCGATGCGAAGCCGAAGGATAAAAGCGATCTGGTGGAGTACAGCTTCGATCTGTCGCCTGTGTTGAATGTGCCGGGAGATTGGAATACGCAGCGCGAGGCGCTGATGTTTTATGAAGGGCCGGTCTGGTACCGGAGGGAGTTCAGTTATCACAAGCGAGAAGGTACGCGGGTGTTCGTTTATTTTGGCGCGGCGAACTATCGGACAGCGGTTTATCTGAATGGCGAGAAGTTGGGCGAGCATGAGGGAGGTTTTACGCCCTTCAACTTCGAGATTACGTCGTCTGTGCGGGAGGGCGGAAACTTCCTAATCGTGGAGGTGAATAATACACGGCGGCTGGACGGTGTGCCGGGAATGCGGTTCGATTGGTGGAGCTATGGCGGGATCACACGCGACGTGATGTTGGTGGAGGTGCCAGCGGTTTTCATTCAGGACTACTCGTTGCAAAAGGAGCGGGGCTCGCAGAGCGAAATTTCAGGCTGGGTGCAACTTAACGGCTCGCGGTCGTCACGAGAGATCACGCTGGAGATTCCGGAGGCGGGCATTCATAAGACCTTTAGCGCCGATGCAATGGGCCGGGCAACATTTATGTTTAGGGCGAAGCTGGAGCTGTGGTCCCCCGAGGATCCCAAGCTTTATGACGTGGTCCTCAAGAGTGGCGATGACACCGTCCATGACCAGATTGGCTTTCGGACGATCGAGGTGCAGGGCGCGAAGATTCTGCTGAACGGGAAGCCGATTTTCCTGCGCGGGATTTCGATGCATGAAGAAGCACCGTTTCGCGAGGGGCGTGCCTTCAGCCTCGAAGATGCGCAAACGCTGCTGGGATGGGTGAAGGAGTTGGGATGTAACTTCGTGCGGCTCGCGCATTATCCGCACAACGAGAATGAGATTCGTCTGGCGGATCGCATGGGGTTGCTGGTGTGGTCCGAGATTCCGGTGTATTGGGACATCGACTGGTCGAATCCGGTGACGCTGGCGAACGTGCAGGCGCAGCTTCGCGACATGATTGCGCGCGATCATAACCGGGCAGCGGTGGTGCTGTGGTCACTCTCGAATGAGACTCCGGTGAAAGCGGAGCGGCTTACCTTCCTAAAGCAGCTGGCGCAGGACGCGCGGGAGTTGGATTCGACGCGCCTGATTACATCGGCCCTGAACCACACCGACAATACGGGTGCGAATGAGCGCACGCTGAGCGATCCTCTGGGAGAGGTGCTGGATGTGCTCGGGCTGAACGAGTATTTGGGGTGGTACGGCGGACGTCCGGAGGATGCGGACAAGTTGCAGTGGAAGTTGACGTGGAACAAGCCTCTCATCGTCAGCGAATTCGGCGGCGGGGCGCCATACGGGCGGCACGGCGACGCAGATGAGCGGTGGACCGAGGAGTATCAAGAAAACCTGTATCAGCACCAGCTTGGGATGGTGGAGCGGATGCCGAATTTGGCGGGGATGAGTCCTTGGGTGCTGATGGATTTTCGCTCGCCGCTTCGGATGTTGCCCGGAGTGCAGGATTATCACAATCGCAAGGGCGTAATTTCGAATCGGGGACAAAGGAAGCTGGCGTTCTACACGCTGCAGAAGTTTTATCGGAAGCTTTCCGAGGGCGGCTCACAAACTCACTAACCACTAAGGACACGAAGGTACGCGAGGGGAAACACATCTTAGGCCTGTGTGCGGTCCTGGTACTCTTCGTGCCAGGCCATTTGAATCGCTTCCAGCTTGCCTTCATTGGAGGCTTTGGGATCGCCACTGAAGTCTGGCAGTTCTGTGACGTAGCGGTGCAGGTCGGTAAAGCGGACCGTGAGTGGATCAAGATCCGGGTGAGCTTCGGAAAGTTGGATACCAAGGTCTTCGGCGTCGTCCCAGGTCAGTTGCTTAGCCATGCTCAGTGCTCCTCAGAGACGTAGTTGCGATTCCATGCTGGAATTTCCACGACCACTTTGCCGGGCTTGCTGATCTGCGCCTGGCAGCCGAGGCGCGAGTTTAGCTGGAGATCGGCAGCCATGTCCAGGCGGTCGGCTTCGTCGTCGTCCATCGCAGAGAGATTTTCGGCGCCCTCCTTCACCCAAACGTGACAGGTGGTGCAGGCGCAGTTGCCGCCGCAGGCGTGGTCAAGCGGGATGCCGAAATTCAAGGCGATGTCGAGGATGGATTCTTCCTTGCCGTGATCCTCATAGGGCAATTTGCCGTGCTCGAAGGTGACAGTCTTGCCTTCGGGCAGGAAAGTGATCTGAACTGTGTTTTCGCCCGGGGCCTCTTCGGTGGCGGCTCCGGTGCCTTGGGTCTTTTCGTTTGCCATTGCTGCTCCTGGTCTTTCTGCTGCTTTCCTCTGCGATTCTCTGCCGCGGTCTCAAAGCCCTTTACCACAGAAGTACAGAGGTGCACAGAGTTACTTGAATTCTGCTTTCGCCATGGGATGAGGCGCGGTGGGGCCCTCGCCCAGGTCGGTCTCGTCCATGGTCTTGCCTTTCAGGGCGCTTGAGAGTGCTGTGTCCATCATGAGCTCTGCCAAGCGTGTTGTGCCCTGATTCAGGGCGTCAATAGCTTTGCGAATCGCCTGATAATCGTCTTCCTTATTGACCGCAGCCAGCGCTTTTTCCATCTTGGCGATCTGCTTCTTCTCATCGCTCGTGAGGTGTCCCCATGCCGAGCTCTTCTTGCCCTTTTCGAGGGCGGTGAGGATTGTCTCGGTTTCGTTGCGGGCTTCGATCAACTGGCGCTTGCGGAAATCTTCCTCGGCATTGTCGAAGGAGTCGAGAATCATGTCTTCGACCTGCTCATCGGTCAGGCCGTAGCTCGGCTGCACCTGGATGTCGGCTTGCTTCCCGCTGCGCTGTTCGCGCGCGGAGACGTTGAGAATGCCGTTGGCATCGATCAGGAATTTCACTTCGACACGCGGGATACCGGCGGCCATCGGAGGAATGCCCTTGAGATCAAAACGGGCGAGCGAGCGGCAGTCTTTCGCGAGTTCGCGCTCACCTTGCAGCACGTGGATCGCGACATTCGCCTGGCCGTCGATCTGAGTGGTATAGAACTGGGTGGCCGAAGCGGGGATCGTTGAGTTGCGCAGAATGATCTTATCGGTGACGCCTCCGGCGACTTCGATACCCAGCGAGAGTGGCGTGACGTCGAGCAGCAGCATGTTCTCGGTGGCTTCGGAACCGCCGGCGAGAATGTTGGCCTGAACCGCGGCGCCGAGAGCGACGACCTCGTCGGGATTGAGATCGGTGTGCGGTTCGCGGCGGAACATTTCTTTGACCAGCGCGCGAACCTTTGGGATGCGCGTGGACCCGCCGACGAGGACGACTTCGTCAATCTGCTCAGGCTTGAGGTTGGCATCTTTCATCGCCTGCTTGCAGGGGCCGACGGTGCGATCGATGATGGGCTGAATTAACTGCTCGAACTGCTCGCGGGTGATTTCGCGCCGGTAGCGCTTGCCTTGCGGAAGCTCGATGTCGAGTTTGACCGACGGCAGCGACGAGAGCGCGATCTTCGCTTCGATTACCGCTTTGCGGATGGTTTGCACGGTTTCGGCATTGCGGCGCAGGTCGAGGTCGAGATCGCCGCGAATGTCGTCAAGGGCGATGGTGATGAGCAGGTTGTCGATGTCGTCGCCGCCGAGGTGGGTGTCGCCGTTGGTGGCGATGACTTCGAAAATGCCGTCGTGCAGCTTAAGGATCGAGATATCGAAAGTGCCGCCGCCAAGATCGTAGACGGCGATGATGCCGTTCTGCTTCTTGTCGAGGCCGTAAGCGAGGGACGCTGCCGTCGGTTCATTGACGAGGCGGAGAACTTCCAGGCCCGCGATGCGGCCGGCATCTTTGGTGGCCTGGCGCTGCGCGTCGTTGAAGTATGCGGGTACAGTGATGACGGCTTGTGTGACCGGGGCGCCGAAGTAGCGTTCGGCATTGCGTTTTAGCTGGCGCAGGATCAGCGCGGAGATTTCTGGCGGCGTCGACGTTTTATCGCCGAGTTTGATGCGGAGGACTTCACCCGGTTGAATGTCTTCGGCGACATGGAAGGGGAAGAGTTTCAATTCTTCCTGGATGTCTTCGACGCCGCGCCCCATGAGGCGTTTGATCGAGTAGATGGCGCGCTCCGGCGTTTCGATCAAATATCTGCGCGCAGAGTTGCCGATTATAGGCTGATTGTTTTCGTCGAGTGCGACGACCGAGGGAACCAGGTTGGAGCCGTCGTCGCCTGGGATCACGACAGGCGTTTCCTCTTGCATGAACGCCACGAGCGAGTTCGTAGTCCCGAGGTCGATGCCGACGATGCGATCTGATGCCATTGTTTAATTGTGTAATTCAGTAATTGGGTAATGGAAAACTTTCACGACTTCGAATTACACAATTACTCAATTTCCTAATTTCTCAATCTTCCAGCACCGCATTCACATCCCTCACCAGATTGCGGATGTAGTTGCGGCGGTTCAACACGTCTACCATCTTTGCGGTGATGGTGGCGCGTTCTCCGGCTGGGGCTTTCGATCCGTGATTGCGCTCGATGAAGCTATCCCAGTCGGTCCAGTATTTCTCCAATTCCTTCAACAGCGCATCGTGCTTGGCTTCCAGGGCGGTCTTGTGGGCGCCGATTTCCTTGGCCAGATTGGGATCGTCTTCTCCCATCTTTTTGTTCATGCGAAGTTCTTCGAGCTGCATGTTGAGCTCGAAGACTTCTTCGAGAAGGTCGGGAGGGACGATCTGCTTTTTTTCTTCTCCAGTGGCGCGAGCTTGCTCAGTGGCGGTTTTGGACTGTTCTTCCAGTTCGATGCCTTCCAGGCGAAGCAGATACTGCGTGCGTTTGATCGGATCGCGTAGGCTCCGGTATGCGTCGTTGAGAAGCGAGCTTTGCTCAAGGCTCCATTCCTGTTCCTGGCTGCCGGCGCGGGCGTTCAGGTCGGGATGGAGTTTGCGGCTGAGTTCATAGAAATCTTTTTCGAGCGCTGCGACGTTGACGTTCAGCTTGGGAGGCAAGCCGAAGAACGTGAAATAGTCCACTGGGGCGGGTGGCTGCACCCTTCCGCAAGAGGCGCAGAAGTGCGCGGCGCGCATGGCCCCGCACGACCAGCACGAATGCGTGTCGTCGGGTAGTGGCTTGGAGCCAATCGCGGTCAGGGTCGATTTCGTGTTCACGTTCTAATTCCTTGTGCAGGCCAGAGCGCCTGCTCCCTCAACATGTTTTTCCGGTGGTGCACACAGTCGCGGGCAAGAGTGCCCGCGCCACACAGGTGCAGGCCAGGCATTAGGCGGAGAAAGATGTTCCGCAGCCACAGGATTTTGTCGCCTGCGGATTCACGAAGACAAAGCCCTGCTGCATCAGCGTCTCCTGATAGTCCAGAATCATGCCGTGCAAGTAGATAAACGACTTTGGATCTACAAACACGCGGACATCGCCAAACTGGAAGATGCGGTCACGCTCGCGCGGCTGCGTGTCGAAGCGGACGTTATAGCTCAAGCCGGAACATCCGCCGCCCTGGACACCGAGGCGCAGGCCGCCTTGTTCGGGCGAGATGCCTTCCTTCGCCATCGCGCTACGGATCTTCGCGATCGCTTTTTCGGTGACCGTGACACCCTTGGCGGTGGCTTGCGGAGTCGCGTTTTCGGTTGCAGTCGTCATAAAAAACAGCTATGAGCGGTGAGCTATGAGCAAACCCACCTCAGGGCTCACCGTCCACTGCTCTTGATTATTTCGCTTCGGCGGCTACCGGCTTGCCGGTTTCCTGCTTCTTCTTCCAGTCGCCGATGGCGGCGCGGATGGCATCTTCGGCCAATACCGAACAGTGGATTTTAACCGGAGGAAGCGAGAGTTCCTTCACGATATCCATATTCTTGATGGCGAGGGCTTCGTCGACCGTCTTGCCCTTGACCCACTCGGTGGCCAACGATGAAGAGGCAATGGCGGAGCCGCAGCCGAAGGTCTTGAACTTGGCGTCTTCAATGACGTTAGTCTGCGGGTTCACCTTGATCTGCAACTTCATGACGTCGCCGCACTCGGGTGCGCCGACCAGACCGGTGCCAACGTCGGTGCTGCTCTTGTCCATCGAGCCGACGTTGCGGGGGTGGTTGTAGTGGTCGATCACTTTGTCGCTATATGACATTTGGTTCTCCTAAACGATTGTGCCGTCCCTACGGGACTCGTTCTCTCTTTGACCTCTCCCGGCACTGCCGTGCCGGGCTTTCACATGTCGCCGCTTCGCGGCTTGCATCCGGTCGATACTCTTAGTGTGCCTCTCCGGCCCACTTCACGTCTTTCAGGTTGATGCCTTCCTTCGCCATCTCGTACAGCGGAGAGAGTTCGCGAAGGCGTTCAACCGTTTCTATGACGCGGTCGGCTACATAGTCGACTTCGGCTTCGGTGTTGAAGCGGCCGATGCCGAAGCGGATCGAGCTGTGGGCCAAGTCATCTCCTGTCCCGAGAGCCTTCAATACATAAGATGGCTCAAGCGTCGCAGAGGTGCATGCCGATCCGCTGGAAACCGCGATATCGTTGATGCCCATCAGCAGGGACTCGCCTTCCACGTAGGCAAAGCTGATGTTCAGGTTGCCGGGGAGGCGGTGGTCCATGGAGCCGTTGATGTATACCTCGTCAAGCTTACCCATGATGCGGTCGCGCAGGCGATTTCGTAGTCCTGCCAAACGACAGGATTCCTGCGGCATCTCTTCCTGCGCGATGGCGCAGGCCTTGCCTAAGCCAACAATGCTGGGGACATTCAACGTGCCCGAGCGCATGCCGCGCTCGTGGCCGCCGCCGTCGATGATGGCAGAGACTTGTACTCGCGGATTCTTTCGGCGAACGTACAATGCGCCGACGCCTTTGGGCCCGTACATCTTGTGGCCGGAGATGGATGCCAGGTCAATGTTCTGCTTGACCACGTCGACCGGGACCTTACCAATCGCCTGAGTTGCATCCGTGTGGAAGATCACGCCCCGCTCGTGGCAGAGCTTGCCAATCTCAACCACCGGCTGGATCACGCCAATCTCGTTATTGGCGTACATGATCGTCACTAGGATGGTCTTGTCATCCATGGCGCGCTTCAGATCGTCGAGATCGATCAGGCCGTCTTTCTGCACGGGCATATAGGTGACGCGATATCCATACTTTTCGAGGCGCTTGCAGGTGTCGAGCACGGCTTTGTGCTCGGTAACCGCGGTGATGATGTGGTTGCCCTTCTCACGGTACATCTCGGCCACACCTTTGATGGCGAGGTTATCGCTCTCGGTGGCGCCGGAGGTGAAGATGATCTCTTTTGTGGTCGCGCCGACCAGCTTGGCGATGCGCTCGCGCGCGGTCTCGACGCCTTCTTCGGCCGCCCATCCAAAGGAGTGATTGCGGCTGGCAGCATTGCCGAACTTCTCCATAAAGTAGGGCAGCATCTCTTCGAGGACACGCGGGTCCATCGCTGTGGTGGCGTGGTTGTCCATGTAGATGGGCAGCTTCACACCTTTGCCATTGGTGCTGTGCGCCTGCGTGTCGGCCTGGGGGATCTTTACATCCGTGCTCATTGATGGCTCTCCTGCTCTTTAACTTCGTTTCTTTCGTTGGATGACTTCAAATTGCAATAGGTTCCGATGGGCTCAGGTGATCGTGACCAATTCCTTGGTCTTCGGGACCACTGGGCCAACCTCTTCCGGTTCCTCTCGCATGTGCGACATCTTGATTCGCTTCAGCACAGCTTCAATGCTTTCGTTCACCTTGCGCAGCGGCTCGCGGATGTTGCAACGAACGCTCTGGTCGCACTCTCCGCGCGTCGTGACGCAGGAGGTGATGAATAGCGGGCCATCAATTGCCTGGATGACCTCAAACGCCGAAATCGTATGAGCCGGACGGGCGAGCGTATACCCGCCATTGGTGCCGTGCTGCGACTGCAGCAGACCCGCCTTGGCCAGCCGCTGCAGAATCTTAGCCAGCGCCTCGGGAGGGATGCCATAGGCATCGGATACATCCTTGGCGCTGCGGGAACCCTCGCTGGCGCACTCGGCCAGATGCTTCATCGCCATCAGCGCGTAATCGGCCTTTTTTGTCAGCTTCAGCAGAGGCTGCTCCAGCACATACCCGACCGACATGGTCGGACATAAATCCGACTATTTCCGTCGCCATTTATTGTACGTTACCAGAGAGTCCGGGAGCAAGTCTAAGCAGGGAGTGGCTGGGAGAAGGCATCGAGTGGTAAGTACTTTGGGCTGAACGGGTTGAAATAATACGACGAAAACAGTCGGAAATTAGCAAGGAAGGCATTTCCGCCCAAGCAAGGTAACCTGTTGTGAATTCACAAAAGGGCAACAGAAGAGGGCTTGACAAGACATCAGGCCGTTCTACAATACCCAAAAATTCCGGCGCAATATTGCCCCTGAACGAAGTACACCTTCGGGACTCTCCGGATAACATGACCGCAAAGTCGCCTGTCCCTCCTTCGAACGTAAGCACAAAGCAGCCCTGCAAGCACCCACGTGTGCAGATTGTGAGCCGCGACGAGGAATCGGAATTCGTCGAGTGCAAAGAGTGCGGCGAGATCTTCGAGTCCAGTGAATTCAAGGACATGAACATTGAGGACCGCATTCAGGATCCTGAGATCTGAGCCTTCCCCGCAGTGACTCATGTAACGTTCCGCCCGGGTTTCCTGTTGTCCCTGCCGACGGGTGCCTGATAGTTTCCCGACAAGGGGTGCGCTGGGACTGGTCCGCCCTCTTTCTATCAGCCTATGTCTAAAGTCGCCCTCGTCGTCGACGACTCCATGCTGATCCGGTACAGCATCTGCCGCTTTCTCGAATCGCGCGGCTTTGCCGTCGAGGCTGCGGTGAACGGTGCTGAGGCCGTGGAACTGCTCGCACGCGTGCAAGCCGATCTAGTCGTGACGGACATGCGCATGCCGAAGATGTCGGGCAGTGAGTTCATCACGGCGCTGAAGGGCAAAGAGGAGACCCGCCGAATTCCAGTCATTGTCGTGACCAGCAAAGCCAATGGTTCCTGCCAGCCAGATGAACGCGCGGACTTTGTGATCTACAAAGATATTGACGTGGAAACGCAGCTGGATGCTGCGCTCGAGGCGGTGATGGAGAACCAAAGCCGCGGACAGGCGAACGGGAAGTAAAGCATTGAATCTGGCCTGGACTACTTCAAGGTCATTCCTGCTTCCGCTGAAAAATCCATCGGGGCAAAATCTTTTGCCAAAAATTTTGGGTAGGCGGCGGCGGCAATCATGGCGGCATTGTCGGTCGATAGAGGACGGGAAGGGAAGAAAACCGGCAGACCTTGCTTAGCTCCCTCCTGCTCGAATGTCCTTCGCAGTTCCTGATTCGCAGCCACTCCACCGGTCACGAAGAGTGTAGCGACGTTGTAGGCTTCTGCAGCGGCCAGAGTCTTTCCCACCAGGTCTTCGATGATTGCCCGCTGGAATGATGCGACAAGGTCCAGAGTAGCCTTGTCGCAGTGGGCGAGATAATCCTCGAGTTTGGGCTCGGAAATGCTTGCCAGAGCCTTGCGACGCGCTTCCACGGCACCGTGCATCTGGTGCGATTCCAAGTGGCGCAGCATGGCGGTTTTGATACCGCTGTAGGAGAAATCAAACCGCGGGCGGTCGTCGTCGAGAGCGACGGCGCGGCCATCGATTCTGCCGCGGCGGTCACGGTGCTTAATTTGCGCCGAGGCAAACTTCACGGTGTAAGGATCACCGTGTGGGGCGAGGCGATCGATCACGGGGCCGCCAGGGTATCCGAGGCCGAGCAACTTGGCAACTTTGTCGAAGGCTTCACCGGCGGCGTCGTCGCGAGTGTGGCCGATGTTTTCGTACGTCCAGGCGTCGCCCTTCCGGGCGGCGACATAGAGATGGGTGTGGCCTCCAGAGACTACCAGGGCCAGAACCGGGAATTGCAGGTTGTGGTTGCCCTTCTGTCGCTCCTCGAGCAGCACGGCATGGATGTGGCCTTCCAGATGGTTGACCGCGATCAACGGTTTTTCGAGAGCGAACGCCAGCGCCTTTGCGTAGCTGATGCCGACCAGCAAGGCTCCGGCGAGGCCGGGGCCCTGAGTGACGGCGATGGCGTCAACTGAGTCGTAGGTGTGTTTGGCTTCTGCAATCGCCTGCCGGACGACCGGCACGATGGCGCGGAGATGTTCGCGGGAAGCTAATTCGGGCACGACTCCGCCGTAGGGCTGGTGAGTGGCAATCTGGGAGGCAACCACATTGGAGATGAGTTGCTCACCCGAACGCACGACCGCGGCAGCAGTTTCGTCGCAGGAACTCTCGATGCCAAGGATGTAGGCGTCGGGCATAGGCTCAGTTTCAAATATAGCTCCTCTTGGCCCGCGAGGTCGGGGACTTCCGTCCCGGGCTTTCATATGCCGCCGCTTCGCGGCTGATGTGAGTCCAGTTGAGGCGATATCATAAAAGGGTTGATGAAAGAGTTCGCTATTTCGATCGTGCAAACACTGCGCCAGAGGGGATTTCAAGCCTATCTGGTCGGGGGATGCGTGCGCGATCTGCTGCTCGGGCGAGCGCCGAAGGACTACGACGTGGCAACCGATGCCACTCCGAAGCAGGTGATGGAGGTCTTTCCCGAAACGTACGCGGTAGGAGTACAGTTCGGGGTGGTGCTGATTCCGGCGCCAGAGGCGGGCCGCGCGAGGATTTCAGACGAAGTCCCCGCAAAATCGAACGCTGTCGAAGTGGCGACCTTCCGCAGCGATATCGCGTATTCCGATGGCAGGCATCCCGACGAGGTTCGCTTCAGTAAAACGCCGCAAGAGGATGTCGCACGGCGGGACTTCACCATCAACGGGATGCTGCTGGACCCATTGAGCGGCGAGGTTCTTGATTTTGTCGGTGGACGCCAGGACCTCGATGCCGGAATCATTCGGACGATTGGCGATCCGGAGAAACGCTTCGGTGAGGACAAACTAAGGATGCTGCGTGCGGTGCGGTTTGCGGCGAGATTCGAGTATCAAATCGATCCCGCCACGTTTGCGGCGATCCGGGACCTCGCTGAACAAATCCGAGTCGTCTCGCGCGAGCGGGTGCGCGAGGAGCTTACGCGCATGTTGACGGAAGGCCACGCCCGGCGGGCATTTTTGCTGTTGGATGAGTCGGGCTTGCTGCGGCAAGTTCTGCCTGAAATTTCGGCGATGAAGGGAGTGGAGCAGCCCCCAGAGTTCCATCCCGAGGGAGACGTGTTCGTGCACACGTTGCTGCTACTGGACAATTTGCCGCAACCTTGCCCGATGACTCTGGCTTGGGGAGCTCTGCTGCACGATGTGGGGAAGCCCCCCACCTTTCGCGTGGCCGAGCGGATACGCTTCGACGGACACGTGGAAGTGGGCGTGAAGATGGCAGAAGAGATTTGTGCTCGGCTGCGTTTTTCAAACGACGAGACTGAACAGATTCTGGCGCTGGTAGACAACCACATGCGGTTCGGACAGGCGACCCGCATGAAGGAATCGACTCTGAAGAAGTTTATCCGCATGCCTCGCTTTGACGAGCACTTGGCGCTGCACCGGGCCGACTGCCTGGCGAGCCATCAGAATCTGACGACCTATGAGTTCGTGCGGCAGAAGAAAGAGGAGATTCCGCCGGAGAAGATGCGTCCTCAGCCGCTGGTGACCGGGGACGATCTGATTGCCGAGGGGCATCGTCCGGGGCCGAAGTTTCGCGAGATTCTGAATGCTGTGGAAGATGCCCAACTGGAAGGCCGGTTGGGCTCGCGCGATGCGGCACTCGAGTTTGTGCGCCGCGAGTTTCCGGCCTGAATCGAGCATGGGCGGCGATGTTAAAATCAACCTTCCCTTGGGGGGACGAGGAGTCATCGTTGGAGCAGGCTGGTTCAGACCTGGAGAGAATCGTCGCGCGATCATTGCGGCAGGCGCCTCCGGCCCAAGCGCCGCTCATGGCGTGGCCCGTGGTGTGTGGTTCGGCCGTCGCCGAGCGCACTCGCGCCCTGAGTTTTCTTGACGGAGTACTGAGTGTGGCAGTTGCCGACGCGGGATGGAAGTTTGAGTTGCAGGGTCTCGCTCCGCGATACCTGGCGTCTATCAACCGCTACACGGTGGAAGCAGTTCGCAGGATTGAATTCATTGTGATGCGTTTCGAGACGCCGGAGCAAGACGCCCGCTGACCGTTCTTAGCCTCTTATGAAAGTCACCGAGAAAGACGTCGCCTACGTTGCCGATCTCGCAAACCTGGAACTGACGGAAGACGAGCGCCGCGGAATGCTGCGCGATCTGAATTCAATTTTGGATTACGTCGACCGGCTGAACGAACTCGACACGTCGGATGTGCCGCCGATGGCGCAGGTATCGGACCGCTACGGTGTTGATGAGGCTAAGCAGGGGAGCGAGCGATTCGCTTACGCCTCGCGCGAAGATGTTCTCTTCGGTCTGAGAAAATCACTGCCGCATGATGAAGCTCTCGCGAATGCGCCGGATGCAGACGAGCATTTCTTCCGAGTGCCGAAGGTGATTGAAAGATAACCGGAAAGACTCACTCTCCATGGATCCCATCTCTCTGACAATTGATGCGGCCCGCTCGGCCATCCAGGAAAGAAAGACGACAGCCCTCGCGCTGGCCGAGGCGCATTACGCCCGTATTCAAAAAGAGGATGGTCAGATTGGGGCGTTCCTTACGCTCTCGAAAGAGCGTGCGCTTGAGCAGGCGGATCGCATCGATCGCATGGCTGCTGAGGGAAAGCCGCTTCCGCCCCTGGCCGGTGTTCCCGTGGGGATCAAGGACGTCATGAGCACGCGGGGCGTGCGCACGACCGCGGGGTCAAAGATCCTTGAGAAATATGTTCCGCCTTATGACTGCACGGCTGTTGCGCGGTTGAAGGCCGCGGGGGCGGTGGTGCTCGGGAAGATGAATTGCGATGAGTTCGCGATGGGTTCTTCGAACGAGAATTCGGGATACGGTCCGGTCAGGAATCCACGAGATTTGACGCGAGTTCCCGGCGGCTCGTCTGGGGGATCGGCGGCGGCCGTCGCGGCGGACATGGCGGTGTTTACGTTGGGCTCTGATACCGGAGGATCGATCCGGCAGCCGGCCTCTTTCTGCGGCGTGGTTGGCCTGATGCCGACTTACGGGCGCGTGTCGCGTTACGGGCTGATTGCGTTTGCGTCGTCGCTCGATCACATCGGGCCGCTGACGAAGACGGTGAAGGATGCGGCGATCGTATTGCGGACAATCGCGGGGCGCGATCCGATGGATTCGACTTCGGCCGAGGTTCCGGTTCCGGATTACGCGGTCGAACTCGACAAGCCGGTGCGCGGCTTGAAACTGGGCGTCGCGAAGGAATATCTCGGCGAGGGACTGGACGATGAGGTTCGCCAGGCAGTGGAGAGCGCTATCGAAAAGCTGAAAGGATTGGGATGCGAGATCGTTCCGGTATCGCTTCCGCACACACCGTACGCGATTCCGACGTATTACCTGATTGCGACCGCGGAGGCTTCGTCGAATCTGGCGCGGTATGACGGTGTGCGGTACAGCCATCGAGCGCGCGGAGTAAAGACTTTGTCGGAGATGTACCGGCGGAGCCGCGACGAGGGCTTCGGGGCCGAGGTGAAGCGGCGCATCATGCTCGGCACATATGCGCTCAGCGCTGGATACTACGACGCGTATTACTTGAAAGCGCAGAAGGTGCGAACGCTGCTGACGCGCGATTTCGAGGAGGCGTTCCGCAAAGTGGATGCGATTGTGACGCCGACCAGTCCGACGGCGGCGTTCCGACTGGGAGAGAAGTCGAATGATCCGCTTGCGATGTATCTGGCGGACATCTACACCGTGACTGCGGATCTTGCGGGCATTCCGGGGATTTCAGTACCGTGCGGCGAGACGCGCGAGAAGTTGCCGATTGGGCTGCAGATTCTGGGTAAGCATTTTGACGAGGCCACGATCTTGCGGGTGGCGCATGCATGGGAGCAGGCAGCTTAGCTCAAAAGCATCAACCACGAAGGACACTAAGGTGCACCAAGGAAAGCCTTGGTATTGAAATCGTTCGTGTACCTTCGTGACCTTTGTGGTTTCAGGGTTAGTCTGCGGGCTTGTAGTAACTGTCACCGGCGCATGCGCGGCACAGGACTTTTCCGTCATGCCTTACTTCTCTGCGGAAATTGATTCCTTCACCGCACTCAGCGCACGTGATCCGCTCGCCTTTGTATCCGGGGAATTCCTCCGGAGGCAAGTCAACTTTTACCCATTGCGTCGCGAACAGGTCGTCGTCTGACATCTCGCGATAGGCGAGCATCTGTTGCTCGTTCTTGCTTACAACCTCAGGATGAAGCTGGCGGGCAAGCGCTTTGGACGATTCTTTTGCAGCGATGCGGATGGCTTTGCCGTTGGTCACGTCCACGAATGTGGCGGCGACTTTTCCCCAGTCGCGGAATTTCAAAGCGCGCTTGCCCAATCGGCATCCGGTGACCACGCCTACGGCGTCGGTGGCGCAGCGGTCGATCTCGACGAAGGTTACGAGGCGCTTGCGGTCTTTGCCGTGGGGATCGTCGATCCCGAGTTTCTGCAGACCCAGCATGGCCAGACGAACGCCGAGCACTTGGCCGGCACAGAGATGGCCGTGGGCTTGTTCGGCATCGCGGAGGTATTCGTCGAAGGATTTCACAAGAAAGCTGTCAGCTTTCAGCTTAACACCGCGTGGGAAGCCGCGGCCTTTCAAAACCGCGGCCTTCAAAACCATGCGAGGGGGGGTCTACTTTCTCCTCCAGCGTATTCCATCCTTCGTGATTTCGACCAGGACGCCCGCTTCAGCTAGTTCGGCGCGGATGGCGTCTGACTTTTTGAAATCCCGGGAGGTGCGGGCGGCTTTCATCTCGGCAATCTTTGTTTCGATGTCGGCATCCGAAAGTTGCGCGGACTGGACTGCGTCGCGCAGTTCCTGGCTGATGTCCTTCTCGCGGCCTTCGGCCTGCGCCCATTGGAGAACCTGCTTCATCTTCGGAACATCGTCGTCGTGGAGGACGGCGAAGACTTCGTCGAATTTCCCCAGAGCGACCAGCAGCACCGAAACATCTTCTTTCATGACGCCACCGGTATCGAAAGCGGTGTTGGCCTGACGCACCATCTCAAAAATGGCGGCCTGCGCCTGGGCGGTATTGAGGTCATCGTCGAGCGCGGAGCGCATGCGGTGAATTGCTTCAGTCGCCAGCACTTGCATTTGCGGATTCGAACCGTCCGCGAAATTCCCGGCAGTGAGACGAAGCCGGAAATTTCGTAGGCGATCGACGGAAACCGCAGCCTGCTTGAGTCCGTCGAAGGTGAAGTTCAGTTGATTGCGATAGGGAACGGAGGCCAGCAGGTAACGGATGGAAGATGGCTTGTGTCCCTTGAGCACAAGGTCGCGAGGAGTGAAGAAGTTCCCCAGGCTCTTCGACATCTTCTCGCCTTCGACCAGGAGAAAGCGCGCATGGAACCAGAAATGGACGAAAGGCTTTCCGGTGAGCGATTCCGACTGCGCAATTTCGTTTTCGTGATGCGGAAAGATGAGATCTTCACCACCGGCATGGAGGTCGAAGGTCTCGCCCAACTCCTCCATCGACATGACGGAGCACTCCAGATGCCAGCCGGGACGGCCGGGGCCGATGACAGTGTCCCATGAGGCTTCACCAGGCTTGGGAGCTTTCCAGAGAGCGAAGTCGCGTGCACTGTCTTTGTCGTATTCGTCGACGTCAACGCGTGCGCCATCGAGCATGTTGCTGAAGTCTTTTTTCGAGAGCTTGCCGTACTGGGGAAATTTAGCAATGCGGAAGTAATAGGATCCGTCGTCGGCGCGGTAGGCGAGTCCTTTGTCCATTAGTTTCGCAACGAACTCGGCCATCGCGGGAATGTGCTCGGTCGCGCGGACTAACGTGGGCTGCTCGATACCGAGCATGGCGGCATCCTCGAGAAAAGCCTGCTCATACTTCGCCGTATATTGCTGCACGGTGACGCCATCGCGGGCGGAGTTGCGAATGATCTTGTCGTCTACGTCGGTAATGTTCATGACATGTTGGATCTTGTAACCGCTCTGCCGCAGAAAGCGGCGCAGAAGATCGATGGCGACAAAGGTGCGGAAATTGCCGATGTGTCCGTAGTCGTAGACGGTAGGTCCGCAAGCGTACATGCGGACCTCGGAGTCGCGGAGTGGGCTGAACTCCTCGACCTGCGACGACATCGTATTAAAAAGGCGAAGGGGCATATAAGTTGGGCTTACTAGACGAACCTAAGATTCTAGGGGGCGTGGGAAATGGCGGTCAAATCAGGCTTCAAGAGGATCGAGTCTGCGCCGGAGGCAGCGCGTGCGTATGTTCGCGCAAACGCCGCTGCACCAGAATCACATAATGCAGCGCGGAAATGATTGTGAAGAAAAAGGTGGCGCGAAGGAAGACCGTGCGGGCGATCCAGATCCAACGTACCGGTTTCACTTCAAGCAGAAGGACGAAAAACAACGCGCCGATCTGAGAAAAGGTATTTGCCTTGCCGAAGATGCTGGGGCGGAAATCCCGCAGACCGGCGATCGCGAACAGGACGGCGCTGGCGGCGAGGATCGATATGTCGCGGCTGAAAACCACAACCGTGAACTTCCACGGAATCTTGTGAAGGATGGACAGCACCAGAAACAGCGTGCTGAGCAGGAGTTTGTCGGCGATGGGATCGAGGTACTGTCCGAGCAGCGTCTGCTGATGAAGCCGGCGAGCGAGCAGGCCATCGAGGCCATCGCTGAAGCCTGCGACGACAAAGAGAGCGAGGGCCCAGAGGTAGTGTCCGTCGACAAGATGGATGACGATAAACGGGACAAAAACCATGCGGAGCAGCGTGAGTTGATTGGGAGCAGTGAAGACTTGCGAGAGCTTCACGCAGGCTCCTTCGCGGGATGCAGATTGGGCTCTTGACGAGGAGCGAGGGCGGCGGTCGGTTCCAGACCGGTTTTGGCCAGGAACCGTTGCGAGAGCGAGGGCAGGGCGCCGTCCGGCAAATCGAGTTCGACCCGCTCGATTCGGTGCATGGGGAAGAATACGACAGCGGGAGTGAAAGGCTCACCGTCTCTGACCATAACGGTGAGATCCTCGAACGAAGCCAACTCGACTCCGCTCAGGCTCAGGCCTTCTGGAGCGAGGGCGAGAATCATTCCCCAGAATTTTTCGCGGGGATTGCTGAGGGTTGCGATTACCAGCGCTCCGGCAGTAAACGGCTCACCGCGAACCGGAGTGGATGCGTTCTTCTCCATGGCAAGATTGTCGCTGGGAGCGACGTGCTTTGCAAATGCAAGATTAACGCAATTGCGACCCAAGGTTGGTCCGCGCATCGAACTTCGGTATGCTGACCGCAGCATAAGCTGGGGAAAGCAACTCTCGTGATCGAATTCCGTGACGTTTCCTATGGCGTGAATGGGATTCAGGTGCTCAGCGGCCTCAATCTGCGGGTCGCGCATGGGGAGATTCTCGTGCTTCTGGGGCGCAGTGGCTCGGGCAAAACTACGACCCTAAAACTCGTGAACCGACTGGTCTCGCCGAGCTCGGGGCAAATTCTGGTAAATGGCGTGCCGAACGATCAGGTCGACGTGATCCGGTTGCGGCGAGGCATTGGGTACGTCATACAGGAGGCTGGCCTTTTCCCGCATTTCACGGTGGAGCGGAACATCGGGCTGGTCCCCAAGATCGAGGGCTGGCCGGAGGAGCGCATACGCGCGCGAGTGCAGGAGATGTTGCAACTGGTGGGGCTCACTCCGGATCTGGCATCGCGCTACCCGCATCAACTGTCAGGTGGGCAGCGGCAGCGTGTGGGAGTGGCTCGCGGGCTAGCGGCCGATCCCGCGATTCTGTTGATGGATGAACCTTTCGGCGCGCTCGATCCCTTGACGCGCGATGAGCTGCAGCGGGAGTTTCTGCAATTGCAGCAGCGTGTGCACAAAACCGTGGCGTTCGTGACCCATGATCTTCGAGAGGCGCTGCGGCTGGGATCGAGGATCGCGCTCATGGAAGCGGGGAAACTCGTAACTGTCCTCACTCCGCACGAATTCTTGAAGTCCTCCGATCCGTGGGCGTCGGCGTACGTGCGCGCGTTCGGAGACGGATTAGAGTCAGCGGCGAATCGAGGAACATCATGAATCTGCTTCGGTTCTTTGTGCAGCACCATACGGAGGTGCTCGAAGGCACCGGGGAGCATCTTTGGCTGGTTGGCTGGTCGACGCTTTTTGCCGCGCTGATCGGCGTCCCACTCGGGATTTTGATTGCGCATCGCTCTCGACTGGACCGGCCGGTTCTCGCCACGGCAAATATCATTCAGACGATTCCCAGTCTCGCCTTATTCGGATTTCTGCTGCCGGTGCCATGGTTGGGGGACCGTGCGGATCGACTGGCGATTCTGGCGCTGACGCTTTATGCCTTGTTGCCCATCATCCGCAATACGTACGCGGGAATTCGCGGGGTCGACGCGGCGGTGGTTGAGGCCGGACGGGGTATGGGGCTGACGCAGTCGCAACTGCTCCTTCAGGTCGAGTTGCCGCTGGCTTTGAGTGTGATCCTTTCCGGAGTGCGGATCGCGATGGTGATTTCTGTGGGGCTGGCCACGATCGCAGCCGCAATCGGTGCCGGCGGGCTTGGGGAGTTCATCTTTCGCGGGCTGGCGATGGTGGATAATCGCGTAATCCTGGCCGGAGCGATTCCGGCGGCGGTTCTAGCCTTGCTCGCGGACTTTGGCATGGGATGGATTGAAAAGCGGCTGAGGCCACGATGATTCGTTCTCGAGCGAGCCTCGGTCTGATAGTGGTTTGCAGTGTTGCCCTTCTTTCTTGCTCCTCGTCGCATGCCGATCGAATCGTGGTGGGGTCTAAGAACTTTACTGAATCATTTATTCTGGGAGAACTGATTGCGCAGCAGATTGAGGCGCACACCAATGTGAAGGTGGAGCGGCGCTTCTATCTGGCCGGAACCTACATCTGCCAGCAGGCGATGCTCGCGGGACGAATCGACATATATCCGGAGTACACGGGGACGGCGCTCACGGCGATACTCAAGCAAGGCATTGCCCGCGACAAGCGGGAAGTTTATGAGCGGGTCAAGAACGAATATGAGCGGCGATTCGGACTTACGCTCGGTCCGGCGCTCGGATTCAACGATACGTTTGCCATGGAAATAAGAGGCGAAGATGCTCGTCACTTGAACGTCAGAACTTTATCGCAGGCAGCAGCGCTTGCTCCACGCTGGCGCGCCGGATTTGGCTATGAGTTCATGGAGCGTCCTGATGGATATCGCGGGCTGGTTGCTGCGTACGGGCTACGTTTCGCCGAGCAGCCGCGCATCATGGATCTGGGGCTGTTGGCGCGGGCGTTGAAGGATCGTCAGATTGACTTTGCCGGGGGCAACGCCACCGATGGCCTGATTCCCGCGCTCGATCTCGTGGCCCTCGAAGATGATCGTCATTATTTCCCGCCGTATGAAGCTGTGCCCGTCATTCGTCAGCAGACGCTGCAGTTGCATCCGGAGATCGAGGGCGTGCTTGCTGATCTTGGTGGGAAGATCTCCGATGAGGAGATGCAGAAGATGAACTACGCGGTGGACGCACAGCACCGAGATTCGCAGGATGTGGTGCGCGAGTTCCTGAAATCGAAGAGCCTCGTGCCCTGAGTCACTCTTCAGATCAATAGCGATCCTTCCAGCGTGACGACGGCCTTGCCTTTCAGGAGCACGCGATCTCCTGCCACTTCACACCAGAGTTCACCTCCGCGCTCGGACAATTGCCTCGCGTGCAGTGTCGTTTTCCCCAGACGCTTCGCCCAATAGGGCGCTAGCACGCAGTGGGCAGAACCAGTGACCGGGTCTTCCGGGATGCCGTAGCTCGGAGCGAAATAGCGTGAGACGAAATCAACCTCGGTTTCATGTGCTGTTATGGCGATCACGAACGGGTGAAAATTCTCAAGAAGCTCAAAGTTCGGGCGAACGGCCCGCACGGTCTCGGGTGCGTCGACCACCAGGATGTACGTGTCATTTGCTTCGAGGATATCTGCGGACTGCGACTGAAGTCCCAGGGCCCCTGTCAGCCCAGTAGGGGCAGTGGCACACACCTTCGGGAACATAGCCGGGAAATCAATGGTAAGGAACTGGCCCTCTCTTCGAACCGTGACAGTTCCCCGAAATCTTGTCTCGAAGGTCACCGAATCGAGCTGAGGGTGTTGCAAATTGAGTAGAATGTGCGCCGTTGCCAGGGTCGCATGACCGCACAGCTTCACCTCGCAACGCGGGGTGAACCAGCGCAGTTCGTAACCGCGATCCCCGGATACCAGGAATGCGGTCGCCGAAAGATTATTTTCTGCAGCGACTTTGAGGAGCCGACCCTCATCTAACCACGAGTCTAAAAAGCAGACCGCCGCCGGATTACCCCGGAAGGGCTGTTCGGTGAAGGCATCGACGTGGAAAACAGGGATACGCACCCGATTGATTTTAATCGCGGCGCCGCAGTTTGCAATTTTTTGCAACCGCAGGAAGTTGGTTGCGAGTCATGGGTGAGCCATGTATAGTCTGAGGACTCTAGGGCGCAAATTCACCGTTCTGCGCGGCATTCGGGGTACGTCGCGACGCGTCCTGTTAGTCACTTCGTCATTCGATCCACGTTCGGGGAAACCACCTAGTTTCTGACCACTCGACCTGTCTGGAGGGCTGAATGCCAACCGCTCAGAGAGAATCCGTTGTCGATGCCACGCTGCTCGAGAGAATTTCTGACGCCCGTCGCAGGAGTGACGCGCTGTTTGAGATCGTGCAGACGGATGCGATGTACGATCGGCCGATTCCCGAGCGACACCGGATCATCTTCTACGTCGGCCACCTTGAGGCGTTCGATTGGAATCTGCTGCACGAGAACGTGTTTGGCCTGACAAGCTTCCATCCGGAGTTTGATCGGTTGTTCGCATTTGGTATCGATCCGGTCGGAGGAGGCTTGCCCACCGATCGGCCGTCAGACTGGCCCTCTCTCGATCGTGTTCGCGAGTACGTTCGCGAGATCCGCAATTCGCTCGACGACAAGCTGATGAGCAATACAGGGGGCCAGCGCGATGGCTTCGCTCTCGACACTCTGTTGAACGTTGCCATTGAGCACCGGCTAATGCATGTCGAGACGCTGGCGTACATGCTGCACCAGCTGTCTCTGGACCGAAAGATCCCGCAATCCGCCTCCTCTCATGTTCTTGCTTCCCCCATCACACACTCCATGATCAAGATTCGTACCGGAACGGCGCAGCTTGGACTGAGGCGAGGAAGCGGCGTGTTTGGATGGGACAACGAATTCGAAGCTCATGCCGCCGATGTCTCAGCGTTCGAAATCGATCGATACATGGTCACGAACGGGCAGTTCCGCGAGTTCCTGGAGGATGGTGGCTACGAGAGGGGTGAGTTGTGGGGCGCCGCGGATTGGGAGTGGAGGAATGCTGGCGACATTTCTTCCCCGGTGTTCTGGCGTAAGGGTGATGGCGCCTGGCTCTACCGCACGATGTTCGACGAGATCGAATTGCGGATGGACTGGCCCGCTTATGTCAGCCATGCCGAAGCTTCCGCGTATGCGCGATGGGCAGGCAAGGCGCTGCCGACCGAAGAGCAGTGGCATCGCGCTGCCTACGGTTCTTCCGATGGCGGAGAGCGGTCTTACCCCTGGGGGAATGAAGCTCCGAGTCCGAGCCGCGGAAATTTCGATTTCGACAATTGGGATCCCGTGCCGGTGAACGCGCATCCGCGGGGCCAGAGCGCATTCGGTGTGGAAGGAATGTTGGGGAACGGTTGGGAGTGGACTTCCACCGTGTTCGGCCCTTTCGCGGGATTCGAGCCGTTCCCGTTTTATCGCGGCTATTCTGCAGATTTTTTCGATGGAAAGCACTTCGTCATGAAAGGCGGCTCTGCACGCACCGCCGCGTGCATGCTGCGGCCCTCGTTCCGCAACTGGTTCCAGCGACATTACCAGTATGTGTACGCGGGCTTTCGCTGTGTGAACGTCTGATCTGAATCGAGGAGTAAGACATGCTAGTTCATGCGATCCCTACCAACGTCAACTATGAGTTTGCAGCCGAAGTCCGGGACGGATTAACCCGCGCAGGGCAGAAGGAACTCCCCTCGAAATATTTGTACGACGACGTGGGGTCTGCGCTATTTGAGGTGATCAGCCATCTACCGGAGTATGGCCTGACGCGGGCCGATGAGAGGTTACTGCGCCGGCACGCCAACGAAATTGTGGACCTGGTTCAAGGCCCGGTCGCGGTCGCTGAACTCGGCAGCGGCAGCGGCCGGAAGACTCGCTGGCTGCTCCAAGCGTTCTGCCGCAAGCAGCGTGTTTCCTATTATCCCGTGGAAATTTCTCACTCGGCGCTGGTGCGGTGTGAGCGGGAACTGAGCGATCTCGACGCCATCAGTATTGTGGGGTTCGAACGTGAATATCTCGATGGCCTGTTGGAGGTGGCTGCTTATCGCAAGCCGGGGCAGTATCTATGTGTTCTATTTCTGGGGAGTACGATCGGGAACTTTGATCGCGCTGCCGGTGTGAACTTTCTATCTCAAGTCAGGTGCATCCTTCAGCCCGGAGACTCATTGCTGCTGGGTACGGATCTCGAGAAGTCCCATTCAGAGTTGATCAGGGCCTACGACGACGAACTTGGGGTGACGGCGGCATTCAACCTTAATTTACTGGGGCGGATTAATCGGGAGTTGGGAGCCGACTTCAACCTGGCTGAGTTTCAGCATGTGGCGCGCATCAATGAAAAGGAGCGCAGCGTGGAAATGCACCTGCTTTCCAAGCGCCGTCAGATCGTCAGCATTCCGGCGGCGGAGGTGGTGGTCGAGTTCCGCGAGGGTGAAACCATTTGGACGGAAAGCAGCCACAAGTACGCTGTCGAGGAGATCTGCGGGACGGCGCGGCAGGCGGGCTTCCGGTGCGAGGTCCAATGGATCGATGAGCAGTGGCCTTTTGCGGAGAACCTGCTCGTGGCCGAGTGAGACGCAAAAAGCGCTAACCACTAAGGCACGCGAAGGAAAATCCTCGGCACCTTTCCCTCAGCAGGACCTTGATCTGCGCCAGGCGTGGAGATTGATTGCACTCACGACCATGCAGAAGACGTTTGCGGGAATGAAGCCCAACTGTTCGGTGCGGAATCCGATGATGCACATGATCACGCTATTGACTCCGGCCAGAGCCCAACCTTCCCAACACCGGCGGCCCACGAGGATCGTTGAGGCGACGGTTAAGATACAAGAAAGATAATCAAGACGAAGCACGAATGAATGACCTCCAAACTCATTGTGAGTGAAAGAGACTCGGTTGTGGCATGATTGTGTCCTTTCGTCACATGACTGAGGTCACTTGACCAGAGGTGGAGATCATTCTGGAGGAGCCATGAAGAATCAATGCTCGCATCTTGACCAGATTAAAATTAAGAACACCGACATACATGTTTGCGAAGAGTGCCTCAAGATGGGCGATACGTGGGTTCATCTTCGGCTGTGTTTGACGTGCGGGCATGTGGGGTGTTGTGATTCATCCAAGAACAAGCACGCAACCAAACACTTCCGCAAGGTGCAACATCCGCTCATTCGCTCGATTGAGCCAGGTGAGTCGTGGATGTGGTGTTATGTAGATGAGATGGAACCTGGAGAAATCCGGTCGTGAGATGTTTCAGTCCTGCGCGAGACAGACTGCGCAGTGATCATGTGCGACTTTGCGACCAAAGCGGACTGTCTTGTATCTAAGGACAGTTACTGCGGCTTAGTTCATGAACCGGATTGCTGGACGCAAGGTGCTTCCCTCAGGGGCTTAAGCCCGCACGTTTTTCTGGCTCTGAGCGGCGCGACTGGAAGTCGCGCCCTTTCAAAACATTTTGTGAAACAAGTTCTAGTCTGAGGCTGGGCAGTCATGGCAAAACCCATTTTGCTGACGGTGGATGATGATCCCGATGTGCTGCGGGCGATCGAGCGGGATCTGCGAACGCAATATGGCGCTGAATATCGAGTGATCAGCAGCGATTCTCCCCTCGGAGCCCTCGATCTGCTGAAGGGGCTCAAGGTCCGCAACGATGGTGTCGCCTTGTTGTTAGCAGACCAGCGCATGCCCCACATGGACGGCGTCGGGTTTCTCCAAGCTGCCCGCCAATTGTTTCCCGATGCCAAGCGAGCGTTGCTTACGGCCTACGCCGACACGAATGCGGCGATCAGCGCCATCAACCAGGCGAATATCGACTATTTCTTCATGAAGCCATGGGATCCTCCGACAGAGCATCTTTATCCGCAGCTCGACGATCTGCTGGATGACTGGCAGGCTTCTTACCGGCCGGCATTTCAAGGAATTCGTGTGCTGGGGACGCGATGGTCTCCGCGATCCTATGAATTGCGCGATTTTCTGGCGCGAAGTCATGTTCCGTACCAATGGATCGATGTCGAACTGTCGGCAAATGACCCGGAAACCAAGCTTCTGCTGGAAGCGCTTGGGCCGGATGCGACCGAGCTCCCCATAGTTTTGTTCCCGGATGGCGCGAAGTTGCTGAATAGTGCTCCGGCGGAAGTCGCGCAAAAGGTTGGCTTTCGGACGCGCGCGGAAACGAGTTTCTACGATCTCGCCATTGTGGGCGGCGGGCCGGCAGGACTCGCAGCTGCTGTCTATGGGGCGTCTGAGGGGCTGCATACTGTGATCGTTGAGCGGGAAGCACCCGGTGGGCAAGCGGGCATGAGTTCGCGGATCGAAAACTATCTGGGATTTCCGAGTGGACTCAGCGGAGGCGATCTGGCGCGACGCGCGGTAGTGCAGGCGCGGCGTTTCGGTGTGGAGATTCTTGCGCCGCAGACCGTCGTGAATATGCGAACGGAGGGATCGTACCGCATCATCAAGCTCGCCGACGACAGCGAGATTTCCTGCCATGCGTTGATGATCGCCACCGGTGTGCAATGGCGGCGGCTAGAGGCTCCCGGCATTGATCGACTGCAAGGCGCCGGTGTGTATTACGGAGGCGGCACCACGGAAGCTCTGTCATGCAAGGGAGAGATAGTGTACGTCGTGGGAGGGGCGAATTCCGCCGGGCAGGCGGCCATGAATTTCTCGAAATATGCCGAGCGGGTGGTCATCCTTGTTCGCGGCGAATCGCTCTCGAGCACCATGTCGCAGTATTTGATCGATCAAATTAAAGAGACTCCGAATATTCAGCTGTGGACGCACGCCAGCGTTGCGGAGGTGCATGGCGATACGCATCTGGAGGAGGTCTCTGTGCTTTGTTCGGACACCAACAAAGTCGAGCGGGTGCCGGCCAGTTCCATGTTCATCTTCATCGGCGCCTTGCCGCGAACGGACTGGCTTGGGGAGACGGTCGAGCGCGATGATCGTGGGTTTATCCTTACCGGGCCGGACTTGATGCAAGGCGGAGAGCGTCCGAAGAAATGGACGCTCGATCGCGATCCATTCCTTCTTGAGACGAACGTTCCGGGTGTTTTCGCGGTGGGCGACGTGAGACATGGGTCGGTGAAGCGAGTGGCGTCCGGTGTTGGCGAAGGATCTGTGGCGGTTCAATTCATCCATCAGTATTTGAGCAAAGTCTAAATGGCCGAAACACTCGAACTGCTGCGGAAGAGTCCGGTGTTTGCCGATCTGCCTGAAGATCAAATGGACTGGTTCCTCAGCCAGTCGCAGGATGTCCAACTCAAGGCCGGAGGAGTTTACGCGCGGCAGGGAGATCCGGCTGACGCCATGTTTGTCCTGCTCGAGGGAGAGTTCCAGTGGCGCGGGGAATTTTCGGGCGAGACATTCGTGCGCGACCTGCACGCGGGCGAAGTAACCGGCGTTCTTCCCTTTTCCCGGATGAAGAACTACACCCTCAGCGGCCGGGCCACCAGTGACGCCCGCGTTTTGCGCTTTCCCCGATCACTGTTCCCGCAGCTGGTGCAGAGAATGCCCGAGCTGGCGACGCGGCTCGTGGGACTCATGTCCGATCGGATCCGTGAGGCCACGCGGTTCGAACAGCAGCGGGACCGGCTTGCGGCTCTGGGAAAGCTTTCAGCCGGGCTGGCGCATGAGTTAAACAACCCGGCGTCGGCGGCGAAACGGGCAACCAGCCAGCTTCGGGACCTGTTGAAAAAAATTCGCGATGCTAGCCATGAACTTGGGCGGCGCGATCTCACGGCAGCCCAGAAGGTAGAAATCGAGAAGCTGGAATCGTCGTTGATGCAAACGGATGAGCATCCCCCGGATCCGCTCACAACCAGCGATCTTGAGGACCAGCTTGATTCATTACTGCGCAGCCATGGGCAGAATGATCTCTGGCAACTCGCCGCCGATCTTGCGCGCAGGAACTTCAAGCCCGAGTCACTGGAACATCTTTTTGAGGCTCTCGATGCCAGTACGGCGCGCGCTGCACTGGTACGAATTTCCACTTCGGTGGAAATCGCGGGATTGCTGAACGAAATTGAGAGCAGCACTTCGAGAATCTCCGATCTGGTGAAGGCCATCAAGGAATACACGTTCATGGACCAGTCACCGGTGCAGAACGTGGACATCGTGAAGACGCTGGAAAACACGCTGACGATTCTGAATCACAAACTCAAGAAGGGCGTGTCGGTGCAGCGTGATTATCAGAAGGTACCGTTGCTTGTGAATTCCTTCGGAAGTGAACTCAGCCAGGTCTGGACCAACATCATCGACAACGCAATCGACGCCATGGGCGGGAAGGGCGAGCTGCGAGTGCGCACCTATCGACAGGATGAGTGCGTCGTGGTCGAGATCGGCGACAATGGGCCGGGAATCCCTCCGGAAGTCGAACCGCGGATTTTCGAGCCATTCTTCACCACGAAAGGCGTGGGTGAGGGAACTGGCCTGGGCCTCGATACCGTGCAGCGGATCGTGAAGAAACATCGCGGTAGCATTCAGATTCATTCCAAGCCGGGCGACACGCGATTCCAGGTGTGGCTGCCGCTGGCGAATTCCAACTAGTTCGAGCAGTTGCGTTCCGGGCCCGGTTTCACCGCTTAATGGATCTGGAGGAGTTCGATGAACTCAACCACACTATTACTTGCATTTGGAATTGGTTTTGTCGCAGGATTGCGATCTCTCACCGCACCTGCAGTAGTGGCGTGGGCTGCCCGCCTGGGTTGGATCAATCTCCATAACTCTCCGCTGGCTTTCATGGGATCAAAGTGGACGGTGGTCATTTTCACGGTCCTGGCTGTGGTGGAATTCATCGGAGATCAGCTTCCTTCCACTCCGCCTCGAACCGGTGTGGTAGGTTTGTCGGCGAGGATCGTGACCGGGGCGCTGACCGGAGCGTGTCTTGCGGTGGCGGGAAATGCCGGCCTTTGGTGGGGCGCCATCGCTGGCATCGTAGGAGCGGTCGCGGGAGCGTACGGCGGCTATCATGCGCGGGTGGGGCTGGTTCGGTCGCTGCGAGTTCGCGATTTTGTCGTCGCACTTCCTGAGGATGCGATTGCGATTGGGTTAGGACTGTTTCTGGCCTCCCGGTTATAGCCGCTGATCCCTCGAGCATGGACCCCAATTTGAGAACTGTTTGATGAATACTTCGCATTACGACGCAATTGTGATCGGCTCAGGACAAGGCGGCACACCGCTTTCGGTGGCCTTGGCCAACGCGGGAAAGCGCACAGCCCTGATCGAGCGAAAGCATGTGGGCGGCACCTGTATAAACGAGGGATGCACGCCGACGAAGACGATGGTGGCAAGCGGGCGCGTGGCCTATCTGGCGCGGCGCGCGGCCGACTACGGCGTGCATACGGGTCCGATCTCCATTGACCTTGAGAAGGTTCGGCAGCGCAAGCGCGACATCGTAGCGAGTTTCCGAGCTGGCAACGAAAGGGGCATTGCGAAGGCCCGGAATCTCGAACTGATCATGGGTGAGGCAAGTTTCAGTGGGCCAAAGACTCTCGAAGTCCGAACGAAGGATGCAGGACAGCGCACCGTTTCCGCGGATCGCATCTTCATCAACGCCGGCACCAGCGCCTCGCGGCCGAAGCTGGAAGGGCTCGGTCGGGTTCGCTTCCTCGATAACGAATCGATCATGGAACTAGGTGTGGTTCCGGATCACCTTCTCATCCTGGGCGGCGGATACATTGGGCTGGAGTTCGGACAACTGTTTCGCCGTTTCGGCAGTCGCTTGACGATCATTCAATCGGGCGGACAGTTGCTGACCCGCGAAGATCCCGACGTCGCGGAGGAAGTGACGAAGATCCTGCGGCAGGATGGCGTGGAGGTCGTGCTCAGTGCTAAGGCTATGCGCGTCGATCAGTCGGAGGACAAGATTCAGTTGCAAATCGAGGCCGGAGGCAAGGCAACGTCTTTCGTTGGTTCTCATTTGCTGGTTGCTACGGGACGCATCCCGAATTCTGACACCCTGAATCTTTCCGCTGCAGGTGTGAAAACCGACGAGCGTGGATTCATTCAAGTCAACGATCGGTTGGAAACTACCGCTGATGGAATCTATGCGCTGGGAGATATCAAGGGTGGACCGGCATTCACGCATATTTCGTACGACGACTTTCGGGTTATCCGAGCCAATCTGCTGGAAGGGAAAGCGGCATCCACCAAAGATCGCCAGGTGCCGTATTGTGTCTTCATCGATCCGCAATTGGGGCGCGTAGGGATAACGGAGAATGAAGCCCGCGCGCAAGGGCGCAACATTCGGGTCGCGAAACTACCAATGGCCTCCGTTGCCCGTGCCCTGGAAGTCGATGAGACGCGGGGCTTCATGAAAGCCGTCGTAGATGCCGATACGAATCAGATTCTCGGGGCGGCGGTGCTCGGCATCGAGGGTGGAGAAGTCATGTCGGTGCTGGAGACGGCGATGATGGGTAAGTTACCGTACACTGCGGTGCGGGATGGCACGTATGCTCATCCCACGTTGAGCGAATCGCTGAATAATCTCTTCATGGCCTTGGACGACATGTAGCGGTCGGTCTGGTTTAATATCATGTTCATCTTCCAAAAGGCCATCGCATCCGCATGAATGTTTACGTCATTGACGGGACGTACGAACTGTTTCGTCATTTCTTTGCTGTGCCGTCCTCGAAAAATGAGAGCGGACAGGAGATCGGAGCGGTTCGTGGCGTGCTCACCTCAGTCTTTTCCATGATCGAGGCGGGCGCGATCCACCTCGGAGTGGCCACCGATCACGTGGTGGAATCGTTCCGCAACAACCTTTACGCCGACTACAAAACGGCCGAGGGTGTTGCTCCCGAACTGCTTTCGCAGTTCCCCATACTGGAAGAAGCTCTCGAATCGATGGGCGTGATGGTATGGCCGATGACTTATTTTGAGGCAGACGATGCACTGGCTGCGGCGGCGGCCAAGGCTGCGGCCGACGCGCGGGTGAAGCAGGTTTTGATATGCACGCCAGATAAAGATCTTGCGCAATGTGTGGTGGGCGACCGCGTGGTGCAACTGGATCGCAGGCGCAACATCGTTCGCAGTGAGGCTGGAGTGGTAGAAAAGTTCGGAGTGAAGCCCGAATCGATACCGGATTACCTGGCCGTGACGGGCGACACCGCAGACGGATATCCCGGTATTGCGGGATGGGGAGCGAAGGCCGCGTCCCTCGTGCTGTCGAGGTATGGCCATCTCGAAAACATTCCGAAAGATTGGCTGCAGTGGGATCCCTTGATCCGCCGAGCGCGCCCGCTGGCCGAATCACTATTTACTGCTTGGGACGAGGCGTTGCTGTATCGTACGCTGGCCACTTTGCGGCTCGATGTTCCGGTATTTGACTCGGTCGACGATCTCAGGTGGAATGGGCCCCGCGACAATTTCGAGCAAACCTGTGAGCGCCTCAGAGCCAAAGACTTATATCGACGCGTTTCGGCCAAGGCGCAGTCTGGTGCTGCACCGGTACCACTCCGTTGATCGACGCATTCCCTGATACTTATGTTGCGAGGTGACGAAATGTTGAGAAAAGTGTGGGCGTCATCACTCGGGTTTCTTGTATTTCTCGCGGGCACTTTCCTGCTCGCCCAGATTCCGTCTCCGGCTTTGTTGGTGCTCGAGAAAAATGATAAGTCGATGGCGATCGTCGATCCCGGCACGTTGAAGGTCGTCGGGCGGGTTCCTGCCGGGGAGGATCCGCACGAGATCATAGCGTCCGACGACGGAAAGTATGCCTACATTTCAAACTACGGGGCCTTCCAGAATCCACAACATACGATCTCGATTGCGGACTTGTCTGCGCAGAAGGCTCTGCCAGCTGCAGACCTCGGTGCCTTGCGCGCCCCTCACGGATTGGAAATGGTGAACGGCAAGGTCTACTTCACGGCAGAGGGAAGCAAAGTGATCGGGCGCTATGATCCAGCCAACCACCAGGTAGATTGGACCCTGGGTATTGGGCAAAATCGCACTCATATGCTGGTCGTCAGCCGCGACGAAAGCCGAATTTTCACTGCGAACGTTAACTCCGACACGATCAGCATTCTTGATCGCGATAAGAACGGAGATGCTTCAGGGTGGATTCAAACCCCCATCCCCGTTGGCAAGGGGCCGGAGGGTTTCGACGTTTCTCCGGACGGCAAAGAGGTGTGGGCGGCCAATTCGCATGATGGAACCCTTTCCATCATCGACCTGGCGAGCAAGAAGGTGGTGCAGACTCTCGACCTGCATACCAAGTTCGCGAACCGGGTGAAGTTTTCGCCCGACGGAAAACTCGTTCTGATTTCTGATCTCGGCATGGGAGATCTGATCGTGCTCGACGCTTCGGCCCATAAAGAGATCAAGCGCCTGAATCTTGGACGCGGAGTTGCGGGCATCCTGATCGTGCCCGACGCCTCCCGCGCTTATGTCGCAGTAAGCACGGACGGCCAAGTTGCTGTGGTTGATCTGAAGACATTTTCAGTAACCGGCCGAATCACAACCGGCAAGGGTCCAGACGGGATGGCTTGGGCAGTGCGGAAGTAGATCGAATCGCGTGATAAACTTCTTAAGGCTGGGACGATTGCTCCCGGCGTTCGTTCACTCAACGGTAGGATTCAGCAGGCCCGTAGCTCAGTTGGTCTAGAGCGCTTCCTTGACACGGAAGAGGTCGATGGTTCGAATCCATTCGGGCCTACCATCATTTTCAATCACTTAGCATCCTCTGTGAAATTTCGGCGCAGTTTTCTACCTGTGATTTCCTACCTGTGTTCTTTGAGCGCGAACCGCCAACCTGTGGCGTAAAGCGCGTTGTCAGTTGTTTCTCCAAGTCCATGCAGTTCGGTGCAGCTTCGAACAGTTTATGACTCTGCCGCTCTAACCGTTGAGGTATAGGGCCGCCTTTAAGCTGAGTAACCACAGGTAACAGGTTATCAACGGTTTTGGGAAATCAGAAATCCTTATCGAGTCGCGTCACGGTAGTCGTCAGTTGGTTCCTTGTGTAAAGTGGCCGTAGAGCGTCCATCTGATACCTAAGCGTAATCGAGCTGCTCTGGTCCATGAGCCCGCCGTCGGCAGAGCTTGTATCGGTATGCATGCGGCGCCGTCCTGCTACGCAGCGTCACTTTATCCTTGACAGATTGTATTTACGTGATTAAATCTTGGTCCCTACGAAGCATTCCCCCGATTGTCAAAGTTCATAAGCACTGAACTTCCCCGGTTCGAGCGGATTTAGACCAACGGCGACACTCCAGATTCGAAAACGTTGAAAGCCGTTTTGTGATCGCGGAATCCTCGATCAGGAGTAGCAGAAGGCCCTCAGCACCGGCTGGGCCTACCATTCTTTTATCCCCTGCTCATGCGGATTTCCAGATGCGATGTCCTGAGCCCTCCTAGTGGCGCCCGACAACGACGATCATGAAAGTGCCGGGTTTGGCTGCCGGGCGCGTTCC
>Ga0222749_10000079_pt1 | contig 54498 bp, 43 predicted proteins | sample IncBWH2Mmetat_FD_197234 | JGI IMG/M metagenome (GOLD analysis project Ga0222749, IMG submission 197234) | Metatranscriptome of lab incubated forest soil microbial communities from Barre Woods Harvard Forest LTER site, Petersham... | ecosystem: Environmental > Terrestrial > Soil > Temperate... | reverse complement strand
TGGCTTCTTCAATCATCGCAGCCGGCGCCCACTGGTGTTCCCCAGGGAACACTTTTACCCTGTAGCCAGCACCGGCTTCTTCCTTCTTGCGTCTTAGTTCCATGATTTCGGGCCAATTAAAATCCTGGTCTCCAACCGCAACGAAGTAAACAAACGATCCCTTTTGTGAGGCGTCCACAGAAGCGGGATAACCAGCGCCGTGCGAGATGACCCCAGCGATCTCGCACTGGCTACAGCGCAGAGCCATGGAAGTTGCAACGCGCGCCCCACCAGAAAAGCCGGTTACATAGATCCGGTGTGGGTCGAGAGATAACCGTTCGTGCGTGTCTTGCCACATGCTGGAGATGGCTTTTGTCGTCTCTCCCGATGAGAAGTTTCGGGAGTTGTTGGAGCCAGCCACAATGAAGCCGTACTTTTCGGCGGCGTCCTTGTAAAGCTTGACCGGAGTCTTACCGTAAGCCAGCGGATCGAATGCATAGATAATCGGCCAGGTCTTGGCCGGGGTGTAGTTTGAAGGAAGATACAGGGCATAGCTCTGCGCCGGATCACTGGCACAGGCCACGCTGTCTATGGTCTCGCCGGCAGGAAGTGGTTTCGGTGATGCGTTGCTGGGCGTTTGTGAAGCCGCTGATAAAGCTAAAAGCCACGAGCCTAGAAGGACGGAAAGCTCAATACGGCCGCGGCGAAACAACCTCATCTCGTCTTCCCCTAACAACTCATGAAATTGTAACGGATGTCCTGAGAACCTTTTGTGGCAATAAAGTGTTCCGCGCGGAACACTTTTCAGTCAGTCCGCAGTCCTCAGGCTGGCGCACCGAACTCTCTAAATGTTCCTCGAGGAACACTCAAAAGCGAGCTCCCAAAGTCCAGCTTCCGAGTCAAAAAGTGTTCTCAAGGAACACTTTGCCGGTTCGGAAGAAGGGGGTAAAAGGCGCCAAAAATGTTCCTCAAAGAACATTATGGAGGGGTGAAGGGGGCCGGGGGTAACCCTAGTCCTTGTTAAAAAAGTGTTCCGCGCGGAACACTTTTTGGCCCTCAGACTCTGGGATTTCTTGGGAGGTTAGTCTACAGTCCCAGTTTCCAGGGGTTCGGGGGCTTCGGCCATGACCTGCTCCGCACGGCTGGGAGTCCGGTGGTGCTTGGGCATCCGGGACATGATCTCTTTGGCAAGCTTGATGTAGCATTCCGCTCCGCGGGAATGAACGTCATAGATGAGCACGGGTTTGCCGTGGCTGGGAGCTTCGGCCAGGCGCACGTTGCGGGGAATGGAGGTCCGCAAGAGCCGGTCTCCGAAAAACTTCTTCAACTCGCCCGCCACCTGTTGCGCCAGGTTGGTGCGCTCGTCATACATGGTCAGGACTACACCCTCAACCATAAGCTCGGGATTAAAATTCTGGCGGACTCGCTCCATAGTGTCTAAAAGTTCGCTGACACCTTCCAAAGCAAAGTACTCGGGCTGCATGGGAATCAAAACGGAATCCGCTGCGACCAGAGCGTTAAGCGTCAGCAGATCGAGGGCGGGAGGACAATCGAGGATGATGAACTCGAAATCCTGACGTATGCCTTCGAGCGCTTTGCGCAGGCGGAATTCACGTTGCTCTTGTGGAACCAACTCGATATTGGCGCCGATAAGATTCTTATGCGCGGGAATTACGCAGAGGCCCTCGGGATCAACTTTCTGCAAGGCCTCGCGGGCATCGGCCAATCCCATCAGCACATGGTAGGTGCTTACGCGATCGGGATCTTTGGCAAAGCCCAGCCCACTGCTGGAGTTGGATTGCGGGTCACAATCTACCAGCAACACCGGCACTTCGGCGGCAGCAAAGGAAGCGGCCAGATTGATGGCGGTGGTGGTCTTGCCGACTCCACCTTTCTGATTGGCTACTGCAATGATCCTACCCATGAATAGACCGCTGGAATTGCAGGGTATTGAAAAATTTGTAATCGCGCAAGTGGAACAGTAAAGCAGTTGCCAGTTCCCGGTCCACGGCACGCTGGGACAGGTTGCCAGTTTTCCCCACGAACGATTTGAGATGAATGAACCGCGGAGACGTAGAGGCGCGGAGAAACCAGAATCTTTAACGCGAGAGAAAACGCAGAGGCTAATGCGGTTTTCTTTTGTCCACCGAGAAAAAGGGAAAAGTGTTCCGCGCGGAACACTTTCAAGGCGTGAGCTTATATGTTTACTAGTAAGGTACTAGTAGCGTCGAATCTCCACCAGCAATGTTCATTTCAGGTAGATTCGTGGCCTTGAACAAGAATCCAGAAGAAAAACTGTGGGTGTATTCCACTATTACTATTTTGATTCTCTTTATCAAAGTTCCAAGCTTTTAGTCACACGCTACAAATTGCAGTGCAATTAGAGGCCAGACAGCATAATTTGAGGTTTGGCTCCACTGACGACTTCAAATACACGACCATGCCTGGACTTTCTTTCTTTCATAAATCTGCAGAATGGTTTCTCTCCCACCTGTTTACGATTTAGCTACACGGACCTACGGGTATGCATTTCGGCAGTAACTGATCTAGCTCCAAGTTCCAAACTCTCAGTTGTAGGCAGTTTTCGTTCCCTTGGTTGTAAATCCGAACTTTTCAGGTCGGGAATTGCGGATAATTCGTCATCGAAACTCCACCTGTTAATCAACGTGATTCTTATCCGGTTGGGAACTACTTGGCGCAATCTTCAGTTGTCAATCCTCAACTTTCCTATGAGGAGGACGCGGGAGTGGGAGAGTGGAAGCGGACGGGGCGTATCCCAAGCAAAAGCCGGCAGGAGCTCGTGAGCGGCTTCAATCTGGGCTGAGCCGATGAGCAAGGCTAAAAGTCCGCTTTGCGCGACCAGCTTGGCGGCGACTGGCAGGACAGATTCAAAGCGTTCGACGGCCCGCAAGGTCACCAGGCTGGTCTGGCCTGTCGCGGACTGGGCCAACTCTTCAGCGCGGCCGCTGAAGACAGCGATGTTTGTCAATTTGAGAATGCGGATTACTTCTTTCAGGAAAGTCGCTTTTTTGTTGTGGGATTCGATCAGCGTACCCTGCAGGTGTGGAGAATAAATTTTCAGGGGGATGCCGGGGAATCCGGCGCCTGAGCCCACGTCAATGAATTGATTTTCGGTCGAGGCTGCCGCCGCTGTGCGGACTTGTGCAAGGGATGATGCAAGAAAAAACGATTCACCGAAGTGGCGGCTGACGATCTCTTCCGGCTTACGCACTGAGGTGAGATTAGTTTTTTCATTCCACTTCAATAAGAGATCGAGATAGGCGCGGACCTGCTCGCTCTGGAGCGGGGTGAGCCCGGCAGGGGGGAGAAAGGGCGTCAGGTGAGAAGTGATGTCCATTGAGCAGCAGAAAGGCACTACTTACCGCGGATTCCACGGATCACGCGGATTCTAACAGCAGTTGTTTGGTTCTCAGTTTATTGCAGAACCGAAATTCTCGCGGCCAATGCTATCTGGGCTTAGGCCGGGGGGAACGGTTAGCGGTCACAACCGACGACACACTACCTGATGCGGTCAGGTTGCCAATATAGACAGCCTGGATATTGTGTTGTCCAACGGGGAGCTGGGCCGTGTAACTGGCCTGCCCGGAAGTCAGCGAGAGTGTAGGGCCAATTTGACGGGTCCCCTCCAAAAGCACAACCGAATCGGTATCAGTTCCGCCAGTCACATTGACAACGAAGTTTGCCTGTGAGGGTGCTCCGGCCACAAATCCAAAATAGATCGTGGCCGCACCTACACCATTCACCGTCAGTGCGGTGGTGCTGGCGCCTCCGGCATTGGACTCCACGACTTGGCTAAAGACGGACGAGGTGCTGGAAGCAAAGGTACTATCCCCTCCGTAGACCGCAGTGATCGCGTGGGGACCCGCGGTGAGAGCTGTGGTCGTGAAGGTCCAGATCCCGGGACCAGCCGGCGTCCCTGAGCCGAGGATGGCGTTTCCGTCCTTGAATGTCAGCGTGCCGGTTGGGGTGCCAGCAAAGAACGAGCTGACAGTGGCCGTAAAGGTCAGCGACTGACTGAAGCTGGAAGGATCTGTGCCCGCTGTCAAGGCCACGGTAGTGTTGCTTGTAGCCATGACTACCTGCGCGAGGGCCGGCGAAGCATTCTGAATAAAGTTAGGGTCGCCGGCATAGACGGCGGTAACGCTGTGCGTGCCTACGGCCAGAGAGGCAGTCGTGAAGCTGGCTTGAGCAGAGCCATCCAGTGCGATGGGTGGGCTCAAGATGAACGTCTGGTTCTGGAAATTGTCCTGGAAGCTCACTGTGCCGGTCGGAATGCCGGTGTATTGCGGATTAACAACGGCAGTGAAGGTCAACGACTGAGGATAGGTAGAAGGATTAGGGCCACTCGTAAGAGTCACGACGGGGCTGGTCGTAGCCCGATTCACAGTCTGGCTGAGTGCAGCAAAGCTACCCGTAAAACTGGCATTGCCGCCATAAGTGGCCCGAATCGCGTGCGAGCCCAGAGTCAGCGTAGAAGTGGAAAAGGTGGCTTGGCCGAAGTTGTCGAGCATGGCCGTGCCCAGGGTAGTTACATCGTCCGTGAATGTTACTACGCCACTGGGGATGCCAAAACCTGAGGTCACTGTAGCCGTAAAAATTAAAGGCTGGCCAAATACAGAAGGATTGGTGCTGGAAGAAAGATTGGTTATGGATGGCTCGGGCACGACCACGAATAGATATGCCGCGATGGCACCCGGGATGGGGCTGCTTTGGCCAAATCCGCTGCCGCCGGGTTGCGTGGAGTCCGCAAACTGCCCGTCAGTGGCGTAAGCATAGACGATGTGGATACCAGGCAGAAGTGGCACGGGAGCTGCACCGGTAAAATTGGGCGCTGAGCCAGAGGCCTTAAGCCAGGGCCCCTGCCACGTATCAAACTGGAAATATACGTTCTGCACCGCCGGCGCTGTTGGGTTGTAGGAGCTGCTGGTTGTGAAATTCAATTGGTTTCCCGCCGACGGAGTGATGGAGGTGGTCAGCGGAATGGGCAGGACTTGTTGCTCGGTCAGCACAGTCACGTTGGCGCTGCCGTTATTGGCAACATAAGTCTTGTTGCTCACCGGGTTCACGGCTACGGCATTGGGATTGGTTCCTGCATTGACCGTGCTGGCGGTGTTTGTGGTCCCGTCAATCACGGTCATAGTGTTATCGCCGTTGTTGGTTACGTAGATCTTGTTGCTCACCGGATCCACGGCTACAGCATCAGGATTAGTTCCTACATTAACAGTCACGGTGCCGTTCGTAACTCCATCAATTACATTCACGCCATTGCTGTTCTGATTGACCACATAAATTTTGTTGGCGACGGGATTGACCACCACAGCCACGGGCGCAGCCCCGACGTTGACTGACGCGGTCGCGTTGCTGTTGACTGCATCTATTAACGTCACGGTGTTGTCGCTGTTATTGGCCACATAAATCTTGTTGGTCACGGAATTGACGGCCAGGGCAGTAGGAGCCATTCCTACGCTGACTGTCGTGGTGGCATTGCTGTTGGCCGCGTCTATTACCGTCACAGTGTTGTCGCCGTTGTTGGTCACGTAGATCTTGTTACTGACAGGATTCACGGCCACTGCCGTGGGCAAGTTGCCCACGTTAACTGTCGTGGGCGTGTTCGCCGCCCCGTCAATTACGGTCACAGTGTTGTCCCCCTTGTTGGCCGTGTAGATCGTGTTGGTCACAGGATTCACAGCCACGGCAACAGGACCGACACCCGTGGCGACCGTCGTGGTGGCATTGCTGTTGGCCGCGTCTATTACCGTCACAGTGTTGTCGCCGTTGTTGGTCACGTAGATTTTGTTGCTTATCGCATTCACGGCTACGGCATTGGGATTGGTTCCCACACTGACGGTCGCGGGGCTGTTCGTGGCCCCGTCTATGACAGTAACATTATTGCTGTTCTGATTGACCACGTAGATCTTGTTGCTCCCCGCATTCACAGCTACGGCATTGGGATTGGTTCCCGCATTGACAGTCGCCGCGCCGTTCGTCGCCCCATCTACGACAGTCACGGTGTTGCCGCCGTTGTTGGCTGCATAGATCTTGTTGGTTACAGCATTGACGGCCACAGCCAGCGGCGTAGCTCCTACGTTAACCGTCGTGATGGCGTTGCTGTTGGCCGCGTCTATTATGCTGAGGGTGTAGATGCTGCTCAGGGTGCTTTTGTTAACGACGTAGATCCTGTTGGTCACCGGGTTCACGGCAAGGGCCACCGGTTGGAGTCCGACCGTTAACGGTGTTGTGGCATTGTTCACCCCGTTGATGATCGTGACGTGGTTGCTGGTGGGATTAGCGACATAAATCTGGTTGGTGACGGGGTTAATGGCCAGCGCGCTGGGGTTGAAGCCTGCGTTGACCGGGGTTGTAGCATTGCTGTTGTTCGCATCAATCACGGTCACGCTGTTGCTGCCGACGCTACCGAAGTTGGCTACATAAATCTGGTTGGTCACAGGGTTGACAGCCACGGCGCTAGGATTGGTTCCTACACTCACGGGCGTGGTGGTATTGCTGTTGCCTGCGTCTATTACAGTGACGGTATTGCTGCTGTTGTTGGTTACATAGATTTTGTTGGTGACCGGGTTGACGGCCACGGCATTAGGCGCGGTCCCTACGCTGACGGTAGCAGCGACCGTATTACTGCCCCCATCAATCACGCTCACGTTATTGCTACCGGAGTTGACCACGTAGATCTGGTTGCTCACCGGATTGACGGCGATGGCCGAGGGATTGGTTCCCACGTCCACCGTGACGGTGCTGTTGTCCGCGCCGTTAATTACAGTTACCTTGTTGTTGCCGCTGTCGGCCACATAGATTTTGTTGGTGACCGGGTTCAGGGCGATGGCCTTCGGAGTAGTCCCGGTGCCGACCGTCGTGATTGTGTTGGTGGCGCCGTCTATCACGGTCACGTTGTTGCTGCTGGCGTTAGCTATGTAGATCTTGTTGGTCACCGGGTTCAAGGCCACCGCGTCAGGCGCCGTCCCGACGTTGACTGTGGCGGTCACGGTTTCTCCACAAACGGGGATAGCCGCCAGGCACAGCAATACGACTGTAGTGGAGAGAAGAGACGGAAATCGCCGTCTGGGCGAATCTCGCCGCCAGAAGTTGGGGCTCCAAAGTTCACGCATGCACACAGGGCTCCTCAAATTAGCGCCGGGAGAGTTACCCGAATCTGGGCGGGCGCTCAAGATACACGGCCAACGGCTCGCTGCCAAAAACACAGCGACTCAATCCCTCGCTTCAAGCGATGGGATTTGGCCACAGAATCTCGGGGGGAAACTGTAAGAATATCAACAAAGCAGGGATACGTCGAGAAAAGAGTGATAAATAGTTTATAAAATTTCGGCCGTCCTAAATACCTAGGATAAACCTCTTAATTTCGCGTCGTGAAACTTCCACGGCTACTTTAATAAAAACTGTCTCAGTGGATGTGCAGCAAAGCACCCAGGGCTTCGTTGGCGAGATCCTCGGGCAAAAAACTGTGTCCAGACTTGTTCGATAAAGAAACTTGAGTGCTGTTCCAATTCAATTTCATATTGATATCCTGCTGATAAGCCAATCCATTTTCACCGCTTAACTTGATGGTATGAAGCGAGGAATCAAATTCTACAATCAAAGTTTCGGTGTTATCTTTGCGGCTGATTCTCAGCGTATTCCCAAGGGTCTTGTCGAACACAAGAACAGTATTGTTTCCTTGCTCGGTGTTAAATTCAGCACATTTCGACAACAAAGTAGCTGTGAGAAGGTCCCACGTATAAACCGACAAGTCATCCAGGCTTTGTTTATCCTGCACTATTTTGGCGGCGTTGTGCCGCTTAATTTCCTGCTGCTCGTTGAACTTTCGTGCTGCGTCTTTGGACCACTCCGACATGGCAATCTTTCCTTTCTTTCCTTACCCTCTCCCAACTGACTCCAAACTGAAGCGATAATCATGCGCCAGTTCGTGCTCTTGGGCAAGTGTTCGCATGCTTACAGTTCCATAGAAATTCCCGGTCAATTTCATTAATATAGAGTTTGCTCTCGCTCAGGGGCTTTATTTTAAGGATAGACAGCAATGGATCCAGGACAGGAAACACAAAGATGGCTTGCCTTTAAGCTGGACGTGAAGGTTGTAGGCCTGGCCATCAATAATAAAGAGTTCCTCGGCGATTCGCGGGTGGGTACGGTCAGTCCGAACGGTATTGGATTATTTCTCCCGGCGAATCTAAAGCTGAAAGACATGGCACAAATCAGGTTCACGCTTCCCAACAGCAGCGACATCATCAAGGCCAAGGCTTTGGTGCGCAGCCGCACCGGTTTCCGCTATGTGTTTGAGTTTTCAGAGCTTGGCGACGCCGACCGGGAGAAGATCCGCGTTGCCTGCATGGCGGAAGGGTCTAAGCCGTAACCGCAGTTGCCCAGTTCCCGGTTCCGAGTCTCTCCAGCTTTAACCCCCTACCTCAGGTTTAACAGAAATTTAATCTCCTAAGAACATTCCGGAAACACAAGAACCGTAGCATCTTGCCGTACTCGGATTTCGAATACGCGCAAATCGGAACCTTGCGCTTCACCAAAACTGTTCCAACCAAAATTCTTGTGGAGGAAAAGTATGTTGTCCCAGAGGCCTGTCTCTTCTGTTCTAAAAAACGTGACTTGTAGCAGAGTGCTTCTTCTTCTCCTGGCCACGGCCATCCTGTGGAGCTTGCCCCAGTTTGCCCAAGCCCAGGGTACTTTGACCCCGATCCGGCACGTAGTCGTGATCTTCCAGGAAAACGTCTCGTTTGATCATTATTTTGCGACCTATCCGCATGCGTTGAACCCTGCCGGTGAGCCAAACTTCACAGCTTGGGCCAAGAATCCGCCGCCAGCGGTCAATGGGCTGTTGAGTGGCGGGCTGCTCATGCACAATCCCAATTCAGCACAACCCTTCCGCCTGGATCGCAGCCAGGCAGCAACCTGCGACATGGACCACAACTACACCGATGAACAGAAGGCCTTCGACGCCGGACTGATGGATAAATTTCCCGAGCATACCGGCGCGGGCACGAGCTGCTCTCCATCGCAGGTCATGGGCTACTTTGACGGAAACACGGTCACAGCGCTGTGGAATTATGCGGAACACTTCGCCATGAGCGACAACAGCTACAACACCACGTTTGGACCTTCCACTCCCGGTGCATTGAACCTGGTTTCCGGACAAACGCACGGTGTTGTTGTGGAAACCCTCCCTGGAATTGACACCATCGGTGGAAGCGTTATCGGTGATCCTCAACCGTTCTATGACGACTGCACCACCCGCGACTCAGTGGCCATGTTGAATACCAACAAGAACGTTGGCGATCTGCTCAACGCAAAGGGAATCACCTGGGGATGGTTCCAGGGCGGCTTCCGTCCCAGCAGCGTGGTCGCGGGTAAAGCGCACTGCGACACACTCCACATTGGAAGCGATGGCAACCCCAAGAAAGACTATATCCCGCACCACGAGCCCTTCCAGTACTACCTCTCTACTTCCAATCCTCACCACCTGCCGCCGAGTTCGGTAGAAGAAATCGGCGAGACCGATCAGGCCAATCATCAATACGACTTGGTTGACTTCTGGGCAGCGGCCGACTCTGGACATCTGCCCGCCGTCAGCTTCCTGAAGGCACGTGGATTCCAGGATGGACACGCCGGCTACTCCGATCCACTGGCAGAGCAAACCTTCATCGTTGAGACCATCAACCATCTGCAGAGCCTGGAGGCGTGGGAGCATACGGCAGTCATTATCGCGTATGACGACTCCGACGGCTGGTATGACCACGTGATGTCGCCTATCGTGAGCCAGTCCAGTACCAGTGCAGATGCACTCACGGGGCCCGGAACCTGCGGTTTCGCCGATGGATCCGTGTTCCAAGGCCGTTGCGGATACGGTCCGCGGCTGCCCTTGCTGGTCATTTCACCCTTCGCCAAGGTCAATTATGTTGACCACTCCATCAGCGACCAGAGCTCCATCCTGCGCCTGATCGAAGACAACTGGAAGCTGGGACGTATTGGCGATCAGTCGTTCGATGCGCGTGCGGGCTCATTGTTCAACATGTTTGATTTTCGCCATCACGATGATGATCACGCAAGAAAGCTGGGGCTTGATCCAGCGACCGGCGAAGTCGTGAGACACGACAGAGACGATGAGTAGCGATAGCTCCAAGTTGCAAGCTGCAAGAACGCGCCTCAGAACCTGTTGCCAGAGGAACCAGCTTGCTACGCGGACATGCTAAAGATGTTACGTTAGGTCTTCCCTTCGCCTAACGTGCGCAGGCCCGCCCTTCCTGACGGGGCGGGCTTTTTCCTTTAGTCAGCAGGTGTCAGTCCTCAGCCGTTAGGAATTCTCGATTCCCAGTTCTTAAAGCAATCAGCCCTTAAGGCAGCGATCACAAATCAATCGGTCGTAAGATTTTCCTTGCACCTTGCAGCTTGCACCTGTTCCTGTAAGATGATGTTCAAAATGAGCCCGAAGAACAGTGCAATCCTGTTAACGCAATGCCCAGAGCAAAAAGGGGTAGTGGCTGCGGTTGCCAACTTCATTTACAAGCATAACGGCAATATCCTGCACGCCGACGATCATCAGGACCCCGAACTCAGGATGTTCATGATGCGTGTGGAGTGGGAGCTGGAGGGCTTCGATTTCGAGCTGGATGAATTCGCCGCCCGTTTTGCACCAGTAGTCCAAAAATTCAAGATGCACTGGCAGGTGGCGCGTTCTGGCCACCGTCCGCGGGTTGCGATTTTGGTTTCCAAATCGGGACACTGCCTGGCAGACCTGCTGTACAGCCACCACATGGGCGAGCTGGCGTGTGAGATCCCGCTGATCATCAGCAACCATCCTAATACCCGGCGGCTGGCGGAGTTTTACCACATTCCCTTCCATGAGATACCGCACGCAAACGACCACCGCGAGAAGGCGGAAAGCACAGCGCTGAAGTTATTGCGGAAGGAGAAGATCGAACTGATTGTGCTGGCGCGTTACATGCAGATTCTCTCCAAAGATTTCATCGGCCACTACCCCAACCGGATCATCAATATCCATCATTCCTTCTTGCCGGCGTTTACCGGTGCCAAACCCTACCACCGCTCCTACGAGCGCGGCGTGAAGCTACTGGGCGCAACCAGCCATTACGTTACTGAGGCGCTGGACGAAGGCCCCATCATCGAACAGGATTTTATACGTGTTTCGCACCGCGACCAGCTTGAAGACCTCATCCGCAAAGGCGGTGATGTGGAACGCATTGTGCTCTCGCGCGCGGTGCGCTGGCACCTGGAAAACCGTGTGCTGGTCTACGGGAACAAGACGGTGGTCTTCGACTAGGAATGGTTCTCCATCTATAGAACCCTGGCGCAAAGAAAAGTTTCGCTGTCGAGAAACTTTTTTCTTCCGAATCAAACTATCAGCTTTTTTCTTTTCTGGGTCCTTTTCCTGCCGCAGAATCTACGCTCATCCTGAGCTATCCAATTCCAAAAACGGAAAGGTACTTTAGTAACTACGAGACTGCTGGCTGCTCCCATTTTGGGTCGCAACTTTTCAAATGCTGTGGGTTCATACCAAGTGAACGGTGACACAACCGTAAACGGAGGAAAAGAGAATATGCGACGCATCAACAAGCTGGCCCTGCTCACATTGGCCGGTGCATTAACGTTAGGAATCAACGCCTGGGGGCAAGCTGCCACAGGCACTACCGATACCCAAAACGATCGTAAGGACGCTCGTAAAGATACGAAAGACATCCACAACGACAGGAAAGACATCCGCAAGGACCAGCGCGATTTGAATAAGGACCGTCGCGATGTTCGCAAAGATCAAGAGGCCTGCAAGGACGGAAACAAGGCAGCTTGCAAAGATGCTTCCGGCGACCGCAAAGACATCCGCGGCGACAAGAAAGATATCCACAATGACAGAAAAGACGTTCACGCTGATCGGCGCGACCGGCGTCAGGATTGGCACGATGTACATCGTGATCGTCACGGCAAATAAGTTTGGTTCGTTGAGGTAGGGGGAGAAGAGGGACGAAAATTTCGTCCCTCTTTGCTTTTTTAATGGCGGAAGTGGCGCACGCCGGTGAAGACCATGGCGAGGCCCAGCCGATCAGCGGCTTCGATGACCTCGTGGTCGCGCACGGACCCTCCAGGCTGGACGATTGCGGTCGCGCCTGCCCTGGCAATTTCTTCTACGCCATCGGGGAAAGGGAAAAAAGCATCGGAGGCGGCAACTGTTCCCGCCAGGGGAAGCACTGCTTTCATCGCGCCAATCTTGCAAGAATCTATTCGACTCATCTGGCCGGCACCTACACCCACAGTCTGGCCTTCAAGTGCATACACGATTGCGTTGGACTTCACGTGCTTGCAAACTTTCCAGGCGAACAACATGGCGCGCACTTCTTTTTCGGTGGGATGACGTTTGGTCACTATTTTCAAATCCGACGCTGTGATGGGATGATGGTCCACATCCTGCAATAAGACCCCGCCCGAGATGTGTTTCAGAACGCACCTCATCTCCTTGGGGGTAATTTCTACAAGACGAAGGTTCTTTTTAGCGGCAAAGCATTGGCGCGCACCTTCATCAAAAGAAGGAGCGGCGATGACTTCTACAAAGAGCTTGCAGATTTCTTCCGCAGCTTCTTTATCCACCGGGCGATTCAGACCAATCACGCCGCCAAAAGCTGAAACGGGATCGGCTTCCAAAGCTTTCTTGTACGCGGTCACCAGATCGGTTCCGGTGGCGGTGCCGCAGGGATTGGTGTGCTTGATGATGGCGCACGCGGGTGCGCTGAACTCGTGGGCCAAATCCCAGGCGGCCTGCATATCCACGATGTTGTTGTAGGAAAGCTCCTTGCCCTGCAGTTGGCGTCCGCCGGCTACGCCCTTGCCGGTGCCGTCGGAATACAAGGCGGCATGCTGGTGAGGGTTTTCGCCGTAGCGCAAATCAAAAACTTTTTGCAGGATAACCCGCAGCGTTTGTGGAAAGTCTTCGCTGGGATGCATGGACTCCGGCGAGATGCGCTCCAGCGTGGAAGCAATTGCGGAGTCGTACGCGGCGGTGGTGGCGAAGGCCTTTTGTGCCAGACGCCAACGGGTAGCAGTGGAGAGCTGGCCACTCGACTTCTTCATTTCTTCAGCTATACCGGCGTAATCGGTCGCCGAGGTCACCACTGCGACATGCTCAAAGTTCTTGGCGGCCGAGCGGATCATCGAAGGCCCACCGATATCAATGTTTTCGATCAGCTCTTCAAAGTTCACACCCGTCCTAGCGGCAGTCTGCTCAAAGGCGTAAAGGTTGACCACAACCATATCAATGCAAGGGATTCCGTGCTCAGTCACAGTGGCGCAATGATCAGGATTATCGCGGCGGTGCAGAATGCCACCGTGCACCTTGGGATGCAGGGTCTTTACCCGGCCGCCGAGAATTTCAGGAAAGCCGGTGAGCTCAGAGATGTCCTTAACGGGAATACCGGAGTCGCGCAGCAACTTGGAGGTGCCGCCGGTGGAAACCAATTCGATATGCAGGGCGGCCAGCTCGCGGGCAAACTCCACCAGGCCGATTTTATCAGTGACACTTAGAATGGCGCGTTGAATTTTCAATGTGCTCCCCAGGGGAAGGTGTCCGTTGGGACACCGAACTAGAAATTATATAAGACAACTAACCAGCTCCAAGCTCTCAGCTCCAAGCTCCAAAGGTAAGTCCGAAGCTTGGGCCCGGAGAATGATTAGTTTATGGGATCAGCGGTTTTGCGCAGGCTGGAAATCAGACCGTTGAGAATCTTGCCGAGTTCCTTCGATTGCGACAGAAGTTGATCAGTCTGCTTGTCTGGTAAGTAACCGAGATCTTGGGCAAGCAAGAACTGGGTCTCAACCTCATTGACGGAGCCTCGGGCTTGCATCAGAAAATGTAGAAAATCACGCTGAGAATAGCGCCCTTTGCCTTCGGCAATATTAGAAGGAATTGAGACCGAGGCTCGGCGTATTTGAGAAGTCAACCCAAACATTTCTTCTCTTGGAAAAGTTGCTGTGAGCCGATAAATTTCGCGTACAAAAGCCATCCTTTTTTCCAGGCAATCAGGTCTCTATAAGAGTCCGCCATAAAGCCTTTTCATTTCCTTTAGCGCACTAAGATTATCAGTTTCCTCGGATAAGGATAGAGGCGAGTTTTGCTCTCTATCCCCCGGGTCACAGATTGGCTTAACTGCTGAAAAGAGTGAGGGGGTGAAACCCTTGGAGCTGAGAGCTTGGAGCTGCCTTCAGACTTTGGCTTTGGCCTTGAGCCGGACCTGTCCGTTTTCCAGTTCGACGGAGTATTCCACGGAATGGCAGCCGTATTCTTTGCGGATTTGTTCCGTCTTCTTCTGCAGGAAGGACTTGAAGGAATCAAAACCTGCGGAGCTTTGCTCGCCAGCTCTTTTCTTGGCTTCCATCATGGCCTGGAAGAGGGCCTGAACATTTTCGTGATCGGCCTCGACGTTGGAACAGCTCGTGATAAAAGCTTTGTTGGCGGCAATTTGCAGCGCAGCCGCAGCCGCATGCTCTTCCGCCGTGCGCACGCCTTGAACGCCCAGAACGGCGTCCTGAGGACGGCTGTAGCCCTCTTCCTTGATCTTCAGCTTCTTGCGCCAAAGATCGCTGAATACGGCATATTTTTGAGCAATGCTGTTATAACGGAAGCGCTGGGAAAAGTTCATCTTGCCGCTGTCGGAGTACTTCTTGATAAGCGTCTGAACCCGCCATTCGGTATCGGTTGGAGGTTTCTTGGAGCCGCCGCCGAAAAAAACGTCATATTCGACTTTGAGCCGGCGCATGTTATCTTCCAGCAAATTCAGCTCTTCGTCTACGGTCACAACTCAACTCCCTGGCCGAGGGTACACCCAAACACACACTTTTCCTACGAGCGCGAGATATATATACCACAAAATACAGGTGCAAGTTGCAAGCGGACCTGTTACTTACCTGCGGAGGCGGCAAGCTTTTTCACCATGGTGAGGACGATCTTGCGGTCGCTTTCATTCAGGTTGGGCGAATAACGACGGATCTGGGTCAGGAAGCGGACTTCTTCTTCCCCCAGTTGGGGAACTGTTTTTGGAGCACCGTTTTCGGCGACGGGCTCCACGAAAAATTGGGCCAGGGGAACATCCATAGCACCGGCAATCTTGGCCAGGGTATCGAGCGAGGGGATGGTATGGCCGTTTTCCACCCGGGAGAGATAGCAGCGCAAAAGACCTGTGCGCTTCTCTATGTCCCCCTGGGACATACCCTTTTCAAGCCGGAAGTTTCGGATGGTCTCGCCGATATTCATAAACAGTTCATAACGATACTAGAGCGTCACCAGGGGAGTGCGTGAATAGTAACCATAAGTAGGCTTTCTGGCAAGAACAAAAATTTTATAGGTAGCCTTGCAGCAAGGCGGTTACAGGCCGCAGACGACCATGCCATCACACCCAAATGTGACGTGTGCGGCCGTGTTTTACAACTGCAGCTCCAGAAAGATCGCGCCGGGCACCGGATTGGGGCGGTAGGAAGCGATCTCGCGAAATCCCAGGGCGCGATACATTTTAACGGCGGCGGCCATGGATTGGGGAATCGTGTCGAGGAGCATGCGGCGGTATCCGATCTCCCGCGCCTCGCGGATCAGGCGATCAGCTAACGCCATCCCAATGCCGTACCCACGATTCTCGGGCTTGACGTACAGACGCTTCATCTCGCAGACGGCATCGTCACCTTTAGCGTATTTATGCAGAGCGCCGCAGCCGATAGGCTCTCCCTCCCAGAAGGCCAAAAGCAACCGGCCTTCCGGCGGAGCGTAGTCGCCGGGCAGCGAAGCCAGCTCCTGTTCAAAGTTCTGGAAGCACAGGTCGAAATCCAGCGAGGTAGCGTACTGGTTGAACAGCTCGCGGGCCGTCTGGATATGCGCTGGCGACGACGCTTGCAGGATTTCCAAGGACATGAATAAGTTTAAACACAAAGGACGCGAAGGAAAAATCTTTTCGTCGCAGACCTGTCCCGCCTGCCCCGGCGTGCCGTGGGGCTTGCCGCGGATGAACGCAGATTAAAAATGGACCGCGGAGGCCTAAATTCACCCCATCAGCATGCCACCGTTGACGTTCAAGACGTGGCCGGTGATGTAGCTGGCAGCATCAGAGGCAAGGAAGCGGACGGCATTGGCGACGTCCTGGTCGCTCCCAACCCGGCCCAACGGAATCACCTTTAGGGCGCTTTCTTTCAGCTCGGGAGAGAGAGACTCGGTCATAGCCGTCTCAATAAAGCCGGGAGCAACGGCGTTGACCGTAATGTTGCGCGAGGCCACCTCGCGGGCGACGGCCATGGTGAGCCCGATAAGGCCAGCTTTGGAGGCGGCGTAGTTGGCCTGGCCGGCCTGGCCCATTTGTCCGAAGACACTGGTGATGTTAATAATGCGTCCCCAGCGCTGCTTGAGCATGGAACCAATGACCGCCTGAATGCAGAGATGAGCCCCGGTAAGATTGGTGGCGATGACCGAATCCCAGTCGGCACGCTTCATGCGCATAAGCAGAGTATCGCGGGTGACGCCAGCGTTGTTAACGAGAATATCAATTTTCCCAAATTGGTCTATCGCGGTTTTGGCAGCGGCCTTGATTTCATCTTCGTTGGCGACATCCATTTTGAAGGCGGCAGCTTCGCCGCCAGCGGCTTTGATCTCGCTTACAACCTGAGCGAGTTTCTCTTCATTACGCGCGGCCAGCGCAACTTTGGCCCCTGCCCGGGCCAACGCGATTGCGCAAGCACGGCCGATGCCCTGCGAAGCGCCGGTGACGAGGGCAACGTGGTCTTTGAGGTCTGACATCAAATTCCTTTCTTTGAAGGAAGCATTATAAAGAATTTGACCACAGAGGACGCAGAGATACGCGGAGTAATTTATTCAACACAGGCGTGGCAAAGATGCCCACGCAACAGCCAGCGCGACGTCAGGGGCACCACAGCTAGTCTTCGGGTAACTCTGCTACGGCAGCAGCGCTGCGATAAGGTGGCCTGGGTTTCTTAGGTGCGGTTACGTAGGCATACGGATCATCCTCGGGCACGTCTGGTTTTTTTGAACAGGCGTTTGATCCGTTCGATTGCTGCGCGAATTAAATCGGTTTTGTGGCTGTTCATGATCGTTCCTTATTCCGTAAATCGTACCATCATTTCATGGTCGTTCGGGTTATGCCGCACAGCGAATTACTCCAGTGTGAACGAGGCGGTTTCGTCCTCTCCTTCGATCGGGAGCTGTTGGGTGGCTTTGCGTTCCTTGTGAAACACGATGCGCAGCAGGGGCGGCGCGATCAGGATGGTCGCGGCGGTCATGAAGACGACGACGGCATAGGTAGAATCGGAGATCACTTTCATCTGCAGGCCAATCAGCGAAACGATGAGTCCAATCTCGCCGCGGGGGGTCATCCCTACACCGACCTGCAGGGCGGTGTGACGGCCTTGCTTGAGTACAGGCAGTCCGCATCCTATAACTTTGGAGAGGATGGCCAGAACAGAGATGATCAGCGCGGCGACTAGCACCGATCCGGTAAATAGATGAATGTTGAGCTGGGCTCCCAAAGTAAAAAAGAAATACGGCGTCAGAAATTCGCTGATGGCACCTACCCCAGGACGCAGGTTCCACTCCTGCGCATACTCCGCGAAGATCAGGCCGGCAAAGAAGGCCCCGATGATAGCGGCCAAACCAATCTTTTCAGCAGCAACACTCAAACCTAAACAGATGCCCAAGGCTATTATCAGTTGAGGATGGCGGGTGGACATGCGCCGCAAACCATGAGACACATGGCGGATGAGCCGCGGCGCAACAAAGATCATGAAAAGGGCAAAGCCGATGGCTTCAACCGCCAGGATCGAGATGGAAAGCCAGTTCACTCCCTGCGGGGAGGCAACTCCGATCACCAACGCAAGCAGGACCATTCCCAGGACATCGTCAAAGACCGCCGCGCTCAGAATGATTTTTGCCGAGGGAGTTTGCAGCAAGCCCATATCAGCTAGCACGCGCGCCGTAATGCCTACGCTGGTGGCAACCATGGCAGTGGCCAAAAACATGGCTTCGTGGGCGGGCTGGTGGCGCAAGAGCAGATATCCGAAGCCCAGCACGAAGGTAACAAACATACCCGATATCGCCACCTGAAGAGCTTTGCCGCCTACCTTGATAATTTCCTTCGGCGACGTTTCCAGACCCACCATGAATAAAAGAAAAATCGCGCTGACCTGGGCGAGTGAGTACACGGTGGCGCTGGGGCGGATGACACCTAACGCGTAGGGGCCAAAGACAATCCCGGCAAGAATTTCTCCTAGAACAGCCGGCAAAGAAAGACGCTCGAAGATTTCACCAAAACACTTCGTAACGGCGAAGATGACAAAGAGGTCGAAAAGCAGTGGGGTGGGCGCGGGCATTCTTTCAGTTCTCGGTTCTCAGTTCTCGGTTCTCAGTCATCTGGGTCATTTCGACTTGTAAGGATTTTGCCGTGAATTCAGCGCCCCGGCTACAAAAATCGGAAGTGGGTGTTGAAAAAAAGCGGGAGATTACAACGGGAAGGAGGGCAGACAGCATCTTAAGAATGTAGTCCTTCGTCGGCCACTTCAGCCCCTGAGGCAATAGAGCAGGGGCTCCACTAAAGATTCAAAGATATTGATGAAACCAGCTCTAGCTCTTACGAAGTGCTTTCGGTACCATTTTGCGAGGAGGATTCGGCTTCCGTGGTCACAACTCAGAACCTGACGCAATCGCCTTCTGCGCTGCGGGAGGCGCGCTCACCCTTCTTTTTCAATTCGTCGGCGCACCTGATGCGCATTGGCCGGCAGAAGGCCACCACGCTGGGCGAACTGGCGGAATGTTTGCCATCTTGCCCCGATGATTCCATCTTCCAGCACATGTTCCAGACCTTGCAAGAGCACCATTACATCAGCGAAGGGTTTTCCAACGATTTTGCCCACTGGGCGTTCGCCGCCTGTAATGAGATCGGACTGGCGGAGCGGCTGGCCGGAATTGACGTGCGCGAATATACCTCGATCAAATCGCTGCGCGAAACCTTGCTCGAGATCATGGAAGATTACCTGAAGAAGAACCCGGGCGCCCGCGACCGCACGGCATTTGAACCGTTTTATTTCTGCGCCAGTGATACGGTGGTTGTGCCCACTCCGCTGGTAGCCCGCAATCTGGCCGAGTTCGCCGATGGGTTGAAGCAGGTCAGCATCAACAGCATTCATTACCACTTTATCCAGGCGCGGCTGCGGATCAAGTTAAACTCCAATGATTTTTCCGTCTGGTTGGGAGAAGAGTTGGGACTAAAACCGCTCGCCGACCGTGTCAACCGAATTGATATTTACACGGCCACCTTGCAGGATGTGCGGCGGCAAATTCTTAAAATCATTGAGCAGGCGTTGTAAGTGCGATTGACGATTGCAGAAGCACGATTTTGTCAGAGGCGACGGCTATGAAAGAAAAGGTTGTCAAACAAATTCCGCAAACTCCGGAAGTTGTGCCACAGGATGGAGGCGTTGGAACCGGGACGCTCGAGCAGCAGACGTCCTCGGAAGCGCCCTCTGCGCAAGCCGCAGGTTTTGTAGAGCGGCGCGATCCCAATCGAATCGCCATTCCCCCGGGGCCGGAGCGCCGCAAGAAATACAAGGTGAGCGAGACGCCTCCGCCGCCTCCGCCGCCACCTGAACTCAATGATTACGAGCCCATCATTGGCAAGGCGGCCATTGATGAGCTGCATTTTTTGGCGCAACCCTTGCTCGGCAAAACCGTAAAGATGGTCAACTCGACGGCGGTGGGCGGAGGCGTGGCAGAAATTTTGAACCGCCTTATCCCTCTGATGAACGAACTCGAGGTCCACACCAAGTGGGAGGTCATCACCGGGGGCAACGACTTCTTTGAAATCACCAAAGGATTTCACAACGCGCTGCACGGCGGAGAGTTCAACGTCACCAAAGAAATCCTCGATCTTTTTCTGATGTATAACGAACAGAACCGGCAGCGCATGCAGTTTAACGAAGATCTGTTCGTGATTCACGATCCGCAGCCGGTGGGGCTGATTCGCTCGCGGGGAGAGCGTGGGCGCTGGATTTGGCGGTGCCACATTGATCTTTCCAATCCGCACCCGCAGGTGTGGAATTTTTTGCAGCCCTTCGTGGAGCAGTACGATGCCGCCATCTTTTCTTCTCCGGCGTTTACCCGGCAGCTCGCGATTCCGCAGTATTTGTTTTATCCCTGCATTGACCCGCTTTCGGAAAAAAATAAACCCGTGGAGGAGGCGTTTGTACAAAAGGTCTGCGAGGATTTCGGCATTGACCGCTCGCGGCCGGTGCTTACACAGATTTCCCGTTTTGATCGCCTGAAAGATCCTGTGGGAGTGGTGCAGGCCTACAAGCTGGCGAAGAAGTATGTGGATTGCCAGCTCGTCCTGGCCGGCGGCGGCGCCAGCGACGACCCGGAAGGCGCGGCTGTGCTGGCGGAAGTGACGGAAGCGGCCGGGGACGATCCGGATATTATCATCCTGAATCTGCCGCCCTGGTCGGCGCTGGAGATCAATGCTTTGCAGCAGGCCTCGACCATCATTATCCAGAAGTCACTCAAAGAAGGCTTTGGCCTCACCGTGACCGAAGCCCTGTGGAAGGGCAAGCCGACCATTGCCGGGGCCGTTGGCGGAATTCCTACGCAGGTGATTCACAAACTCACCGGCATGCTGGTGCATTCGGTCGAGGGCTGCGCCTACCAGATTCGTTATCTGCTGACGCATCCTGATTTCGCCCAGCAGCTCGGCAAAAACGGCCGCGAACATGTGAAAGAAAATTTCCTGATGACCACCAACGTCAGACGCTGGCTGGTTTTGTTTCAGATACTGCTGGGTGTAGTGAGACCGGTGTAAAAACAACTCCAACTGCTTATCGCGGATTTCACGGATCACGCGGATTTTAGTATTCACCGCAGAGGGCGCTGAGGCACGCAGAGGATTTTCTTTGGAACTGCATTTATTAAAATCCGCGGTGAGCAAACAAAAGCCCGGCTCGCAGCCGGGCTTTGATTTATTTTCAGGAGACGCTCTGCTGGCATCTCTCTTAATGCTTACGAGGCGTGCTTTTTGAGGACTTCCACTGCGCGTTTCAGTTGGTCATCCTCTTTCTTCTGCTCGGGTTTATTCGCTTGTTCGCCCTCAGGTGCTTCTTCTTCTTCGGGGACAAGCGCATCCTGTTCTGAAGCCACCAGAATATTCGGGGTCACGGCATTGTCTTCAATCGCCTTGCCTGAAGGCGTGTAGTACTTGGCGATAGAAAGAATCAGCGCGGAGCCATCAGGAATCTCGATGACTTTCTGCACCGAGCCGTTACCAAAAGTCTTGTCGCCCAGCACGTCGCCGCGGGCGTTATCGAGAACGGCGGCAGCTACGATTTCGGCTGCGCCAAATGTGCTGCGGTTGACCAGCACCACCACGGGCAAAGTTGTAATTGCCTTCTGCGGATCTGCGTTGTAGCTTTCACGCGCATATTTCTGGCCAGAGAGATAGGTAATCAGGCCGTGATTCAGGAATAAATTGGCGACGGCGATCCCTTCCGAGGGCTCTCCTTCGGCAACATTGCGCAGATCGAGAATCAACTTTTTCGCGCCGTTGTGCTGCAGCTCTTTGACCTTGGCGGCAACTTCCTGCGCTTTGCCCTTGTTGAGGGCATCTACCTTAACATAACCCACACCCGCTTCGAGCATCTTGTCTTCTGTGGCGGGAATGCTGACCACGTCGCGAACTACAGTGATCTTTTGCGGCTCGGCGCGGCGGGCGCGAACCACTGAAAAATTGATATTGGAGCCGGGCGTGCCGGAAAGCATGTCATGAATCTCGGCCAGGGAGAGCTCGCGTGTACTCTTACCCTCGATGGCTTCCAGAATGTCTCCGTTCTCAATGCCGGCTTTGTCGCAGGGGCCGCCGGGAATGATGGCAACGATGGCAGCATAACCAAAGCGCTTGGAAACGATGGCGCCAATATCGGCTTTGCCATCTGATTTGTGCACCTTGTACTTCTTATATTCTTCGGGCGAGAGATAGCTGGAGTTGGGATCGAGCGATTCCAGCAGCCCATGCAGCGCGCCATCGGTCACGGCCGGCATGTTGGGCTCTTCCACATACTCGCTGCGGATGCGCGAGAGCACCTCGCTGTAAACGCCCAGTTCTCGGTAAGCTCCCTCGCTCTTTCCGGCAGAGGCGTAGACACCGAGGCCGCCGGCAATCATGAACAGGACGAGAGTAATTGATATTGCGATAACAACCGCTTTAACTCGGGTGGACATCATGTAGATATTTCCTGATTAGATATAGTTAGACGCTCGATCCGTGCTTTCGCTGTTAGTGTTTGGGGGCAGGATTTGGCGTAAACCTAATGTTTCTCATTATACGATGGATTTAGATGGGGGCTGGGATGAAAAATGTCCCAGAAAAACATAAAAGATTAACCACAAAGGGCAACGAAACGGCTGTTTCATAATCGGGTTTGGATGGCAGATTGAAGACAAAACTCGCAATCCCCTGGCCATGGCCACTTAGTCATCGTCCTAATTCACAACAGAATGAAACCAACGTAATGTTTGCCGCTGAGATGGCTCCATTTAGTATGTGTGCCTCTTAGCATCTTTAACTTTGCCTCAAATACTACCTGTCTGTATTCAGCTAAGGTGTGGTTGGCTGTAATCGCTGGCTCCCCCCGCGGTTCCACATCACAGAATTGGAGCATACCCGTGGGAAGATGGATTCGGGCGGTACTCACCGCACTAGTAATTGCAGCACTGCCTTCTGCCTTGGCGCAGGTTGGGCCTCAGCGGCCCACCGTCTCGACGGGACAAACCCAGCCAGTGCAGTCGTCCTCGCCGTCGGCATGTTCATTCCTTAGCGCTCCGGGCGCGGTCCCGGCATTCTGCGACACCTTCGACCAGCCGGCCGGAACCGGGAATCGCTCCGGAGACCTGAACGGCACCGTATGGGGTGTTTCCCGGCTGCTCGGAGGAGTCAACTCGGGGCAGGGCCAATACTACGATGCGTCGCCGACCATCATGCAGAAGTGCGGGGTGAGTGTTTCGGTTCAACCTCCCAACGATGTCGCCATCTGCAACGGCCAGGTCGTCGAGGCGCAGACCGATCAGCACGGCGTGACCTCGCTGGCCATGTATCCCAAGCAGCCCTTCGACATCGCCGGGCGCACCGGCACCGTCGCCTTTGACGTGAGCGACGACAGCCACGGCGCCCATCGCGCCTGGCCGGAGTTCTGGTACACCGATAAGCCTATGCCGGCGCCCTTCACTCACTTCAGCTCGTTGCAAGAGGTCCCTAAGGATGGTTTTGGCGTTCGCTTTGACGCCTTCTGTCCAGCGTTCGGGGATCCCGGCTGTGGCATCCGGCCTGCCTGTCCGGAGTATCCGATCAGCGTCTCGGTCATCTCGGTCGGTTCAGCAGATGTCATCAACAACTATGCCACGAACGATTCTTTCACAGATGTCACCCCGGGCCCGATCTCGGTACAGGTCGTCGGTTGTGTGAAGGCGTCATCCGGACCGGGAGACATGAATCACTTCGAGCTGCGTGTCTCGCAGAATGAAATTGATGTCTACGGCGTTGATGCCGGCGCGGCCGGTCCTCTGAAGAAGATTGCGGTCATTACAAATATGAGCCTTACGCTCACCCGTGGCTTGGTTTGGCTGGAAGATGTCCACTACAACGGCGACAAAGACGGCCCCGACCAGGGCACCCACACCTTCACCTGGGACAATCTCGCCTTTGATGGCCCGATACTGCCTCGCGATCTCGCCTTTGATGTTCTGGACCGGCTCTCGCTCGTTGGTCCTGGATATCCTGGGTTGCTCAACCTGGGTTGGCCGCTTTCGCCTGGCGGTCCGCCGCTCACCCTCATGGTGTCGGGCGTTTACAACATCGATAAAGCAGCCGCCGCCATTCTGACCTTCAATTATTCCACCGATAACCCCATCACCTTGAGTTATCGCGTGAACACTGGCGTCTGGCATGATCAGCCCTGGCCCTTCGGCGCCTGTTTCTCACAGGGTGGCTTCGTATCCTGTGGTTCCAAGACGATCTCAGTGCCGGTGCCGCTGTCTGAGGTGCAACCAGGCACGAACACAATTCAGTTCAAGACCGCCGATACCACCAATAATCTGGGCATTTCCAACGTTGACTTGATATTAGTCGGCGCCGGCGGAATCGTATGCACACTAAACTGTCCTACAACAACCACCCTAACGTCATCGAACAATCCCTCCAACTTCGGTGAACCTGTCACATTTACTGCGACGGTGACCAGCAGTGGCATCCCATCGGGGAGCGTCACCTTCAACGATTCCACCACAGCTCTGGGCACAGTCGCGCTCAACAGTAACGGAGTCTCAACCTTCACCACCTCTGCCCTGGCGATCGGCAATCATATGATCAATGCGGTGTACGGCGGCAATGCGAATTTTACCGGCAGCACCGGATCGCTGAATACGAATCCACAGGTGGTGAACCGGGCCCGCAGCACGACGGCGCTGACTTCTTCAGCGAATCCTTTGGTGTTCGGACAGTCAACCACGTTCACAGCAACGGTAGCGGCAGTCGCCCTCGGTGTAGGCACGCCAACCGGCACAGTGCAGTTCAAGGATGGGGTGGCCAACCTGGGTTCTCCAGTAACGTTGAGCAGTGGCACAGCGGCGTCACCCCCGATTACATCGTTATCGCCGGGGACACACAGCATCACAGCCGTCTATAGTGGGGATACAAACTTCAGCCCGAGCACTTCGCCCGTATTGAATCAATTCATATACGGCAGCGGCTCAACGGCTACCACGACGACCATCTCGAACGTTGCCGTAGCCAACCGGACTCCGGGGCAGGAGCTCAGCAAAGTGCACCTGAAACAGACCATCACCATGACCGTAACGGTTTCAACCGCCTCCGGAATACCGAGCGGAAACGTGGCGCTCGTAGATAATGGCGTGCCGCTTGGTCCTAACGTCAGCCTTCCCCAAACCGGCAGTACACAGGTCGTCATGTTTGAACCCTTACAGGTTGGCCTCGGTAAGCACAATATTGTTGCGACTTACTTTGGCGATGCCACGTTCCAACAAAGCTCATCCGCGCCCAGCGTGATGAATCACACCCCCAGACCACGCTAGGCTCTGCAAAAAGCCTCTGCGTTCCTCCGCGCCCTCTGCGGTTTAATTTTAGAAAGTGGGAGCGCAGGAAGCCGAATGGTAAAATAAATAAATTCCCGCACTAAGCGGGCGAAGCCCGTAACCCTTCTTAAGCAGTTTGCCGTGGCGGTGTAGCTCAGGTGGTTAGAGCGACGGTCTCATAATCCGTAGGTCGTAGGTTCGAGTCCTACCGCCGCCACCAGAATTTCTCCAATAACTTTCAAGCCTCTAGTCTGCCTGAAACTGCGAACTTAACTGGAGCGTGGCGCAGGTCTTGCGGCCAGCTTTTCTATTTCCGGGTAAGACGCTGGAGAAAGCACCGTACGCTCCGGCGGCTGGGTATGGGTTTGAATTGCCCGCACCATCATCTCAAGGGCAACATCGGCGGTTGATGGATTAATAATGGAAGCAGTCAGCAAACCTTGGCGAATCCACTCCGGGCCAGTATCAGGACAACACAGGGAGCCGAGATAAGGCAGATTCATCCACGACTCCAGTTCACGCTTAGGCACGTCCTGTCGAAGGGCCTGCCGCGCACCGATTGCCATTTCGTCATTTTGTGCAGCCACCAGATTTACCGGTGCGTCGTGCCGGGTCCCCAGCCGCAACCAGCGTGTCACGGCCTTGGATGCGCCCTCCTGGGTCCAATCCGTCGTCAAGGTTTTCACCTGAATATTGGCGGGTTTAACGCTCAGCATGGAACTCAAGCGCTCTTCCGTATTGGGATGACCGCTAGGACCAAGCAGACACAGAGCCAAGCCACCCTGTGGAAGGAAAGCTCCCATTTGCCTTGCTTGGATTCGCCCAACCTCCTTGTGGTCAATGCGAACGGAAAACATCGGGGTCTTATAGCTGCGACGAAAGTCTTCAATATAGGCGGCTTCACGGCTCAGGATCGCCCAACCCATACCGGCTGCCGCGGCAGAGCGTGCCACTTGCAGCATGGTGGTCCCGACGGGAGCGCACAGTATTCCGTCAGGCCTTAAATCGTGCGAAGAATGGATGACTTTCAGCAACTTGTCGCCCTGGTCGATTGCGTCGTTTACGGCAAAAACGACTTCGACTTCCACCCCAAGGCGATTGGCTGCCTCCTGTACGGCGGCAGCATTCTGCCTCTGATAGCTGCTTTCTCGCTTTCGCAACGAAACCAGGAACTTAAGTTTCTTCACATCACTCCCCTCGCATTACACCACCAGCGCGAGGATAAGAATAGCCAGCTTTTGGAAGAAACTCCAACTCTGTTTTTGCAGACTCTCTGAGGATAAAAAACAAAGCCCTGCGCTCCGATGGTAGCGCAGGGCTCTTTGTTTTGGCGCGGTTCAGCGATGTTTGATGAAGCCGCCGGTGTGCAATTCACCGATTGCCTGACGCAATTCTTCCTGCGTGTTCATCACAATCGGGCCGTACCAGGCAACCGGCTCCTCGATCGGCTTGCCTGACACCAGCAGGAAGCGGATACCCTCGTCGCCGGCCTGAACCGTGATCTCGTCGCCGCGGCCAAACAGCACCAGCGAGTGATTGCTGACGTCGTACTTGGCCGGGGCGTTGGGGTCGGTGGCCGGCTCCGTTAAAACCGCACGCGGAGCTGAGGCCTCGCGGAACGTGCCCGATCCGGCGAAAACATACGCGAAAGCATTCCGCGTGGTTTCCACCTTGAGCCGCTTCCTCTGGCCGGGCGGGACCGACACATCCAGGTAGTTCGGATCGGCGGCCACGCCCTCGACCGGTCCCTTCTTGCCCCAGAACTCGCCGCAGATGACGCGCACGCTGGTGCCATCATCGTCAGTGATCTCGGGAATCGCACTCGACGGGATGTCCTGATACCGCGGATCGGTCATCTTCAGCGATGCTGGCAGGTTGGCCCACAGTTGGAAGCCGTGCATACGGCCCTGCGTGTCACCCCTTGGCATCTCCTGGTGCAGAATACCGCTGCCTGCGGTCATCCACTGCACGTCGCCGGCAGTCATTTTGCCTCTGTTGCCCAGGCTGTCGCCGTGCTCCACCGAGCCTGCCAGGACGTAGGTGATGGTCTCGATCCCCCGGTGCGGATGCCAGGGAAATCCCGCCTGGTAATCTTCCGGCTTGTCGTTGCGGAAATCGTCGAGCAGCAGGAAGGGATCGAAATCCTTGGTTTTGCCGAAGCCGAAGGCGCGCTGTAGTTTCACACCCGCGCCCTCGATGGTCTGCTTGGTTTGAATAATTTCTTTAACTGGACGGAGCGACATAATTTTTCCCCTTTCTGCGCCGCCGGGCCGCGTTGTTTTGATGCGTATCAGCGGCGGATGATTCACGCCTTCACGAACTGGACCTCCAGCGTGATGGTCACGTCGTCGCCGACGAGAATCCCACCGGTCTCAAGCGCGGCGTTCCAGGTCAGGCCGAAGTCCTTGCGATTAATCTTCGTGGTCGCCGTTAACCCCACACGCGTATTGCCCCACGGATCTTTGCCCGGAGCCGTCGGTCCTTCCACGGTGAACACCACACTGCGTGTGACGCCGTGGATCGTCAGATCTCCCGCCACTGCCAGGTCGCCATCGCTGGCGCGGGTGATGCGGGTGGACTTGAAAGAAAGCGTGGGGAACTTCTCCACGTCGAAAAAGTCGGCGCTCTTAAGATGCGCATCGCGCTGGGCTTCATGCGTGTTGATGGAGGCAGCGTCGATCGAGGCCTCGACACGCGAGTTGATGACCTTGCTTTCGTCCAGGGTGAGTGTGCCCTTGACGCCGGTGAACTGCCCCTTCACGTTCGAGATCATCATGTGCTTGACCTTGAACTCAACAGTCGAGTGCACAGGGTCAATGTTCCAGGTTGTGGTTGTGGTAGCGATTTGTGGTGTAGCCAGTGTGCTCATAGTGGTTTGTCCTTTCCTTTCTTCTCCTATTTGATTCGTTAACACGATATTCGTTGCAACAAATAATTTGCCCAAAAAAATCAGGCTGCCTCGAGCTGGCGGCGCGCCTCCTGCAGCAGCTCCATGAGCTGCCGCAGGCGCTGCCGGCCCAGGTGCCCTAATTGCTTGCGGTGCGCTTCCTGCACCGGTTCATCGAGCCGGGCCAGGAGCTTGAGTCCGTCGGGCGAGATCCGGGTCAGCACCATGCGCCGGTCCTTTGTTTCCCGGCAGCGTGCAACCAGGCCGCGCTTCTCCAGGCGGTCGAGCAGGCGGGTGATGTCCGGGTCCCGCGTAATCATGCGGCTGCCGATTTCGCCGCAGGTCAGTCCTTCCGGTGCGCCGCGCAGGATTCGCAGCACGTTGTACTGCGTCGCAGAAAGATCTTCCGCCTTGAGCACATGGATCACGCCGCGTGACAACATGTCTGTGGTGCGGAACAGCTCGAGAAATACCGCCTCCTCAACCGAACCGGTGCGCCGCCGTTTGCTCTCGGTCTGGGCTGCTCCCTTCATACAATCAAATATTAGTCGTTATAACAACTATTGTCAAGACGACATTTTTATTAATGTCTCCCAGTATCGTCCCAGTTCGTCAAAGCTCAAGTGCTACCCAGCCTCTGCGTTCCTCCGCGTCCTCTGCGGTTTCATTTTTCTCACGTACCCGACTCTGCATGCTGGCGCCAATCACAACCGTTAATAAATACCTGCAACGATTGGCGCAATAGATTCACAATGTGTTAAGTTTGCTTCCCAAAGCAACAGATTGCGAGCCCACCCACCATGTTTAACTTCGATATTGACGGTATCGTCCAGGATTGCACCCCTCAGTTCAGCCTGGCTGCGCCGGCCGCAGCCGGACTCAATGCCCTTCTCGGATTTCTAGCAGAAGATCCTGACGTTGCCGACGTCCGCTGGGCGGCTTATATGTTGGCCACGGTCCGACGCGAATGCGCGAATAAGTGGGTCCCTCTGGAGGAGTTTGGGAAAGGAAAAGGGCATGCCTACGGCGTACCCGTCACCGTCACCGCTCCTGACGGCACTACCTTTACCAATACCCACTATGGCAGAGGCTACGTGCAGTTAACCTGGAAGCTGAACTATACCAAGATGAGCAATGCCTTGGGCATGAACAATGACTTGCTGTTTCACCCGGAACACGCGCTGGAACCGCAGACCTCGTACAAGATCATGTCCTTTGGCATGCGCAACGGAAGCTTCACCGGCAAGAGCCTGCACACCTATATCCACGACAGTAACTGCGATTACCTGAATGCGCGCCGCATCATCAATGGTCTTGACCAGGCCCCACTGATCGCAGGCTATGCCAACACGATCGAAGGCATTCTGCGCAGCCATCAGCAGCCGGTGCCGGCACAACCGGCAGCGGCACAACCGGTCGCCGCAGCAGCAACAGGTAACTCTTCAACTCCCTAAAAGCCGCTCTAACAGGCTGCGGAAAAACCCTCTCGGCGCGCATCGGGGTGAGCGCGAAGCGAGCGCCGCATTGCGCGAGCGTAGCGCGAGGGTGTAGCAGCCCGGGTTTGGCTGCGGAACCCTTAGATAAAAGCGGACTGCCGACTGAGGACTGCTCCCAAAATCCTTTATACTTCTAACTTCTAAATTGAAAACCATTGCCATCATTCCCGCGCGCCTTGCCTCCACACGTTTGCCAAGAAAAGTCCTGCGCGAAATTGCCGGACGCCCCATGCTGGCCCACGTTTATGAAGCCGCGCGCAGGTCTCCGCAACTGGCGGATGTGATCGTCGCCACCGATTCCAATGAGATCGTAGAGTTATGCAAAAAAAATAGCTGGAGTGTGCGCCTGACCTCAGCCGAGCACCGCAGCGGCACCGACCGCGTGCATGAAGTCGCGCAGAGCGTTGACGCCGACGTCTACATTAATGTACAAGGCGATGAACCCCTCGCACGGATTGAGCACATTTTTGCCCTCATCGAACTGATGCACGACCCCGCGGTTGAAGTCGGGACTATCAAGACGCCCTGCTCACCCGAAGACATCAACAATCCCAGCGCGGTGAAGGTGGTTACCGATCTCAAGGGCCGCGCCCTGTATTTTTCCCGCGCCACCATTCCCTGCGACCGTGACCAGGCCGGCCAAGTCCGATACTTCAAACATCTTGGCTTCTACGCCTATCGCAAAGCGGCGCTCGACCGCTTCTGCAAATTGCCGGAATCCGAGCTGGAACGCAACGAACGCCTGGAGCAGTTGCGCTTTCTGGATAACGGCATCGAGATCCACGTCGCCGAAACGCCGTATGACACGATTGGGGTAGATACGGAAGAGGACCTGCACCGCGCCGAGAGGTTCCTGAAAACGGTATCATCCTGATATCAAATCCTTGATCTCTTAGGAAATATCTTTCATCATTGTCCTTGAGGTGTGCCCAGAGCACGCCGGGCTGGCGCCTTTTTAGGTCTTTGAAAATTCATTTGTCTGGCGGGATTACACAACCATGACGGGTGCGCTGCGCATTGCCTCTTCTGGCAAAATCGTCTATTGAGCACTACACTTGCTCAGCTAGTGGTGGAAATATCTCTTATTTGTCTTTTATTTTCAGTAACTTAACGCTGACATAGACTACCTAGCAAGTACCCCTCTCACCGCTACTTGACACCGGATTTCTGCGCGAACTGTTCGGCCGCAGCGATTCTTCTCGCGACTGCCGGATGCGAGTGAAACAGCCACTCCACAAAGCGCGAGGGCTGGCGCTCGCCGAGGTTTTGCTCGCAAAGCTTGTTCATCGAGGAAACAAAGGGCGCGATGGAAGGAATTGATTTCCAGCAGTACAGGTCGGCTTCGCGCTCGTTGTGGCGGGAGTAGGCATTCAACAGCGGCATGAGCAGCAGAGAAAGCAGCGCGAAGACCAGGGCGAGAAGCGGCAGGCTGGCGAAGTCGGACATCTGCTCGAACATGTGCCTCCGCTCGATGGCGTAGCGCATGACGGTATCCACGGCATAAAACCCAAGGAAGGTCACGGCCACCTGCACAATGATCGATTTGAAAATATGCTTGTGCACGTGATGCCCTAATTCGTGGGCCAGCACGGCTTCAATTTCATCAGGTGTGTAATTTTCCAGCAGCGTATCGGCCAGGATGATGCGCCGGGTTGCACCCAGGCCGGTGAGCGCGGCGTTGGCCTTTTTGCTTTTTTCGGAAAGCTTCCATTCGTAAACCCCGCGCACCCGCGTGCCGGCGCGCTCACTCAAGCGCACCAGACGGTCGCGCAACTCATCGTTTTCCAGCGGATTAAATTTATAGAAAAGCGGAAACAGGACCACGGGCGCAATCTGGGCAAAAAATACGGAGAGCACAATAAAGATAATCCAGGCCACCAGCCACCAAATCTCAGGCGCAAAGCGGATGGTTAGATAAAGCAGTTCAATCAAGATGGAAAATAGAACCAGGCTCACAAAAAACGCTTTGACTTCATCGGCGATCCAGCCACGCAGCTTTTGATTGGAGAGATTAAAGCGGTGCTCGAGGCGAAAGCCGTAGTAATCGAGCGGCAAGCTCAGCAATTTTGCCAACAGGGCCAGCTCGAAGACGTAAAAGAATACGGCGAGCGGATAACTATTATGGTACGAAGCCTTTAATGCGATGTCGCGCAGCTCGCCGGTCCATCCTGTAGCCAGCAAAACTACCAGGAGAGCAATGCCCAGGACACTGTCACCTATGCCCAGCCAGCGGCGGATGCGGTTATAACGCTTCGCTTCAGGCGAGTCGTGAGGAAGAATACCGGATTGGAGAGCGTCGGGCATTAGAAACCTCGCTGGCGCTCAACCGATTTTAATGCGACTCTAATTGCGGACAAAGTTTTCTGCGTCGTGGAGAATCTGCTTTACCAACTCCGGCGCGGCCGCCTCGGAGTAAATGCGCAGCAGAGGCTCGGTACCGGAGGCGCGTAATAATACCCAGGCCTCAGCGCCGTTGCCGTTGGTGGGAGCGTCAAGGTAAAACTTCACACCATCTATTGTATCCTTGCGCAAAATCTTAAAGTGGCCTAACTGCTGCGGGCCGTTCGAAGCACGGCCGATCGCCCGGGTCTTCATGTCATCGGGGATGTGCAGGTCGAGACGCCCGTAATAGTGAGGACCGTATTCGCGCTGCAAATCTGCCACCAGTTGCGCGAGAGTTTTGTTTTCCTCGGCCATCACCGCCGCCAGCAAAAGCGAGTTTAGGATACCATCGCGCTCGGGAAGATGGCGGGGGATGCCGATGCCTCCGGATTCTTCTCCGCCGATGAGGATCTCGCGCTCCAGCATGAGATCGCAGATGTACTTGAAGCCGATGCCGCACTCGTGCAGCCTGCGTCCGTAACGGGCGGCGATGCGGTCGAGCATACGCGTGGTGTTAAAGGCGCGCACGACTTCTCCCGGCCACTTCTTGCGCTCCAGCAACCAACGCAACAGCACGGAATAGACCTTGTGCGAATCCACGAAGCTGCCATCTTCGGCGACGGCGCCGATGCGGTCGGCGTCGCCATCGGTAACAAAACCGGCGTGACACTTTTCGCGGACCACGGTCTCCTGCAACATCTTCACATGCGGCTCGATCGGCTCAGGATTGATTCCAGGAAACAGGGGATTGATCTCGCCGCGAATTTCCACAAATTCGATGCCGCGCTCGCGGAATATGCCAGCCAACATGCCACGCCCGGCGCCATACATGGCGTCAATAGCGAATTTGAAGCGGGCTTTGGCGATGAGGTCGAGATCGGCAAATTTCGTGATGGCCTCGATGTAGGGTTGCTTGAAATCGGTCTCGGTGATTTTGGCCGCGCTGGCAGCCTTGGGCGCAGCGCCGGCGCGAAATTCGCCTTCGATCTTGGCGATAATCGCGGGCGTGGCGGAGCCTCCGTACTTGGCTTTGAATTTAATGCCGTTCCAATTCCAGGGATTGTGGCTCGAGGTCACCACGACTCCGCCTGCGGCGCCCAGGTTTTTGACAGCATAAGAGAGTGCAGGCGTGGGGGTGGACTCATGCGCCAGGCGCACGGGAATTCCCGCCGCAGCGACCGTTTCGGCAACGAGCTGGGCAAAACGTCCGGACTGGAAGCGGGTATCATAGGCGACGACGAGGCCCTTGGCCGGATCCTCGTTCTTGAGGATGTATGAGGCAATGGCGGCAGAGGCCAAGCGCACATTTTCAAAGGTAAAATCGTCGGCAATGACGGCGCGCCAGCCATCGGTGCCGAATTTAATTTGTTCTTGGGGCATGTTATTTGTTCGCAGAACGGCAGCTCGCTCGCGTCGAGACCTAGCATGCCACGTCTCTACAATAGTTTCTCCAGCTTCTTTTCGTCCAGGTGCTTCACAATTTTACCCACGTCCTGGCAGTTTTCGCGCGTGGTGATGAGCAGGGCGTCATCGGTTTCAACCACCACCAGATTTCTTACTCCAACCACCGCAACAAATTTTTTGGGAGCGTGAACGAAGTTGCCTTCCGCATCCAGGGCAAAGCTGGCGGCGCCGTTGATGACGTTACCGCCAGCATGATCTTTTGCAGCGTGGTAATCGTACAGGGCGGCCCATGACCCCAGATCATTCCATCCAAAGGCAGAGGGAATGCAATATAAGTTCGATGCGTGCTCACCCTTGGCCGAGCGGGGTTCGAGCAGGGCGTAATCCACGCTGATGTTCTCGCACTTGGGATACAGCCGGGTAAACGTCCTGGCAAAGCCGGGAGTGCCGAAGGCAGCGGCGATCTCCTCCAGATAAGGAGTGGTCTCAGAAAGGTGCTCGCGCAACGCCCGCGTCAATGTTTGGGCGCTCCACACGAACATGCCGCTGTTCCAGAAATAATTGCCCGCGTCGAGGAACTCCTGGGCGCGCTCAGCGTTGGGCTTTTCCGTAAAACGCTTCACGCGAAGCAAGCCTTTGGGCGCCTTTTCGCCGGCCTCGATGTATCCGTAACCGGTTTCGGCATGGGTGGGACGGATTCCGAGCACCACCATGTTCTCGCCCTGCGCAGCGACCTGGATTGCCTGGCTGATAATTTTTACAAACTTATTTTCATCGGCGATGACATGGTCGGAAGGAAACATGCCGATGACAGCCGCGGGGTTGAGACGCGCAAGGATGAAAGCTGCCAGCCCGATCGCGGGAGCAGTGTTGCGCCCGATGGGCTCGGCAATAATTTGTTGCGGCCTGACGCGTGGCAGCTGAGCGGCAATCACTTCGCGCAGATCGCCATTGGTAATGACCCAAAGAGATTTTTCTCCCGCCAGCAGCTTTAAGCGTGAAACCGTATGCTGCACCATGGTGCGCTTGCCATCGAGTGCAAGCACCTGCTTGGCACGGCGCTTGCGGCTCAAAGGCCAGAAGCGGGTACCACGGCCTCCGGCCAGGATGACGGGATAAAAGTTTTCCATTGTTTCCAGTTCGAGCAAGTAGCCTGGTGTTCGCCACCTGCCACTATAACGCAAGCATTCTCGCCAGATTCTTCGCTGCGCTCAGAATGACAATCTAAAGTTCATTACTTCTGGTCGCTGGGCACAGATTGCGGCACCTTGACCTCTTCCTGCGGCAAACAGATATGCAAGTATTCCAGGTTCTGCTGCGGACGAACTCTGAAATTGTTAATGCTTGCCGGAACCACGACAACCTCACCGCGCGAAAATGGGACTGGATCTTTGTCTTTCGCCAAAACCAAACCGCTGCCCTCCAGCGCCACTACGATCTGTACAGAGTAAGGCGGCATGTGCCGGGTGATCAGGTGTTCTTTGGTTTCCGGCAAAGTGCGTTTGTTTACAACAAAGCAGGAGGAGGTAATCAGATTCAGATTCCCATTGCTTCCGCTGGGCGGTATTTTGCCGGCAAAAGTCTTCTCTTTAATCACATCAAAAGCTTCGCTCAGGTGCAACTTGCGCGGCCGTCCGTAGTCGTAAAGACGATAGGTCAGATCGGAATTCTGCTGGACTTCCACCAGCACCGATCCTGGACCGATGGTGTGCACGGTGCCGGCGTCCACGTAGATCAGGTCGCCGGCAGCGAGATCAATCCAGTTGAGCAGCTCCTCGGCGCGAGTTTCGGCGATGGCGCGCTCCAGTTGTGCCAGTGTGGCTCCCTCTTTGAGTCCCAGAGCAATCTGCGCGCCGGGCTGGGCAGAGTACACGTACCAGCACTCGGTCTTACCGTTGGGCTCGCCGTGGCGGCGGGCGCCCTCATCATCGGGATGCACCTGGACCGAAAGTTTTTCGCAAGGGAAAAGAAATTTTACAAGCAGCGGAAAACGGCTGCTGCGAGGAGCTGCCTCGCCAACGAAATCACATCCGAACCTGCCAGCCAGCGTGGCCAGACTTTCCCCAGCAAACGGGCCGTTGGTGACACGGCACTCGTCGCCGGTAAGCCAAACCTCGCCGATGGGTGTTTGCTCGGGGGTACGCCGATACTCGTAGAGAGGCGCCAGATCGCGCGTTCCCCAGATGCGCTCGACAAATTGTGGAGCCATTAATAATGGATACCAATGAGACATGACGATAGAAGAATATTGTATTTCAAAGTACTCAGAGGACGGGTCCGCAGTAGATCAGGTTAGAGACGTAGCAAGCTACGTCTCTACGATCCCGGATACGAAGACACCCAGCGCTCCTCTTACAGCGCAGCGAAGAACTTCTTCATCCGCTCCAGGCCTTTATCCAGCTCTTGGCGCGAGGTCGCATACGAGATGCGAATGTGCTCCTGGGTCCCGAAGGCTTCGCTGGGTACGGTAACTACATGCGCTTCGTGCAGCAATTTTTGAGCAACATCGGCCGGAGAGTTGACGCCCTTGCGTCCGAAGAAGGTAGATATATTCGGGTACACGTAAAAAGCGCCACCGGGCTTAACACAACGAATGCCGGGAATTTCAGCCAGTCCTTCCAGAACGCGGTCGCGCAGACAGATGTAGTCGGCACGCATCTCGGCGACGCACTCCTGCGGTCCGTTCAACGCAGCTACGCCGGCTTTTTGCACCACTGAGGTGCTGTTAGAAGTGGATTGTGATTGCAGCTTTTGCATGGCTTTGGTAATCGGCGCCGGCGCGAGGGCATAGCCGAGGCGCCATCCAGTCATGGCATAGGTCTTGGAGAGCGAACCGATAATGACGGCATGTTCCTTGGTCTCGTGATACGCGCCCACGGAGATGTACGCTCCGGAGAAATCCAGGTAGGAATAACACTCATCGGCGATAACGTAGATGCCACGCTCGTGGCACAACCGCATGATGGCGCGCATGTCCTCGGGCTTGACCACAGCACCCGAGGGGTTCGACGGCGAGTTCAGGATCATCGCCTTGGTGTGTGGCGTGATGGCCTGCTCGATCATCTTAGGCGTGAGCTTGAATCCGTTGCTCTCTTCGGTTTCGACGTAGACCGGAACGCCGCCGGCGTATTGGATGATGTCTTTAAACGAGACCCAATATGGGATGGGCAGAATCACCTCATCGCCGTGGTCCACCAACACCTGGATGGCGTTGAAGAGCGCCAGCTTGCCTCCGGTAGAGGCGATGCACTCGTCGCGATTGTAATTCGATCCGAAGTCGGCGCCGTGGCGCTTGACGATGGCCTCGCGCAGCTCGGTAATGCCCCCCACCGCGGTGTAACGCGTAAAGTTGGTGTTAATAGCGGCGATGGCGGCGTCTTTTATATGCTGGGGCGTCGAGAAATGCGGCTCACCGGCGCCGTAATCCACCAGGTCGGCGCCCTGCTCGCGCAGTTTGGCGGCCTCGGCGACCACCGCCATGGTGGCCGAGACCTCAATGCGGTTGATTCTGTCGGAGAGAAGTTTGGTCTTCAGTGCTGGGGTCGTGGTCATAAGATGTTTGTCTTCTTTTACTTTTTTGTTATTTAAGTTCTGCCGTTCAATTTTTCCTGAAGCTGCTTTTCTACCTGTTCGGGAACAAGCCCGGTTACCGAGCCTCCCAGTTGCGCGATCTCGCGTACCAGCCGTGAACTGAGATATGAATACGAAAGCGCCGGCATCATGAAAACCGTTTCAAGCCTGGGCTGCAGCTTGCGGTTCATCAACGCCATCTGCAGCTCAAATTCGTAGTCGCTGATGGCGCGAATGCCGCGCAACACGGCTTGCGCTTTTTTCTTCGTGGCGTAATCCACCAGCAGACCGTCGAAGGTATCAACCTCGACGTTCTTCCAGCGCTTGCTGCGAACCATGGCCTGCAGCATCTCGCGGCGCTCGGTGATGCTGAACAGCGGTTGCTTTTCTGAATTACGCAGAATGGCAACGATCAGACGGTCAAAAATTTTGCTGCCGCGTTCGATTAAGTCAATGTGTCCGTTGGTCAGCGGATCAAACGAGCCGGGATAAATGGCGATGACTTTGCTCAAAACTCGGCCTCAGGCACGCACAGAACCAGATAGATTTTAATTCCCACCTGTCAGTTGAGTCCAACGAATTAAGGTAATTTCAAGATACAGCCGGGGACGGCCCACGGCTCACCGGGGCAGGCTGTGCCACACAAGCTATGCGCCGGCGGCACAGAGAAGGCAACGGGGCTCGCTAGCGATCGAGCCCCAAAGCCCAGGAGGAGCCAGCTTTTCGTGGAAGAAATCTGCAAATATCCGCCTGCTCCGCGGTAAAAGTCACTTTCTTGCCGCCATCTTTATCGGCGGCTCGGATTTCGAGTGGGCAGCAGCGTCCTTTCCGTGAGCAGGAGCCTGGGCGGCAGCCTCGGAACCGTTGGTGCGCGTGCCTGAATGATCTTTCAGACCCACAGCTTTGCGCACTTCGACTTCGAGCTTGGCGGCAGCATCCTTATTTTCCTTGAGGTAAACCTTGGAATTTTCGCGGCCTTGGCCGATGCGTTCACCGTTGTAGCTGTACCAAGCGCCGGATTTTTCCACGATGTTGTGGAGGACGCCCAGGTCGAGCATATCGCCCAGCTTGGAGATGCCCTCACCGTACATAATGTCGAACTCGGCCTCGCGGAAGGGGGCAGCGGTCTTGTTCTTCACAACTTTAATCCTGGTGCGAGAGCCGACCACGACATCGCCTTCTTTCAGGGCCTGGATGCGGCGGATATCCACGCGCACCGAAGAATAGAATTTGAGGGCCCGGCCGCCGGTGGTGGTCTCGGGATTGCCGAACATCACCCCAATTTTTTCACGAATCTGGTTGATGAAGATCATGCAGGTGCCGCTCTTGGCCACGATGCCGGTCAGCTTGCGCAGGGCCTGCGACATCAGGCGCGCCTGCAATCCCATGTGGCTGTCACCCATTTCGCCTTCGAGTTCCGCTTTGGGAACGAGGGCGGCGACTGAGTCAATTACCAGCACATCAATGGCGCGTGAGCTGACCAGGGTCTCGGCAATTTCCAGGGCCTGCTCGCCGTAGTCGGGCTGGGAGATGAGGAGGTTATCCACATCCACGCCCAGCTTTTTGGCGTAGATAGGATCAAGCGCGTGCTCGGCGTCAATGAACGCTGCCATGCCGCCGGCTTTCTGCGCCTCGGCCACAACCTGCAAGGCAACGGTGGTCTTGCCGGAAGACTCCGGGCCAAAGATTTCTACGACGCGTCCGCGGGGGAAGCCGCCCACGCCCAGCGCCGCGTCAAAGGAGATAGCGCCAGTAGGAATCACCGCGATGGGCAAGACCTCTCGCGAACCCAGGCGCATGATTGAGCCTTTGCCGAATTGTTTTTCAATTTGTGAGAGCGCCAGATCAATTGCTTTGCCGCGTTCGTCAGTTGCCATGAGATCTCCTTCTTGTGGGGCACAGCCCGAAACTGTGATTTTTGAGTCTTTAATTCTACTCGCCGAGGATTATACATGGGATTTAATTTAATAGCGAATAAAAAGCGAATTTCGTGGATTTATGGGTTGCACAATTCTCGCGACAGGCGTGGAGTGCGGGTTATTCCAGGGAATTGGCGAAGGCTTCGGCCGAGCAGGTGCCCGTAGCCGATTGAACGACCAAACGGAAGCTCAGGCGGTGCATACGCCAGGCGTCGCGGGGCAGCCATGCCTTGAGCTGGTGAGGGGAAACATAGTGTGTCCTGAGCTTGGTCCTGTCGAAGTAGGTGTAGCGGTAGGCGACCACATCATTGAGCCGGAAGTTGTCTCCGTTGATTTCGATCTCCAGAAACTCCGGGCTGTGGTACTCCATTATGGGCACGGGATAGGGTGTGACAGAACGAATCAGTGCAGGAATCGGGGCCGGGTTGAGCTTTGTGGCGGGCAGAACGCTCAATTCCCGAGGCGCAGAAAAATGGAGATGGTCATTGACCACAGAAATTTTCAGAGGTACGTACTTGGCGTTCTTCAACGCGCTCGCAGGAATTTGGGCGTGCAATTCGCTGGGTGAGACGAAGGTCACGTCTGCCATAAAGCTCGACATACTGGTTGGCTCGCTACCCAGCGCCACGTCAGAATCTTTGGTGAAACCGCTGCCATGCAGTACGATGGCGACTTTTTTGTCCTCCGCCGGGTCTGCAGTATTGGCGGGCAATAATTCGGGTTCGATGGCGTCAAGCGTGGGGCTGTTTTTGCCGACTACGATCATCTTCAGCTCGGGGGCATGGCTCTTCTTGCTGGGATAGAGCCCGGCTTTGTCTTTCTCCCATACATCGAGGGCCGAAGCTTCGAGCACACCAGGGGTGGCCAGAAACTCTTTTGAAATCGTTACCCGAATGAGACGCAGGTCCAGTGTTTTGCTGGGCAGATAGCTGAGGACGTCATTCCCTTTCTGCCAGGCGTCCTCTCCATCGGTCAGATAGACGCGCGTGGTGGGAATAAAGTATTTACCGTAAAGGATGACATCCGTAGTGCCGCTGCCTTCGACGAAACGCAGAGGTGGACCAGCGAGGTGAGGATCTTCCAGAAGATAATCCGGGAAAGTGTTGCTGTCGGAACCTTCCACGGGCTTCTTCCCGGCCAAGACTTCCGAGACGTAGACACCGCGCGGGAAGCCAGAGCAGTTTTCATAACAATCTATAGGCAGTGCGGCATCGAAAACCGAGAGGTTCAATTCTTGCGGCGTCTCTTCGGCGGCGCTGCATCCGTCACATGGAACCTCGCCCTCGGTTTTTACCGGCACTACAGTGCGCGACAGGCGTTTGGGGCGGTCCCAGACTTCGATCCACGCGGCCCTCACGCCCTTTGTGCTCGAGATGGTGTAACGCAGATGCTGGACATACCCTGGCGGCAAAGACTCTGTGCGGAGCTTATCGGATTGAGCGATGATCTGGAGCGTGCGGCCATCCGAGCATTGCTGGGTCGCTTCCTGGGCCTGCACTGTAAGAATTCTGAAGAAGAAAAACGCAGGCAAGAACAGGCGGAGGTAACGCGGGTTCATCAACGGAATCCTATCATCGACAAAAGAACATTTCACCACGAAGACACAGAGGCACAGAGAAAAACAAGCGGCGACTAAACCGCTCGGGCCAAAAAAGGCTTTTACGAGGCTTCGCCGTGCTGCGCCTTACCGGCGGCGACGGGCAAAGGGTGCAGGCGCAGGCTTCTTGCTGGCGTCGTAGTCCTTGGGATAAACGACAACGCTGCGACCCGGTCCCTCGCCGGCGCTTTCAGTCCTGAGGTCGCCCTGGTCGCGCAAGGCGAGGTGGACGATGCGGCGCTCGCGTGAACTCATAGGTCCAAACTGATAAGGCATACCGGTCTTGCGGACGCGCTCCGCGGCCACTTCAGCGGAGGTACGCAGCTCCTGCATGCGGGCCGCACGGTATCCACGGCAATCGAAGCTGATCTTGGTGTGCTCTTCCGGACCGAGGCGCAGGCTTTCATAGGCTACCGTCTCGAAAGAACGCAACAGCTCGGCACCGCGGTCGAGCATGTATGCGCTGTCGGGGCCCGCAAATTCCACCAGGATTTCGGGCGCATCTTCGAAGGCGCCATCGAGTTGCGGGTCTACAGTAATCCGGTACTTGAGCTTGAACCCTCCGGTGGCAATCAATCCCTTGAGCAGGTCATTGAGCCTGTGGGCGGCGGCTACTTTGTCTTCTATCGGCATGAGCTTTGATTTTACTATGCATGACGCTTTTCTAAGGACTCCGCAGTCAAACGAAAAGTCAATTCACCACGGAGGCACTCACCACGGAGGCACAGAGACACGGAGAAAAACATGGGAAAACCTTCAGTCCGGCTACGTTCCCCGCAGGCGCGGGGTGTTGATCAGCAGGATGGCGATGCCGGCCACCTGCAGCACCAATCTGACCATCTCAAGAAACGAGGTTACTCCTCCGCGATAAACGAGCCAACTTGCCAAGGTAGGAACCAGTGAGATGCCTATCACGCCCAGCGCCTCAAGAACCGTCAATGCCAGGTAGACTATGCGCGCCCAGGCGCGGCCGGCGGAAACTTCGGCGGTGATGAACCACCAGAAAACAAAAACAAGCACAGACACGGGAAGATTGACCAAGCGAAAGGACCCGTGAAACCACGCCAGCAGGACAACCAGACCATTAAGAGCTAAGGCAAGCCAAAGAAGATTGATCCCCGTTATAGCATGGCTAGATCGGCCCATTGCCCCTAACCTCTCGTCTTTTCGATACGCCTTTCAACAGGCAGCGAGACAGCGTTACTACTTGTTTTTCTTGCGCAGGCGCTTAAGCTGCAGTTCCTTAATCTCGCGCCCCAGGCGGGTCTGGTTCATGGCCCACTGCTGCAAGAGCGAGATGGCGTTGCTGGTGGCCCAATAGAGCGCCAATCCGGAAGCTACAGTCCAAGTCATAAAGCCGAACATCAGGGGCATCATAACGTTCATCATGCGGCGCTGGGCGGCATCAATACCTGGCTGCGGCGTGGCACGCTGCACAATGAACATGGAGAGCACAGTAAGCACCGGCAAGAGATGCCAGGGATCAGCGGCGCTCAAGTCGCGTATCCATAGCCAGTTCGCCTGCCGCAGCTCAACGGTGTTGGCCAGCACAGCGTAAAAGGCCCAGAGAATAGGAAGCTGCAGGAGCAGCGGTAAGCAACCGCTGTACATATTCACGCCTTCAGTCTTGTACAGCGCCATCAGCTCCTGTTGCTTTTGCTGCTGCTTCTCCTGGTCGCGCAAGCCGTACTTCTCGTACTTCTTCTTAATCGAATCAGCCTGTGGCTGGATCTTCTGCATTTTGAGCGATGTCTTCATTTGGGTGAGGCGTAGCGGCAGAAAGATCAGATTGATGATGAAGGTCAGCAGAACGATTGCCCATCCCCAATTCGGGACCAGGTGATCGTGCGTCCAGTTGAGCGCGCGGAAGAGCATTTTGGCAAACCAGCCGAAGGTGCCGAAATCAATTACGCCTTCCAGGTCGGGACTCGCACCCGGTTCGCCGTTCAAGCCATAGGACTTTACGGAATCGAGTACATCCACAGCTTTGGGGCCGACGAAAAGTTCGGTCCGAGTGGCTGCATTAGGATTCCCCACGGCAACACCCAACGGATGCACGATCTCTTTCTCGCTCGACTGAGGATTGCTGGGGTCTTTTGGAATCTCGAGGGGCTCGTGCAGAGTCACCATTGCGGATGACTGCGGATTCGCGGGCATGAAGACCGCGGCAAAGTATTGGTCGCTGACGCCAGTCCAGTAGAACGGGCCAGGAATGGTGTTGCCGCCTATCACCCAGGTGTTGGCCTTGAAAAAATGCTTCTCGGCGGCAGGTTGCCGCTGGACGCCATCCAGGGTGCGCCAGACAACGCGGCCGGTAGCATAGCCTGCCGCCGTCACCTGATCGCCCAGCGAAGATGGCCATGCGGGATAAGCCTGCACAGGAACGCCGTTGCGGGTGACCGAAGTCTCAATCTTCACCACGTAAGAGTGGTCAAAGCTAAAACTCTTGTGGATGGTGACATCCTGGTCGGCATAGTCAAAGCTCAACGATGCAGGAGCCGCAAGCGTTTTTGCACCGCCAGGATTTTCAGAGTTCTGGAGATACAGAACGTCGTTGAGCTTTTTGCGCAGGCTCTCGTCGTAGGTCCAGAGTGAAAGAGGCAAGCCCATCTGAGCGGCAGCATGCGCATTCACCAGTTCAAGCGGATTGCCCTTGTCGTCCTTGTATTTTTTCAGGACCCACGACTTCACCTGCGCGCCGTGATTGGTGAAGGTAATCTTGTAAAGGCCATTCTCGATCACCGTTTCGGCCTCGGACTGCGCTTGTTTGGTAGCCACAGGAGGTGCAGGCGCTGTATTTTTTGGCGTCGAAACCGGCGGGGTGCCCGATGGCTGGGGCTGATTCTGGGTTGCGGCCGGTGTGGGCTGCTGGGAAGGCTGCGGCTGACTTTTGAAAAGGAACTGACTCAGCAGCATGACGAGCAAGAAGGCCATCACCATGTAGAGCATGAAGTTCTTGTCGCCGGTGGGGCCTTGATCGGGCCGATGTTGATATTCAGGCATAAATAGCAGTCAGCACTCAGCCCCTGGAAACGACCCGCTCCGCTTTGGCGGCATCGGCGTCCCAAGAGGAAGATGAAGAGGAATGCGGTTGAAGGTTGCAGTCTCGATGGTGCTCCAGCGGCACTGGATCGTAGCCCCCACGCGCAAAAGGCTGGCAGCGCAGCAGACGCCACAGGGCCAGCGCGCTGCCGCGCAACACTCCGTGGTGTTCCACGGCTACGGTAGCGTATTCCGAGCAGGTGGGCACAAAACGGCAGGCGCCGGGCAGCATGGGCGAGACCCATCGCTTATAAAAACGTAATCCGAATTGGAGAAGCTTCTTCAATTCTTTAACCACAACGTACACACAACTAGTCCAGCACTTCTTTAATTTTTGTAAACGCGCGCTGCACTTCATCGGCGAGCTGAGGCCACGCGACCGTCTGCGCCGACTTCTTCGGGTTAATCACAACATCCACCGGCACGGTCAGCCGGAATAGATGCTGGCGAACCGCTTCGCGCAGTCTGCGCCGGATGCGATTGCGAACAACCGCCGGCCCTAAGGCACGTCCCACGGTGAAACCCACCCGAGGAGAGGCTGGCCTTGCGCTGACTCCAGTTTTGGGCCCGCCCGATGGCTGCACGCGCTGCAAGAAGAAAACTGTCATGCTGCCGGAAAAATGCCTCCGACCGGCCTTGTATACCTTTTCAAAATCGGCGTGCTTGAGGAGCCGTGCCGTTTTGGGAAAAGACTTCAACTATTCGCGGAAACCGGGCTTCACGGTCACGCGCTTGCGGCCCTTGGCGCGGCGGCGCGAGAGCACAGCCTGCCCGCTTTTGGTTTTCATCCGGCTGCGAAAACCGTGCTTCTTGGAACGCCGGCGACGGCGTGGTTGGAATGTGCGCTTCGGCATGGAACTTCCTTAACTCCTACTCTGAAAATTTCGTGGTAGACAAACTATGAGTATAGCAGTTGCCACTTCCCGCTTGCCAGTTCCCGGTCTGTACTAACGGGCCTGCGAGTTGTGTCTTCAAGGAAGCACAGTTGTTTCTTCATAACCGCACGACCGTTCGCTAAAACGCCGGTGCGGCTTCGGCCGATTGCACCATTCTTCGGCATTGACGAACGCGCCGCTTGCCTGCAGAATCTTTCATCGTGTTTTAACAAACGTTTTTCCGTTCGGCTGCTTGCCAGCCCCTCCGCACGAAATTTTTTTTCGTGCTAGGATGCAGCTAACGCGGAATTTGAGAATTTATTTTCGCCTTCTTTCAATTTCCCAGCCCCGCGTCAACCAACGCGGACATAAAAGAAGCCGCTCGCTGAACCGGAGGCCGCCAGAAGCACTGGCGCCACCGCGGGCAGGCTATTGCTTGAAAGAGGTTTTGTAGGTCACGCGGATGGGTTCGCCGTGTGTAAAAGTTTCCCTGGAAGTGGAATCGTCATGTCTCTTTCGTCGGCTGCTGCAACAGTCAGCGCTAACCCGTGGATTGAAATCCTGGGCGCGCTGGAAAAAAAGATTAACCGGCATTCGTATGACACCTGGCTGAAGCCTACGCGCTACAGCCACGCCGAACAAAAGAAGCTCTTCGTGCGGGTGCCTACGCCGGAGTTCCGTCACATCGGCGAAAAATACGCCGACCTGATCCAGGAGGCCATCGAAACCCTCGGCCTGGAATTTGACGACGTGGAGTTCATCACGCCCGAGGAGCATAGCTCCCACTCCGCCAGCGATCCACGCAACCACGCGGTGCGCCCCGACGCCGGATTTGCTCCGGCCGCAGCACACTCTCACTCGGCGCCAAGCCGCGCTACGCAGGCGCGCTTCGACTGGGATTCTGCCGCGCAGTTGAACGCCCGCTACACTTTCGACGCTTTTGTCAAAGGGGCGGGCAACCAGTTCGCCCATGCCGCGGCGCAAGCGGTCGCAGAGCGGCCCTCCAAGGCCTACAACCCGTTGTTCCTGTACGGCGGCGTAGGTATGGGAAAGACCCACCTGATGCAGGCCATTGGACATGAAGTAAAACGCCATCAGCCCGAGGCTTCCATCTGCTACCTGTCGAGCGAGAAGTTTACCAACGAGATGATCAACTCGCTGCGCTACGACAAGATGACCAGCTTCCGCGACAAGTTCCGCAATGTGGATGTGTTGCTGATTGATGACATCCAGTTCCTGGCACAGAAAGAACGCACGCAAGAGGAATTTTTCCACACCTTCAACGCGCTGCATGAATCCATGAAGCAGATTGTGATTGCCAGCGATCGGCCCCCAAAAGAGCTGGCCGAGGTCGAAGACCGGCTGCGCAACCGCTTCGAGTGGGGATTGATTGCCGACATTCAACCTCCGGACCTGGAGACCAAAGTTGCCATTCTGCAGAAGAAAGCCGAGTCGGAGCGGGTGAGCCTGCCCATTGATGTGGCTTTGTTCATTGCCGGCAATATCCGCAGTAACGTGCGTGAGTTGGAAGGCGCGCTGATCCGGCTGACGGCTTACTGCTCGCTCACCGCCGTGGAAATTAACCTGCCGACCGCACAGCAGGTGCTCAAGAACTTTATTGAAGCCCAAACCAAAAAAGTCACGATTGAATCCATTCAGAAGGCTGTGGCGGAGCAGTTTGGGTTGCGCGTGACCGAGATCAAGGCCAAGAACAACTCGCGCGCCATCGTGTATCCGCGCCAGATTGCCATGTACCTCACCAAGCACCTCACCGAGGCGTCGCTTCCGGAGATCGGACGGCAATTCGGCGGCAAGCACCACACGACAGTCATGCACTCGGTGGAAAAAATTGAGCAGCAGCGCCAGAGAGATAAGGACCTAAATCGTCTGCTGAACAAAATTACCGAGACGCTGAACGGGTAAAAGATTTCTCACCACAGATAAGCATAGATAATCTGGGTTGCCTGTTGCCATGCAATCTCTCGATGCAAGCATCCCTGAAATGCATTTGCACAGGGCTGCTGCCCGAAATGCGGTAATATTGAACGCTTAATCAAAGGGTTTTTAGCGGTTTTCCACTTTGCTGACGCGTCTTCCTCAACGGTCTCTGTGGAGAGGTTGTGGAAGTTGTGAAGAAAACGGTCGAAATTGAAAGTTTGGCCGCGTTATGCTCAAAGATCACAAACGTAAGGTCCTGTTTTAGACAGCGCAAAGGCGTTCAACAGTAGCCCAGAATAGGGTTGGGAGTAAGTTATACACATTTCCCCAGGGCCTACTATTACTGCTGTTTTAAGATAAGTCTTTTTGATATAAGTTAAGTACTAGTAGTAGCGCTCAAATTCCTCAGGAGCCCAGGTATGCCCAGCACCAGCGCGGGAACAGAAACACAGGGAGCTTTGGAGATCATTGTCAACAAAAGCGACCTGCAAAAAGAACTGACGGCCACTCAGGGCGTGGTCGAGCGCAAGACGACGATTCCCATCCTGTCTAATTTTCTTTTTGAGGCCGCGGGAGACAAACTCTCTATTACCGCCACCGACCTGGATCTGAGCCTGCGCACGTCGTGCGTGGCCAAGGTAAAGAAAGAAGGCTCATGTACAGTGCCGGCGCGCAAACTTTACGATTATGTAAAGCTGCTGCCCGAGGGCGAAATTTCCATCAGGATGCTGGAAAACCACTGGGTGGCGATCCGGTCGGGGCGCTCCAACACCAAAATGGTGGGCATGGCGCGAGCCAACTTCCCCGCGCTGCCGCACTTCCCGGGAACGGACGTGGTCAAAATACCAGCCGCGATTCTGCGCACCTTGATCGCTAAAACCATCTTTGCCATCAGCAACGAAGAGTCACGCTACACGTTAAACGGCGCGCTCATGGTGCTCAAGCCGGAATCGGTGACGATGGTCGCAACCGACGGGCACCGCCTCGCACACATTGAAAACACCAAGGCAAAATTCAAGGTCTCGGGCGAGCTGAAAACCCTGGTTCCCAAAAAAGCCATGGCGGAGCTGAACACGCTGCTGCAACTGGGCGAAGCGGAAGAAGTGGAGTTTGCACGAGACGAATCCACGCTCTTCTTTCGTGTAGGTCCACGCCTGCTGACATCGCGCCAGCTTACCGGGCAATTCCCCAACTACGAAGCGGTTTTGCCGCGCGAGAACAACAAGATTGTTACGGTCAAGTCGGAAGACCTGGCGGGGGCCATCCAGCGCGTGGCCCAGTTTGCCGACGAGCGCTCCGGCGCGATCCGCATGCGGCTCGATAAGAACGAGATCAAGATCTCTTCTTCCTCCACGGAAACCGGCGAATCGGAAGATACGATTGAAACTGCCTACGCCGCCGATGCTGTAACTATCGGATTCAACTCCCAGTACCTGCTGGATTTTCTGAAAGTTGCCAACACCGGCGAGGTGCGGATGGAGTTGAAAGACTCACAGTCGGCCGGCCAGTTGCGTCCTGATGAGAAGGACGAAGATTACAAATACCGCTACATCGTCATGCCCATGCGAATCTGAAGGCTGATCCAGTTCTCAGTGGCAAATTCTGCACAACAGCACAACATAGATTCTGCGGGTGCGGATGCCATGCAATGTTAGACCGAATTTAAAATCAGGCAGAGGAATTTATCCCATGACAGAACCGAGTTATGAAGAGCTGAAAGCCCGCCTTGCGGAGTTGGAAAAGCAAACCAAAGGACGCCGCACGGGATCACTTGAATTCCGCGTGGGCGAAAAAGGCGGCGTCAGTGTGTATGGTTTAGGAAGGTTTCCGGTCACGTTGTATTACGAGCAGTGGATCCGGCTGCTGGAGCAGACGGAAAATCTCCGCTCTTTTTTGGAAGAAAATAAAGCCAAGCTCAAACTGAAAGAAAAACCCTAGGAGCAGCTTCAAGCTGGAAATTAGTGCATCTTCTTTTCTGAAGCAGAAACCAATCGTACGAGTCTTGTCTCTCATGAACATCTGTACCAAAATTACTCTGCAAGGGTAATAAAACAGGCCCTTTTAGCAACACTTTTGGTTTAGACTGACCAAGTAACCACTGCTGCACCTTCCCGTTAGTGGAAAAGCTATATTTCCTAAGCATCATGCGTTAGGAGATAATAGATGCCACCGCACTACAAAAAACTGCGTATTACTTCGCTGAAATCGTCAGGGGTCTTAAGTTGTAAAAGGGTCTAGTGGAGATATCCGAATGAAGCTACACAACCGGGTTCTTTTGTGCGGAGCATTCTTTTTACTCCCATTTACCACTTTCGGCCAAACTACGCCCAAGTTGGGAAACGGCGCCAACACCAAAGCTCCAGCAGAACTCGGAAAGGGAGTTGTGATCGAGCAGGTCAAAAAGAACCTTGAGGCTGACAAAGCGGGAGTGCAAGAGAGTGACATCCTGCTGAAATGGAGCCGGTCTGATACTCAAGGCGAAATAAAGTCGCCCTTCGATTTAATGCAAATCGAAATCGAGCAGGCCCCCCGGGGAGTGGTAACTCTGGAAGGATTGAGAGGCACGGAAAAGAAAGTATGGATGCTTGGGCAGGGGGCCTGGGGTATGAATACGCGGCCGCTTCTGCCCGAGTGGTTGCTTTCCATCTACCTTGACGGTCAGAAGCTGGCCGCTGAAAACAAACTGCAAAATGCAACCCAGGATTGGCGGTCAGCGGCTCGTCAGGCGAAAGAGTCGCAATCTGCGTGGCTTGGTTCGTGGTTTCTGTATCGTGCGGGTAAGTTGTTAACCGATGCCCGGCAATGGCAGGAGGCCGATGCTGCGTATGAAGACGCGGTTAAGGAGAGTAAGAAAGTTGGACCTGCGATTGAGTCGCAATTGCTGAGAACATGGGCTAAGAGGTTTGAGCAGCAGGCCGATTGGGCCAATGTGGAAAAGCGGTATCTGCAGGCGGCGATTGAGGACCAGGGAACGAGCTCTGAAAGCCTGACTCTGGCTGACACCTTTGATGGATTAGGGGACGCAATTTTCCATCGTGGTGATCTCGTGGAATCACAGAAGTATTACTTTCAGGCTCTGGAAATTCAGAAGAAGCTCGCACCCGACAGTTTGAGTCTGGCAAAAACCCTCGCCGGTCTTGGTCGCTTAATGCAATGGCGTGGCGACTTTGCTAAGGCAGAGGATTACCTCCGCGAAAGCATGGCCATCCGGGAAAAATTGGCTCCCGGCAGCCTCGATGTCGCAGAGGGCCTGAACAACATAGGAAGTCTTGCGTTTGCTCGCGGCGATTTAGGTAAGAGCGAAGAGTACATGAATCGAGCTTTGGCCATCCGGGAAAAACTGGTTCCCGACAGTCTCGATGTCGCCACGGTCCTTGCTAATCTGGGTCTCGTAGCTTGGCGTCGAGGCGATTTGACAACGGCTGAGAAATTTCACCAGCGAGCTCTGCTGATCCAAGAGAAGCTGGCGCCTGACAGCCTTGTGGTCTCCGTCGCTTTCAACAACTTAGGGCTCGTGGCGTGGAAGCGTGGCGATTTGGCGAAAGCCGAGGGATACCATCAGCAAGCCTTGCTGATCCGGGAGAAGCTGGCTCCCGACAGCCTCGATGTTGCCAACACCCTCAACAACCTGGGTGTTGTCGCCCGATATCGTGGTGATCTGGACAAGGCGGAAGAGTATTACCGCGGAGCTTTGACCATCCGACAAAAGTTGGCTCCCGGCAGCCTCGATGTCGCCACGAGTCTGAATAATCTGGGCGTTATTGCTCGCCATCGTGGTGATCTGGACAAAGCGGAGGAGTACTACCGCGGAGCTTTGACCATCCGACAAAAGTTAGCTCCCGGCAGCCTGGATGCCGCCAGCACCCTCAACAACTTGGGTCTTGTGGCCCGGGATAGTGGTGATTCGAATAAGGCGGAGGAGTACAGCCGCCAAGCCCTGACGATTAGAGAAAAACTAGCCCCCGGTAGCCTTGATGTCGCCGAAAGCTTAGACATGCTGGGCAACGTGGCTCATGATCGTGGCGATCTGGAAAAAGCTGAGGAATACCACAGCAGGGCTTTGGCGATGCAGGAAAAAATAGCTGCTGGCGGCTTGGACGTTGCTGAAAGCCTGAACATGCTGGGCAATGTCGCTCGCGACCGTGGCGATCTAACCAAAGCCGAAGAGTACTATGACCGGGCCCGCGCGATCTGGGAAAAGCTAGCCCCCGAGAGAACGGACTACGCCGAGACACTCGCAGCGTTGGCCGGAATCAAGGTGAAAAAAAAGGAACTAGACACGGCTGCTCAACTCTTGGAGAAGGCCCTGAACGTCCTTGAGGGGCAGATGAGCCAGTTCGGCGGCGAAGAGGAAATCCGCTCCGGCTTTCGCGCCAAGCATCTCAGTTACTACCAGGATTATATTGATCTGCTGATGCAGCAGAAACAATCGGAGCAGGCCCTGCAGGTGGTGGAGCGTTCGAGAGCGCGGACCCTGTTAGAGATGCTGGCTGCGGCACATGTGGATGTGCGTAAAGGGGGAAACCCCGCTTTGATCGAGCGCGAACGTTCGCTGGAAGCCGATATAGCTGCCAAAACAAATCTCCGCATCCGTCTGGAGAGCGGGAAGGCAACAGAAGAGCAAGTAGCGCCGGTCAATCAGGAGATCCAGAAACTGCTGGCCGAGCGTAAGGATGTAGAAGCGCAAATTCGCATGAGCAGTCCTGGCTACGCGGCACTGACCCAGCCGCAGACTTTAAGCGCAAAGCAGATTGAGCAGCAGCTACTGGGTGCCGATACCGTACTGATCGAATACTCCCTGGGCGACAAGCGCAGCTATGTGTGGGCTGTAACTCCAGAATTGCTGGCCGGCTACGAGTTACCAAAACGGGCCGACATCGAGAGCGCAGCGCGGCAGGTTTATGAACAGTTGACGGCTCGCAACCGCACGCTCAAGGGAGAAACTGAGCCCCAGAGGAAAGCACGCTTAACCAAGGCGGAAGCGGAATATTCAGAGGCCGCCGCCACGCTAAGCCGGATGGTGCTTGCGCCCGTGGCCGCGCAGCTCAAAGGGAAGCGGCTGTTGATCGTAAGTGATGGGGCGTTGCAGTACATCCCATTTGCGGTTCTGCCTGAGCCCGAGGCGCCACGCTCAGACAATCAGAGCAGCTCAAAAGGGCAGCCGCCTTTGGTAGAAGGGCACGAAATCGTGAATCTGCCCTCGGCCTCGGTCTTATCTGTACTGCGAGGGGAGCGGATCGGGCGCAAAGAAGGAACCAAGGCTGTGGCGGTACTGGCTGATCCGGTTTTCGCTCCAAACGATGCGCGCGTGAATTCAGGCCGGATGCGTGATCCGGAAAGTAAAGAAAAAATCCTCGATGCCGCGTCTTCTTCTGCATTCTGGTCTGCCGACCACCTGACTCGCTCCGTGGCTGATGTGGGACTGTCGGGAGAAGGGGCTTATCTGCCCCGGCTGCGCTCAACCCGGCAAGAGGCAGAAGCAATCATCGCCGTAACGCCCCCAGGCGAAGGAATGGAGGCCCTGGATTTTCGTGCCAGCCGTGCGACGGCGACCAGTCCAGAGCTGGCGCAGTATCGCGTGGTGCACTTTGCGACGCATGGGCTATTGGACAGCGAACATCCCGAGCTGTCGGGATTGGTGCTGTCGCTGGTGGATGAGAAAGGAAAACAGCAGAATGGCTTCCTGGAGCTGGAAGACATCTACAACCTGAATCTGCCGGCGGAATTGGTGGTGCTGAGTGCGTGTGAAACCGGTTTAGGGAAACAGATCCAGGGAGAGGGTCTGGTGGGCCTGACGCGCGGATTCATGTACGCGGGGGCGTCGCGCGTGATGGCAAGTTTGTGGAAGGTAGACGACGTGGCCACGGCGGAATTGATGGGACGATTCTACAAAGCCATGGAAAAAGAAGGGATGCGCCCGGCAGCGGCCCTGCGGCAGGCGCAGATTGAGATGTGGAAGCAGAAAGACTGGAGCTCGCCGTACTACTGGGCCGCCTTCCAAATGCAAGGCGAGTGGAAGTAGCGGTTGTGCTTACCAAAGAAGCCCTCGAGAAGCTGCTTACATGCCTGGATGAAGACCGGGAGCGCGCTGGGGAAAAGTACCAGACGCTGCGTACCGGCTTGGCCAGGTTTTTCGAATGGCGGGGCTGTGCCTTTCCCGAAGATCACGCCGATGAAGCCATTGATCGTGTAGCCCGTAAGATCGCTCAGGGAGAAGAAATCCGTAACATTCAGAGCTACGTTACAGCCGTAGCCCGGTTCGTCTCTATGGAAGTCGTGAAGGAGCGGGAGAAACACCAGGCCGCTCTCAGCCTGTTGCCGCGAGATCCGGTCAGGCAGGAGCCTGTAGATGAGGATACGCGGCTGGAGTGTGTTCGCAGATGTCTACAGGCGCTTGCTCCTGAAAGCTCGCAGTTAATCATTGCCTATTACCAAGACGATGGGCGGAACAAGATCGCAGTACGCAAAAAGCTGGCACAACAACTGGGCATCTCTCCCCATACTCTAAGGATGAGGCTGCAGCGGCTCAGGAGCAAGCTCGAAGAATGTGTGGTTGACTGCCTGCGTGCGAACCCGGCGGAAGCGAATAAATAAAGCTTTGATTCAGTGACAAAATTGTTTCTTGAACCACTTATTCATCAGAGGCGCGAAACAGCGTGAAGCAAACGGGCCAAAACGAAGACAAACGGTTGACCGACTACCTCCTGGGGTATTTGCCGGAGCCGGAGGAGATCAGGCTGGAAGAAGAATACCTGGCCAATCCCGATACCCAAAGCCGGCTTCTTATCGTTGAAGACGAATTGGTTGATGCTTACGTGCAAGGGGAGCTTTCCGCCCAAGAGCGAAAACAATTGGAAGACCGTTTCCTGGCTTCTCCCCGAGGACGCCGGAAGCTGGAGCTGGCCAAATCGCTGATGACGATCGCTTCCAGCCAAAAGCCGTCGTCGAAGCCAAAACCCTCCCCTCTCTTTTCTATGCGATGGGTTTTTGCAGCGGCCACCTTGATATTGGTACTGGTCGTGACTTGGAGAATCAGGCAGAAGGCATCACAGCATCCCGGTCCTGAGCGCGCCCAGAGCCAGCAGCAGCAGAATGGAGCAAATGGGCAGCCGCCTTCAGGAATAGTCGCTCAAGGAAGCAAAACGCCAACGCCCATTGAAAGTTCGTCCCAACATCCGCAGCCTCTCACTCCAGTGATGGCTTCGATCGTGCTGCGACCTGCTGCCCGGAACGTCGAGCAATCCCCACGGGTCAAGATTCCCCGGGGCGCTCTTCAGTTGAAGGTCCAGCTTGATCTTGAGGCCGATAACCACCAGAGCTACAAGGCCACACTCCTGGGCGCAGGAGATGATGTGAAGTGGAGCGGCCGAGGTCTCAAGACTCAACCTACGGCTTCCGGTAGAGCGGTAGTCCTGAAACTGCCTGCGACTCTTTTCGAGAATGGAGAATATTCGCTTCTCCTGGCCCCCGATGAGGATGCCGCCAGACCCATTGCGGAATACACGTTCGTTGTCCAAAAAAATTAGTCTGCTAGTCGCTGCGAGCGAAGCGAGCGGCGCCGGTGGGAGCCCCCGGCTTTAGCCGGGGTAAGGATGAAATAAAATTGGGGCTTTAGCCTCGGTGAACCATCAAGTTAGCCCGCAAAATATCCGAACATTTTTTATAACAGCCGGCATCCATCAAAGAAGATCCTTGTTTAAGCACTGTCTCTAAAAGTCAATACCTTAATATCATAATGGCACCATCTTGGTATCATCCAGCTGCATTCCACCAAATCCATGCCATCCTATCTGATGTACCGGAAAGGAGGTACAAGAAATGGGTATCAAAGAACTCTTCAACAACAAACCCCGCTGCCAGCACTTCAGCGAAGACGGCAGCCGCTGTAAAGCCGATCCCCAGACCGGCAAACCCTATTGTTTTTTCCACGACCCCGACCAGAAAGAAAAACAGGCCGCTGCCCGCAAGCAAGGCGGCCAGATCCGTAGCCGTACCCCTGAGGTCATCCTGCCGCCCGGCTTCAAGCCCGGCCCCCTGAAAGATCTCTCCCAGGTTCACGAGCTTCTGGAAAACATCGCCAACTACGTCTGCAGTGGAGAAATGGACCTGCGCACTGGCCGCTTCCTCTGTCACCTCGGCAATTCCGTACTCGCGGTCCTGAAAGAACGAACTCGCGAGCAGCGCCGGGCCTCCGGCGAAGCCGCCCGCGCAGGCAAAAAACCGCACTATGACCGCGTC